>Ga0315275_10000691_pt1 | contig 27977 bp, 30 predicted proteins | sample YL17G03_0_MG_FD_205557 | JGI IMG/M metagenome (GOLD analysis project Ga0315275, IMG submission 205557) | Sediment microbial communities from Yellowstone Lake, YNP, Wyoming, USA - YL17G03_0 | ecosystem: Environmental > Aquatic > Freshwater > Lake > Sediment | place: USA: Wyoming | collected...
GGAGCACTGAGGATTTCGGCAGCCACTCGGGAAGGTTGGCGAGGAATCGGGAAGGCCGCCCGGCCACGTGCCCGAGCGGCCCTCCTGGCCGCCCCCCTAGAACCAGAAGGCCAGCCGGAGCACCCGGTAGAATCCCTTGGTCCACCGCCAGAGCAGGGTCGTCGGGGACACCTCGATGCGCGCCCGGCCGGTCATGCCGCTCTTCAAGAGCCCGCCCGGGTTCTCCACCCAGCCGCGCACCAGAAAGACGGCCGGGCGGCCCTTGTGCTCGATCTCCCCTTGCCAGGAGACCTCGGATACGCGGCCCTGGAACTGCCGGTCGGGGTACCCGAGCACCTTCACGCGCAGGCGCTCCCCAGGCCGAACGTCGCCGATCTCGGTCTCGTCGATGGCCACCTCGACGCGGAGGGTGTCGAGGGGCGAGACCTCGCAGACCACGTCGCCGGGCTCCAGGAAAGCGCCCTCCCGGTCAGCCAGGGTCGGCGTCAGGACGAACCCGTCCACCGGTGCCACGACATCGGTGCCGCGGTCCTCCTGCTTGGCGGCCGCTAGTCGCGCCAGCGTCTCCTGGCGGCGCAGGTCAGCCAGCCGCCGCCCGACCGCATCCCGCTCCTTCTCGGCGCGGACCGACTGCTCGCGGGCCATGGCCGCCTCGGCGCGCAGCCCCGCCAGCCGCGCCCCCACCCCCGCCTGCTCCATGCGCGCCAGCAGCTGGCCGGCCTCCACCCGTTGGCCGGGCCGCACCTCCACCGAGCGGAGGAACCCGGCCACGAGGCTGCGCACCGGGACCTCCACGGCCGGCAGCAGCCGGGAGTCCCCCGCCACGGCCCGCGGCCAGGGGATCAGGGCCACGGCGATCAGGAGCACCGCGGCGATGGCGATGTAGCGGCGCCGCTGGGCCTGGCTCAGCAGCTTCCAGCGCCGGCGCCTCTCGGCTAGCGGCGCCAGCGCTCCCACCATGGGCAGCTGCCGATACAGCTGGGCGTTGCGGATGGCCACCGTCAGCTGTCCGGCGAGCACGGTGAGGGTGTCGCGGTCGGCGGACTGCGTGAAGCTGCCCTCCGAGAAGCTCTCCAGAAGCAGGTAGCCGACGAGTCCCTGGTCGTCCTTCAGCGGGGTGACGAGCAGAGCGCGCATCTCGTGCGTGAAGTAGTCGAGCAGCACCTCGCGGCCTTCGATCTCGGGGTCCTCGTCCGCCTCCGTGGCGTTCACCGCGAAGGCCTCGGGCTTGCGCAGCGCCAGCCACGCCAGCAGCCTGGTCAGACCCAGACGGTCGGCGGTGCCGCCGTCGACCCTCGGGAAGTCGCTCACCGCGCGGATCACCAGCTTGCCCCCGTCGTCGAGCGCCAGCACGGCGCGCTCGCGCTCGACGATGGCGGCGGTGGTGTTGACGGCGCTGAACAGCACGCGGTCGAGGTCGAGCGTGGAGGTGACCTCGCGGCTGATGCGCAACAGGGCGCTCAGGTCTTGCAGCCGGTCCGCGTTCTGCGCGAAGAGCATGGCGCGGTCGAGCGCCAGGGCGGCCTGCTCCGCCAGGTGATCGAGGAGCGTGCGCTCCTCTTCCTTGTAGGGCGCGCCGTCGGCCCGGCCGGCCAAGGCCAGCACGGCCAGCATCTGGCCCTCGATGGCGACCGGCACGAACAGCGCCATCGTGGGCTCGACCGCCGCCTCCGGGTCGGCCTCGAGCCGCTCGGCCACCCAGTCGCGGAACGCCTCCTCGGCCGCCGCCTCCTCGCGGCTGAAGGCGTGCTGCTCCTCCTCGACGAGCTGGCAGATCGCGAAGTCGGCCAGGCTGTCACCCAGCGCCTCCTGCTGCTCCTCGTCGAGGCCGACGGCCGCGATCACCGTGAACGAGCCCTCGCCGCGTGACAGGAGCACGGCTCCCTCGTGCACCCCGACGGTGCGGGCGGAGACCTCGAGCAGGGCGGCAGCGACGGCCTTCTGGTCGTGCGTGGAGACCAGCAGGTCGCCCGCCTCGTTCATGGCCAAGAGCCGGCTGGTGATCTCGGCGAGCTGCGAGTACGCCCGATCGACTTCGGCGCGCAGGCGGTTGAGTTCGGAGGTCTCAGTCATGGCAGTCCCGGGCTCTCGGCCGGATTAGAGCCAGAAATCGGCGCGCACCAGGCGCGCGTAGGCGCGCCCCAGGCGCTGGAAGAAGTTCATCGGGCGGCCGCGCACCTGCACCACGCCCGTCATCCCCGGCCGCACCGCACCCGCGCGGTTGGCCACCCACCCGGTGGCGAGGAAGCGGCTGGGGGGGGATTCCGGATCGGCCAGCGCCGCCGCGCTGCCGATGCCCGCCTGCGCCACGAACGGCGCCAGGTCCACCCGCGTCAGGCGGAAGGGCAGCGAGAACTGCGGGTGGGCGCGCAACCGCAGCTTGGCCGCTTGCCCCACCGCCAGGTCGCCGACCTCGCGCTCGCTGACCAGGAGCCGCACCTCGAGAGAATCGGTGCGCCCGACCACGAGCAGCGAGTCGCCGGGCGCCACCTCGCGGCCCGCCAGGGTGGCCGGCCGCCGGGTCACTACGCGGCCGCCCACCGGCGCGGTGATCCACGCTTCCCAGCTCTTCCTCTCGCTGTCGCCGTGCCGCGCTGCGGCCGCCGCCACGACCCCGCCGAGCTCCGGCTCGCGCTGCTGTCGCAGCTCGCGGGCGGCCACGACGGCCGCTTCCCAGCCGGCCCGCGCCGTGGCCCGCGCGGCCGCCTCGGCGGGGCTGGCGAGCACCGCCAGCACGGTTCCCGGGCGCACCACGGCACCCTCTTCCACCGTCACCGCCGCGATCCGCCCCGCCACCGGGGCGCGCACGACGCGCGCGTCGGCGGGAGCGACCACGGCCTCGAGCCGGAGCCAGCGCGGAAACGGGACCAGGGCCAGCAGGACGGCGGCCGCCGCCCCGCCCAGGATCAGCGCCCAGTGTTTGCGGATCGTGCCCGCCCGCTCCAAAGCCAGGAGCCGCCCCCACCGGCCCAGTCCCTTCCAGAAGCCGCCCGTCAGCTTGAAGGCGAAGAACACCAGCACGACGAAGCCGGTCTCGTGGAAGCGCCCGACCAGGAGCTGGCGCAGCAGCAGCAGCATCGCCCAGATGAAGAGCACCGAGTAGGTGAGGGAAGCGAGACCGTAAACCGTGAAGATGCGCCTCTCGCGCCGCGTGAGGCGCTCGGTCACCGGCGGTTTCCACGTCACCAGCGCCATCAGATGTGCCTTCAGCCAGTCGTAGGACCGCTCGCGCAGGTCCTGGATGTCCAGCCAGAACATCAGGACGTAGTAGCCGTCGAGCTTGATGAGCGGGTTGTAGTTGAAGATCAGGCCGGTGATGCCGGAGAACAGCATGACGCGGTAGGCGATCTCGTGGACCAGCAGGTCGGGCGGCGTGATCGCCCAGATCAGCGTGCCGATGGAGAAGGTCTGCAGCTCGACGTAGCCGCCGGCCAGCGCCACGGCGGCGCGCGGCCAGCGGCGCTCGAAGAAGTAGATGTCCGAGACCTCGCAGAACATCGCCGGCATGAGATAGAAGAGCTGGACGCCCATCTTCTTCGGCTGCCCGCCGTAGTGCATGCAGCACAGCCCGTGCCCGAACTCGTGCAGGAGCACGATGGCGAAGAGCGTCACGTAGAGGACGGCGAACCCCAGCCAGCCCGAGTTCTCCAGGGTGAAGATGGTGAAGAAGCTGCCCACCAGCACGTCGCGGCGGTCCCACAGGAAGCCGAGCGCGGTCAGCACGGCGATCGCCACGCCGATCACCCAGGCGCGCGTGAACATCAGGCGGAAGAACGGGTAGACGACGCGGAAGATGGACCCCGGGTCGATGGTGATCAGCTGCAGCTCGAGCGGGTTCTTGATGCCCTCGGCCAGCAGCCGCCGGCGCTCGGCCTTGGCCCGGGCCTGGAGCATGAGGTTGCGCTGGAAGGCGTCCTCCAGCAGTCCCGCGGTGCGGAGGTCGGCGACGCACTCGTCGAGCCAGTCGCGGTCGAAGTCGAACTGGGGGAAGCGCTCGCGCACGTGCGCCAGGATCTCGTCCGGTTCCATGCGGCCGTCGAGCAGGGTGCAGAGCTGGTAGGTGTAGATGTCCTGCCGGATGTACTGCGTGCGGACCGGGTCGTACACGGTGAAGCGGACGTCGCTGCCCTCGACCATGCGGCGCACGACGAGGTCGGCGCGAAAGCGCGGATACGTCCACTCGGCCATGTCTCAGCGGGCTCCGGGCCCCTCGCTGAGGCGGGGCCGCACCGCCGCGCCGTCGGCGGGTGGCGCCTGGCCGGCGGCGGCCACCAGATCCCCGGCCCGCACGCCCGACAGGACGGTGAAGCCGTCGGGCTCGACGTCGCCCAGCTCCACGGGCACGCGGCGCACGCGCCCGCCGGCCACCTTGTAGACGAAGACCTGGTCCGCGTCGCGCTCGAGATAGGCGCCGAGCGGGAGCAGCGCTCCGGCCAGTGTCGCGGCGGCGCCGCCATCCCCGTCCAGCTCCACCCCCGCCAGGCCGACCCGCACGTCGGCCCCGGGCGCGATCCCCGGCGCGGCGCTCACCTCGATCTCGACGTGGATCAGCCCGGTCACCGGGTCGGCCATCGGGTTGACGAGCCGGATGCGCCCGCGGACCCCGGCCGCCGAGGGATCGGCCACCGGCGAGACGGCCACCGCCGCCCCGGCCTTGAGGTGGGGGCGCAGGCCGGCAGGCAGGTACAGGCTGCCCTTGAGCCTCGCCGTCTCGGCGATCCGGAAGAGGATCTCCTCCTCCCCCACGAGCATGTTGGGCTCGGCGCGCGCCAAGCGCACCACGCCGTCCACCGGCGCGCGCAGCGTGCAGCGGTCGAAATCGAGCCGGGCGCGGTCGGCTTCGGCGCGGGCCGCCTGCTCCCTGGCCCGCGAAACCTCCAGTTCGGCCTGCGAGATCAGATTGCCCGCGGCCGCCTTCCGGGCGCGCTCGTACTCGGCGAGGGTCTGGGCGGCCAGGGCGGAAGCACGCTCCACCTCGATCCGCTGCTCGTCGTCTTCCAGGCGCGCCAGCACCTGGCCGCGGCGGACCCGCTGCCCTTCGGTGACCTCGACGGCGCGGACGATCCCCGAGTGGCGGGCCGGCACGGGCGCATCCACCACCGGTTCGAGGAAAGTCGTCAGCACACCGGACGCGTCGAGCCCGGGGCGCACGACGACCACGGTCACTTCGCGGGAGGGGTCGCCCATCCCCCCGGCCGGGCGCGAGGAGGCTGGGCCCCCCGGCCCGCCCTGGCGGGAACAGGCGGGGCCCGTGACGGCGACGCCCAGCGACAGGACAACGGTGGCGGAGAGTCTCACGCGGGACAGCCAGACGGAATCGGGCTTCATGGCTGCGACCCCCGATGACAGGAGGAGGGAACGCGAACTTGGAGAGACTACTCGCAGCCGGCAAGCGGGTCAATCGAGCTCCGGGCGACTGTGCGCTCGGCGGCCGGCCGCTGGGCGGCGCGGGGGGCGCGACCGCGCGGCGTCCTCGGAAGGAACGCTACCGCACCCGCACCAGCGCGCCGCGGCGGACCAAGTAGACGGGCACCCGCGCCTCGCTCTCCGGATAACCCACGAAGCCGCGGGCGGGCCGGGCCGGGTCCGGCGGCACGAGGACGCGCTGCGTCAGCGCCTCGGCGACCATGGCGGGCGAGGCCGCCCCGGCCCTCAGCGTGCTCGCCAGCAGCCGGCCGGTGAGGTAGCCGCGGCGCACGAAGCGGTCGGCCGGAAAACCGTATGTCCGGCGCACGAGCGAATCGAGTCGCGCGAAGGCCGACTCGGGCAGGGCGTAGTCCATGCCCACCAGCGCCAGGCCCTCGGCCTCGCGCTGGGCGTCGGGGTGAAGGCTCGCCACGTCGAGCGCCTCGCTGCCGAGCAGCTTGGCCGTGTAGCGCTCGCGGGCCAGGGCGAAGATCCAGATCTCCGCCTGACCGGGGTCAGCGGGCAGCAGAAGGGCGTCCACCTGAGCGCGGCGCAGCTCGTTGACCGCGCCGCGCGCGTCGCGGCTGCCCTGGGGAGTGGCGACGCGGACCACGGCGGCCCCCAGCGCCGCCGCCTGCTCCGCGAAGCCGGCGGCGAGATCCCCCGTCTCCGGCGCGATCGCCACCCGCTGGGCCCGCAGTTCGCGGACCGCGTAGCGCGCCAGCACCCGACCCTGTTCCGCCTCCGATAGGCCGGTCTGGAACACCGCCGGCCCGGCCTCCCCCACCGATTCCTCGGTGGCCGACGGCGACAGCAGCGGGATGCCGTGCGCCTGCGAGGCGCCGGCCAGCACGAGCGTCGGCACGCTCAGCACGTCGCCGATGAAGATCCCGGCCCCGTCCGCGAGCGCCTGCTGGGCCGTCGCGGCCGCGCGCCAGGCCTCGCCGCCGGTGTCGTAGTGGCGCAGACGCACGGCCAGCCGGTCCGCGGCGTTCGCCTCGTCGAGGGCCAGACGCAGGCCGGCGTAGAGCGAACGCCCGTAGGAAGCGTACTCACCGGTAGAAGGCAGGAAGGTCGCGGCGCGGTAGACCGAATGATGCACGCCGCCGGCGTGCCGCGGGGCGGCGGAAACACCCTTGAGCAGCGCCAGCGCCTCCTTGGCGCGCGGCCCGCCGGGATCGGCGGCGAGCCCGGCCAGCGCCTCGGCGGCGGCGTCTCCGGGCCGCCCGGCCTCGAGCATGGCGCGCGCGAAGCGCAGCGAGAGATCGGCCTGGGGCCCGGCGTAGGCGGCCGCGGCGGCCGCCTCGGCGGCGCTCAGCCGGGCGGTGGTATCGCGCAGGAGCTTGCCGGCCTCGTCCCGCTCGGCCGTCAGCCGCCGGCGCTCTCCGGGAGCGACGGCATGGGCGCGCAGGCTCTCCGCGTAGACCGTCACGAATGCGGAACGCCGCGCGCACTCGAAGGCATCGCCGCGCTGACGGGCCGCGCGCGCCAGGTCGAGATGACGCGAGACGGTCTCCGGAGCGGGGAGTGCCGCCGCCGAGTCCGCGTCGGCGATGAGCGGTGGAATCGCCGCCGCACCCTCCGGCGCGCTCGCGGTGCCCGGAGGCGTCGGACCCTCGGCCGCCGCCGCCGCGGTGGCCAGGCAGAGACCCAGCCCGAGCCCGGCCAGGGCTCCCGCCGGCCGCCGCAGACCGGGCGGCATGCGGGCGGGCGCCCCCGGCCCGCCGACCGCCGCGCCGCTAAGGGCTGTACTTGCCGAAGTCTTCAGGATCGAGGTTCTCGAGGTAGCGGCGCAGCTCTTCGGCCCGCTCCGCCTCGGACTTCTCCGGCTGCGTCTGGTGCTCGAGCAGGCGGTCGTCCACGAAGATGGGAGCCTTGCAGCGCAGCGCCACGGCGATGGAATCGGAGGGGCGGGCGTCCACCGAGAGGACCTCCGGCGGGCGTTCGACGATGAGGTTGGCGAAGAAGGTGTTGTCGCGCAGGTCGGCGATGACGACGCGCGTCACCCGCGCCTTGAGGCCCTCGATCAGGGTGGCCACCAGGTCGTGGGTGAGCGGCCGCTGGAAGCGCTGGCCGGCCAGTTCGCGGGCGATGGCCTGCGCCTCGTTGGCCCCGATCCAGATGGGCAGGACGCGGTCGCCCTCGGCCTCCTTGAGGACGACGACGTGGCTCTTCACCCTGGGATCGAAGGCGAGCCCGCTGACCTTGACTTCCACCACCATCCGGGTCGGACCTCCCGTGCGCTGAGCGGCCCGTCGCGGCGGCCGCGGGCAGCGGGGCGCCACCCTCGGGAGGGCGCCCCGCGCGGCGGCTCAGCGCTTCTCGACGCCCCCGGGGAGCGGGGTCGTGGGCGTCCGCTTCACGCCGCCCGGCAACTCGAAGCTCGGCACGGCGTCGGAGCGCATGTTGTCGAGCATCCACTGAGCCGAGTTCTTGAGCTCGCTCTTGGGATAGTCGCTCAGCAGCTTCCGGAACGCCGCCTCGGCTTTATCGTAGTCCTTCTTCTCTTCCGAGTAAATGAAACCGGCCATGAACTGGGCCTGCGGCGCCTGCTCGCTCTGCGGGTAGAGCGCCACCACCTGCTCGTAGCCGGCGATGCGCCCATCGGCGTCGGGCGCGTCCTGCGCCTCGCGGAACAGCTCGGCCGCGGTCTTGCGCCCGTGCAGGAACGAGTCCACCGCCGCCTGGTTCCAGCGGAAGCCCGCCTCGGTCTTCTGCTTCTCGAGCTGCTCGCGGTAGTAGTCCTCCTGCGACTGCCGCGAGAGCATCTGCACGAGGCGCGGGCGCACGTTCTCCAGCGGCTGCGGCGCCGGCGGGATGGTGTCCCGGACCTCGAGCACGTGCCAGCCGACGGTGGACTGCACCGGGCCCACCGGCACGCGCAGCGCCGCCGCGAAAGCGGTCTCGGCCAGCGCCGGCTGGCGCCCGAGCTCGCCGAACGGGCCCAGCCGCTCGACGCGGCCGAGGTCGCCGCCGTTGTCCTTGGTGGCGGCGTCCAGCGAGGCCTTCTTGGCCAGGCCGGCGAAGTCGGCGCCCTTCTTGAGCTGCGCCAGCGCGTCCTTGGCCTCCTTCTCGGTCCCCACCTGGATGTGCCGGACCTGGCGCGCCGGCGGCATCATGAACTGCGGCTCGGTCTGGTGCGCCTCGTAGTAGGCCGCGATCACCGAGTCGCTCGGCGCCGGCGCGGTCTGCATGACCTCGGTGAGATAGGCCCGCACCACGAGGTTCATGCGGCTCTGCTCGACCTGCCGCTTGATCTCGGGGCGCTCGGCCACGCCGGCCTTCTCGGCGGCCAGCGTCCACACGTTCTCCTCCACCATGCGGTCGAGCAGCTGCTTCTTGCCCTCGGCGGTGGAGAACTGCTGCCGGTACTGCGGCGACAGCTCGGAGAGGCGGTTCTCCAGGTCGGCCTTGGTGATGGGCTGGCCCGCCACCCAGGCGAGCACCTCCGCCGGGTCGGTGACCGCGGCCGCCGGCTTGCCCTTGCTGTCCTTCTTCTCCTTGGCCGCGGCCCCCGACGCGCCCGCCACCAGCGCCAGAGACACCAGCCAGACCAGGACCCGCGCGCCGCGCCTCACTGCGGCACCACTTCGACGGTGACGGTGGCGCCCACGCCGCCGTGCAGCCGGATGGCGACCTCGTGCACGCCGAGGCTCTTGATGTGCTCCTCGAGGTGCACCTGGCGGCGCTCCACCGCGAAGCCCCGCTTGGCGAGCGCGTCGCAGACGTCCGCCGGCGACACCGAACCGAAGAGCACACCCTCCTCGCCGGCCAGCGCCGGGATGGTCAGGTGCGCGCCCGTCAGCCGCGCCGCCAGCGCCTCGGCCGCGGCGTGCAGCTTGGCGTCGCGGGTCTCGCGCTGCTTGGCCAGCGTCTTGAAGAGGTTGCCCGTGTTGCCGGTCGCCGCGATGGCGAGCTTGCGCGGCAGGAGATAGTTGCGGGCGTAGCCCGGCGACACCTTGACGGTGGCGCCGCGGGTGCCGAGCCCGGTCACTTCTTCGAGCAGGATGACTTCCACGATTCGCTCTCCTTGTCTGTCTCGAGGCCGTCGCGGCGCGCCGTGCGCCGCGCGCCTCAGGCCCCGCGCTCTTCCCCGCCGGAATCCGCCGCGCGGCGGCGCAGGTCGAACCAGATGTCGGCCAGGCCGAGACCGGTGGAGGTCACGACGAGGACCGGCAGGGCGAAAAACGTCACGAACAGGAACAGGATCCAGATCATGCCGGCCGGAAACCCGCGGGCCAGCATGGCGAAATCGATGACCGCCATTCCCTGCAGGCAGTAGCCCAGCCCCACGCACAGGGTGAGGTTGACGCCGGCCGGCAGCAGCTCGGGCCGGCGCAGGGCCACGAAGCCCAGCCCCAGCAGGAACAGCCAGACCGCGCCTTCGGGTAGCCGGAACAGCAGAAACGGCTCGCCGGGGGCAAGCGGCCGCCCCATGGCGCGGGCCGCGCGGCGGGCGAGCAGCGTGGCCAGCGCCACCAGCAGCGCCGCCCACACGAAGAGCACCGTCGGCATCAGGTGGCGCATCACCCACGCCATCGCCTGGCTCGCCTGCTGCACCTGCTTGGCCAGCTCGCCGAGGCTGCCGCCCTGGATGCCGAGACTCTCGTAATTGCGGAACGCCTCCTCGCCGAGACGGCCGACCCCGGCTGCCGCCGCGCTCACCGCCGGCTCGTACAGGCTGGAGAACGGGAAGGCCAGCGTCAGGCCCACCAGCGGCAGCATGCTCCACAGGCCCCGGGCCAGCGGCAGGGCTTCGCGCCGCGCCAACCCGAAGAGCGTCGCCGCGGCCACCGCCCCCACCAGCACCCAGCCCCACACCGAGGGCACCTCGGGACGCGCCAGCATGTAGCCGACGGCCGCCGCCGGCGCCAGCCACCCGAGCCGCCAGCGGTGCAGGTTGGCGAGGTACCCCGCCGCGCCCAGCGCCGGCACCAGGATCCACAGCTGGCTCCAGGGGGACGGCGTCTCCAGCGCTCCCGCCGCCATCAGGAGCAGCGGCAGCGCCAGGGCCAGCGGGCGGAGGCGGCCGTCGGGCCGCGCGGCCGCCGGGGTCGCGGGGACGGACACGGCTACCGGTACGAGTCGCTCGTGAAGGGCACCATGGCCAGCACGCGCGCCCGCTTGACGGCGAGCGTCAGCTGCTTCTGGTGGCCGGCACAGTTGCCCGAGATGCGACGCGGGACGATCTTGCCCCGGTCGGTCATGAAACGGAGCAGGCGCTTGTCGTCTTTGTAGTCGATGTAGGGCACCTTCTCCATGCACAGCTTGCAGAACTTCTTCTTGCTGGCCCCGCGGGGCTCGCGAGTGCGCGCCACTGCTCCTCCTCCTTTGCCTGCTAGTCCTCTTCCGGAAGCTCCGGGAACAGCTCGCCTTCTTCGGCCTCCACGCGTCCCGACGCGGGCCGGCCCTCGAACGGAGCCGCATCGTCGGGCTCCTCGCCCGCCTCCGGCTCGCGCTCGAGGAACTGCACCTGGTCGGCGCGGATCTCGATGAGGCTGTGCGTGCGTCCATCCTTGCCGCGGTAGCGGCGGTCCTGCAACCGGCCTTCGACGTACAGCGCGCTGCCCTTGTGCAGATGCTGGCCGCAGCGCTCGGCCAAGCGCCCCGAGGCCAGCACCCCGATGAAGCCGGGGATCTCCTGCCAGCCGCCGTCCTCGCCCTTCACCCAGCGGTTGAAGGCCACGGTGAAGGTCACCACCGGCGTGCCGTCGGGCGCGTAGCGCACCGTCAGGTCGCGGGTGGCGCGCCCTGAGAGCTGCGCCCGGTTGACGCGTACTAGCCGGACTTCACCCACGCTGCCTCGCTCCTGCGGCCCCGCCCGCGCCGGGCGGCCCGCCGCCCGGGATCAGTACGCGTTGTCGTGGCTCCCGCGCCGGCGGCGCGGCCCCTCGTCATCGCCCTCGTCACGGAAGCGCGGCCCGCGGTGGAAGCCCCGGCCCTCGCCGCCGGCGCCCTCCTCGCCCTCCTCGGGTGGGGGCGCGGCCGCCATCTGCTTGAGCATCTCCTTGTAGCGCGGATCGACGACCACGGTGAGGGCGCGCAGCACCGACTCGTTGATGCGCAGGCGGCGCTCCAGCTCCTTCACCGCCGGACCCTCGGCGTGGTAGCGCAGCAGCGTGTACACGCCGTCGCGCTTGCGGCCGATCTCGTACGCCAGGCGCCGGCGGCCCCAGCGCTCCACCTCGTCCACCGTGCCGCCGTTGTCGCGGATCAACGCCGCGGCGCGCTCGACCTCCTCGTTCACCCGGGACTCCTCGAGCCCCGGGTCGAGGATGAACACCGTCTCGTACTCCCGCTGGTTCTCGATCACGGACCCACCTCCCTGACCCTGCGATTGAAGCGGTTCATCGCCGCGAGGATGCCCTCGCGCAGCCACGTCTCCACCGCGTCCGCGGCGCGTTCGAGCGCCTCACGGACGCAATCCTCGTCGTGCTCGTCGAAGTCCGAGAGCACGTGCTCCACCAGTTCCCCGCCGACCGCGCGCCCGACGCCGAGGCGCAGCCGGGCGTAGTCGGCGGTGCCGAAGAACTCCTGCACCGACGCCAGCCCGCGGTGCCCGCCGGTGGACCCCCGCGAGCGCAGCCGCAGGTGGCCGACCGGCAGGTAGATGTCGTCGCACGCCACCAGCGTCTGCGCCGCCGCCGGCCGTTCGCCGGTGGCGGCCGCGAAAGCGGCCAGGGCCTCGCCGCTGCGGTTCATGTACGCCTGCGGCGCGATCAGCGTCACCGCGGGCGCCGGACCGTCGGCCAGGGCGCGATAGGCGTGGAAGGTCCGCTGGCGGGCGAACGGCTCGGCCCGCCAGCGCTCCACCAGAGCGCGCACCAGCGCGTGGCCGACGTTGTGCCGCGTGCCCGCGTAGCGGCGGCCCGGATTGCCCAGGCCGACCACCCACACCTACTTGGCCTCCTCCTCGGCCTTCTCCTCGCCTTCCTCCTTGCCCTTGCCGATGACCTCGGGCTCCTCGGCCGACGGCACCGCCGCCACCTCCGCCACCGGCGCCTCGTACACGGTCGGCGGCACCACGGTGGCCACCGTCTGGTCGGGGTCGGTGAGGATGACGACGCCCTCCGGCTGCAGGTCGCGCACGTGCACGGAGTCGCCGATGCCGAGCTGGCTCACGTCGACGTCGATCGAACCCGGGATGGTGGTGGCCAGACACTCCACCTCCACGGCGCGGATGATGGTCTCCAGGATGCCGCCGGCGTCCTTCACCCCGATCGGCGTACCCACCAGGTGCACGTTGACCTCGACGCGCACCTTCTCGGTGAGCGAGACCTCCTGGAAGTCCAGGTGCAGGATCTCGTGCGTCAGCGGGTCGCGCTGCACTCCGCGCACGAGCGCGGTCCTCTCGCCGCCGTCCAGCTTGAGCGACACGATCATGTTGCCGCCCTCCATCTGGCGCACGGCGTTGATGAAATCGCGGGTCTCCACGGCCACCGACAGGGCGGCGTGGCCGTGCCCGTAGAGGATGGCGGGGATGCGGCCGGCGCGGCGCGCCTGGCGGGCCGGTCCCTTGCCGGAGCGCTCGCGCAGCGAGCCGGTAAGCGGCACGATGGCCATCGAAGCAAACCTCCTCGGATCCTGGTTGGAACTCGATCCCGCGCTCCGCGCCGGCAAGCGCCGGGTTGGGCACGGTCGAAAAGCGGATCGGACGCGCTCCGGGGTACGGAACGTGGCTCCCCGGCGCAAGCCCGGGAGCAGGGACGCGCCCCGCCTTGCGGCGGGCGATCCCCGACCTACCTTCGGACTCGCGAACCCTGCCCGGTGACCGCCCTCAGCGGTTCTCCGGGCCGCAAGGGCCCGCGCCGCCGGAGAGCTTATCCGGCGAGGTGGAAAACATAGCCGGTCTGCCGCCGGATGGCAACCCCGGCCGGGGCCCGGACGGGGACCCTTCCGGACGCGGCCCTAGATGAACAGCGTCGACAGCGAGCGCTCGTCGTGGATGCGGCGGATGGCCTCGGCCAGCAGCGCCGCCACCGACAGCACCTTGAACTTGGGGCCGCTCGCCTCGCTCGACAGCGGCACCGTGTCGCTGACCACCAGCTCGCAGATCTCCGACTTGCGGATGCGCTCGGCGGCTCCCGGCACCAGCACGCCGTGGGTCGCCCCGGCGTAGACGTCGCGCGCCCCCATCTCCTTGAGGGCCTCCGCCGCCCGGGTCAGGGTGCGCGCCGTGGTCACCATGTCGTCGAAGAGCAGGGCGTTCTTGCCCTGCACCTCGCCGATCAGGTTCATGACCTCGACCGAGTCCGGCTGCGGCCGCCGTTTGTCCACCAGCGCCAGGTCGGCCCCCAGGCGCTTGGCGTATGCGCGCGCCATCTTCACCGAGCCGATGTCCGGCGCCACCACCACCAGGTCGGGGATCGCCTGCTGCTTGAAGTACTCGATGAACACCGGCGCGGCGTAGAGGTGGTCGAAGGGGATGTCGAAGAAGCCCTGGATCTGCGGCGCGTGCAGATCCATGGTCAGCATGCGGTCGGCGCCCGCGGCGGTGATGAGGTTGGCCATCAGCTTGGCGGTGATCGGCACGCGCGGCTGGTCCTTGCGGTCCTGGCGCGCGTAGCCGAAGTACGGCACCACCGCCGTGACCCGCCGCGCCGAGGCGCGCCGCACGGCGTCGAGCATGATGAACAGCTCGAGCATGTTGGAGGCCGGCGGGCAGGTGGGCTGGATGACGAAGACGTCGAGGCCGCGGATGTTCTCGTTGATCCGCACCTGCACCTCGCCGTCCTCGAAGTGCGCCACCTCGCAGTCGCCGACGCGGCAGCGCAGGTGCGCCGCGATGGCGCGGGCCAGCGCCGGGTGGGCGTTGCCGGTGAGCAGCGTACAGCCTTCGACGCGCGGGACGTCGTCGCGTAGCTGGTCCGCGGCCGACGGCTCGTCGAGGCCCGGCGCCTCGTCGGGCTCGCGCATCAGCGAGTCGAGCGGATCCTTGCGGCCGGGGGGCGGGGGCGTGCGACCGGTCGACGCGGAAACCATCGGGGCACCTCAGCGGGAAAGAGGTCCGGACGGAGCGCCGGGCGGCGGCGCCGCGGGGCGCGGGCTTGGCTGGGGAGCCAGGACTCGAACCTGGATAGCCGGTTCCAAAGACCGGAGCGCTGCCTTTGCGCCACTCCCCAACGCGACGACTACGGCCAAACTATCGGGCGCCTCGTGCGGGTGTCAATGCGCCGCTTCGGGTGTCCGCCGGAGCGCAACAAGACAAACAAAACGGACAGGACCTGCGTCCTGTCCGACACCCCTGCCTGCCGCCGACCGGCGGCCGGACCTCCGGCGCTGCCGGCTTCGCGGTGCCCCGGCCCCCGACGGGTGGAGCCGCGCACCGCTGCCGGAGCGGTATGGCCTCCTAGTGAGCCCCCACAAGTTGCGGCGCCTTGGCGCGCTCGACCTCCTTGCGGTACTCGCTGATGACCACGTCCTCCACGTACTCGCGCATGTCCTGCGTGATGGGATGGGCGATGTCCTGGTGCTTTCCGTCCGGTCGCTTGCGGCTCGGCATGGCCACGAACATCCGATTGCTGTTGCCTTCGATCACCTTGAGTCCCCGGATGACGAACTGGTCATCGAGCGTGATGCTCGCGAAGGCCTTCAGCTTGGCATCCTCGCGCAGTGACACCCGGACTTCCGTGATCTTGATGCGCATCTGTGGTCACCACCCTGTGGGCCGGCCTAGCCGGCCCCCGTGCCACACGGGCACTTCGCTTGGGGGAAGGTGCACGACACGCCCGCTTCCCTGCGGACTGGGCGCTACCGGCACCAGAGCGATCCGACCCGAGTGAATCTAGCTTGGACGACTGCGAGCGAGCGGCGGCGCGGCCGGGTGACAGCGCCAGGAGATCTTCTCCCCGGAGGCAGCACGGCGAAGACGGCAGAGCCGCTTCCCGACAGCCGGGGAATCCCCACGCCCAACTCGCGCAGCAGCGACGTTGCTGCACGAATGCCGGGGTAGTGGCTAGCGATCACCTCCTCGAAATCGTTGCGCAGCAAAGACCTGGCACCCAGACTCACGGTACGATGAGTCGAGCGTGGGGAAATCTTACGGGCGCGTTCAGAGAGTGTCAAATCTTTTGCGAGGGGCCGGGGTCGGCGGGAGTCGTCCAGCAGGCGGTAGGCCAGCGCCGTCGGGACGCCGGTGGCCGGCAAGGCCAGCACGACACGCCGCAGGTCCGACACCGGCAGGCGGCGCAGCCTCTCCCCCCGACCCGTGGCCCGGGCCCGCCCCCCCGCCACGAAGAAGGCGCAGTCGCTGCCCAGGGCGCCCGCCAGCCGGCGCATCCCCCGTGGGTCGGAGCGCAGCCCCCAGAGCTTGGACAGCAGCCGCAGCGCCGCCGCCGCGTCGCTCGACCCCCCGCCCAGCCCGCTGCCCGCCGGCACGCGCTTGACCAGGACGACCTCCGCCCCGCGCCGCTCACCGGCAGCCTCGCGCAGTTGCCGCGCGGCGCGCCGGACCAGGTTCGACGCGCCGGCCCCGACCGGCAGGCCGAGGCGGCGCGCCGGACCCCGCCGCACGACGCGTAGCCGCAGGCCCCGCGCGCGGGGACGCGCGTACAGCGTGTCGGCGAAGTCGATGGTCTGCAAGACGGTGGCGATGTCGTGGAAGCCGTCCGGCCGCCGCGGCCCGACGGCCAGGCCGAGGTTGACCTTGCAGTAGGCGTGCAGGCCGAGCGGGAAACCGGCCGGGGCCGGCTCGGCGAGGAACCGCCGAGCCGCGATCACCGCCGCGCCCCGGGCAGCGGTCAGCGCGTGTAGAGGACGAGGCTGACGGTGGCCGCCCACAGCGCCACGTTCACCAACAGGGGCACGTCGCGCACCAGGACCTGCGAGGGATCCTCACCCCGGTCCCGCACGCGCACCAGCCACAGGTAGCGGAAGAGCCCGTAAGCCACGAACGGGACGGTGTAGAGGAGCCCCTGCGAGTGGAACTTCGCCACCGTCGCCGGCCAGATCGTGTAGATGGCGTAGGCCACCAGCGTGGTCCCCGCACACAGCGTGGTGAGGGCGTCGAGCAGCTCGACCGTGTACTGGCTCAACACGGCGCGCTGCGCGAGCGCGCGGTCGGAGTGCACGACGATCTCCTGGCGTCGCTTGCCGAAGCCCAGGAAGAGGGCGAGGAAGAAGGTGCAGACCAGGAGCCAGGGGGAGAGCGCCACGCCCGCATCGACCGGGCGGATCAGCTCGACGCCGGCGATGGCCCGCAGCACGAAGCCCAGGGCGATGAAGATCACGTCCAGCAGCACGACCCCCTTGAGGACGATCGTGTACAGCAGGTTCACCGCCAGGAAAGCGGCCGCGACCAGCGCGAAGCCGGGTCCCAGGACGGCGGCGATGCCGCCGGCGGCGGCGAGCAGCACGACCAGGCCGCCGAAAGCGTAGCCGACGGACAGGCTCCCGGAGGCCAGCGGCCGCAGCCGCTTCGCCGGGTGGAGCCGGTCCGCCTCGAGGTCCTTGAGGTCGTTGATGACATACGCCGCCCCCGAGAGCAGGCAGAAGCAGAGAAACCCGGCGGCGCTGCGCCAGGCGACCTCCGAGAGCAGCAGGTTGTGCGAGAACAGCGCCCCGGCGAAGAGCAGGCCGTTCTTGGTCCACTGCGCCGGCCGGATCGCCTGGAGGAAGCTCCCCAGCTGCTTCACGGCGTGCCCCGCCCCGGCGTCCCGGCGGCCCCCCCGGGGAACAACTCCGCCTCGGCCAGCGCGCAGATGGCGTGCGCCAGGGTGATGTGCGCCTGCTGGATATGCGGCGTGACGTCCGACGGCACGACGAGCGCGTGGTCGCAGGTCGCCGCCCACTCACGGCCCGACTCGCCGACCAGGGCCACCGTGGTGACGCCGTGGCCGCGCGCCCACTCCACGGCCAGCCGCACGTTGGGGGAGCGGCCGCTGGTGGTGAAGACCATGAGCACGTCGCCGGGACGCGCCAGTCCCTCCAGCTGCCGCACGAAGACCTCCGCGAAGGAGAAGTCGTTGGCGATGGCGGTGAGCGCCGAGCTGTTGGTGGTGAGGGCGAGGGCAGCGAGGCCGGGGCGCACGAGGAAGAACTTGCCCGCCAGCTCGGCCGCCACGTGCTGGGCGTCGGCGGCGCTGCCGCCGTTGCCGCAGGTGTAGAGCGCGCCGCCGTGGCGCAGCGTATCGGCCAGCAGCGCGGCTGCCTGGGCCACACGGGCTGCCTCGGTCCCGGCGATGGCGCGCTGCACCGCTACGGCCGCGTCGAGGAAGCGCGCCGCCCCGCTCTCCATCCGGGCGGCTGTCGCCGCGACGACGGCGGCCCGGGCGGGGTCGGCGACGAGACTCGCGGGGGCGACGCTGCGGCGCTGCGGGCTCTGCTCCACGGCTTCTCCTGGTCGGTTCGACGCCTTCCGCGACCCGCTCTCCCGCCTACGAAGCGGGGGCCGGCCGCAGCTTCAGGTAGCGGGCCAGCGACTCGTGCCAGGGCGGCAGCGGCGTGCCGAGTATCGCGTTTGCCGCCGTGTTGTCCAGCACGGAGTAGGCGGGCCGCCGGGCCGGACGCGGGTAGCGATCCGATTTCACCGCGGCCAGGGGCACGCGCCGGCCCTCCAGCCGCAGGATCTCGGCGGCCTGCTCGTAGCGCGAGCACTCCCCCTGGTTGGTGACGTGCAGCACGCCGGTGTGGCCGCCGAGGCCGAGGGTGACCAGCGCCGGCGCCAGATCGAAGGTGAAGGTCGGCGTGCCGCGCTGGTCGTCCACGACCTCCAGGGGGAGCCCGCGGGCGGCCCGCTCGCGCACCGCCTCCACGAAATTGCGGCCGTGCACGCCCACCAGCCAGGCGGTGCGCACGATGAGCCAGCGGGCGCAGCGCGCCTGTACCGCGCGCTCGCCCGCCAGCTTGGTGCGCCCGTAGACGCTGAGCGGGCTGACCGGGGCGCCGGGCGGGATGGGCACCCTGGCCGTGCCGTCGAAGACGTAGTCCGTGCTGATGAAGACGAGCAGCGCGCCGTGGCGGGCGGCCAGGTCCGCCAGGTTGGCCGCCGCCGTGACGTTGTCGCGCTCGGCCTGCACCGGGTCGAGCTCGCAGCCGTCGACGTCGGTCATCGCCGCCAGGTCGTAGATGAGGTCGGGCGCGAAGCCGGCCAGCGCGCTCTCGAGCGCGGCGGCCTCCGCCAGGTCCACCTCGGGGCGGTCGAGGACGCGCACCGCGTGGCCGCCGGGCAGCGCCGCGAGCCGCGGCACCAGGTCGCGTCCCAGCATGCCCCCCCCGCCGGCGACGGCGATGCGCACCCGCGCTAGCCCCCCAGCTCGACCCGGCTCGAGTCGCCCACCATGAGCCGGTGGGCGCGCGGCCGCGCCGGGCTGGCGGTGACCGTCACGTCGCGGCCGATGAGGCTCGACTCGAGGCGCACCGGGACGTCGGTCAGGCGGGAGCGCTCCAGCACGATGGAATGTTCGATCTCGGCGCGCTCCACCGTGCAACCGTCGGCGATGGCCGTGAACGGGCCGATGTAGCAGTCGGCCAGGCGGCAGTTGGCGCCGATCACCAGCGGCCCGCGCAGCCGGCTGCGCTCCACCACCGTGCCCTCGCCGACGCTGACCGTGCCCTCGACCAGCGTCTCGTGGTCCACGCTGCCCCGCACCGAGCCCGAGAGGCCGGAGAGCACGATGCGGTTGGCCTCCAGCAGGTCCTCGATCTTGCCGGTGTCCTTCCACCAGCCGGTGATGACGTGCGAGCGCACGCGCTTGCCGCGGTCGATGAGGTTCTGGATGGCGTCGGTGATCTCCAGCTCGCCGCGCGCCGACGGCCGGATGGCGTCCACCGAGTCGAAGATGCAGGGCGTGAACATGTAGACGCCGACCAGCGCCAGGTCGGAGCGCGGCTGCTTGGGCTTCTCCTCGAGGCGCACCACGCGGTCGCCGGCCAGCTCGGCGACGCCGAAGTCCTGCGGGTTGCGCACCGCGGCGAGCAGGATCTGGGCGTCGGGGCGCTCCGCCTCGAACTCCTCGACGAAGCGGCGGATCCCGTCCTTGATGAGGTTGTCGCCGAGGAACATCACGAACGGCGAGTCGCCGAGGAAGGGCTGCGCCGTCTTGACCGCGTGGGCGAGGCCGAGCGGCGCCTCCTGCGTCAGATACTCGACGCGCAGGCCGAAGCGGGAGCCGTCGCCGACCGCGGCGAAGATCTCGGCCGCGCTCGTGCCCTCGCGGTCCGTCGGTCCGGCGACGATCATGCCGACGTCGCGGATGCCGGCGTCGCGGATCGCCTCGAGCCCGTAGTAGAGGATGGGCTTGTTGGCCACCGGGACGAGCTGCTTGGCGCTCGTGTGCGTGATCGGCCGCAGCCGCGTGCCTTTGCCTCCCGCCAGAACCAGGGCTTTCACGAGACACCCCCCTTTCCGCCCAGCATGCTCTCCAGCACGCCCCAGGTCTCGGCCACCGCCTGCTCGAGCGGCATGTCGAGCTTGCCGCCCACCTGCGCCGAGCCGTCCTTGCCGCCGCCGCGCACGCCCAGCTTCTCGCCCAGGGCCTTGGCGATCGCCCCCGCCTTCACCCCGGCCTTCACCACGTCGGGGGTCACGACGATCTGCGCGGCGTAGCGGTCGCCGACCACCGCCCACAGCACGCCGGCGCCGCGCTCCAGCGCGGCCGCCAGGCGGTCCCCGGCCTCGCGCAACGCCGGAGCGTCGGCGGCGGTCACCGCCCCGGCGACGTAGCGGCCGCGCGCCGCCGAGCGCGCCGCGCCCGCCAGCGCGCCGATCTCGCGCTCCGCCTGTCCCGCCTGGCTCTGCGTCTTCTTGCTGCGCAGCTCCTGGATCTCGCGCAGCAGCCCCTCGACGCGCGGTCCGAGGTCGTCCACCCGCGCGCTCAGCAGCCGCGCCAGCTCGCCGGTGCGCTCCTCGAGCACCCGGAAGCGGTCGATCAGGTTGCCGCCGGTGGCCGCCTCGACGCGGCGGGTGCCGGCCGCGATCGAGCTGTCCGAGAGGACCTTGAACAGCCCGATGTCGCCGGTGCGCGCCACGTGCGTGCCGCCGCACAGCTCCGCCGACACCCCCGGCACCCGCACCGAGCGCACGACGCTCGGATAGCGCTCGCCGAAGAAGGCGATGACGCCCTCGGCCAGCGCCTCTTCCATCGACGACCACTTCACCGCCACCTCGAGGTTGGCGAGCACGGCGCGGTTGACGTCGGCCTCGATGCGCCGCAGCTCCTCGGGGGTCGGCGCCTGGAAGTGCGAGTAGTCGAAGCGCAGGCGGTCGGGCCCCACCACCGAGCCGGCCTGCTGCACGTGCGTGCCCAGCACGCGGCGCAGGGCGGCGTGCAACAGGTGCGTGGCGGTGTGGTTGCGCATGGTGGCGGCGCGCCGCTCGGCGTCCACCTCGGCGCGCACCTCGGCCACCGGCAGCGCGCCCGCGAGCACCCGCACCCGGTGGACGACGGGTGAGTCGTGGTCGGCGCGGCGCACGTCGACGAGTTCGGCCGCGAAGCCGCCGCCGACCAGCTTGCCGGTGTCGGCCACCTGGCCGCCGCTCTCCGGGTAGCAGGGCGTGGTCTCCAGGATGAGCTCGGCCACGTCCGGCCCCAGGTCGGGCCGCGGCCGCCAGCGGCGCACGGCGGAGACCGCCTCGGTGGTCTCCCAGCCGACGAACTCGGAGTCGGGCCCCTCGCTCACGACTTGCCATTCGGGACCTTCCTCAGCCTCTCCTCCCTGACTCTTGAACCGCGAGGCGCCGCGCGCCCGCTGGCGCTGTTCCTGCATGGCGCGCTCGTAGCCCTCGCGGTCGATCGCCAGGCCGCGTTCGCCCGCCATCTCCTCGGTGAGATCCACGAGGAAACCGTAGGTGTCGTGCAGGAGGAAGACGTCTTCGCCGCGCAACGACGCGCCGCCGCGCTTGCCGGCCTCCGCCACCAGCTCCTCGAAGCGCGCCAGCCCCTGCTCGAAGGTGCGCCAGAACGCCTCCTCCTCGCGGCGGATGACGCCGTGCACGCGCCGCTCGGCGGCGCGCAGCTCGGGGTAGCCGGCCGTGAAGTGCTCGATGACCTGGGCCGACGCCTCGTCGAGGAAGGGCTCGTGGAAGCCGAGCTGGCGGCCCTTGAGCGCAGCGCGCCGCAGCAGACGGCGCAGCACGTAGCCGCGCCCCTCGTTGCCGGGGGCGATGCCCTCGGCGAGCGCGAAGGTCAGCGCGCGCGCGTGGTCGGCGATGATGCACAGGGCCGCCGCCTGGGGGTTGCCGGGATCGCCCAGCCGCGGCAACTCGCGCAGGCCGGCGCGGCGCGCGATCAGCTCGACCACGGGGTGGAAGAGGTCGGTGTCGAAGATGGAGCGCTTGCCCTGGACGATGAGCGCCAGGCGCTCGAGCCCCATGCCGGTGTCGATGCCCGGCTTGGGCAGCGGCTCGAGCTTGCCCCCCGGCTGAGCGTCGTACTGCGGGAACACCAGGTTCCAGAACTCCATGTAGCGGTCGCAGTCGCTGCCCGTCCGGCAGGAGCCGTCGCAAGTGCACGCCTCGGGGCCGAGGTCGTAGTAGATCTCCGAGCACGGCCCGCAGGCGCCGGTGCCGCCGGCCGGGCCCCAGAAGTTGTCCGCCCGGCCCAGCGCCACGATGCGGCCGTCGGGCACCCCGGCCTGCCGCCACAGCGCGCGCGCCTCGTCGTCGGGCGGCAGCCCGCCCTCGCCGTTGAAGACCGACACCGACAGCCGCTCGACCGGCAGCTCGAGCGTGCCGGCGCAGAACTCCCACGCCCACTGGATCGCCTCGGCCTTGAAGTAGTCGCCGAAGGAGAAGTTGCCCAGCATCTCGAAGAAGGTGTCGTGGCGCGGCGTCTGGCCGACGCGGTCGAGGTCCGAGAGCCGCAGGCACTTCTGCACCGAGACGGCGCGCGAGTAGGGAGCGGCCGCCCCGCCCTGGTAGTAGGGCTTGAACTGCACCATGCCGGCGGTGGTGAACAGGAGCGTGGGATCGCCCAGCGGCACCAGCGGCGAGGACGGCACGGCGGTGTGCCCGCGGGCGGCGAAGAACTCCCGGAACAGTCGGCGCAGGTCGTTGGCAGTTTGCATCATCGTCGGAATATACCACGGCGGCCGGCTCAGCCGCCGCCGACGCCACCCCCGCCGACGCCACCCCCGCCGGCGTCACCGCGGCCGGCGCCGCCCTCGCCGCGCGGCTCGGCCAGCACCTCGGCCACTGTGTCGTAATCGAAGCCGCGCCGCGCCAGCGCGGCGGCCAGGCGCTGGCGACGCACGCGCGGCTCCAGGGCGGCGTACCGGCGGCTGATCTGCGCCAGGGCGCGGCGGGCCCGTTCCACCTCGGAGCGGGGCAACTCCGCCTCGGCGCCGGCCGCCGTCTCCTCGAGGGCCTGATCGATGAGGAGGGCCGGCACGCCGCGCGTCAGGAGCTGGTTGCGCACCACTCGCGCCCCCACCGCCCGCCGCCCCAGCCGCTCGCGCAGGAAGGCGCGCGCGTACTCGAGGTCGTCTACCAGCCCGACCCGCTCCAGCCGGTCGAGCGCCTGGCGCGCGGCCGCCGGCTCGAAGCCGCGCTCGGCCAGCCGGCGCTCCAGCTCGCGGCGGGTGCGCCGGCGCCGCTCGAGGGCTTTGAGCGCGGCTTCGTGGGCGGCGGTGACTGAATCGGACATGGCCAGCCGGCTTTCTCGAGCAGTGACGCGCGCGGCCGCGGGCTTACCTACCGGAGAGGTGGTCGCAAATCGCGACCACCTCCCGCTTCTCCTCGCGCGTGAGCCGGAAGGAAACAGCGGCCGGAAACCGACCGCGGTTCTGCTTCACCTGCTCGTTCAGGCACCGGGTGGGCACGCCGTGAATCGACGCCAGGTCGGCATCCACGACGGCCCGCTCGCCGCGCAGCCGGAGAATCCGTTTCTGGATGGCCCCCACGCGAAGGAGGGCATCCCCATCCCCTTCTCTGGTCAATTACGGCTCCCTCTTCGGGGGCGAACTCGAACCGGCCCTCCCTGCGAGCCCCGCGGACAGCCCTACCGCTTCGGCCGCACCGCCGGGGCGTTGCGCCCGGCGCCCGCGCCCGCCCCGGCCAGGGCCGGCTCGCGGCCGGCCGGGCCCGTTGCCGGCGCCGCCCCCGCCGGTGCCGCCGCCGGCCGCGCCGGCGCCAGGCCCAGCGCCTCGCGGACCTTGCCCTCCAGCTTGGCGCGCACGTCGGGGTGCTCCTTGAGGTAGAGCCGCGCGTTCTCGCGCCCCTGGCCCAGCCGCTCGTCGCCGAACGACATCCAGGTGCCCAGCTTCTGCACCATCTCCCGATCGACGCCGATGTCGAGCAGCTCGCCCTCGCGCGAGATGCCCTCGTTGTAGACGATGTCGAACTCGGCGTCGCGGAACGGCGCGGCCACCTTGTTCTTGACCACCTTCACCTTGGTGCGGTTGCCCACGACGCGGTCGCCGTCCTTGAGCGAGCCGATGCGGCGGATGTCCATGCGCACCGAGGCGTAGAACTTCAGCGCGCGGCCACCGGCCGTGGTCTCGGGGTTGCCGAAGGTGACGCCGATCTGCATGCGGATCTGATTGATGAAGACCACGGAGGTGCGCGATTTGGAGATGGTGCCGGCGAGCTTGCGCAGCGCCTGCGACATGAGCCGCGCCTGCAGGCCCATGTGCGACTCGCCCATCTCGCCCTCGATCTCGGCGCGCGGCACCAGGGCGGCCACCGAGTCGATGACCACCACGTCGATGGCGCCGGAGCGCACCAGGTGGTCGGCGATCTCGAGCGCCTCCTCGCCGGTGTCGGGCTGCGCCACGTGCAGCTCGTCGATGTTGACGCCGAGCTTGGCGGCGTAGGCGGCGTCGAGGGCGTGCTCGGCGTCGATGAAGACGGCGTTGCCGCCGTTGCGCTGCGCGTTGGCGATGATGGTGAGCGCCAGGGTGGTCTTGCCCGAGGACTCGGGACCGTAGATCTCGATGACGCGCCCGCGCGGCACGCCGCCGACGCCGAGCGCCTGATCGAGGCCCAAGGAGCCGGTGGAGATCACATCCACGGGGACGGTGGCCCTTTCCTGGCCCAGCTTCATGATGGCCCCCTTGCCGAACTGCTTCTCGATCTGCTGGACGGCGATCTCGAGGGCCTTGGACTTCTCCTTGCCGAAAGCGGTGTTGGACGAGGTCGGATTCATCTCTTCTCCTCAGGGGGCGTCCGCGGGGGACACTCCGGGTGATCTCGCTCGCGGCTCACGCGCCGCGCAGAGGATACTCCCCCGCCGCCCGGTAGACGGAGCCGCGGGGGTTCAACGTGCTGTGCACCACGGCCAGCGTGCCCACGGTGAAGCGCCCGGGGGCCCGCTCGCCGCTCAACCGGCCGGCCGCCGCGGCGCCGCCGCGCCCGCCCGGGTCACGCACGCGCCCCACCGTGAGGTGGGCGCGGAACGGCTTGTCGGGCGGCCCGAAACCCTCGCGGCGCAGCGCCTCGTCGAGGCTTCGGGCCAGCAGCTCGAGCGGCTCGCGGCCGCTGTCCAGCCCTACCCATAGCACGCGCGGCCGACGGAAATCCGGGAACGCGCCCGGCGCACCGAGCACCGCCTCGAACGGCGCCAGGCCGATCACCGCCTGGGCAGCCGCCCGGCACGCCGCCTCCACCCGCCCCTCCTCGAGCTCGCCCAGGAAGCGCAGCGTGTAGTGGAGGTTCTCCGGCTTCACCCACGAGATGCCGTCGCCCGCCTGCCGCACGCGCTCGACGAGCGCGGCCAGGCCGTCCACCACTTCGTTCGGGGGAAAGACCGCGATGAAGATGCGCAACTCAGTTCGGCCGCGGGGAATCGGGGAGTCCGAGCAGGGCGCGCCGCACCAGGTCGAGGGCCGCCGACACGCTGCGCTCGCGCACCAGCCGGCGCGTCCCCGCCAGATGCAGTTCGCGGTGGCGCTCGCCCTCCGGCGTGACGCACGCGAGGTGCACGGTGCCCACCGGTTTGTCCGGGGTGCCACCCGCGGGCCCGGCGATGCCGGTCACGCCGACGCCCACCTGCACTCCCCTCTTCTTCGCGATTCCTCTCGCCAGGGCGCAGGCCACGGGCCCGCTCACGGCGCCGTGCTTGGCGATCAGCGTCGAGCGCACGCCCGCCAGCCGCTCCTTGGCGGCGTTACTGTAGCACACGACTCCGCTCTCGAAGTAGCGAGAGCTGCCGGAAACGGCGGTCAGCCGGCCGGCCAGCAGCCCGCCGGTGCACGACTCCGCCACGGCGATGAGCCAGCCCCGTTCCGCCAGCAGCCGGCCGACCACCGCCTCGAGCGTGTCCTCGCCCTCGGCGTAGGCGTACGACCCGACGCGCTCGCCGAGCACCGTGCGCGCCGCGTCGCGCGCCGCGTCGACGTCCACGCCCTCGCCGGTCGGCAGCGCGACGCGCAGGTCCACGCCCGGCAGGCCCGGCAGGTAGGCCAGGCCGCAACCCGGCAAGAGCGCCGACACGTCGCCGATGCGCTCGGCCAGCACCGACTCCCAGATGCCCGTGGTGCGCAGCGTCAGGTACTCCACCGGGCCCGCCGCGCGGGCCGCCACCCACGGCGCCAGCCAGCGGCCGGCCATGGCCTCCATCTCCTCGGGCACCCCGGGCAGGACGAAGACCGCCTGCTCGTCCATCTCGATCAAGAACCCCGGCGCGCTGCCCACGGGGTTGGCCAGCGCCTGGGCCCCGCGCGGTACCAGCGCCTGCTGCTCGTTGTTGGCCGGCATGGGCAGGCGCCCGCCGCGCGCTTCCCAGCGCCGGCGCAGCGCCTCGAGGATGTCGGCGTCGAGCGAGAGCGGCCGGTTGAGAGCCTGCGCGACGGCCTTGCGCGTGAGGTCGTCCGGGGTGGGGCCGAGGCCGCCGGTGAGCACCACGAGGCGCGAGCGCCGCAGGGCGGCGAGGAGCGCCGCGGCGATGGCGTCGGCCACGTCCGGCACCGTCTGGTGGGACGACACCTTGGCCCCCGACTCCTCCAAGAGCCGCGCCAGCGACGCGAAGTTGGTGTCGAGCGTGCGGCCGGAGAGGACCTCGTTGCCGACCGTGACGACCTCAGCAATCACGCCGTGCCTCCGCTATCCGCCGGCGAGCAGGCGCCCCAGGGCCGGCCCCCAGAGGGCCGCGGCCAGCAGCACCAGCCGGGCGTACACGCCGGCCAGGACATCGTCGGCCACGATACCCCAGCCCCCCGGCAGATCCTGCGACTCGTGCGCCCCGAGCGGCTTCCAGATGTCGAAGAGGCGAAAGAGCAGGAACGCCGCCCCCACCCAAAGGACGGTGCGCGGCACCATCCACAGGGCGATGAGCTGGCCGACGACCTCGTCGATCACGATCGGGTGGGCGTCGTGGCCCAACTGCTTCTCGGCCGCGGTCGCCGTCCACACGGCCAGCGGGGCGAGGGCCACGATCAGCAGCGTCTCGGCACCCGCAGACACCGGCCACAGAAGGTAGACCGCGAGCGCCACCAGCGCGCTGGCGAAGGTGGCGGGCGCGACGGGGAAGAAACCGGAGCCGAAGCCGGTGGCGAGGGCGAGAGCGAGCGCGTTCACGCCGGGCAGGATAGCCGAGGCGGAGCGGCGCCGCCAGGCGGGGTGGCGCCGCCAGGTGCGGCGGCGGTTGCCGGGCGCGCCGCATGCGGGCATCCGGCGACTCAGCCCTGGCGATAGACCTCGCGCCGATGCCCCACCTTGAGCACCAGCACCACGAGAATCCGGTCCTGGACCCGGTAGACGATCCGGTAGTCTCCGACTCGCAGGCGGTAGAGCCCTTCGGCCCCCGCCATGGCTCGCGCCCCCGGCGGCCGGGGTTCCTGCGCCAGCGCATCGATGCGCGGCGCCAGGCGCCGCTGCGCGGCCGCCGGCAGGCGGCGGAAGTCCCGTTCGGCCCGGGGAGCGAACTCGATGCGGTACCGGGAACCGGCCACCTAGAGCCCGAGCGAGGTCTTGAGCTTCTCCCAGGAGACGCTGCCCCGGCGCTTGGCCCCGGCCAGCGCCGTCCGGGCATCTTCGAGGTCGATGCGCTCCTCGAGCTTCTCTAGCAGCTCGAGGTCCTCGACCGGCACAATCGCCGCCAGGTTCTTGCCCCGCCGGTGCAGCACGATGCGCTCTCCTCTGTAGGCGACGCGGTTCAGCGTGTCCGAGAAATCGCTCCTGGCTTGGCTGGCCGCAATGCGGGTCATAGGGGCGCCTCCGGTCTGTTGCCGTACAAATTGTACATATTGTCTTCTTGTACGATTATCGGCCCGCGGCCGGCAGGGTCAAGGGGTTTTCCGGGTCGCCCGCCGGTGCCGGGCGAGGCAGCGCCGCCGGGCGAGGGGCGAGGCCGTGCCCGGCCCCTCGCTTTTTGCCCCTATTTCACCATCACGGCCCGGGCGACCGACCGCCGCCCGCCGGCCTCGAGGACGACAAAATAGACGCCGGCCGGGACCACGCGGCCCCGGTCGTCGGTCCCGTCCCAGTCCCACTCGTGCCGGCCTGAGGGCAGGTCCGCCATCCCGCTGCCGCGCTGCACGCCACGACGCCAGGTGCGACGAGTACAGCCCCTCGCGTCGCAGCAGCGCGCTCAACTCGCCGGGCTTCGCACACCCATCCGCCTGGCGCAGCACCCGCAGCTTCTCCGCGGCCGTGAACCGCCGCCGCTGGGCCTTCGCTACCACTTCGGTCTCCAGCG
>Ga0315275_10000692_pt1 | contig 27950 bp, 21 predicted proteins | sample YL17G03_0_MG_FD_205557 | JGI IMG/M metagenome (GOLD analysis project Ga0315275, IMG submission 205557) | Sediment microbial communities from Yellowstone Lake, YNP, Wyoming, USA - YL17G03_0 | ecosystem: Environmental > Aquatic > Freshwater > Lake > Sediment | place: USA: Wyoming | collected...
GACTGCATCATCGACATGGCTAGACTCCCCGCCTGGTAGCGCTTGCACAAGGCTGCTGAGGAGTTCCTGTTGCACCGTTGGCAGCCGCGGTACCCAGGACTCAAGGAGCTTTTTATCGACGTGCGAGGGTAGAGACCCGAGAATCCCTACGTCATTCTCGTCATGGACAAGCAGGCCCGACGTCGTGCCACGGTCAAGGGTCAAGACCTGCAGAAAATACAAGCTGTGATAATCAAGCTGCTGTCGCCTATCGCTAGTGCTGATCGGAGCTGGGTTGCGCAGGATGCGGTCGACGATGGCAGCGTACGCATCAATCAGCGTCTGGCCAAAGCGCTCCGCTAGAGCAAAGTCAGCGGCAAAATCTTGAGTGTTGAACTCTTCGAGATAAAAGTGGGCGACACCACGGTGACGTCCGAGGGCTGGGATGTAGAAGTAGCGACCGCCCTGCTCCGTACCGTAGTCGTAGATTTTTGGTCCTACGGCGGTCCGAAATGCGGCCTCTATGGCCTCGCGGTCAGTAGCGACTACAATACTTGGATTGAGGTCGCCCATGATCCGCCAGTAACCCGTCCCGGCCTTCATGACGGTCCAGCTGATGTGCATATGCATGGATGGGGCGTGGGGGTTGGCGGGATGAACAATGGTCGAGATCGCCGTTGCCGAGCCAAGCTTCTTGCTCGGGTCCTTTTCATACTGCACCTGGGAGATATTCACGGAAGCACGGTTAAATACCGCTGGGTCTGAGGCACTAAAGCGGGTGCCTCCGCCAAAGGACCCCTTGGCTCGCAGCCAGTCCACGGGGACAAAACGTGCGGTGGATGATTCTGGGGGGAGTTTACTCAGTCGTTGCACTAGCCTCTTTTGTAGGCTTTGAACTAGAGCAAGCGCTTCCACAGCAGTTTTTGTCGTGGCTAAAGTCATGGTCATAGAGAGGCCCCCAGAAACGTATGGAATACGATCCTGGGAAGTCTAACCAATTTTTTTTCACAGCCCCAGGCGTTTTTAGGGCGGCGACTGCCAGTCGGCCTCGGTCTACAGTTATGCACCCGCTCACTGCAAGCGCATGTGCCACCACCGCCCGCCCAGTCCAGACCTGCCGATCAAACCGCCGCCATTCAATCCGATCAGCCCACCTTCACAACTGTTCGCTTTGGTCAGGATCGCCGGCCCTGGTCGATAGGTCGGCGTATCCAAAGTAAAACCTTGGTCCGTCAGCCGGTAAACATGGTTGCCACTAACCCAGGCAAATGCAGGCGCTTGCGTATCACTTGGCGATGGCAAGGTGCCTAGCACCGTGTCGTCTAGGTAAGTCTCTGGCACTGGTATGGGCGCCTTACATTGCCCACTCGTGCAGACGAAAGCAGACTGACCATCGGTCGCCAGGATCGCCCCATCGGTCTGTGCCATGGCTTGGCAGCTTGCAAGAGCCGGTACCTGCATCCAGGCACTGTCCTGGCGCCAGTAAAGTCCAGTCGTGGAACACAGCCAGTCGGGCGAGAGGTTTTTGACCGTCGTTGCGGCCGTCCCGTTGGGCAAGTCCCAAGTCGCCACGGTCTTGCTGGAAAGGTCCAGAGTTTGCACGTGGGCGTCGTCCGTCCAGCTGACTTTGCCCACGGTCTGATGGCTACTCGTGCCAAAGGCCGAGATCACTCCCACCTCACTCAGCACCGTCACCTGATCCTCGCTGCCGTTCTCCGCCGACCCTGGTTCAATGAGAACAATCCGTCCTCCCTGGAAGGCAATCATCTGACCTCCGACCAGGCGCAGGTGTTTTGCAAAGCGCAGCAACAGTCGCAGATGACAACCTGGAGTGACGCTGAGTTCAGCGACGTCGGGCGATAGCTGCGTCGCTTGGCTGAGGGGACAGGTGTAAATCCCGTCGTCTCCAGCAAGCCAAACCAGGTCACCGCGCAGCACCGCTTCATTGACTCGGTTTGGTTGCTGCTTCATCGTGCCAAAGGCGGCGTCTAGAGCACTAAGGCCATACGCATAAGGGGTCTCTGGATCGATGCTGGTGCTATGCCAGATGCCGCCTTTGCTGAGCCACGCGTCTCCAATCAGTGGGTCTTCGGATCCTTGTTTAGGTCGCGTGGAGGACGAGAGACTCGAGAACAGTAGATGGGACGACTTGCTGCCGCCACTTGGCTGGTCTGTCAGGGGCGTCAGGGTGCGGCCGTCAAAACGGTAATAGGCTTGATTGAGGCCTTGGCGACTGGTGTTGTTGGTCTCTAGCAAAACGGAGCCGTCGCCCAGATATTTCGGGGTGATGAACTTGACCTTGTTGCCGTTCAAGCTAAATTGACCGTAGAGGTGGCCCAGGTCGATGGCGTGGTCCCCGCGTACGACGCGGGGTTGGATGAATGAGGTGTAGTCTCCGTTGTTGCCACCGGAGAGGATTCCTTGCCGTAACGGAAGCAAGGTCCCTATCTTATAGTAGTTGCTTGTTGCCGTTTGCGTCACGACCTTGTGACCGCCAGCGCTGTCGTAAACGCACAAGGATCGGGCGGTGTTTGACGCTGCACTTGGACAGTAGTCGTAAAGGTTCCCCTCGGTATCCAGCGCGGGCCGTAGCGTCAAATCAGAGCGCACGTGTGAGTAAGACGGCACCCACTGGTGCCCGTCCCATAACCATATCGCCGCAGTGCCAAGGTCGACGCCCACGTGCTGGGTACCGTGGCGCACCAAGCGCGGCCGTTGCAGCTGCCGAGGTGGGCTCGGATCCTGCGGCCAGCTTTGCACCGCCTGCCATGAAGAGTCCGCGACATCGCTTAAGTTGTAGAGGGTGGTTTGTCCCTGGTCCTGCGCCAGCGCCCAAGTTTTATCCTGCACATGCAGGGTCTCGTAGGGTGCTGGGCCAGCCTCGCGGCGCTCAGACCAAACGGTGTTTAGTTGACACAGGACCTGGCGCGCAGGCCGGTCAGCGGGACCTTCACTGATGCCGCAGACATGCCCGTGCTCTTCCCAAATCGGCCACAGGACTGCGTGGGACGAGCCATGACTCAGGTCCAAAACTTGGCTGGTCCCGTCCGCGCGGATATGCTGAAAGCGGTCTCCTTCTAGCTGCAGTGCGATCTCGACCTGGTCACCGTCGGCCGCGAGTATCTTGCCGGCGATCACCGGTGCGGCCGCCTGCAATTTACGACGAATGTGGTGATCTTGCAGCTCGAGCAGTGCGGTGCCGCAGGCGGCCCAAAGTCGGGACTTGGCTGGTTGCAGGCCGTTGATAAGGAATGTTCGGCTCTTGCCCCCGTCACAAGGCGCCAGCTCTGTCACATGCTGGTTCGTTAAATCCACGGAGTGCAGTGTGCCGCGCGCCACCCAATACAGCGTCTGGTCATCGAATTTAAAAGCATCGCTCGAATTTGACAGGGATATATTCGCCAGGACCGCCACCTTGACCAGCTGTGCCGCAGGAGTGAGCGGATCCTCGATGCGGTAAACGACGGTTGCAGTCGTTCCGACCCTTTGGTCGACGATCGGCTGCAGCAGATAAACCTGATCTGCATCAACTGCCATGGTGATGCTACCCATGGACGATGCGGGGCCGCTGGGTAGAGCTACCTTGTGCTCGACGCGACCGGCTGGAGTCACGGCGATGTAGGTAAATAGGTCGCCTGATGTGCCTATGGAGACAAGGGCGTTGTGAGCATCGAACCAATAGGTCGCGTCGTCGCTATCCGTTGCTGGTTGGAGGAGGCGTTCGCTCCCTTCAGCGCGCCTGAACTCACCATTGGTTGTCATGTAAAAGAGCTGGACGCTGCGCGCGGCGTCGGCGATGTTGTCGACGCCTACCGGCCTCGCCGTGCGTAGGCCGCGGCTATCGATGGACCCAAGAAAAAGCGCGCAACCCTTTTCCTTTGCCGAAAGCGTGCGTTGGCAAGGAACGTCGGCAGGTAAAAGAGACTTGGTCGAGCGTTCTTCCCAGCGACCGTTGGGTAGCCTGAAGTAGAAGCGGTCATGATCGGCTTGGATCACGACTTCCCGACCCCATGGAACGGCTTGCAGTCCGCTAAAAAAGCCACCACGCCTGGCGCCAAACGGTGCAAAGGGAGAGATGTGCTGGACAAAACTATCGTCTTGACGCCACTCGGTTGGTGGCAGGGAGTTGCCTAGTAGCGAGAAAGAGTCTTCTTCTGTGATCCACAGCGATCCAGTCACCGAGTCGACGACAAAATCCTTATATTCACCGGCCACAGCGGTCGCTGCATAACAGGTTGATACAAGCACTAGACGAAAGAACTGCCGCCAATATGTGCTGACCGTGATGCTCTGCATACGCTCTCCTTTAGGTAAAAAAGCCGACCGGCTTAGCGTCGGTCCCAAATTCGCGGCTGGTGTCGATGCCGCAGATCGCCCCAAAACCAGCCCAAAGGTGCTTAGTCTTGAGCAGTTCGCCCTGCGACGATGGCTGGCCCGTTGCAAGATCGACGGGCAATCCGGCATGCGCCTCAAAAGCACTACCGTTGCCCAGGACGCGGGTACCGCTCGCGCCGTAGACACCAGCGCGGACCTTGTACCCAAGCAGGACTAGGCTGTTGCTATGGACGTTATGGTCCTTGCCTTGGCTGCTGTTCAGGCGCGCCGTGCGGCTAAACTCCGAGCTTAAAACGACCGTGGTTCGGTCCCAAACCGAGGTATGATCATCGAGTGGGATCTTCCCCAGCTCGGTGGCTAAAGTATCGACGTCAGCCATGGCTTTACCCAAAGGATGGCTGGCAAAATGGTCCGAATGGGTATCGAAGTTGTAGTTGGAGGTGCCGCCTAGGCCGAGTTGCCAAGTCACCGAGCCGACGATGCCCAGGGCAAAGAGCTGGCCAAAGAGCTGGCCCATGCCGGCGGCCGTCGTGCTTTCGGCGGGCGGCACAAATTTACCTGCGCGCAGCTGCGCCCGCATGTTGATTGTTGCTGGCACCGCCGCAACGTAGCTTTGAAACAGGCGTCGTTCGCTGGCGGTCGTTAATGTCTGCTGAAAGTCCTGCAGGATCAGCTGCAGCTTAGCCAGGTCATCGTCGCTCTGACCACCGCCCAGACCGACCATGGTCACGATATCGGCCGGAGCCGCAACGACTGAAGTGCTGTTGTAGGGGCCAGCGACGAATTCGCCGTCCCGGGCCGAGTAGATATGCGGCATGCTGCAGTGCTTCAGGTAAGACTGGCGCCTCGCGACAACGGCCTGCACAAATGGCGAACCACTGGCGCGTGGCATCAAGACACCGCTCATGATCGTGCCGGCAGTGTGCCCGGTATCGACCTCCATTTCGATACCATTGATCACCGCCATACGGTCCGCGTATTTGCCGAGGACAAAGCCTTGGGGTGCCAAGGGAATCGAGCCAAAGGTGCGCACCTCGTCGATGCTGTAGGGCTGATCAAAGGCGCGCTCGCCATTCGGCAGCAGCGCGCTGCGGTCCTTTGGGTCGAAGGCCAAGCAAGGATCCCAGGCTCCTTGCATCTGCACATAAACGAAAAAATGTGGCTCTTTAGCGCTGGGGCCTGCGGCGCTCATATCAGTGCTGACCAGAGCCTTGGCCTGGCGAGCCAGAGTCGACTGGGCGAGGGCGCCAAAGGCGGCGGATTTAAGCAAGGTGCGACGAGTGACCATAGGTAGATCCTTTTGGCAGCCGTTGGGCTGCTTCAGACGTAAAAGAGACCGCCGTGTTCAAGCAGCAGGGCCAGCACGGACTGATAGGCCGCCGTGGGGCCGGACGTCGCCAATGTCGAGTTAAACCGATCAAGATAGAGGCGTAGGCTCAGACGGCTAAGCGGCGTGTTTAACCAGCGCTGGTATAGCTCGCTGAGGAAGTTGCTCAGGGCTTCGCCTTCGGGCGCTCGTTCCAGATCGATACCTGCGAAGACCATGCGGCCTTGGTCGCCAAGAAAGATCTCGCGTTCAACGACCATCGTGGCGATGTCGGTTGCGATCTTTTGCAGCATCAGGATGCTGAGAACGGAAGGCTCGGTGTTGGTGCGAGTCCCCGACGCTGGATCGTTGCGTCCGAGGATATCGCCAAAGGTGATAAAATCCGGATGCTCATAGCCGGTCAGTGCCGTGATGCGCGCCTGCATCTGTTCGGCGGTCATATAGCTGTAGATAAACGACGATGTCAGTAGGTCACTGGGACCGGTGCGACCGACAAAGACAGGCAGGCCCGGGCGGCCGCCGTGGTTCGAGGTGTTGACCTTATTCATCGAGAATCTCCTTACTGTCAGCATCATTGATCGTCGCCTGCAAGTGCGCATCGAGGGCGCCAGCGCCGATCCAGTCACGCAGCTTAGCCAGGCTTTCGCTCGGCAACGAGGGCTGAGTTCCTGGCGGCATGCGGACATAGCCGGCGACGTTGGTGGCCGCACCGTAGATGCGGCGGAGCAGCGTCCTGTTTTCGTCGGGATTCTGACTAAACGGATAGTGCTCGGCATCAAAAAACGGCGCCTGCTCCTTCGCATGACAGGTCGCGCAACCTTGCAAGGATGGTGCGACGTCGGCAAAGTTGAGCGGGCTGGGTGCTTCGGTACTCCACAGATAAGGGTGGAGAAAGGCCTGCTTGAGCGTGCTTTTGAAGCTGCCGGTCCGCTGCAGGGTGGCTACCAACTCGGCCTTGGCAGAGTCCTCCAGGCGCGTATTGGGGCCTGCGGCGAACTCCCAGATCTTCTGCACGAGGCACTGTTGCACCTGCGGACTTTGGCTAAGGAACACCCCAAGCGCGGATTCCGTAGTTCCCGTGGTGGCCTGTGCGCTACCGTCGGGACCTTTGACGACGAGGCTGCCAATGGCTGGGCGGCTGCCATCATGACTCATCAGCTGGTCTTGATCGTACGGTGGCCATTGATCAAAAAAACGTGCCATCGGATCCAGGCGGGTATGGCAGCCAAGGCATTCGGGACTGCTGCCGTGTGGACCGCTCACCGGGATCTTGGCGCCTGGCAGGACGACATTGGTGAGATTCTCGCAGAGGAAGGTGCGGAATATGTGGTTGGCCCGCTTGCGGTTGCTATTGGTTGCGGTGTCGGGAAACCTTTGCAGGAAGTCGATGTTGGAGAAGATGCTGCGAAAGCGCGGCTCGTCCGGGCTTAAGCGGATGACTTGGTAACTCTCACCTAGAGCCGGCAGCGGCGTTGCGGTCAACGGTGCGACCGATACATAGTTAAAGTTGCTTAAAACATTGCCGCCGGCCAAATAAAGGTAATCTTTGACGAAGATCTCGCGGTACGGGCGGTCTTGCGTCACGATATAAGACGCCAGATGCGTCGACTCGCCACTGGGCATATGCCACCATACTTGATGGTAAGCCTCGACCTGGTTGGCAAACCCAGGATCGCGAAAATAAGCGTCGAGGCGCTCACCGTAGGCCTTGAGAAAAGCGGCCTCGTCCCCTGCTGCGGCGCGGCTGAAGGCTTCGCTTTCGGCTCGTAGCGGAGCACGGCCGCGGATGATCAATGAAATTTTGTTTAAGACCGGAGCCGGCGGCAGCGGTGTTGCGGCTTGGGCCGACGCCGTTGCGAGAGTCCATAACGGCAGCAACAGCAGCAGATTTTTAAAGCTCAAAGAAAGCATGTTGGGCAAGACCTCCGTAGATCGAAAGTGTGTTCATAGCGGACCGTCTGAGCTCACAGATTAAAAACTAGGCTTAGTTGGCAATGGCCCATTTGAGCGGTAGCGGTAGAGGTCTTGGATCGCGCCACTGACGAAGCCGAGGATCTTTGGTGGCCAATCCTTAGCTGGGTCAAGGTCGAGATAGATATTCATCGTGACGTTGGAGCCGACCGGCTGGTACTGACCGGTGGCGGTGATGATCTTTTGGTAGACGACCGGCTGCAGGGCGTTGGCTGCGATCTCCTTGCTGGCGTCCGCAAGTTGGTAGATCGTTTGATTCGGTGGCAACCAAACACTGATCAGGGGGGCACCATCGTCTTCGGTCACTCTAAGGCGTGCCGATCCAAGCATCGTCATCGGCTGACCTGTTTGGCCACCGAGCAGCTGCAGAACCCCGTTTTCGTATTGGGTGGAGATACAGCGGCTGCCGTCGCGGGGAAGTCCCAAGAAGCGCTCTTGCCAATCGCGGGTCGCCGCGGAGTCGCCGGGCAGACAGGAGTCGGGAGTCGGGTTGACGTTTTTCGTGACCTTGACGGTATCCCTCAGGTAAAGCGGGCGATGCTGATCAGGGTAATCATGCACGGTCTGCATGATGTCCTGGACGAAGCGGTAGCTCATGATGTCGCTACCCTGAGCGGCATCGAACATCCCGAAGATGTGGCCGACCTCGTGGGTCAAAACGGCATATAGAGCGGCGCCGTCGTTCCAACTCCATGCATCAGAGTCAATGGTCGATGCGGATGCGAAGTGAGCGCCGCGGTCGGCCGCGACGTAGACGAAGCCTTGTCCCTTCAAGTTGACTTGGTCATAGGCCGTTCGGGTGGTGTGGGCGACGATCATGTTGAGATCGCCTTCGAGCACCTTGCGTTGAGCGTCCGTGATGGAGCCGAGCTGAAACACCACTTCGGCAGTCGGAGAGCACGGCACTTCCACAAACTGCTGCGTGCCGACGAGGATCGTTGTGAAAGGCTGCAGGTAAGGCCCCGGTTGCGGCGGTTGGTACTTGCGTAGCTCCGTCGCCCAATAAGCAAACGCCGCTTGGATCTGCTGACGCACCTGGGGCAAGGGTAGGCTGAAGGCAGCGTGGTCGAGTGCGATGCAGTAGTGCACCTCTGAGGTGTTCTCGAGATACCACGGATTGGCTCGGTCGCCGATAAACTCGCCGCCACCGCTGGAGATGCCGCCGGCTTTCGCCACCGTCGCGACGATGAGTAGAACGATCGATCCTGTTGTGATCAAAGCTCGCAGCACGCATGACCTCGCCGCACTAGAGTTGGTATGGGCCCTATAGGGTCGGTCGCCATGATGCGGGTAGCCTCTGGTAAAAAATAGGTATATTTTATAAATTATCGCCGAATATCTTGATGTTTTATCAACAAAAAAACGGAGCCGCGATGGACCTATATGCTTGCACCAGCTACCAACAGGTGCTTACGGCTATGATTTCACAGCATAAAAGCGTGCGCGGCTACCAAAAGCAGCTCAGTGAAGCCGCCGGCTGTCATACCTCGTATTTATCCCAAGTGCGCTGCGGCAAGGCCCAATTGACCCCCGATCACGCCGCCGGCCTGGCCAGCTTTTGGCAATTCGACGAGGCCGCTAGCGACTATTTCCTGACCTTGGTGCAGCTCGACCGGGCCAGCTCACCAGCGCTCAAAACGATGCTGCGAACGCGGATCAACCGGCTGAAACGGGAGCATGAGCGCCTCACCACGCGCTTAAAAGAAAAGACGACGATGCCAGTGTTGGATCAAGTCTCGTACTACAACACGTGGCGCCATGCCGTGATTCATATGGCGGCGATGATCCCCGGTTGGCAAAGCGAGACGATCTTGGCCAAGCGCTTGTCTCTCCCAGTAGAGCTGGTGCAAGGCAGCCTACTCGTCCTAGAGCGCCTCGGCTTGGTGACGAAGGACCGGGGTAAATGGGAGATCGGGGGGCAACTGCAACACCTCAGCGACGACTCGCCGCTGTTGCCGATTCATCAGGCAAACTTTCGCGAGTTGGCTCGCGCTAGGACGCAGCTACGCGGCAAGAACGATGTGCAGTATAGCGCGGTCTATGCGTTGAGTGAAAAGGACAACGAGCGGCTGCGCCGCGAGACGCTGGATTTTATCGAGCATACGCGGCAGGTGGTGATTCCGTCCAAGTCGGAGACGGTGGCGTGTTTGGTGTGCGACTTCTTTGAATTATGACGCCCTATAGGCGCTAACCCATGGTGATGAACCCCTGGTGGCTTTTACGCATCAGGGATCAGAACGCCCTCCCGATCGACCAGCGCTTGAAAATTCGTGTGCAGATCTTCATAGCGACTTACGTCGACGACGATGGGAAGGCCACTCGCCTCTAAGGCTTCTTGCAGCTGGCCGATGCGTGTAAGCGCGACGTTCCCCAGGATGCACAGGTCCAAGTCACTAAACTTCTTTTCAGTTCCTCGCACGCGAGAGCCGAAGACTTTGCCTCGTAATCCCAGCTGACGCATCTGGGTCATAAGAAGGTCCACATCAGCTGCCATCAGGCCAAAGCGACCGCTCATTTAAGCGCTCTCAACGTCTCCAGTGAAGTATCGATGGCTTGCGCGAATGCTGCAAGTTCCTTGTATATCTTCTCGGCAACGGCGTCTTTATAGGTGTGGGAGGACAGGTTTCGCAGTTCAATATAGGCAAACCAAACCTTGGGATCGGCGACGAGATGTTCCCTGGCCGCCAAGCGAAAGGTATCGCGAGGTGAGGTGACGGTAACGCCCATTTTGTCGAGCACTCGTTTGAGCGTTTTCCAGAACAGTTCCAAGGTAAATTCAAAGCATTGAATAGACGAGTTACGGGTGAACTCATTCTTTTCTGCCGCTAGAGACCTACCCAATGCCGCTCTTGCTAACAGCAGCGAGGAGATATCGATATCACCCAGGACCAAGATCTTCTGGCTCATCTTTCAGCCTCGATAAGGGTGACCGCTTTAGTGGATCTCTTGCAGCAGATCATCCCACCAGGACAGGAGGATGCTGTGGCCATATCGGTACATTTCTTGCCGTGCATCGGCAACCGTCCAGTGTTGGTATCTAATGCGGTAGGCGGCGATCACCATCCCCGTGCGGTCGCTACCCTGCAGGCAATGGACCAAGACCGGTTGATGCGCTGGGTCCACAATATAGTCTAGAGCCGCTTCGATCTGCTCCAGCGTCGGCTTGGCGAGCCCGTCCATGGGTAACCACGACAGGCCCATGCCAGCGCTCTGCGCCAGCTGCAGCTCGTTCGCGGCGGCGCTTTGGTTGCCCCAATAGTCCTCAAGGGTCAGGACGTCGGCGATGCCGTAGGCGCCGAGAGTGGGGAAGTTGCTGGGCTCCAGGTGGCCACTGCGAAAGAGGAACGGGGTCACCATATGGAAGTTGCGGATCTGGTCGACGCTTTCCGCTCTGGCTGATGACGCGGCAGCGGTTAGAACGAATGCGCTAAAACACAGCGAAGCGATAAGTCTACGAATCGTCGGCATCGGCTGACTCCGCGGGCGTGGAAGGTCCTAAATCAGAGTCCAGCGTATGCTGAAATGGCACTGGTGGGCAAGGCCGTGACGGCGCTTTAGCCCCTCTTTTTGCAAGCTTTACCCGCCGAGACGAGCTAAGATCTGCCGATCATCCCCCAGAGTGGATATTCATAACGAGGTCGAATCGATGCAGGCCAGACTTAGTTTTCGCCGTTATTTGCTGCAGCAAATCGCCGGTGCCGTGGTGATCAATAGCGTTATGACCATCGCCTTGACCTGGTGGTTGACGCAGCATGGCAAGGTGCCGGTATGGGGCGAAAAGGGTCTGGTGGTCGAAACGCTGGTGGCCGCCATTGGCGTGGCCCTCTTTACCGTCCTATTGGCCACTCCGGTGGTCAGGCGTGAGGCCAAGCGCGGTAAGGTCGAGCCTTTGTCTTGGACAACGACTAGTCACGCCTTGCTCCGGTATGCAAGTCATCATACGTGGTGGCGTGCGGCCGTATTTTCCATGGCGGCGGCGACCTTCCTGGCAGCCCCAGTGATCGTGGCTTGGGTCTTGGTCGGTCCGAACGAGGTCTCTTACGCGACGTTTTTTACCTACAAAGTTCTGTTTGTGCTCGCCGTAGGTAGCATCGTGACGCCGCTCAACATCATTTGGGTCCTGACGGACCGCCGGTCACACGGCGCCGCAGCGCGATTTGGCGCAGCTTAAGCGAGGGTCCCACGTACATCTGTAATGAATTGCCTAAGATGTGATTGATACAATGTAATGCGGCGTTCTTTGGCCTTTGGGTGGGTCTGGCGTCTAAAGATATCGGTGCAAAGGACGAAGACTTTGCTGCGGCGGGATGATCATGGTAGGCATCACCGCTAGAGGTCTATGCCCATGCACCGAATCCACATCTTTCTCAACCACAACGCCTCCCAAAGCGCTTCGCACGACTGGGAACGGGTGATTCGCACTAAGCTGTATCGCAGCGAGCTGACCTTTCAGCCACCTGGGACCACCGCAGAATTTCATCTTGCCGTCAAAGCCGCCATTGCCGCTAAGGTCGATGTGCTGATCGCAGTCGGCGGTGACGGGACGATGAGTCATTTGATTCAAGAACTCGCCGGCTACGACACCGCCTTTCTGATCCTGCCCGCGGGAACGGCTAACGATTTAGCGCGGGTGCTTGGGGTCTATGCATCAAGTATGCAGCGAGCGGTCGATGCCGTGCGGCAAGATCGGTGGAAGCGGATGGATCTCATTCAGATCAACGATCGCTTTATGGCGACCAACGGCGGTATTGGGCTCGTCAGCGATGTCGCGCAACAAATCAATCGGCTGCGCGAGGTCGTGCCGGGGTTTCGCCTGCTGATGCGGGTCATGAAGCAAGAGGTCTACGGTGTCTTGCTCGCAGGCAGCATCTTGGTCCGTGGGGTCAAGCCGCGTCACCTTTATGTTGAGTCCGACATGTTTACCGGGGAGATCACGACGCCGCTTTTTCTCGTCAACAATCAGCCGGCGATCGGTGGCTCGTTCACCGTTGCGCCGCATACCCGGCATGATGACGGTGCCTTTAATGTGACGTTTTTTACCCCAGGCAGCGCCCGGCAGTTTCTGTCCTCGGCATACCGGGTGCGTCGCCGTTTCGGTCCGGAAAACGATCCTCAAGTGCAGTCGTTTGAGACCAGCGCCATCAAGATCAAGGCTCTGGATGGTCGGCCTTTGGATTTTGTCGGTGATGGCGAGCTGCTCGCCTCAGACTTGGAGCTTTCGATTTCGATTCGTCCTAAGTATCTCAAGGTCTTTAGCCAAGCTAAGCCGGCGCTGATGCGTACGGTGCGCTCCCAGCGCGTCCGCGGAGGTGTCGCATGATCGTTTTGTGCACTGGCGGCTCAGGCTTTCTCGGTGAAATGCTGCTCCGGCGTCTGGTTGGCGCCGGGCATCAGGTCATTGCCACCAGCCGTAAGGAGCAGCCGGCCCGCTCCGGAGTCGAATGGCTTGAGGTCGATTTAACCGATCAAAAATCGCTGTTTAGGAGCCCGGTCCTGGCAAGCATCCGCGGCGTCGAATGCGTCATCCATGCCGCAGCACTTTATGACATGCAGGCAGGTAGCGAAGATCTGTATTTACAGAATGTGATAGCCACCGCCAATATGCTTCAGCTCGCGCGCTACATGCCCAATCTGCGTCACTTTTGTCATATCAGTACGGTCGCGGTGGCGGGAGACTATGCGGGAGTATTCCACGAGGATATGTTTGACGTCGGTCAGGGCTTTCCGGATGCCTACGCGCGGACGAAATTCGCTGCCGAGCATCTAGTCCGCAGTGCGACGCACTTTAAATCGCGTAGCTGTATGCGGCTGGGGATTTTAGTCGGGGATAGTCAGGACGGTTGGATCCCCAAAGTCGATGGACCCTATTATGTCCAGCGACTGTTAAAGCGCTTGGCACCGGTTGCACGCAGCCTCAACGCGTTGCGTTTTTTGCCGGTACCCTTCACCGAAACCAGCAAGCTGATGGTCGTTCCGGTCGATGTTACGGCTGAGGCCATCGTTCAGCTACTACCGGTCGCTTGCGAATATCAGGATCTTCGCACCTACCATATCATGGGCCCTGCGTCCCAGGTGTCGGTCCGGCGCTTTCTCGTCGCGCTATGCGATCACTACGGTATCACCTTGGAGCCCTTGCCTCTGCCACGCTGGATCTTGCCGCATGGATTGGCGGCTAAATTTAATATCCCCGAGGACGTCTTGCCATATCTGCATTTGCCCTGGACCTTTGCCAGTGAACATCTTGCGGCCGACTTGCCGCACTTTGTGTTTCCTAAATTCAGCGACTACGCTCCGATCCTGTTTGCCGCCGCCGATCGTCTGCATTTCGCGCGAAGAAAGGTTCATGCATGAAGCAGATCGTCGCTATTTCTTACGGCACCTCTCGACGCAGCCGCGAAGAGGTGATCACCGTCGATGGCCAGGACTTTCGCCTGACCCAAACCGGGGCCGACTTTGACGGCAAGGTCTTTAGCCGGTTGATCAAGCAGGCTTCGGGTCAGTGTGACGCCATCGCCGCGTCCTTTTTGCCGCAAACGGTGCGCATCGGACGCCACGTGATGCGGCCGCAGATCCTCGATCTAGTCGATGAATGGGCAGGAGACACGCCTGTTTGCTGCGGATTTCAGCTGCGTTCAGAGCTGATCAACTGGAAGTTTCAACACGCACTGACCCATGGGCAGCTCGACTTAAAGAAGGCGCGGGTGCTGATGATGTCAGGCTTAGCGCAGTACGACTTCGCGCAGCTTCTGGCGTCTCGTGCGGCGTCCTTGCAGTGTTTGGATCCGTGGACCGTGCAGCGCATTCCGCTGGTCTTAAACGGCATCAAGGGTCTGAATCGCTATACGCTTGCGACGCGGTCAATCCTGGTCAAGTCGCGCATTGGTCGTCCTGATCAATCGGTCTTTGGCTTCCCGGTGCACGGTCAGTTTTTGCGTCAAGTGTTGCGCGATGTCGACGTCATCGCCTCCCCTGCAGTCATGCTCGAAAGCTATGATTTAAGCCAATTCAAAAACAAGGTCCTGCTCATCGACTATTTAAGCGATGATCTAGCCGAGCGCTTACGTAAGGCCGGAGTGGCCAATTGCTTCGCCCTGCAGACACCGCTCGGTCCGGCCTATCGTGCCTTATCGTTCAGCGTGACCGAGGCCATTATCGGTCTGCTCCATGATGCACCAGGTGCGCTGTCGTCCGAGGACGTCCTGGAATTTCTCAATGAAAAGAAGGTCTCTCCGGACTTAACGCAGCTCTATCCGGGTGTGGGGGCTGCGCCTCGGCGCTTTGCCTTTATCATCCACCCTCTGCATCGCGGTGACCTGTTTCGCCATCCCTTGCTCAAACCCTTGCATCTACTCCCCAAGTCCGTCACGCGTGGCATCGAGCGCGGCATCTCAAGCTTACCTGGCATCCGTTATGGCAACATCAGCGGCATCGTCAGTGAGGCCAATGGCGTTCATGCCGAGGGTCTGATCTACACGCTCTTTGCGACACCAAAAGAGATGAAGCGGGCCAGCCCTGAAACCACCTACGGCAAGCTTGTGGCCATCGCCCAGCACGCCAAGGATCAAGGTGCTGAGATCATCGGGCTAGGGGCTTTTACCAAGATCGTCGGCGATGGTGGCGTGACCGTTGAAAGCCGCAGTCCCATCCCCGTGACGACCGGCAACTCACTGTCGGCCGCGGCGACCCTGTGGGCTGCCCGCGAAGCCTCTGTACGCCTCGGCTTGGTGGATACACCAAAGCAGGCTGGTGAACGCATCCATGGGCGGTGCATGATCATCGGGGCCACCGGCAGCATCGGTAAGGCCTGCGCCAAAGTCCTGGTCAACCTCTTTGATGAGATCATTGTTGCCGCACCAAATGCGGCACGGTTGCTGAACCTGCAGGAAGAACTGAGTGAGATGTCGCCGCAGACCAAGGTGCGAGTGACGACCCAACCCGATCGCTTCGCTCCGATAGCCGATGTGATCATCATCTCGACCAGTGCGATAGAGGGTAATGTGTTGTCGATCGACCGCATCAAGCCCGGCTGCGTGGTCTGTGATGTGAGCCGTCCATTGACCTATTCAGCGGTGCAGGCCACCACTAGACCGGATATTCTGATTGTTGAAAGCGGCGAAATTGAACTGCCAGGGCAAGTCAAAGTGAGCTCCGACATCGGTCTACCTCACCCCATTGTCTATGCTTGCTTGGCCGAGACCGCTCTGCTCGCGCTCGAAGGACGCTTCGAATCGTTTACCTTGTCGCGCAACATCTATTACAAGAAGGTCAAGGAGATCTATAAGATCGCCCGTAAACACGGCGCTCGCCTTGCCGCCATCCGCAGTCCGACCGGGCTGATCACCGAGCAGGAAATCAACCTGTGTCGCGAACACGCGGTCGAGGCGCTTCGCACCTGGGGGAAACGTGTCCAAAGCGACTAAGTACTTCAAGCATTTGAATTATTCATTGGCGAATGAAGACACGACGCTGGAGCTGCGACTTTGTCAGCAGCATAAGCCCAAGCATATTCTCAGTATTTGCGGCAGCGGTGGCCGCTTTTTGCCGCTTTTTGCCGCGCATCCGGCGTCCGTGGTGGCCCTCGATCTCGCCGAGCAGCAGCTGTATCTGGCTGAGATGCGCGAGGAATCGATGCGCAAGCTGAGCTATAACGATTTTCTCGCGTTTTGGGGCTATCCACCCTATGCGCCTGGTGTCATGACGCGTGAGCGGCAAACCTGGTTTCGCTCCTTTCAATTGTCGGACGCGGCTAGGGAGTATTGCGCGGAGTTGTTGCAAAGGCACCGCTGGCATGGACTGATCTATGCTGGCAAATGGGAACGAACCTTCATTGGCGTGGCTAAGGTGATCAAACACCTAATCGGCGACCGCTACGATGAAATCTTTGCCTTTGATCAAGTGCAGTCGCAGCAGGATTATTTTGATGAAAAGCTGGCCAACAATCGCTGGAAATTTGTGCCGCGTCTGGTGTTGCGTATCTTCGGTAACGCTGCCTTTTTTAATGCGGTTTTGTATAAAGGGCATTTCGTTCGCAAGAATATCGACGAGGGCTACTACGATTTCTACCGGCAGACCTTTCGTCGCCTGTTTGCCAATGGTTTGACCCGGCACAATTTCTTTCTGCAACTGTGCTTTCTTGGTGTGTTGCGCTTTCCCGAGGGCAATCCCGTTGAGGCTGATCCAGCGGTCTTTGCGCTGGTGCAAGCGGCCCTGCGTAAGGGGCAGCCGACTAAACGCGTGCAGTCGGATCTATTGGCTTACGCCGCAAGTACCACGGAGCGATTTGACTTCGTTTCGCTTAGCGACGTGCCGTCGTATTTCGCTGGAGATGTCGAACGTACTTATTTGCAGCAGCTGAAGGTTTGTCTAAATCCTGGGGCGTTGTGTGTGGTGCGGTGCTACCTGCGTATTCCCGAAGGGACTGATCTGACTGGATTTCGCGACGTGACCGCCGATTATGCGGCCTTGATCGCGGCGGAGAAGACCCAGGTATACCGAATTTTTATCTACCAATACCTGGGCCTCAGCTAAAGCACACGAAGGACGTCGACCCTTGCGGACCCTCATCGTCACATCGCGCACGACTTTTGTTCCGGGTAATTACGATGACATGATCATCGGCCTAGCGACGTGTCCACAGGTGCACGGGTTGGTCGTACTGGACAATCGTAGCGCCGCCTTGGTTAAGAACGCGCTGGCGCTTTTGGCCGTTGGGGCTCGGGGTTTGGGCCTTAGTTTGCTCCGCAATACCTTTGGATTTAGTCACCGGCGCCGCCTTGAAGCCTACCGCCAGGCTGGCAAAAAGGTCTGGACGATGATCGACTTCAACTCGCAGGAAGCGGTGAGCTTGGTCAAGGCACAGGCTATCGACCTGATCGTCAATGCGCGGACTCGTTGTATTTACCAGGAGGGGATCCTTGGTGCGCCGAGGCTTGGCTGTATCAATGTGCATCACGGACTGCTTCCCGATCAACGCGGTACGATGTGCGATTTGTGGGCCTTGGCTGAGGGCGAAGGGGCCGGGTTCTCGCTGCACCAAATGACCGCAAAAATCGATGCGGGCCAGATCCTGAAGACCGTTCAAGTGTCACATCCGGGTGACTCCGATTATCTCGCCTATCTGCGCCGGGCGATGGCCTTAGAACTCGCGGCGACGCAGCAGTTGCTGGCAGATCTCGGCAGCGGCGGCACCGTGGCCGGGGTCGCCAATCGACCGACGATGCGGCGGCCACATCGGCGCAATCCTTCGGCAGCTGCCTTTCGCCACATGCTTAAACAAGGGATGATTTTATGAGTGTGACTGGTCTGCTTTTGTTTCCTGGTAATCCTGGCTCGGCGGCGGACTTCGCCTCCTTGCTCGCCGCAGTGGACCCGAAAAGGCAGGCTGCGGTCGGCTTCTACCGCATGCCGTTGGATCGCTGCGACGAGCCGTCGATGCTCGCCGCGGCAGACTTGGCATTGGCCGAGGCGCAAGCCGCGGCCGGTGGAGTAGACCTGCGCGGTGATCTGGTCGGTGTGGCTTACTCCTTTGGCGCCTACATGGCGCTACGCTGGGCCAAGGAACGTGGGCTCAGGTGGCGTACTTTGGTGCTCCTTTGCCCGACCTTGGTGAGCGAGCGTCCGGTTTCGCCGTTGCAGCGCGTCGTTCTCGGCACGCCCTTGGTCGGAGACGTGGTGCTGCGTGCAGTCGCGCCAAAGTTAGCGGCTGGCTTTGTGGCGACCTGCTTTGCGCCAGGTAGTGCCGCCGACGGCGAGGGCATGATGCTTCAGGCGCGGCTCGCGCACGCCCCTATCTGGCGAGCGGCCATGCAGCAGAAGATCGTGCAGACCCGGCTGCCGCTTGAGGGTTCCTACCAAGACCAGGTCCAGCGGCTGGTGGTGCTGCGCGGTGGCGCTGACGCAGCGGTTCCTTGGCCGACGCAAGAGGCGGCGATGGAGCGTATCGGTCTCAAGGCGGAATCGATCCACGTCCTGGCTGGGGCGGGTCATTCCCTGCTGTGGTCGCACCGCGACCAGGTGGTTCCGTTGGTGGTGGATGCTTTAGCGCATACACAAGTCGCTAGTGGCGAGCCATCCGAGGCGCTCGGTATCTTGGCCAAGGGGCGCATTGGCTACCAGGCGGGCAAGACGCCGCGCAATAATGTGCTGTCTTACCTCTATGACCATGCCCAGCAATTTCCTGACCGCGTGGCGATTCGTTGGGTGGACGGGCCCGATATCGCTGCCTGGAGTAAACACCATCGTGATGCCAAGCCGCATCGCCAGGTGACGTTCTTGGAGTTCATGCACTTAGTCGATGCGGTCGCGGCGGGACTTGCCGGCCTTGGCATCACCACAGGCGACCGGGTGATCATCTTTTTGCCGATGAGCCTGCCGATGTACGTCGCCATGTTTGCCGTGCAAAAGCTCGGAGCCATTGCGGTCTTCCTCGACTCCTGGGCGCGTAGTAGCCACCTCGGTGCGAGCGCCGCATGTGCCACCCCAAAGGCGATGATTAGCCATAAGGCGGCGTTTGAGTTGATCGCTGGCGTTGAGGAATTTAAGCAGATGCCGTTGCGTGTCATCGCAGGTCCAGGCGAAGGTGCCAGCTATTCAGCGACTCTAGAGCAGTTACTGCAGACTCAAGGGCAAGTGCCTCTGGCGGCTGTGACTGGCGACGCGACGGCACTCATCACCTTTACGACCGGTAGCTCCGGCACGCCGAAGGGAGCGAACCGGACCCACCGTTTTCTCTGTGCCCAGCATGAGGCCCTAGCCAAGGTCTTGCCGTACACTCCGGTCGATATCGACATGCCAGCATTCCCGATTTTTTCGTTGAATAATCTGGCTAGCGGCGTCACGACGATCTTGCCTGCAGTCAACCTGGCGGCGCCCGCTAGTCACGATGGTGCCGCCTTAGTTGGTCAGATCATCCATGGTCCGATCAGCTGCACGACTTTGTCGCCGTCGATGCTCAACGGCGTTAGCCACTACTGCTTGGAGCAAGGTGTGACCTTGCCGTCGTTGCGGCGAGTGGTCACGGGTGGTGCTCCAATCAGCAAGGACGATGTCGCCGCCTTCAAGAAAGTGGCGCCCCATGCAGAGATTTGGGTGCTATACGGCTCGACGGAGGTCGAACCGATGGCGCATATCGAAGCCACCGAGATGCTCACCAGCGCCTTTGGCGAGGACCCCGAAATCGTCGAAGAAGGCGTCAACGTCGGGCATATCAGCGACGAGCTGCGTTATAAATTCATCCGTATCGTGCGCGGGGATATCACACTGACAGGTAAGGGCTGGGCGGATCTTGAAGTCGCAGCGGGCGAGGTTGGTGAGTTTATCGTCACCGGCGATCATGTCTGCCGTGACTACTACAACAATCCAGAGGCCTTTCGTAAGTCGAAGATCGTCGATCAAGATGGTTCTGTCTGGCACCGCACTGGTGACCTCGGGCGCTTGGACAAGGGCGGCAACCTCTGGATCGTCGGCCGTATCCACAATGTCATCGAGCGCGGCGGTCGCTATTTCTTTCCGGTCCGTGCTGAGGTGATTCTCAAGCGCTTGCCCTTCGTCGAGAACGGGGCTTTCCTCGGACTGCCAGACCCTGCGCTTGTCGCGCGCAATGCCGTCGTGCTGCAGCTACGCCAGGACGCCACCCTCGATGGGACGGCAATTGCAGAGGCCAAGCGCCTACTGGCGAAAAACGGCATTCCCGTCGACTCTCTATACGCTGTCGAGGAGATTCCCATGGATCCACGCCATCACAGCAAGGTCGAGTACGGTGTCTTGCGCGACCATCTGGAAGCGAGTCAGGCGCGGGATTACTTAGCATGAGCAGGTCAGGCCAGACCCTGGCGGCAGCATGGTGGATCTTTGTTTGTGAACGCTTTCCTCTAGGCGCTCACGGACCGATGGTCGTGCTTTTCGCGCTAGGAAACTTTGCCATGGCCTCCCGCTTAGCCGGAGTCGCTTTTGCGCCATGGGCCTACGTCGCCAGCGTGCTGTTATCCCTGAGTTTTTTCTTTCGCTTGCGTTGCTTCGATGAAATTAAGGACTACGCGGTCGATGTGGCGGTCAACCCGACCAGGCCACTGGCGCGCGGATTGCTGCAGATCTCGCAGGTCAAGCGCATGTTGGCGGCGTTGATCCTGTTTGAGCTGGGCCTCGCTGCCTGGCTCGGTGTGCGCGTGTTGTGCGTCCATGGCCTCGCGATGATTTACAGCTTTCTGATGTACCGAGAGTTTTTTATCGGTCGGTGGCTTAGGCCACATTTGACGACCTACGCCTTGACCCACACGCTGGTTTCGGTGCTCCTTGGCCTATCGGTGGCAACCCAAGCGACACTCGACGCCCCCCTGCCTTGGTCGATGGCCTTGCTGACCTTTGTCTGGATCAACTGGTTTATGTTTAATCTATTTGAATTTGCGCGAAAGACCTTTGCTGGGTCCGAAGAACGACCGGCGGTGGAGAGCTATTCTTCGCTCTTTGGCATCGATGCGGCCGTTGCGCTCAGTCTGCTGCAGGTTGGACTTTCGCTTGGTGTCCTTTGGCTGGTCAACCTGCAAGTAGACGCTTTAGTGCGACCAGTGCCCAGGTGGGGAGGTCCAGTGGCTTTGGTGCTGGCGCTGATTCCCCTTGGGGCTTCGCTCGGCTTTGTCGTGCGTAAGAGCGAAGGCGCAGCCCGTTGCTTTCGCGCCGTGGTCAGTGGCTACTTGCTCATATGGTACACCTATCTGTCCTGGCTAGGCTTCGCTTGATAGATCCAAGAGGGGGAACGGATTACGATGCTCATCCGCAAGAATGCGACTGCTAATTTTGCGACCAAAGAAGCCGGCGGCAAGGGTTACAACCTCTACCTGATGGCTAATCTAGGATTGCCAGTACCAGCATGGGTGGTCTTGGGGCGCAGCCACTTTCTCGCCTTTACTAAAAAAAGTGGCATCGCCGCGCCATTGGCGCAGATCCTACAGGACTTTGCCTCCGGACAAACGCCCGCCGCGGCCGCCGCGGCAGCTATTGAACGCCTAGTCCTCGCCGCTGAGGTCCCAGCAGACTTGCTTTCGGAGCAGATTCAAGGATACCAGGAAGTCGCTAGCTCCAGCGCGATCTCGGTGCGCTCGTCGGCGTCGGATGAGGACGGCGCGGGTCATTCATTTGCCGGGCAGTTGTCTAGCTTTCTCTACGTCGAGGATCAGGCCGAGGCTTTGTTATCGATCAAAAAGTGCTGGGCGTCGGCTTTCTCTGAGCGTGCCCTGGCCTACCGGCTCCAGGGCGGCATCAGCCTTAGCGGCATCAGCGTCGCCGTCGTGCTGCAAAAGATGATCGATCCCACCTGCTCCGGAGTTTTGTTTACCTGTGAGCCGACGCAAAAGCGCCTCGATCAGTTTGTCGTGAGCGCCGTGTACGGGGTTGGCGAAGGACTGGTCTCAGGCGCCTTGGATGCCGACACCTTTTGGCTTGCGGCAGGAGATGGCGCTGTGGCGACCCAGACCATCGTCGATAAATCCGAGGCCTTTCGCCGCGCTTCGGCCGGTGGCTACGCGCGTGTGCCGGTCGACGCCGCAGCCGCGGCGGCTCCAGCGATCAGTGTGGCGCAGCTGCAGGAGCTGCACCGCATCGGTCGAAGCTTGCATGATTACTTCGGTCGGCCGCAGGATATCGAGTGGGCGGCACAGGGAGATCAGCTCTATGTGTTGCAGACCCGCGCGGTGACTTCGATGGGGCAAAACCTCACCGGCTACCCAAACCTATGGGACAATTCCAATATCGTCGAGAGCTACGGCGGCTTGACCTCGCCGCTGTCTTTTTCCTTCGCCCTGCGCAACTACAAGGGCGTTTACGTGCAGTTTTGCGAGATTCTCGGCTTGTCGCGCCAGGTGGTCAAGGACATGGAGTCCTACCTCGGCAATATGCTTGGATGCATCAACGGCCGCGTCTTCTACAACCTCTACAATTGGTACAAGTTGGTAGGGGTTTTGCCCGGCTTCAGCAATAATCGTGAGTTTATGGAAACCATGATGGGGGTAGGAGAAGCGCTCAGCGGTGAGATCCAGCAGCGGATCAAGCCGCATCCGTCGTGGGACACCTGGCGCGGCAGCTTGCGCCGGGTGCGCACCGGACTGGCTTTTTTATACTATCATTTCACGATCCAGAGCATCGTTGACCGTTTCCTGCATAGCTTTAAGCTCGACTACGACCGCTTTCGCGCCTTGCCCTTTGGCCGGATGAGCAGCGACGAGCTGTTTGCGACCTATCTGGAGGTCGATCGGGTCATGCTTAGTCAGTGGAAGGCGCCCATCATCAATGACTTTTTATGTATGGTTCACTTTGGCATCTTAAAGAAACTCAGCGCATCATGGTTAGGTGGGTTGCAGGCGGGCATTCAAAATGACCTTTTGGCCGGTGAAGGCAATCTGGAAAGCGCCGAACCGACCAAACAGCTGATCCGCCTCGCTGGCGAGGCGGTGGCGAACCCTGGTCTGAAGCGTCTGATCGATGCGTGCGAGGCACCCGACCTACTGGAAGCCTTGAATCAGAGCGAATACCAAGAGTTTTACCAAAAGATCGTCGCCTATATCGACCGCTTTGGCTTTCGCTGTATGAGCGAGATGAAGCTTGAAGAGATCGATCTCAATACCGATCCAACCTTCCTCTTTGTCTGCTTGAAAAACTACCTACGCTCGGGCACGACTGATTTAGAGGCCTACGAAGAGCGTGAAGGGCTGATGCGTCGTCGGGCCGAGGCCGAGGTCGCCAAGGAACTCACTGGTATGCGGCGGCGGATCTATTGGTGGTCCCTGAAGCATGCGAGAAAGGCGGTAAGAAACCGCGAGAACACCAGATTTTCTCGCACCCGGGCGTACGGTATTGCGCGAAATATATTTCGTGCCATGGGGCGTGATCTGAGCGAGCGCGGCGCCTTGTTGCATCCTGAGGATATCTTTTACCTGACGATGGAAGAGATCTACGGCATTCATCAAGGGACGCTACCCACCTATAATTTAAATGCCCTGAGTAAGCTGCGCCGGGATGCCTATGTCGGCTTTGCTAGCCAGGAGCCGAAGATTCGCTTTTTAACGCGCGGACCGGTGTATTGGCAAAATCCACTGCTCGCCGAGGTCGATGTTCCGGATGTCGAGGACGGGGCGGATTACCATCTGAAGGGCTTGCCGTGCTGTCCAGGGATTGTGGAAGGGATCGTCAAGGTGGTGAACTCCCCCGGCGACAATTTGGACCTAAACGGCGAAATTCTGGTGACGACCCGCACCGATCCAGGGTGGGTGCCGCTTTATCCGAGTATCTCTGGCCTGCTGGTGGAACGCGGCAGCTTATTGTCGCACTCGGCGATCGTGGCGCGGGAGATGGGACTCCCGACGATCGTCAGCATTAAGGCCCTGACAGCGACGCTGCGTTCTGGCATGCGCATCCGTCTGGATGGGACCAAGGGGACGATCACGATCCTGGAACAGTAGGGACGGCTAGTGGCAGGCGTCCATGAAGTTCGGGCCGCGGGTGCAAAAAAAGTCCGACACTATCGTCAAGACTAGTCCATCTTGCAGTGCTGCTGCGGCAGGCTTCAAGCTTGCTGTCCAGCCTTTGGCGCTGCCCGTTAGCGTGAGGACCTGGCCCGCTTTGACGCGGCTAAGTTCCGCGTCGCTCAGGGCCGGCAAGGTTACCGACGCCGGTTGCTGCTCAGATGGCAGGGAGCCGCCGCGGATTTTGACCTGGAGGATATGATCAAAGTTAACAGGTGCGGCGATTTTATGGATCATGTAGGCGTGGTCTGTGTCGCCTGGTAGTAGGAGATAGGTGAGTGCCGCGAGGGGCTTACTGTCTTTGCTCAGGGGCTGACTCGTCAGCACGCGCTTAACCGTGACAGTCACGTCAGCAAGAAGGAGCTCGCCCCCCGTCTCGAAGTTGCCACGGTAAAGATTCGCTGCAAAGGACTTCAGTGGTCCGTTGAGCAGCAGCGGCAGAACAAAGGGGTTGGGCTCCAAGGTGATGAGCAATTGTACGCCCTCGTTGACTTGGGCGAGGTACAGGGCTTTGGCATCGACCTGCGGATGACTCAGGGTCACCTCGAACAAGGCCTGCCAGTCATGCGGTGGATGAAACATCGGGATATGCGATGCGTACAACGGGGCATTGCCAAAAAGCACCATCCCGTGCACCGCTGCTTGGGGAGCGACGAGAGCATCGCTCGGACGAGAGGCCTCGGCGGTCTTGCAGGCTGTGTAGCCAAGGATCGCGCCGGCGGCAAGGAGGAAGGGCATCAGCTGCTTCATTGGGCCCTCTGTTGCTACTTGTTGATCACGTCCTGTTTGCACGCAAACTAATATTAAAAGTTGCCTCGTCAAGTCGCCACTGGGAATTTGCCAGCACTCACAATACTTGAACCTATAGTCTCATTCCAAGTTCGACGCAGCAGCTGTGAACAGTCGTTCCTGGGGCGCCCTGGTGGGGTTGATAACCATATGAAATACTTGACCCTATGAGATCACCCAGTTAAAAATAATAAACCGATTTTTGGTGATTATATGATGTCTCTTCGTACGTAGCGCTCGAACCTTCCTAATATGGCACTCGGTACGCACTTTAGACTGGCCACATCTGAGGTCAGTCCGGCAGGGACACTATGCTTCCCGCCGACGCAATGACGATGGCCACAATGCCGAGCCATTGCTCCAGGTAGATGCTCTCTCGCAAATTGACTTGGCCAAATATCGCGGCGATCGCCGGCTCCAAGCTCATCAGGACGCCGAAGGTCTTGCTTGGGATGCGCGTCATCGCCATCATTTCGAGCGAATACGGAATGGCGCAGGACAGTATCGCAACGATCGGCGCGTAGACCCAAAAGGTCTCGTTCATCAGGGGAGTGCTGTAGTCCATCATGCCCAGTGGCAACATGGCGATAGCGGCGACGGCCATGCCGAGGGCGGTCACCCTCATGCCCGGGACGTACCGGCTCGATCTTTTACCGAAGATGATATAGGCCGCCCAGCAACCGGCTCCGACTAGAGCATAGCCAACCCCGACAAGATCGATCACTTCTCGATTTGGCTGCTGGCTACCAGGCATCAGCATGATGATGCCGGCCATGGCTAAGGCGGCCCAAAGCAGATCGACCAAGCGGCGCGCATGGGACAGGGTGACGCACAGCGGACCAAGAAATTGCAGGGCGACGGCAATACCCAGATGGATGCGGGCAATCGCTAAATAGAATAGCAAGTTCATCGCGCCCATTGCTAGGCCGTAGCCAATCACCGACACTGCGGCCTCGCGGCTTAATCTAGGTCCGCGCCAGGGTTTGGCGTACACGGCTAGGATCGCTGCGGCAAGGACGGTCCGTAGCATGGCCGTGGCGGGTATGCCCAAAATGGGAAATAGTTGTTTGGCGAGGCTCGCTCCCCACTGGATCGAAATCATGGAGGCGATGACAGCCAGAACGGGCAAGATAAGGACCGGCAATAAGGCCTCTTGTTGTTGGCGTTTCGCGGGGAATTGACGTCGAGTTTAACACGCTCGGCAGCCATTCAGGTTAGCAGCAAAGTGGCTGGGACTCACACTGAAACCGTGCTTGCAGCAGCAAATTTTAGGTGATTAAATTCAAGTGGTTGAATAGCCAGCGCCAAAGTTTTCACAATAATGGTTTTGAGAATCATTATCATTTGATACACTAGTTGCTCACCTCGCAGATGAGTGTAGTTCATGAACATATGGTTTAGGTCCACGGTCCCTCTTGTGTTGTGCTTAGGCATCAGTCAGCCGCTGCAGTCGGCTCCCTTCGAACCTGGCAAGGCGAAGGACATCGCCATCATCCTCCCGGCGCGCGGTGACCGTGGTGTGTCGATGGATCAAGAGCTCTTTCCGTCGCCGTGGTGGAACGATCTGCGTGCCGCCTATGCTCAGACTAGCGTTGGTACAGCTCTTGATGTAGAAAACCAGCGCAGCGACTGGCGACTCGTGGCGATGCGCTTTGCGCCTTGCCAACCACTGTTGCCCTATATCTCGCCTCGCAACCACACCTTGTGTCAGCCGGAGATACGACTGATCTGGCAGCCGGTGCAACAGCAATGGCGGCAAGACCGTTGGCTTGCCTACGCCGATGACCGGGCCATTCACGCCTTGTACCGAGTCGATGGTGAAGCGGCCCTCGGACCACAGGCAAGCAAGGTGTGGCGTGGTTTGGCCCAGCGTGCAGGCTCGCTGAGCAACGCCGAAGAGTTGCAATATGCCACCTTCAACGCGGCCGTCGCCGCAGAGGTGCTGAGCCAGCTCAAGGGCTTACGCGGCGAAGGCCCGGTAGCTCGGTACGATGGGGTCGGCGAGCGGCCGGAATGTGCTGACCCAGCTCAGGCGGGGAAGTTTTTGCTGAAGCTGCGTCGGTTCTTGGGCCAACATGCGAAGCCGCAGCTTTTGACCCAATTGACGACCTTCTCGCTGCCGGAAGGGCGAAATCCACCGCTGATCGACGAATGGGTCTTCTTGGCTTTTGTGCCAGGCCAGCAGGGGCAAAGGCTGCAGCCCCAGGCGCTGTCGGTGCGTTCAAGGCACGATGGTCGGCTGTTGGCCGAGTATGGCTTCGCCGCTCGTGCTTCGGTACGTCGTGACGAGGAGGTCTTACAAGACAAGTTGGACGCGGCCGGGGATGGAGAGCGTGAAGAATTGCAGGACGCGGTGATATGGACGTTTGCTGAGCGGGCGAGCAAAGGGGCACGCATCGCTGACCCAGAGCAGACGCATGTCGCGCATACTAGCTGTGTATCTTGTCATAAGCTTGGCGACACGAGTTTTAATCTGCACAACTTGAGCTATCTTGAAGAGGGAGGCATCGCGGTGTCGCCGCGGGTCTTAAAGGACGTGGCGCGAGAGTTGCTTTGGCTGAATGCAGGCCAACCTGATCTGGCTGATCAGTAGGGCGCGCCTGCACGAGGAACTGACCACCCCATCTGATGTTTGGCCGTGTGGCTTGGATGCTTTGTTTCGCTAGCCACATAGGATTTGTCAATTGATATCGTTGAACAACTAAAATTTGTTGTTTTTTTGGTGTCTGCAAGTCAAAGTAGGTGGGTCCATCCATATTAATTTGTCTTGGGGAACCACTACATGGTCTTACGTAGAGGCGCGCTAATTTCCTATGTCCTATCGATAGGAAGCCTATTCGTTGCGGGGGCATTGCCTGCACTCGCAGCCGCCGCAGAGGAGCCCGAAGCCGCCGCGGCTGAGCCGAGTGACGCGGCCGAACAAGCCACGCAAAAGGAAGTGATCAAAGAAAATACCGCTGTCGCCCCTGATCGGAAGGACCAGGGCGGTCTGTTCGGGCCCTGGCGTTTTGGCCCGACCCTCCAGCTTGGTTTGCCGC
>Ga0315275_10000693_pt1 | contig 27945 bp, 22 predicted proteins | sample YL17G03_0_MG_FD_205557 | JGI IMG/M metagenome (GOLD analysis project Ga0315275, IMG submission 205557) | Sediment microbial communities from Yellowstone Lake, YNP, Wyoming, USA - YL17G03_0 | ecosystem: Environmental > Aquatic > Freshwater > Lake > Sediment | place: USA: Wyoming | collected...
GCGCCATACAGCATCATCTGGAGCGCGGGGTAGATCAGCGCCATCACCGCGACGGTGAGCGTCATCATCAGTTTGCGGCGCCCGACCTTGTCCGACAGCCACCCGCCCAACGGCTTCGAGAACAGCACCACGACGAGGGTGAGCGTGTTCGCCAGCAGGAAGAGCTCGCCGCTCACCATGGCCAGGGCCTTCCGTCGTTCCACCGCGTAGGTGAACGTCAGGTAGTACGCGGCGTTGGTCATCGCCACGATGCCGAACGTCTGGACGATGGGCCGCCAGTCGGCGATGAGCGAGGGCAGGAGCTTGGGCCGGAACGTCCTGGCCTTCAGCCCCTCGGCCGTTTCGACGATGCCTCGCCGCAGCAGATAGCCGAGGATCAGGAAGACGACACTCCCGACGAACGGAATGCGCCAGCCCCATGCGGTGACGGCTGCGGCGGGCAGGGATGCGTTCACGAGCCACGCCGTCCCCGACCCGAGGATGAAGCCTATCGTCGTGCCGGCCGCCGTCGAACTGCTCACGAGGCCGCGCATCAGGGGCGATGACCCCTCGGTGGTGTAGACCATCGATCCGGTGAATTCGCCGCCCAGCGAGAAACCCTGTATCAAGCGCATCAGCACCAACAGCAGCGGCGCCGCCACGCCGATCTGTTCGTAGGTTGGGAGCAACCCGAGCGTCAGCGTGGCGCCGCCCATCAGCAGGATCGAGAGAGTCAGCAGCGCGCGCCGGCCGATGCGATCGCCGACGCGCCCCAGGACCAGGCTCCCGACCGGCCGCGCGAGAAAGCCGAGCGCGAAGGTGCCGAAGGTCAGGAACTGCTGGGCCGTGTGGCTCGACTGCGTGAAGAACTGCTGGCCGATATTGCTGGCGAAGTAGCCATAGACCGCGAAATCGAACCACTCGAGCACGTTGCCGATGAGTCCCGCAAGTGCGGTTCGCAGAGCCGACTGTGTTGGAACTGGTGTGTCTGCCATTGATCCCCCGGGTGAAGTGCACATTCTAACCCGGTTGGCATCTCCCTCGCTCGCGCAGGATCCAGCGAGGGGGGGTGCGGCCTGGCAGATTCTCGTCAGCGCCTTTCTTGCGCCAGCTTTTCGACCGCCGCCTTCACCTTCGCCACCGCGATTGCCTGCAACATCTTGAACCTGGTCGGGACGGCGGGATTCGACGCGTCCGGCCGCGTGCGGCCGGCGCTCATCCGAAGGACACCGAGGCGACCGCAGGTCGCCGCAGGTGAACCCGCGATCCCCTGAACCCGTTCGGGGGTCGCAAGTCCTCAGAAACGGCAAGCGTTCAGTCCCTACGCGCCCGCTCGAGGGCGTTCACGCTGTGGCAGGCCGCACACCGGACAGGCGGGTGTTCCTGAGGAGGTCACCTCGGGGCGGTTCGGGAATCGACGTACTTGAGGTCGTGCTGCATTCCGATGTCTCCGTCCACGACGGTCCACGTCATCGTCTGACCGTCCCCTGCGACCCTGAGGATATTGAGGCGGCCAAGCGACCCTCCGGCGAACGCTACGATCTGCAGGTCCACCTGATCACGCGCCGGCACCTGGGGGCCGATCGTATAGTGGAACCTGGTCACGCGACCACCTGAGCGGACCGCCACCTGCGTGAGAATCCCCGAATTCGTCGTCGTGTCAGTCGGTCCGAAGTAGTAGTGGACGCTGTCACGGGAATCCTCCCAGTGTCCCACAAGGCGCTTCGCCGGCGTGGAGAGGTCCCGGGGACGCTGAGTGGTTTTTGGGCCGGTCCGCTGTGCTGGGGCTGGAGTGTCTCGCGGCCGCTGAGCGGCAACTGGGCCGACGGAGAGCGCGAGGCCGAGGAGCGGTAGCAGCAAGAAGCGTAGCTTCCGAAGCATTGGGTGCCTCCAAGCCTGGCTCACCGGCACTTCGGTACGCCTTCCTCCTGCCCCGCCATGGGCGGCGTGGCAGTGCCCACGAAGATGCCGCACGTCTTCGTCGTCCAGAAGGCCCCCTGCTCCATCAACGCCGGATCGTCTGGCGGCTCGCGGCGGATCGTCGCGCTCCAGCCCGTGGCCGAGGCCTGGGTGATCAGAACGGCGTTGCCGGCGGAGGCGAAGAAGTACCGGTACCCCAACGCACTGTCTCCCAGATTGGCCGCCGTGCTGGAGTAGGTCTCATGGTCCACGAAGTACGCCTCCTGCGCGGTCACCAGATTGCGCAAGTCGGACTGCATGGCGGCGACGAGGCCGACATCGGGCCCCGGGCGGGCGAGGCCGGAGATAATCGCAACGATCACCAGGACACCGTAGCTCGCCGTCTGGGCGATGAGGGAGCCTCTCACGCTGCGGCGCAGCCAGCCCGGCGACCCGCGGACGCAGAGCGCGACGAACGGCCACTCCAGCAGGAGCGTCAGCGCATACGTCGCGACGACGAGGACGAGCGCCGCCCACGGGTCGTCGCGGAGGTCGTGACCTGGCAGCGTCCCGATGAGCCAGAGCCCGATCCACGACGTGAGGAAGTTGGCGGGGATCATGAGGCCGATGCACCGGGCGGGCGTCAGGCCGAACAGCCGGGCCACGATGGCGCCTTCAAGCACGCCCAGCAGGAGAGTGGCCACCCAGAGGTGAGGTGACGTCCCCGACACCCACGGTGTGATGGTATCCGCCACCGCCACGCTCTGGACGAGCATCAGGACAGCGAGGACGGACATCGCTCGGGCACGCATGGTGGAGCTCCCGCGCTGCTGGTGAATCGCGGTCGATGCCTGCGCGGCAACGGTGCGGACGCTGCGGCCCCACGTCAAGCGAGCCGGGCCGGCCGATGGCGGCCCGCAGAGCCCCGTTCCGTCTCCCCAACCCGTCTAACCGGCGCGCTCGCCGGCGCCGTGGAGGTACGCCAGGTGGTCGTGCGCGAACGCTTCCTGGGGCAGCAGCTCGTGCAGCGGGCCCAGCTGCCGCTTCACGAGCGCGCGGTAGAACTCGGGCACGGTGGCGGTCTCCCCGTCCATGAAGCGCCGCACCGAGGGGTCGGTATCGAGCAGCCGGCGGATGCCGGCGTGGTAGCGAGTCCGGCCGGACCAGGAGACCGCCTCCGCCAGGCCGACCCACCGAACGGCGCCCCGCGTCGCCGCGAACCGGTGCGCCATGGCTCGACGCGAGCACGAGTGCCGGCCCACGTCCACGACGCGATCGTAGAACTCCGGCCAGGCATAGTGCATCGGCCGCACGTTCATCGCCTGGTGCCCGTCGAGGAACTGGAAGGGGAACGGCAGCACGCGGCCGCCACGCTGGAGCTCGAGGTTCAGCGGCGTCGCTCGGCCGTACGCCGTGAGCAGCGTGTAGGCGGCGAGCGTTCCGGGCACGAGGTCCAGGAACCGCTTCGAGAGCTCGAAGGGCCCGGGACCCCGGTCGGCGTCGAGACCGAACAGGAGATTGGCCCGCACGTAGGGGATGTAGCGCAGGGCCATGTTCACTCGATCCGCCACCTGCCGGACCTTGTCCATGCCGGTGAGTCGCGTCGCCGACTTGTTGCCGGCGTCGAACCACGATTCGATGCCGGGCAGGAGCGCCACGAAGCCGTTCCGCCCGAGGCGCGCGAGGTGCGGCTCCGTCAGCACCGACAGGCTGCACTCGGCGACGTGCCGCATGCGGCCGGGCGGCACCGCCTCCTCGATGGCGTCCATGCAGTCGTCGAACCGGACCCCGAAGTTGGGGTCGTGCCACCCGACGACCGGACGGGGCAGCTTGCCGAGCAGGAAGCGCAGATCGTCGCGGAGCTGGCTGAAGCTGAGCGGCTGGTACCTCACCGTCGAGTCGATGCAGAAGTCGCAGGTGTAGGGGCACCCCAGGCTCCCGATCATCCCCACGCCCTTGAACGTCGGGGCCTTGCGGATCGCGCCCTCGACGAACTTCCACCGCTCCGCGAGCGGCGCGAGCTCCCGGGGCTGGCCGGCCGCCGAGAGGTGGCGCCCGATCGGGCGGTGCGGCGCGCACTCGCGCAGGACCTCGTCGAGCACCGTCTGGTCCGTGAAGCCGAGGACGTAGTCGAAGAAGCGAGCGGCGTCCTCCGGGTAGCAGCGGGCGTGCGGCCCCCCCAGCACGGTCACGACGCCGCGCCGCCGGAAGAGGGTACCCAAAGCGTAGGCGAACTCGGCCGCATACGTGAATGCGCCGATGAACAGGATGTCGAGGTCGGCGGGCAGCTCGGCGAGCGGGTCGCCGATCCCCGTGAAGCACGAGTAGGACACGCGGTGGCCGGCCCGCTCACACCAGGCCCCGACCACCTGCGGCATGACACTCGCAAGGTTGGCGTTGATGATCCGCGGCCACAGGGCCCGGACGCGAATCCCGACGATGTCGAGAATGCCGACGCGAAGCTGGCGCACCCGGTCCCCAACGTCCGTTCGAGGTGGCACGGGAAGCGGACACGAACCCTGTGGATGGAACGGGACGAACTTCTGACACGTCGCGCCCACCCGCAAGTATCGCCCACCACCAAGCCGCGAGCCCCCGCGGCGATCGCGGTTCCCTCCCCCCCATTGCCGGCGGCCTCCGGCGGTGCTATCTGGGAGCGGACTGACACGCCGTTAACGGCTTCGGGCCAGGTAGACGGTTCCTCCTGGAGTCTCGACATGAAGGGTCCTCGTGCGTGAGTAGCCAGCTCGACGAGCTCCGCGCCGCGCTCGCCCCCCGCTACGCGATCGAGCGCGAGCTCGGCAGCGGGGGGATGGGGACCGTCTACCGGGTCCACGACGCCGCGCGCGCGGAGGCGGTGGCCCTCAAGACGCTGCGGTGGACGGACGCCGGGGCCATCTACCGGTTCAAGAAGGAGTTCCGCGCGCTCGCCGATGTGTCGCACCGCAATCTCGTCCAGCTGCACGAGCTGGTCGCCCAGGGCGACGTGTGGTTCTTCACGATGGAGCTGGTCGAGGGCCAGGATTTCCTGCGGTACGTCCGGCCCGGCTACCACCGCGGGGCCGGAGCGACCGACGCCGACACGCTGGGGCGCATCCCGCTCGCCGCAGGCGCGCCCGCGGGCCCGGCGCCCGCGACCGGGCGGCTCGACGTGCCCCGGCTGCGGGTGGCGCTCCGCCAGCTGATCGAGGGCGTCGCGGCGCTGCACGCGGCCCAGATCGTCCACCGGGACCTCAAGCCGGCCAACGTGCTGGTCGCGCGGGACGGGCGGGTCGTCATCCTGGACTTCGGGATCGCCGAAGAGATCGCGCTCTCGCAGAGCCTGAAGACGGTCGAGGACGGCATCTCGGGCACGATCGAGTACATGTCGCCCGAGCAGTGCGCGGGCGACCGCTGCATGGCGGCGAGCGACTGGTATGCGGTGGGCGCGTTGTTGTACGAGGCGCTCACCGGGCGGTTGCCCTACCCTGGCTCGGGCATGCGTCTGGTCCTGGAGAAGCTGGAGGGCGATCCGCCGCCCCCGAGCGCGCTCATCCCCGACCTGCCGGCCGACCTCAGCGAGCTGTGCATGGCGCTCATGGCGCGCGCCCCCGCCGATCGGCCGACGGACGAAGCGTTGCGGGAGCGGCTCAGGTTGTCGGGCAGGCGGGCGGTGGTGGACCTGCCCGGCCAGCGACTCGAGGGGGCGCCGCTGGTGGGACGCGCCGCGCACCTGGAGCAGCTGCACGACGCGTTCGCCGCGGCGGAGCGGGGCGGCCCGGTGTCGGTGTGCGTGGTCGGGCCGTCCGGCATCGGCAAGACGACGCTGGTCCGGCATTTCACGGACGGGCTCGCCGCGGGCGAGCGCGCCATCGTGTTGGCCGGGCGCTGCTTCGTGCGCGAGACCGTGCCCTACAAGGCCTTGGACGGCGTGATCGACATGCTCAGCAGGCTCCTGCGGGCGATGCCGGACGACGTCGTCGAGGCGGGGCTGCCGCCGGACGCGACCGCCCTGGCCCGGGTCTTCCCGGTGCTGCGGCGCGTGGACGCCATCGAGCGCCGGGCCGGCCTGCTCCTCGAGATCTCGGACCCGCGCGAGCTTCGGCGCCGCGCCTTCGCGGCGCTCAAGGAGATGTTCGCCGCCATCGCGCGGGAGCGTCCCGTGGTGCTGCACATCGACGATCTCCAGTGGGGGGACCGGGACAGCGCGGACGTGTTGGACGACCTGCTGCATGCCGCGGTGCCCGGGCGCCTGCTGTTCGTGCTGAGCTTCCGGAGCGAGGACGTCGCGGGCATGCCGTTCCTCCGCGGGCTGCTGGCGCGGGCGGACACCAGCGCGCACCGCACGCTCGAGATCGGGCCCCTCACCACCGCCGACGCCGTCGAGTATGCGATGCACGTGCTCGGGACGGGGGCACCCGACACCCGCGCGCGGGCGCAGGCGCTCGCACGGGAATCCGACGGCAACCCGTTCCTGCTCGACCAGATGGTGCGGGTCACGATGGAGGCCCAGCGGGGGACCGGCGGCGCATCCCTCGGCCTGGGGGAGATGCTGGCGGCGCGGCTCGAGCAGATGCCCCCCGGGGCGCGGGAGCTCGTCGAGGTGCTCGCGGTGGCGGGGCAGCCGGTGAACGCCGGCGTCGCGTACCGCGCGGCGAGCCTCGAGGGCGACGAGCGTCCGCTCGTCACCAGTCTCCGCCTGGCGCACTTGCTGCGCGCCAGCCCGTCTACCGACCTCATCAATCTCTATCACGACCGGATCCGTGAGAGCCTGGTCCGCGAGTTGCCGCCGGCCAAGGCCCGCGTCATCCATCGGCGCCTGGCGGAGGGGCTCGAGTCGGCGGGGGGCGTCCGTCCGGAGACGTTGTACGAGCACTGCCTGGGGGCCGGGGACACAGGACGTGCCGCGGCCTACGCCGCGCAGGCAGCCGCGGACGCGCAAGGGGCGCTGGCCTTCGAGCGCGCCGCCCTCTTCTACCAGCGGGCGCTGGATCTCTGCTCCGAGCCCGGCCCCCAGACCGGCGCCTGGCTCGTGGGGCTGGGCGATGCGCTCGCGAGCGCGGGTCGCGGCGGCGAGGCGGCCCGCGCGTATCTCGATGCCAAGCCGATGCTCGACGCCTCGCGCGGGCTCGAACTCGAGCGCCGCGCCGGCCAGCAGTACCTCATCAGCGGGCGCATCCAGGAAGGGCTCGAGGTGATGGGGCGCGTGCTGGCCAAGGCCGGGCTGCCGCCGCTCGCCCCCACGCCGCGGCGGGCGCTGCTCGCCCTGATCATGAGGCGCCTGCGGGTCCTGCTGCGGGGGCTGGCCTACACCGAGCGCCCCGCCAGCGCGATCCCCGCCGACACCCTGACGCGGATCGACTCCTGCTGGGCGGTCGCCGAAGGGCTCACGATGGTGGACAACATCCAGGGCGCCGCCTTCCAGACGCTGCACCTGCTGCTGGCGCTCGACGCCGGCGAGATCACGAGGGTCGGGCGGGCGCTGGCGATGGAGGGCGGCATCCTGGCGACCACAGGGGCTCGCGAGCGCTCGGCGCGGTTACTGGAGGAGGCGGAGCGGCTCGTCGATCGCCCCGACTGCCGCGCCGCGCTCGGGCTGTGCCGGACGAGCAGACTCGTCGCGGCGTTGCACCTCGGGCAGTTCGAGGAAGCCGACCGGCTCGCCCGAGAGGCCGAGGCCATCCTCACCGAGCAGCAGGGCCTCTCCGCGTGGCCGCTCAACATCGCGCGGGTGTACCACATCTCCGCGCTCGCGAACCAAGGGAAGATCGCCGAGATGTGTCGCGTGAGCCGCGTCTGGCTCGACGACGTCCTGGACCGCGGCAACCGGTTCGCCGGCACGATGTTCCGCACCCATTGGTCAACGCTCCGGTGGCTCGGCGCCGACGACCTGCCCGGGGCGCGTGCCGCCCTGGCGGAAGCGCTCGAGCAGTGTCCCGAGGGGGTCTTCTACGTTCCGCACCTCTACTGCCTGTGGGCGCAGGGGCTCATCGACCTCTACGCGGGGGAGCAGGAGGCGGCGTATCGGCACATCATGCGCCCGTGGCCGGCGCTCGAGCGCTCGCAGCTGCTGCGGATCAAGGCGCTGGTCGTGATCTCGTGTCGCATGCGTGCGGCCTGCGCGATCGCCGCGGCGCAGGTCGCCGCGGACCCGAAGCCGCTGCTCGCCCGCGCCGAGCGCGACGCGCGCAGGCTGGAGCGATCCCGCTACTCCGTGAGCTGGACGCGCGACTGGCCGCGGGTCATCCGGGCCCAGGTGGCGCTCGCGCGCGGGGATCGGGCGAAGGCGCTCGCCCACCTCGACCATGCGATCGTGGGCTTCGCCGGGAGTAGGGCCGCCTTCTTTCTTGCGCTCGCCCGCCGCAAGAAGGGCGAGCTGCTGGGCGGCGACGAGGGGCGAGCGCTGATCGCCGAGGCCGACGCCTGGATGGCCGGTGAGGGGATCGTCGATCCGGCGCGCCTCGCGGCCACCTTCGTCCCGGGGTTCCCGTCCGGCGGCATGCTCTGACGGGGGGCGGTGCCGTTTCCCGTGACGGCGGTCGTGAGACGTTCCGGCCGTGGCGGGAGCTGGCGGTCGCCGCGCGCGTCGCCGCGCCACCCAAGCGGAGTCGCGACTCGTGGTACCCGTACCGGAGGACGTCGGCCACCGCGAGTAAGCACCTCCCGCTGAAGGACGTCGCCGCCGTCGGTGGCTGCACCGACACCGAGACGTGGACCGGGGCGTTGCCGACGCGGACGCCGGCCGGGTGGTGTCGCACGAGGAGGCGGAGCGCAGACTCCGACTGAAGCGGTAATCGTCGCCTGGACCGAGACGGCGATCGAGCACCTCGGGCATCAGGCTGTACATCGGTCAGACGTCCCCCATCTACGCCGAGCAGTTGGTGCGCCGCATTCTCGACCAGGGGAAGCAGCTGGAGGCGTTCCCCGAATCCGGGCGCATGGTGCCGGAGGTGGGCAGGAAGGGGATCCGCGAGGTCATCGAAGCGCCGTACCGGGTGATCTGCCGCGTGACGACGCAGCACGTCGAAGTCGTGTTCGTGGTGCACGCCAGGCGCGCCGGTATCGGGCCAATGCCCTGAGAAACGGATCCCCAAACTGATACCCATCGACACACAACAAGAAGCCCCGAGTCGGCATCTGCTTGCCAACTCAGGGCTTACGAAGCCGCGAAGGCGGGATTCGACGCGCCCGGCCGCGTGCGACCGGCGCCATCACGCCGCGCTAGTGCCGCCGCGCGCCTACAGGCCGAACCAGCGGGCCGCGCGGCTCGCGCCGAAGCGACGCTTGTCGGCGACGCCGTCGGGCGTGGCGCCCTTGAAGTCGCTCGTCGGCTTCGGGCCACCGAGGAAGTTGACATAGATCTCGGCGATCTGGTTCCCGCCGAATTCGATGTAGCAGTTGCCGTCGCCCTGGTACGGGGCGGTGTCGCCGCCGCGGTGCCGGGCGATGATCTGTGCGGCGACGACCTTCCCCGCCCCCTCGGCGAAGATCCCGGCGCGCGGCGTGCCGACGCTGGTCACGTCGCCGACCGCGTAGACGTCCGGGAACCGCGTCCGCAGCGTGCCCTTCTCGACCGGGATCCAGCCGTCCACGGCCAGCCCCGAATCCAGCACGACCTGCGGCGCGACGTGGACCGGTACCGCGAGCAACAGGTCGTAGTGGAGCGCGTCGCCGGTCGCGAGATGGAGGGTGCGGGTGGCGGCGTCGACCCGTGTCGCGGCCGCCCCGGACAGGCACTCGATCCCAAGTTCGGCGAAGCGGGCGAGGATCCCGTCGCCGGCCGCCTTCGACACCGGGATGGGCGACGACAGCGGGGTCGTCATGATGATCCGGGAGCGGTCCCGGAGGCCGCGCGCGGTCAGGTAGTCGTGCATCAGCATGGCCGCCTCGCTCGGCGCCGGCGGGCACTTGTAGTGGGGCGTCATCACACCGACCACCACGGTCCCGCCCTGGAACGTCGGCAGGATGTCGCGCAGCGTCTTCGCGCCGGCGACGGAGTAGAACTCGTGCCCGCCTTCGGCCAGCCCCGGCGTGGCCCCGACGTCGTAGTCGGCGCCGAGCGCGACGACGAGGATGTCGGCATCGTAGGTCGCCCGGTCGGTCACGACGCGTCGGGTGGCGGGGTCGATCGCCGTGACGAGTTCCTGCCTGAACGTGACCCCCCGCTTGGCGAATGCGCGGTAGGGGAGGTGGATCGCCGCGGGCGCGGTGCGGCCGAACATCACGTCGAGCTTCGCGTACCCTAGGACGAAGCTGTCGTTCTTGTCGATCAGCGTGACATCGACCTCGCCGCCGAGCGTCTCGGAGAGGCACGTGGCGATCTCGAGCCCGCCGAACCCGGCGCCCACGATCACGACCTTCATGGCGCGTCGTTGCCGCGTTCGATCGCCAGCGGGCCGTTCACCACGAGGCTCGCCGTGGTGAGCGTGACGGCGGCGACGACAAGGGCGCCGCTCCAGCGGATGAAGCGCATCGGTTGCTCCGGGGCGATTGGTATACGAGTAAGATAGTCGGGTATGCGGAAGTGGCCAGGGCGAGTTCGAAGGTGCACGGGGGCCCGCCGGGTCCCTTGCCATCCGCCGGCGGCGGCTACATTGCGTAGCGCCGAGGCGCTGGAGCGGGAACTGCGGAAGGCGTTCGAGGCGAGCGGGCCGACCGTCATCGAGGCAGTATGTCCTTCACCGTCCGTGTGCTTCTGGGTCTGGTCGCCGGCCTGGCGATCGGCATCCTCATCGCCGGCACCGATGTGGCCTGGCTGCTTGCCCTGCCGGGGATCGTCGAGCCGGTCGGCCTGCTCTTCATCAATGCCATCCGGATGACGGTCCTGCCGCTCGTGGTCTCGAGCCTGATCGTCGGCGTGGCCGCCACGGGCGACGCAGCGACCGTTGGGCGCTTGGGGGCGCGGGCTATCGTGCTGTTCCTGGTCGCCGTCACCGCGGCGAGCGTCTTCGCTGCCATCACGTCGTTCCCGCTGCTGGCAGGGCTCGACATCGCCCCGGCCGTTGCTGCCGCGCTTCGTGAAGGCGCCGCGCGCTCCGCGAGCGCGGTTCCGGCTGCCGGGCAGCTCCCGTCGCTGTCGCGCTGGATCGTCGACCTGCTGCCGTCGAACGTCTTCGCCGCCGCTGCGGCCGGCACGATCCTGCCTCTGATCCTCTTCGCGCTCGCCTTCGGCCTGTCGCTGACCCTCGTCGCCCGCGTCCCGCGCGAGGCGGTCGTCAACCTGTTCAAGGGACTGGCGGACGCGATGCTCATCCTCGTCGGATGGGTGCTGCGGCTGACGCCGATCGGCGTCTTCGCGCTCGCCGTTCCCCTCGGCGCGCGCATGGGGCTCGTCGCCGCCGGCGCCCTGGCCTACTACATCGCCCTGCTGTCCCTTGTCAGCGCCGCCTTCATCGCCCTCGTGCTCTATCCGGCGGCCGTGTTCGTCGGCCGCGTGCCGCTCGCCCGGTTCGCGCGTGCCTGCGCGCCCAGCCAGGTGGTGGCCTTCACGTCGCGGTCGTCGCTCGCCGCGCTGCCTGCGACGTTCGAGGGGGCGCGCCAGCTCGGCCTGCCGGAGCCGATCATCTCCTTCTTCATTCCGCTGTCGGCCGCGATGTTCCGGGTCGGGGCCGCCATGGCGCAGATGGTCGGCGTGCTGTTCCTCGCGCGGCTCTACGACGTCACCCTCCACGGCCCCGAGCTGGCCACCATCATCGCCACCGTCGTCCTCACCTCGTTCACCGTGCCCGGTATCCCCGCCGGGGCCATCATCGTCATGGCGCCCGTGCTGCAGTCCGCCGGCGTCCCGGTCGAGGGCATCGGCGTGCTCATCGGCGTGGACACCATTCCCGACATGTTCCGGACGATGGCCAACGTCACCGGCTGGCTGGGCGGAGGGGCGATCCTGGCGCGGGTGGACCACCCGGTTCCGTCGGTCGGATCGGACGGGGCCGTCTCGACGTAGAAGGAGCGCATCATGTCGCACCTGGTCCGTCGTCGCCGCGGTTCGTCAAGCGTGGAGCGGGGCCCCCGACACCGGGGCCGGCTCCTCCTCGGCGTGATCGCCCTCGGCCTCGCCGCGTGCGGACCATCCGGCGGCGGCGGCGCGGCCCGGCCCGGGGGCCCGTTCCGCGTGGCGGTGGCGCGGTTCGAGCACGAGACCTGCACCTTCTGCCCCGGCGGCGACCTGGGGATCGAGGACTGGACCCGGATCCGCGCGCCGCTCCGGGGGGACACCCTGTTGACGGAGGGTGGCTCCTACGTGGAGGGCTTCGTCGCGATGGCGCGCGAGTACGGCGACCTGGAACTCGTCGGCCTGACCTCGCCGTACGAGGCCTTCGGCGGCTCGTCCCGGGCCTGGACGACGAAGGCGGCGTTCGACCACTTCCTGGAGCTGATGCTCGCCGACCTCCGCGCGGCCCTTCCCGTCCACGGCGTGTACCTCTCCCTCCACGGCGCGATGGCGGTCCGCGACGTGCCCCGGCCCGAGGCCGAGATCGCCCGCCGCTTCCGCGCCGTGGTCGGGCCCGACGTCCCGATCGTCGCCACCTTCGATCTCCACGGGAACGAGGACGAGGAGTTCCTGCGGGTGGCGGAGGGGTCGTTCGTGACCAAGCACTTCCCCCACTACGACTCGTGGTACCAGGGCGAGCGGGCCGCCACGTACCTCCGCCGGATGATGCGCGGCGAGTACCGGCCGGTGCGCGTGACGAAGCGCGTGCCGATCGTCACCGCCACGGTGCTGCAGTGGACCGGCGCCTCACCGGTCCTGGACATCATGGCGCGCGCTCGTCGATGGGAGGACCAGTATCCCGGCCTCGTGGTGAGCGTGTTCCTGGGCTTCCCGTGGGCGGACGTCCCCGACATCGGGACGACGGTGCAGGCGATGTCGAACGGCGATTCCGCGCTGGCGGAGGCGGCGGCGAACGACGTGGCGTCCCTCATCTGGCGGGTGCGGGAGCGCTACGCGTCCGGGAGCTTCCCGCTGCCCGCCGAGGCGGTGCGTCGGGCCCGGGAGGCGATCCGGGGTGGCGCGACGCCGGTCGTCCTGGCCGACTACTGGGACCGCCCTGGCGACGGGACCTGGACGCTCGCCGAGCTGGTCAGGCAGGGGGTCGGGGAGATCCTGGTCGCCGCCCTGACCGACGCGCCGGCGCTCGACGCGATCTGGGACTCCGACCTCCAGCCGGGCGCGCCGTTCGACCGGGCGGTCGGGGGATACACCGGCGAAGGGGCGGGCCCGCCCGTGCGGATCCGGGGCACGCTGCGATGGCGAGGGGCCCGCTGGGGCTACGACCGGGTGGCCGCGATCGACTTCGGCCGGGGGAACGTGTTGATCCTGACGCCCGCCTACCAGCAGGTCACCAGTCCCGAGCAGGTGCGTTTCGCCGGGATCGAGCCCGGCGACTTCCGGGTGTTCGTGCTCAAGACGCGGGCGCATTTCCGCCGCGGCTTCGACGACAACGGGTACGCCCGGACCATTCTGCTCGTCGACGCGCCCGGCGACTGGCTCGGCACCACGCGGCTCGGGGCGCTCCGCTACGAGCACGCGCCGCTCGATCGCCTCTACCCGTTCGGCACCCCGCCGGCCGGCCGGATCCCGTAGCGCGGGCTGACGCACGACGGGGCGCCGGGCGGCGCCGTGCAGCCCTACGGACCCCGCTTGGTCTCGACGACGATCGCGCCGCCGGCGGCCCTGAGGCCGTACAGCGGCTCCGCAGCCTCGGCGCTGAGAATGCGGATGGCGTGGACGTCAGACGCGGGTATCTGCATCAAGTACTCGATGTCGAACACCTGCACGCCGTCCACGACCAGCAGCGGGGTCTCGTCGGCATTGATGCTGCGTTGCTCCTGGATCCTCACGCGCGCGGGCCTGCCCGTCGGGTCGAGGCCGAAGGCGAACTGCGGGGCCCGCAGGCGCACCGCGTCCCAGGCGGTGCGCACCGACATCCGGGCGATCTCCTCTTCCGTGATCACGGTCCCGCCGCCCGCCGTGGGCGCCACGGAGCCGGCAGCCCTGGGCGGGAGCTGACACCCGCCGATCGCTATCGCGGCCAACGCCGCGAGCGGAAGGGCCGCCCTGGCGACTGCGGACGCCACGCCGCCAGCGCGCAGGATCATCGTGCACGACATTCGCATGCGGCTACGGTGCAGCCGGCGCGGCTCCACGTCAAGCGAGACGGGACAGCGGGGTTCGACGCGTCCGGCCGACTCCACGACGGTCCTCCGCGACCGCCCGGCAGCCCGGGCCCCTACCGGAGCACGATCAACTCGATCGCGTCGAAGAGCCGCGCCATCTCGCGCGCGTCGTTCGTCACGAACCGGTAGGACCGATCGCCGGTCTTCTCGAGCCGAAAGGCGGTGATGCTGTCGGTGGCCGTTACGTACTCCTGCGGGAAGGAGCGCCGCAGGTCGAACTCCACGGTGTAGGGCTTCTCCAGGCGGAACGGGCGGATCTCCCCGCGCATCGCCCGCCGCACGGCGACGGCCGCGGAGTCGGCGAGCATCTGTCGCACCATCGCCGGGCTGTACGTGACGGCCGCGGTGCGCCCCACGGCGATCTTGGTCACCACGATGACCACGTCCGGACCGAGGATCTCGCGGGCCTGCTGCGCCAGCACGTCGTCGCCGCTGACGAGCACCACCGGCACGCCGTACTCGCCGGCCACGAGCGCGTTGAGGCCGGTCTCGTTCATCCAGCGGCCGTTGACGGTCACGCGGTCGAAGGCGTACGCGTGGGCCATCACGCCCGGCGTGCCGGGGCCGGCGTGGGCCGCGAGCCAGAACATCGCCCCCGCCGAGGAGTCGAGCCCGGTGGTCATCACGAGCGGCTTGGGCCAGCCGCGCACGAGGAGAGCGGCGGTGTCGAGCTGGTGCGGCAGCAGGTTGGCGAACAGGTTGCCGCCGTGACCCTCGTTCACCACGAACGACCGGGCCCCGCCGCGACGGGCGCCGGCGATGGCGGCGTTGACCTCCCGGGTGAGGAGCTCGCGGTACAGGCTCCAGTAGTCGGGGCTGCCGGTGTTCCGGTAGCGCTCGGCTTCGTTCCCCGCCATCTGCTCGCGATTGAAGACGAGGCTGCCCATCCCATCCATGTCGGTGCTGATGAAGACGCGGAACCCGTTGGCCGGAGGGATACGCGGGTAGGCGGGCATCTGGGCCGCGAGGGGCGGGGCGGCCAGCACCAGGACCGTGAGCAACCGCAGCAGACGCATCGTGCGCTCGAGGTGAGGGGACCCGTCGAACCTAGCGCGCGGGCCGGCGGCGGCAAGGCGGTCCGTCGCACCGCGGGACCGATCGGGCGTCGCAGCACGAAGCCCCGCTGCGACGCATCGTTGTCGGAGCGGGGCTCGGTACGTCAACCCTCTGACGGGGCCTGCCTACCGGCACGTCACGGCTCCAGGTGCATCCTACGCAGCAGGTCTCGATACCGCGGGTCATCGCGCAGGCCGTCGAACGGCGGGTATACCTTGAGGCGCGGCAGGAGATCGTTGTTCCCCCAGGCGTAGGCGCGCTCCAGCCAGCGGAACGCCTCCTCCTTGTCCCCGAGCAGCGCGTACGCGGCGGCCAACCCATCGGGATCGTCGTACCAACCGGCGTCCCGCACCCGGTCCTCGGCTCCCGACCGCTCACGGGTCACGAGGGCTCGCGCCGCTTCCACGCTGTCCGCCGCGACCATCGCCTCGACTACCGCGTTGAGATCCAGGTAGGGCAACTCCCGATAGGCCCTCAGTGCGTCGAGCGGGCGGCCCTCGCGCAGCGCCGGGTAGCTCCGGGCATAGGTCGCGATGATCGGGGATACGGCTCGCATCCGCGACTCCCAACCGGCGAGCTGATCCCACCGGCGGCCGTCGATCAGCGTCGTCACCACCGCCCAGAGCGAGAAGGCCGACGCCGAGTCGCGCGCCATCGCCGAGTCGGCCGCGGCGATGGCCTCGTCGAACCGCCCCTGTTCTTCGAGCACGTTGGCGAGTTGCGACCACGGCAGGGCCGACCGCGGTGCCAGCCGCGTGGCGCGACGCAGCCCCGCTTCCGCCGCGCCCCAATCGTACGTGAGATTGGCGAGGGCCATCGCGTCGAGGGCCATCGCGTCACCGGCGGATGAGTCGAGCGCCAGCGCGCGGGCGGCGGCCCGGCGGGCCTGGAGCAGCGCCGGCCGCGTAGGGGCGAACTGGCCCACCCACGTCCACGCCTGTGCGAGCCCGACCCACGCCGCGACGAACGCCGAGTCCCGCTCGAGGGCCGCGCGATCGAAGGCCACGGCGCTGCGCACGTCGGCCTCGGTGCCCGAGGACGACGTGAAGCGCCGCATGTACGCGTTCGCCTGCTGGAAGAGGTCGTACGCGCGCGCGTCGCGGGTCGGCCGGCGCGTCACCTCCGCGCGCTCCTCGGGACGGAGCCGGCCCGCCACGGCGCTCGCCACCACCTCCGCGACGGACGTCTCCACGTCCAGGACATCCGTGCTGGACCGGTCGAACACGTCGCCCCACACGCGGCTGGGACGGGCGCGTGGCTGCGACAGCTCGGCGGTCACGACCACCCGCGGTCCGACCTTGCGGACGCTGCCGGTCAGGAGGTAGCGGACGTTCAGCGCTCGCGCGGCGGCAGCGGGGTCGTCGAGGGAACGGTGACGGTATCGCTGGACCTCGGAGCGTAGGCGCACCTCCAGCCGGTCCACCCGCCCAAGCCGAACGATCAACTGCTCCGTGAATCCGTCGGCCAGGTACTCGTCGGCGCTGTCGCGGGAGAGGTTGTCGAAGTAGAGGACCGCGATGCTGTTGGGCGACGGCGCCCGCGGCACCTGCGCGCGGCACGGCGGCGGCGAGCCGTCGGGGCACTGCTGGGCGAAGGACGGACGCACAGACGCACCGAAGCAGCAGACGCACAGCACGAGGGTTCGCGCGGTGACGACGGCGCCGGCCCTCGGCCGCGCGCGCTTCACCGCGGGGCCCCCGGTGGCCGGAGATCCGCGAGCAGGCGCTGGAACCGGGCATCCGTCCGCAGGGGTGCGAAGGAGGGGTCCTGCATCGCCCACCAGAGGTAGACGCCGGCCCCGCGGGCCCGCTCCAGGAAGCTCATCGCGCGGTCGCCGTCGCCCGCCCAGGCGAAGGCGATCGCCGCGCCTTGCGCCGGGCCATAGGCGAGCGGGCCGCTGTCGCCGATGGAGCGGGCGAGTTGTTCCGCGTGAGCTCGGGCCGCGGCGCTGTCGCCGCCGGAGGAGAGGAGCGCTACCACGAGGGGCTCGCTGTCGAGGATGTACTCGGGTGGGCGGAGGCGCACTGCGGCGTCGGCGTCTGCCTGCGCCCCGGTCCGGTCGCCGCGCAGCAGGCGGACCGCGCCCCGCATCACGTGGGCGAAGTACCAGCCGGGATCGACGGCCAGCGCGCTGTCGAGGGCGCGCTCGGCGTCCGCCGCGCGGCCCTGATACCAGTAGACGAGCGCAAGGTTGGACAGGGTGACGGGCCTGAGAGGGTCGAGCTGGAGGGCGCGTCCGAGGGCGGCGATCGCCTCCCCGTCCTGTCGCAGTGTTCTCAAGATGGCACCGAGCAGGTGCCATGCCTCGGCATTGCGGGGCTCGAGACGGACCGCGCGCTCCAGGGCGGGCACCGCGCCAGTCAGCGTGGTGGAGTACCGGTAGGTGAGCAGGGTTCCGCGCACCGTCCAGGCGTCGGCGTTGCCGCTGTCGAGTGCGAGTGCGCGGTCATTCGCGGCGAACCCCCGCGCCAGCAGCGAGTCCGACGTCAGGCCGGGGAAGGGCCAGCTCCAGTCCACGAACAGGAAGTACGTCAAGCCGACGCGGGCCCAGGCGCGCCCGAAGCCCGGATCGAGCCGCGCTGCTTCCTCGTATTCCGCGAGCGCCCGGCGCGCCTCAGGGCCGGTGCGCCGGGCAAGGTGAAAGTCCCCGCGCAGCAGATGGTCGTAGGCCTCCGGGTTGGCGGTGGGGCGTGCCGCGAGCACCCGCCGCTCGGCCGGCGCGAGGCGCCCGCCGATGGCCATGGCGATCGCGCTCGCGATCTGCGCCTCGACGTTCATCAAGTCGGCGTCGGCGCCCTCGAGGACGTCTCCCCAGACCCGCAAGCCGGTCGTAGCGCGCGTCAGCTCGGCGGTGACGCGCAGCCGCGCCCCCTCGCGGCGCACCGTGCCGCTCACCAGGTGGGCGACGCCGAGCGCGCGCCCCACCGCCGCCGGGTCGCCCGCCGCCTCGCCGCGGAACCGCCGCACGGCGTTGCGCGACTTCACTTGGAGGCGGGGCACCTGGCCGAGCCGGGTGATCAACTCCTCCGTCAGCCCCTCGGCGAGATACGCGTCGCTCGTGTCGCGGGAGATGTTGTCGAAGTAGAGCACCGCGACGCTGGTGGGCGCCGGCGGTGCGGCCGGCCGGGCCACCGCGCGGGCGCATGGCGGCGGACTCCCGTCGGGGCATTGCTGGGCAGTGGCCGGACGGGCGGACGCCAAGACGCCAATAGCGCCGAGGAGGAGCGTGCGATGGCGGGTTCTCACAACGCGTCCACGACGCTCACGGCTGCAGCCCGAGCCGGCGCTCGAGTGCCTGGAAGCGCGGATCTTCCCGAAGCGGGGCGAGATCCTCGCGCACGTGGATGAGCATGATCCACCACGTGCGCTCGTCGGCGCCGCGCTCGAGCCACCGCATCGCGCCGTCGCGGTCGCCGAGCGCCAGCAGACCGACGGCCACAGTCACCGGGTTCACGTAGCGCCGCGAGGTGTCGGCGATCGCCGCGCGGACCACGCTGTCCGCCTCGGCTCGGCGCCCGAGGCACACCAACGCCTCGACGTAACGTTCGAGGAAGTTTGTCGCGGCCAACGGACGGCTGAGCTGCTCGGCGGTGGCGCAGTCGCCGCGCCGCCGGGCCACGTCCGCGCCCATGTACTGCGCCCAGTCGGATGTGAGCCGCTGTAGCGCCGATGCGAGCACCTCCGGCATCCGCTGCGGCTCCACGAACCAGGTCATCATGACCAGATAGGCCCCGGTGTAGCCCGAGAGCGAGTCGAGATCCCAGGCACGGCGGGCGGCCACGAGCGCGTCTGCTCCACGGCGCTGGCACAGGAGGATCGTGCCCCGGGCCGCCCACGCCTCCGGGAGCATCGAGTCGAGGGCAAGAGCGCGGTCGGCCAGGCGTACGCCCCCCTGACAGTCGCGGTCGAGTGCTGCTGCCGCCCAGGCGAGGGCGAGATAGGCGTTGGGGATGGTCGAGTCCAGGGCCAGTGCCCTGCGCGCGGCCTCGCGGGCTCGGGGCAGCGCCTCCAGGGGCGCCATCGTCACATCTGCGAGCTCGCCCCACGCCAGCGCCAGCCCGGCCCAGGCCGGCGCGAACGTCGAGTCATGGGCGATCGCCTCCTCGAACAGGGACTTGGCGGTCGGGATGTCATACCTCAACAAGAAGGACCGCCCGCGCTGGTAGGCCTCGTACGACTGCGGATTCGGCGGCCGGCGCTCCACCCGGCGGGTGCTCGCGCCGAGTGCCACGGCGAGGTCGTGCGCAATCTCGTCCGAGAGCGTGGCGAGGGAATCGCGGGAGCGGTCGTACACCCGGCCCCACCGCTGGTCGCCCGCCGGCAATGCCAGCAGCCGCGCCGACACGCGGACGCGGGCGCCCGCTCGCCGGTAACTCCCCTCCACCACGTAGCGGACCGAGACCAGCTGGGCGACGCGGCGGGGATCGCGTCCCGCCACGTTCGCGGCGCTGCGGACGATCCCCGCGCCCCGCACCGTCACGCCGGTGGCAGCGCCGAGCTGGGTCGCCACCTCCTCCGCCAGCCCGTCGCCGAGCCAGTCGAGCGAGGTGTCGCGGGCCGCGTTCTCGAAGACGAGGACCGCGACGCTATTCGGTGCGGGGCGGGCCGGCGCGGCGCGGGGGCGGCACGGCGGTGGCGAGCCGTCGGGGCATTGCTGGGCGCGGGCGGGACCCGCTACGACCAATGCGAGGCAAACGAGAGCGAGAGCGCGCATCAGCGCCGCCGCTCCGCGTCCACCACGGCCGTCCGTGCTTCGTCCACCAGGTGCTGCATTTCGGGGTCCGGGCTGGTGAAGGTCTCGCTGAACACCTGCCAGTGCCGGCGCGCGTCCGCGGGGCGGCCGAGGCGCGAGTAGAGCACGACCAGGCGCTGGTGCGCGAAGGAGTGCGTGAGACCGCGCAGGTTGCGGTCGTTCACCCACGCCCCCTGCCAAGTGGCGAGGCGCTCGAGCTGCGCCGCCGCCGAATCCAGCTGTCCCTCGCGCTCGTACGCGGCGGCCAGCAACCAGTCGACCGGCTGCTTCACGCTCGGTCCGTTCGGCACACCTCGCTTGGCGAGCGGCCGGAGCAGTCGGACGACCTCGGCTGGACGTCCCGCCACAGCCTCGAGCCACGCCTCGACGAGCGCCGCCAAGGCGTCCGCCCTGCCACGCTGCTGCGGGGGCAGGCCGCGGACGCGCGTAAGGATGGCGCGGGCGGCAGCCGTGTCGCCTGCCGCTGCAGACCACAAGGCGGTGAGCAGCCGTCCCGTCGCGGTGGTGTCCGGAGAGGAGCCGGCAAGCTGGGCCATGGTCACCGGAGCACCGCTGACCACTCGCAGCACGAACTCGGCACGCCGGCAGCAGCTCGCCAGGATGCCCAGTGCGTCCCGCACGCGGCCCCGCGCAGCCGCCACCGACGCCTGTGCCATGAGCGGTACGTCGCCGAAGATCGGCGTCCGCCCCCGGAGGGTCGTCGCGAGACTCTCGGCGGCCGGCCAGTCGGCGGTCCACGCAGCCAACTCCAATCTGGGCCAGTTGCCCCAGCTCCCGGGAAGCGCCTCCGCTCTGCGACGCGCCTCGTCGAACCGCCCGAGCGGCAACAGCCACACGGCGACGGTAGCCCGTTGGATGGTGCTCAGCCCGAAGGGCGTCGACCGTTCCCACTCCTCGATGAGGGCCACGGCCTCGCGGACGCGGCCGAGTTCGACGAGGGCCATGGACAGGAGCCAGGGCCTTCCGACGTTGAGCCGGTGTGCCCGCTCCTGGGCCGCGAGCGCCGCAGGGAAGTCCCCCAGGATTCTCGCCCGCAGACCCCCAACCTCGAAGCGCTGCCCCTCCGTGAACCGATCGGGGTGCGAGAGTGCCGCGTCGACTGCGGACAACGCGGAATCCCGGAACCCCAGGTTGCTGTACACGGCGGACAGGCCCCGCCACGCCATCGCGAACGCGGGATCCAGAGCCACCGCAGCTTTGAACTCGGCTACCGCGGCGGGGAGGTCGCCGTCGCCGAGCAGCTCGCTCGCCTGTCGGTAGCGCTGATACGCCGCGAACGACGGCGTGGCTGCCTGGTCCAAGCGCCGGTTCGCGCGGATCGCCGCCCGGCGCTCACCCAGGTCCACACGCACCGCCCTCACCAGACGATCCAGCGTCGGGATCAGGTCGTCTTCCCCCCGAGCGATGTCGCGTCTGCTCGCCACCACGACGTTCGAGTCGGCATCGAGCACCCGCACGGCGGCGTGGTAGGTTTGTCCCACCTGGTCGATCGTGCCCGTGATCACCGTCCGCACGGCCCCGCGCACGGCCAGCTCCCGTGCCGTCGAAACGTCGACCCGCGTCGTCTCGGGCTTCCCCGCCAGTGTGAGCCCCAGCCGGATCTGATCCTCGGGCAGCGCAGCGAGCACGCCGGACTCGTCCAAGGCCGAGATGACGAGATTCTTCGCCGCGGCTCGCACGTCGGCCGGGGCGGTGCCGTCTAGCTCGGCCACGATCGTGAACGGCCGGGACCCCAAACGGGGTAGCGCTGCCGCCCGCCGAGGGGCGGCGCGGCACGGCGGCGGCGTCCCGTCGGGGCACTGCTGGGCGTTCACCGTGATCGGGAAGACGGCGAGATTGAACGCGGACGTCAGGACGAGGATGCGGCGCACGCGGCTACGGTGCAGCCGCCGCGGCCCCACGTCAAGCGAGCGGGGAGGAGTTTCGAGCGTCGGTGCCGGACTCCACCGCCAGGGGTGACGTAGTTTGCCGGGAGAAACGGCAACCGTTACGGCGACTCTGTGACGGGGCCAGCCTGCCGACCCGTCACCAACCCTGTGGATACGCGAACGGGGCGCGGTGAGGCGCCCCGTCGTGCGTGTGGGCAGCCGCGACCGTCAACGACCGGGTCGCGTGACCACCTGGATCGTCCCCAGCATCTGGTCCTGCTGGAAATCGCCCATCGCCTGGTTGGCGGCCAGGAACCTCACGGTCGCGACGTTCGCGAGGGGGATGCTCCGCAGTGCGTCCAGGCCGCCTAAGCTGACGCGATCCAAGTAGACCGCGTAGGGCGACTGCGATCCGGCGCGCACATCCGTCATGGGGATCCGGCGGCTCAGCCACATCGGCCGCAGCTGCAAAATCACATCGTAGAGGTTCGACACATTCGCGGCGGCCAGCTCCTCGGCGGTGATGAGGTACTGGTCGTGCCCTGGCGCCGTGCCGCCGGTCCGGGTTCCGGCTGACGTGCACGCGGCCGCCAGCGCGGCGAGCGCGAGCACTGCGGGCAACCTCCGCATACACGCCTCCTCACGAAGTGCCGTGGACTCACTCGTCGGTGGTCTGGCGGTGTCGTCGGTGTGGTGCTCTACGAGGAGGGCATCGCCCAGCGGCAAGCCGTCGGGGCCATCGGCATTCATCTGTAGAAACCCTGGACGCTGCACAATGTTGCGGCGCCGCGAGGCCAGCGTCAAGCGAACCGGGCCGGCGGTTTCCACCCGTCCGGCCACTCGGCGGCCTTGCCGTCCAGCCGCGGCTGGTGCATATGGGGCGAAGCTGCGATGAACGCGGTCTGGCGCGATGTCGCAGTTGGAGGGGAAAGGCAGCCATGGCCAATGAACCCCCGACCGGCGTGTTCTTCCACAGCCATCTCGCCACGCCCGGAATGATGGAGCGGCTCCGGGACAAGCTCCCCGAGTACGACTGGCGCCTCGGAGACAGCGACTTCTATCGCTACTACTACGTCAGGGGAAAGCGGGCGGACGGCGTCCGAGTCAGGATCGAGCCGGAGGACGACGACGAGTACTACCTCGGCGTGTCCTGCACCGACATGGCGCCTCGCCCGGAGTGGGAGTCACAGATCGCGATCGCTCGGGAGATCCACCAGCAGGTGCTGCCCCTGGTCGAGGGGGTTCGCAGGAGCCCCACGTCGACATGAGACGCGGGATGCACGGATCGGCGCTGCTCGTGCTCGCTGCAGCCCTGCCGGGCGCGAGTGCCGGCGACGCCAAGCCCATCGTGTCGGCACGGTCGGCGAGCGCATCGGTTGCAGCATCGGGAGGAGAGGGAACGGCAATGCCTCGACCAGCGACGACCGATCTCGCCTGGCTGGACCGGGTCGTCGCGATGCTCCACACACGTACGACCAGGAAGGAAGACCTGGCGGCGTTCTTCGGGATCGACCCTTCCGGTGCGGCGTCGGACGGGTGGAGCACCGTCATTAGGTATGGGCTCGTCAGAGTGCGGATCTACGACCTGCCGCACATTGCCGTCGACGTCGCCCTCGAGGCGGAATTCGCAGACGGATCACGTCCACGCCTCGTGGACCTGGAGGCACGGCTGGGGAGTCCGCGTCCGATGCCGCGCAGGCCGGACGATTTCTCCGGTGGTGATCAGGTGGCGTTCTATCCGCCGAGCGGAAGCTCGCCGGCGTCCGTGCGGGTCTTTGCGGAGCTGGAGCGGGGCACGTCCACGGTGGCACGACTCCACATCGATCGCGCCTTTCCCACCGCGCCCGAGTGAGCCTCCCGAGCCGGAACACCGATGGGAAGCGAGAACCGCCCGGGAGACATGTGTCACGTCGGCAACCAGGAGGCCTGGACCTCATTCGGGGGTTGCGAAGACCCAGAAACTGCAACCGCTATGGCGGCTCGCGCCTCCCCCCTTCGCTTGACACGTGACGGCGCCTGGCCGAATAAGGACGGCATCCGTCCTTGCAGGGGGGAGCGGTGAATCCGGAGACTCCCGCCGCGAGTGCCGGCGCGCCGTCGGGCGACGCCGACGCCGATGCACTCCTCGCGGCCTTCGTGGGCGCACATTGGGAGAGTCACTACCGCCGCAGCTTCGCCGTGCTCAGGGCCGGCCGTGCCCCGCTACGCGGGAGCTGGAACTGGGCGGCGGCACTCGTGCCCTTCTGGCTCGCCTCGCGGCGCCTGTGGGCCTATCAGCTCCTCGTCCCGGTGGTGTGGGCGGGCCTGACCGCCGCACTCATGAGCGCCGGACTCGGCTGGGCCGCGCCGGTCGCTCTGGGGTTCCTCGCCGCCGCCGCAGTGAAGGGGTACTGGGCCGACCGCTGGCTGATCGAGGACGCGCAGCGCGTGGTGCGAGCCGTGGCGCCGGAGGGCGTGGCGGATCCGGGGGCGCTCGTCCGGATCGGCAAGCGCGGAGGGGTATCGCTCTGGCGCGCGCTCTTCTTCCCGCTGCTGTACGTCGCCGTCTTCCCGCTGCTGGCGCCGCCGAAGTCGTTCCGGGACACGAAGAAGAAGGCGTACATCGCCGCGATGAAGTGCGAGCTGTGGGCTCTGGCGGTGGCGGAGTCGTCGTACTTCCACGACCGTCGGACGTACTCGGCGGACCTGGCCGGGCCGCCACCGGCCGCCGGCGACTCGGGTCTGAGGGTGCCGCGGTGCACGCCGCCCTACCCGGGCTCGTCCGCTATGTGGGTCGCCATCGGTGTGGCGACCGACTCCGGGTGGAACGCCACGGCGACGCACCCGGCGCTGCCGGGGACGCGTTGCGCCATCTTCGGAGGCGCGGGGCCGGCGGTCGCCCCCGCCACCACCGCCGGCTAGCCGCGGTGCACGCCGTGACGTCGCCCGGTTGGTGGACGTACTCGTGATCGCGGACCATCGACGAACGATCGAGACGGCGGCGGGCGGTCCACGATCCGCTCGGATCACCGTGGGCGCTGTCGGTCCTGGCGGGCTCGTGGCCTGGATCGAATCGCGGGACGACGTCGCCCACCTGCTGGTCGCCGGTCAGGGCCGGATCCTGCTGTCCCGGTCGTTGGCGCGGACCGACACCAGGGATTTCGGCTACGAGGGCTGTTCCGTCGAGCACCTCTCGTGGTGCGGGAAGCACCTGATCGTCGTCACCCGCGAACTGATGTACGTCTTCCTCCTGTGTGTCGACCCTGAACTGGGCAAGGTCGACCCTCAGGGTGACGAGTGTCTGTGCGTCAGGAACGCGTGGCGCATCGAACGTGACCTCCTCGTCTGGGTCGACTACGACCCGGGAATGCTGTGTACGGCGGTGCTGCCGTCGCTGGAGGCACGGCCGCCTTTGCCCTTCCGCGGCGCCCCGGCGAGTGGGAACATCCAGCTCCGCGGTGATGAGACCTGCCTGCGAGTCACGCTGCCGGACCATGCCGGCGGCGGTACGATCGACACGCTCGCCCTGCCGACGGACCGTCAGCGGGCGGAATGCGCGCCGGTGGAGGACCTTCTCGACATCGTCGAACGGCGGTTGTTCCCGGCCGCCGGCGCTCCCGGGGACGCCCGATTCGCCATTGAGGCTGTGGCGCATCCTTTTGTCCGCGGAGCGCCGCAGCGGAGACGCCGGTGGTGTTGGCCTCCTCCGCCGGCGTGGATGCCGGTCTACTGGCATCGGTACCTGACCTCCAAGGGGCGCACGTCCGAGGCGGGCCAACTCGTGGAGGTGCTCGACGCGCTGGCCGCCCTATTGCCCGAGAGCGAACCCGAGCATGGCTGGGACCCTGGGTGGACTGCGAGGGAGGGACAGATCGAACTGGCGGTGCGCCACGTCTGCCGCCAATCCCGGGTTCTCGCCGGCGTGTGCCGCTCGGGCGTGCTGCCGCCCGGATGGTGGTGCCTGCTGTTCGATCCCGCCCCCAAGAGCACGGTGGCGGGAAGCAGGGCCGATCCGTCGGCGTTTCCGCCGACCTTGCGCGGGAAGTTCGAGCTTCTGGCGCAAACCGAGCCGGAACGGCTTCCGCGCGGGCCGTGAAGGAGTGTTCCGCATCTGACGCAGGCGGAGCGCCCGGGCGCCCCGTCGCGCCACCGCAGAGGGTGCGCTCCACCGAGGACCCACCGATGTCGCAGAACCGGATGCAGCAGCCCACGAAGCGCTTCCCGAAGAAGAGGAGTGCAGCGTAGTGGGCGTCCGTCACCAAACGGTCACCAGAAGGACGCCCAGACGTTCATGTGCGTGATGCTGTTCGCCGTCTGAACGGATGGCAGGGTGACGGTGAAGTTGTCCGCCGTTTCGGTGTACGCCCCCGCGGAGAGGTAGCGGCTGAAGACCCACGCGGATGTGCGTGCTGGTGTAACCTGAGCGAGCGCAACACCGTCAATGTTCTCGAGCCCCAGCTTGCTGAGGCCGACGGTGTAGTCGCGGCCGGTGTGGTTGTCGAAGGTCATGTCGTAGGATCCGGTGACGACGACGCCTCCCGATCCGGCAGTCGAGTGGAGAAAGCGCCAGCGGACGCTCGCTGTGATGGCTATGCTGTCCCAACTGGCGTTGGCCGTATGCAGGCTTGTATCGAGTTGCCCGTCGAGTCCGGTACTGCCTTCGCACCCGAACCCTCCGACGACCGCAACGGCGAGTGCGTTCATGGCGAGGCGGGTCTTCACGGCGTCTCCTGGCTAGAAGCGGACGGCCGCGCCGAGGCCCAGTCGCCCGGCGGGCAGCGGGGCGAGGCCGACCCGGAGGCTGCTCACAGGCACCTCCCGCCAGCGCTCCGTCGTGAGGTCCCCGCCGATCAACAGGCCCACGACGGTGCCTCCCGTCGCACCGAGCATCACGCCGACGGCGCCAGCCTCGGCGCGCGTGGCCGGGGTCAAGAAGCAGCGGGCCCAGTCACCCGTGCACGGCCCCCGGTATGCAGCGGATCCGATTGCCCAACCGAGTGCGCCTCCAGCGACCAGTCCGACCGCGGCACCGATCGCGCCATGGCCCTTGCGTCCGACGCCCACCTCGAGCCGCTCAACGCGCTCGAGCGGGAACACGAGGGGCTAGTGCCGCCGCGGCACCGGACGAACTACTTCTCGCACATCTGGAGCGGCGGCTATTCCGCAGGCTACTACGCGTACATCTGGGCCGAGGTGATCGACGCCGACGCCTACGCCTGGTTCCTGGAACACGGCGCGCTGACGCGGGAGAACGGCCAGCGCTTCCGCGACATGATCCTCTCGCACGGCGGGACCGGCGACGTGGCCGTGATGTACCGCGCCTTCCGGGGGCGGGACCTCGAGATCGGGCCGCTGCTGGCCAACCGGGGGCTGACGGCGCGACGGGGGGGCCCTCGCTAGCGCGGAAGCCGCTACGGCGACTCTCCCGCCGCCTGATACCTCAGGACCACCACCGCAAGGGGCGGCAGGACGAGGTTGAGGGACTGCGCTCGGCCGTGCCAGGGGATGGCGGTCGTTGCCGCGCCGCCCAGGTTGCCGAGCCCGCTGCCGCCGTACGCCGACGCATCGGTGTTGAGCACCTCGCGCCAGAAGCCGGCGTGCGGCACCCCCACCAGGTGATCGTATCGCGGGACGGGCGTGAAGTTGCACGCCACGAGGACCACGTCCTGCTCGTCCGCGCCCTTGCGCAGCCAGGTCAGCACCGAGTGGTCGGTGTCGTTGGCGTCCACCCACTCGAAGCCGGCGGGGACGGTATCGAGCTGGTGGAGCGCCGGCTCGCTCCGGAGCAGGCGGTTGAGGTCGCGGGTGAGCGCCTGCACGCCGCGGTGGGGCTCCTGCTCGAGCAGGTGCCAGTCCACGCTGGACTCGTGGTCCCACTCCCCGCGCTGGCCGATCTCGCAGCCCATGAAGAGGAGTTTCTTCCCCGGCTGGGTGTACTGGCAGGCGAGGAGCGTGCGGAGGTTCGCGAACCGCTGCCACTCGTCCCCGGGCATCCGGCCGAGGAGCGACCCCTTGCCGTGCACGACCTCGTCGTGGGAGAGCGGCAGGCAGAAGTTCTCCGTGAAGCCGTAGAGCGAGCGGAAGGTCAGGTCGTGGTGGTGGAAGCGGCGGTGGACCGGGTCCCTCGACAGGTACCGCAGGGTGTCGTGCATCCAGCCCATGTCCCACTTGAGGCCGAAGCCCAGCCCGCCGAGGTGGACGGGCCTGGAGACCCCGGGCCACGAGGTGGACTCCTCCGCGATCGTCTGCACGTCG
>Ga0315275_10000694_pt1 | contig 27939 bp, 13 predicted proteins | sample YL17G03_0_MG_FD_205557 | JGI IMG/M metagenome (GOLD analysis project Ga0315275, IMG submission 205557) | Sediment microbial communities from Yellowstone Lake, YNP, Wyoming, USA - YL17G03_0 | ecosystem: Environmental > Aquatic > Freshwater > Lake > Sediment | place: USA: Wyoming | collected...
GGAACCTCCAGGCGAATGCCTTTCTGCTGCGAGGGCGCAGTGGGGTGACGGCGGAGAGTTCGCTGCTGGCCACATGTTTTAACCTGGCCCGGATGATGACGATTCTGGGAGTGGGGAAGTTGATCGAGAAGTTAGGGGAGCTTCAAGTGCCGGTGTCGGCCTAATCTGTCCAGAAGGCCGTCCTCGAGCCAAAAAGAGAGGGTAATCTGACGGTGAAAGTGGTCCCAAGGCCCTCAGACTCAATGGGCGTATCAAAAAGCTCATTATCTGTACCCTACAGCTCAAATCTACCACCTGTTACGACACAGTCTCTGATGGGAGAGGATTGAGGAGAGGGTGATTAGATAAAAATTCGGGGACATGACCCGAATTTCTGAATTCGGGATCGTGTCCCCGAATTTATAGACACACCATATGTACGAACAGATCGCTAGTAACAAGAGGAGGTCGTTCCTCCTTGTCTTTTTTTTCCTGGCGCTGATCTTCCTTCTTGCCTGGCTGTTCGAGCAGATGGTGGGCATGGGAACAGCTGGTCTCGTGGCGGCGGTCATTATCGCCATCGCCATGACCATCGGCAGCTACTTTGCCAGCGACAAGATCGTCCTGGCCATGAGCAAGGCCCGGCCGGTGACCAAGGAAGAATTCCCCTATCTCTACAACGTGGTCGAAGGCTTGACGATTGCGGCCGGGCTGCCGCCCCCGCGCTGTTACGTCATCGACGACACGGCGCCGAATGCCTTTGCCACCGGCCGGAACCCTAAGAACTCGGTCATCGTCGTAACCACTGGGCTGCTCGACAAGCTGAACAGGGTGGAGCTCGAAGGGGTCATCGCCCACGAGATGTCCCACATCAAGAACTATGATGTCTTGCTGCAGACCCTGGTCGTGGTGATGGTGGGTATCGTTGCCCTTCTCAGCGACTGGATGCGGCGGTCGTTCTGGTGGGGAGGCGGGAGAAGGCGGAGCTCAGACAAAGGAAAGGGCAGCGGCGGCGCAGCTATCATATTGGCCTTAGCGCTCTTCATGGCCATCCTGTCGCCTTTGATCGCCCAGCTCATCCGGTTTGCTGTGTCCCGGAAGCGGGAATTCCTGGCCGACGCAAACGGAGCCATGCTGACCCGGTATCCGCCCGGGCTGGCCTCGGCTCTGCGGAAGATCTCCGCGGACAGGGAGCCTCTTGAGGCGGCGAATAAGGCGACTGCCCACCTCTATATCGTCAACCCTCTCAAAGACATTCGAGGACCTGTCAACAGGCTCTTCAGCACCCACCCGCCGATCGAGGAGCGCATCGCCGCCCTGGAGAAGATGTAAGGGTGGTACCTTGGGGAACGTCCCCCTAAAAAATCGCTTGACAAACAGGAAGCCGAGGCATACTTTTAGGTCATAAGGAGATTCGGGTAAGGAGGTAGGGGGTTTACCTCTCCGGGGGAGTTTTTCAGAAGAAACACTAGGGGTTAATCCTCAAGAAATTTTGCTGACGCGTTTCAGGGGTTGTTTTCTCCCTCCAAGACACAATTATCGTCTGCCCCACGCTAAAAAGAGGCTTCTCCCCACCAGCGATATTGTGCTTTATAAAAGCAAAAATCCCTACCTAAGAAGTCATTAGAAAGGGGGACAACATGTCCACACGCCGTTTGTCCTTTTATCTCTTTTTGGCGTTCTTGGCCGTCCTGGTGATCGGGATTCCTATTCGATCCCAGTTTGTGGAAACTCAACTGGCAAATTCAGGCCTCATCGTGGGCCGGAATGTCAACATGGTCGCTGGCCGGACGCTGCCGGACGGTGACCCGTACCTCCAGAGACAAAACGAGCCGTCGGGGGCGGCTTCCACGAGAAATCCTCTCCATCTTCTTTTCGGCTGCAATAATTATTGCACGGTCGATGTGCCCCAATCCGAAGGTCCGCTCCCAGGAGCTCCGGAAGGGGCCGCCGCAGGGGACGCCTGGCTGGGAGTATTCAAATCTTATAACGGAGGAGAATCCTGGAAAGCCGGCCTTCTTCATGGATATCCTCAAGACATAACACCGGAAGGAGCCAGGTCTCCGCTCTTCGGCATCAGCGCTGCTTCCGACCCCACGGTGCGGGCCGGATCGAACGGCATGTTCTATTACAGCGGCATCGCCTTTGATCGGGTGGAGCATGGAAGAAGTGTCATCTTTGTCGCCCGCTTTATCGACAACAACGTTACCGAGGCGGGAGATGCAGACTCGATAAAATACCTCGACACCACGATCATCGACCAAGGGACTTCGGGGCAGTTCGCTGACAAGCCGTGGATTGCCGTCGATATGCCCAAGTATGGCGGGGAAACAGTCCCCATCAATGCCCCCGGCACCGGCATCCAAAATGTGGCCCGCCACAATGTCTATATGGTCTACAGCGTTTTCCTGGGCAGCTCCGGTGGCGCCGATCAGAGCAAGATCATGTTTGCCCGGTCAACCGACTGCGGCAGGACTTGGGAGGCACCGATCAAGCTCAGTGAAAGTCAGCATCTCAATCAAGGCACCACGATCGCCGTCAGTCCCAAGGACGGAAGCATCATCCTCGCCTGGCGACGGTATGCCTCAACAAGCGAACCCCACGCCCTGATGGCTTGCCTTTCGAAGGATTTTGGACGGACCTTCACAAAACCTATCGAGGTCGTAGTCATCAATCCTTTTGATCAATTCACGGCTGCAAATCGGTTTCGAACCACCGCCTTTCCCGCCTTGGCTGTGGACCAAAATGGTGTTTTCTATCTGGCCTGGTCTCAGCGAGGAGTCGGACAGTATGGGGATGCCAGGATTGTCATAAAGACGTCTAAGGATGGTACCAAATGGTCTAATCAAGAGCCGATTGATAACCATCCCGGAGGCGGCCACCAGATTATGCCCTCCTTAACGTATGCGGGGGGGCTGCTCATGATGACCTGGTATGATACGCGAAAAAGCCTTGGATACGTGGACCAGAATGGAAATTATCATTACGCGGACGAAATCAGTGACCCCGGCCCGACTGGAAAGCGGCATACACTGGATGTCTGGGTGGCTCAGGCGTTTCCTTCGAATTCAGGTTCAAACCCTCCGGCAAACCCCATTTTCCGGGACTCCACCCAGGTGTCTCGATACCTTTACCAAGCCAAAACTACTGGAGAGGAGGGAGGCCCCTTGGTGCTTCCTCCGGTTATCTATCAGGCGCAATATAACTTTTCAAATTACCCTATATTTGCGGGGGGAACCGCACCTTTCATGGGGGACTATATCGATATCACGCCCGCCCCTGCGTTCCTGTACGATTATCAAAGCGGGAGCTGGCGCTTTAACACAGGAGAGAAGGCGTTTGATCCCGCCGTCTATTATATCGCTTTTGCCTGCAACCGGGATGTCGTGCCGCCGCGGGAAGGGTTCACATGGAGTAGTTATTGGCCCCCCGGACCGGGATGCAAGGACGATTGGACGGCGGGGATGAGGAATCAGAACATCTATTCCGCCTCGGTTTCTCAGGGCATTCTTGTCGGCTCCCCGGTCAATACGAAAAAGCTCGCCCAATACAGGCGCTCATTCCCCGTATTCGTGAAAAACCTGACAGATCATGACAAGCTGGTTCGACTCACGATTGTTGCGCCCGCGGACATGGACGCATCGTTCTGGGAATTTGATCCCCCCCAAGGCGAAGAATGCCCCTTCGAAAGCTGCGGCGATCAGGTTGTAAAGTTACACGTCTCGCCGCATTCGTCTGTGGCCCTGACGGTCTTTGTTCAACCCTATGCGAATCCTATCCAGACGTTCAGGGTGGATGTCCAAGAGCTGGATGGCGCCGGAAATCCAGCCGGCCCCACCAATTCTGTCCTGCTGAATCCCGATCCGGTGAACACGAAGCTTGTTACGGCTGCCGAGGAGGAGCATACACCCTCCCTGATAGGTGAGAACCTTATACCCGTAGAGTTGAGTGATCCCACTATGCTGAGCGCTCAGGTTGTTTACGACCCTTATCTGGAAGAGCTGCTCAACTATGCTAACCCCGATATCGTCACACCCGGTCTCAGGCATCCCGGCCTTAGACACGACACCATCATCAATCCCGGCCTCCGCCATACGGGCGTAGGGGATATCCCAGATGGCCAGGTCACTGATATTCAATGGAAGGTCAAGAACGGCGGCAACACGACCTCGGCTTACTCCTTTGAACCCATCGGCGAGACGCCTTCAGTTCCCTACCAGCTTCTCATCTATCGGGTGGCGGCGACCCCGACCTCCGTGGGCTGCGATCTGACTGAAGAAGAGCATCACGAACTTCTGTTGGCTGTCGAGAATCCCAGCCTTCTCGATCCCGGCCTCCGTCATCCCGGCCTTCGCCATCCTGGCCTCCGCCATAACACCTTTTTCCTTTCTCCCGGAGAGGAAGCCGTCATCACCTTGAGAGTGATTAAACCCGCGCCTTCCTCGGGAGGCACGGGGAGAGTTCAGAGCTCGGGGCCTTTGGGCGAGGCCCGCACGTTGACTGTCTTTTCCCCTGAAGAGTATGCCAAGTCGGTCGCCGGAGCGGCCATCCCCCAGGCGACCAACCCGGATGGAACAATCCAACTTATATCTTCTCTGTATATTCTTGATGCCAGTGACCCGGAGAATCCCGATCCTGTCGATAGAGAGCTGGCCCCGGCCGCAGTCAACGATCCCTACTCGGTACAATTGGAAGCCTTTGGCGGTACTCCAACTTCTATCAATGATGGAGGCACTCCCGATCCCAATGACGATATCTGGAAATATGATGGATTGTGGACGCCACAGTCCCTTCTTTATCATCCATCCGGACAACCATCCGGCTTATCCATAGACGCCAATGGACTGATATCCGGGACTCCGCTGTATTACTCGGATCTGACTTACCCGCAGATATTGTCCTTTGTTGCCGAAGTCAAGGACGAGAGCACGCCTCAGCAGCTGGCTCAGCGCGAGTTCAGTATCCACGTCGCCACCAATTTTCACCCCATCGTGGTCAAGGCAGGGCCGAACGGCAAAATATGCCCTGTTGGACATGATTGTATCTCGGGAGAAGGCTCTGTGGACGTGCTTCATGGAGGGAGTCAGACATTTACAATAGTCCCTGATACCTGTTTTCATATAGAAAATGTGACCGTAAATAACCAGTCACAAGGGCCCATCGAACAGTACACGTTTACGGATGTCAGGTCCGACGATAACGAGATCCAAGCGACATTTCAGATTACTACCTATACCATAACGGCCACGGCAGGGCCGGGCGGCAGCATAAGTCCCTCGGGGGCGGTGACGGTTTTTTGTGGAGAGAACAAAACTTTCACCATCACGCCTGACGAAGGTTATCTCGTAGAGGATGTCATCGTTAATAATGCTTCCAAGGGGCCGGTCACATCATTTACCTTTTACCAGGTTGGGGGGGATCAGACCATATCAGCAAAATTCAAGCTATTAGAGAGCTGGGTCAAGCGCTACAACAATAAAGATGTCAACGGCGATGATGGAGCGAGTGCCATAGCTGTCCACGGTTCTTCCGGGAATGTCTTGGTGACAGGTTATAGTACAGGGAAAACATCAGGAGCTGATTACTACACGATCAGCTATAATGGCGCAGGGACTAAAGGCTGGGATGCGACATTTGATGGTCCCGCCCACCTTGGGGACTACGCGACTGCGGTTGCTGCGGACAATACAGGCAATGTCTATGTGACAGGCTACATCTACAGGGGGCAGGTCGTCAAGCATTCTGATTACTGCACCATAAAATACGACACGACGGGCAAAGCTGTTTGGAATGCGCAGTATGACGACCGGAGGAACGGCAATGATGTCGTCACTGCGATCGCCGTTGATAATTCAGGATTTCTCTATATTACCGGACGCAGTGAGGACAGTGCAACCAATAACGATCCCAAACATTATGATTATTACACGATCAAGTACAACGCGGGCACAGGCGCAGTCGTATGGGCAGCAAGGTACAACAGTGATTTGATGGTGAACGCCGCCGACGAAGCCACTGATATCGCTGTTGATGGAGCGGGAAATGTCTATGTGACCGGGAGGAGCCAGGGGAGCGGCGCGGGCTTTGACTATGTCACAGTCAAGTATAATTCCGGCGGCAGTCAGCAGTGGGTCAGCAGGTACAATAGTGGCTCCGGCGATGATGAAGCCACAGGCATCGCCGTTGACGCGGCCGGAAATGTCTACGTGACTGGAAGGAGTCAAGGAGGCGCAACCGGCTTTGACTATGTCACCATACAGTATGACTCAAGCGGAAATCAAAAGTGGGTGCAAAGGTACGATTACAGCAAGGGCATTGATGAAGCCTCGGCCATCGTACTTGATTCAACCGGAAATGTCTGTGTAACAGGGAGGAGCCAGAGAAGCGGCACTGACTTTGACTATGTCACCATACAGTATGACTCAAGCGGAAATCAAAAGTGGGTGCAAAGGTACGATTACAGCAAGGGCGCCGATGAAGCCGTGGCGATCGTTCCTGATTCCGCCGGAAATGTCTATGTGACCGGGAGGAGCAAGGGGAGCGGCACCGGCCTTGACTACTTGACATTAAAGTATGATGGCTCCGGGGGACTCGTCTGGAAGGTCCGCTACAACAATAAAGATGTCAACGGCGATGATGGAGCGACGGCCATTGCACTTGATTCCGCCGGAAATGTCTATGTGACCGGGAGGAGCCAAGGCAGCGGAACACGCCTGGATTATGCCACGATTAAGTACATAAAATAGCCGGCAAAATCCGAAGCCTTGGATCCGAGAGCAGCGATTATTTTAGGGAGGCCAGCCGCCGGCGGGCTTCTGCGACCATCGGGTCGGTCCCATCGTCCTTCCCTTTGATTTTCAGGAACTTATTGTAGGAATCGGCGGCCGCTTCACTGCCCAGGCCTTCCTGAGCGCGCCCGAAGTAATAGTAGACAGGGGGCAAGTATTCATAAGAGGGAAGGTCGTTCAGGAACACAGAAGCCGCTTCTCCGCCTCGCTTAAGACAAATTTCAAATTCTGAATAGGCGGCTGTGTAGTCCTCGGCCTGGAGGTAGGCGCGTCCAAGAAGAAAATGGCCGATCCAGGTGTCGATCAAATCCTTGGCCTCATGAAAGAGACTCACCGCATTGCCGATATCACCTCTTGCCCTGCTCAATTCCCCCCCGATGAGTCGGGCATATACGCGAGGTTCCGGTTGGGGCTTTTTGTTCAATTCCGCCTGCAGGCTACGGGCCTTTTCTTCCTGGCCGGCATCCAAGTCGACAAGAGCGGCAGAAAACAGTATTTCTGCTGCCTCGGATGTTTTCAATGCTCTTTCGGCCGCCTCGACGGCTCGATCCTTTTTCCCTTGAAGCAGATAGGTTTGCGCGAGCATCGTGCATTTTATGGCCGCATCGTAAGCCTGGCCGTTTTTAAGATCAAAGACGATCCCGTCATCAAGGATTTTCAAGGCTTCTGTCAGCCGGCCTTCGGTGATGGCGAGATCGGCCAGGCCTGTGGCCGCCAGGGTCGCCCCATAGGAATCCAGGTCCTGCAGCTTCCGATATGTCTCGATGGCTTCCCCGGGCTGTCCTTTGGCCAGCTGCGTCAAGGCCAGGGTAATATAGGCTTTCGTGAAACCGGGTTCCAGCTCCAACGCTTTCCGCGATTCCCGTTCAGCTGTTGGGAGGTCTCCGGTCGCCAGGGCATACCAGCTCATATTGGTATGGGTCCATACGCCTTGGGGATTATACTTGACATCGAGGAGTCCTTCTTTGACAGCGTCGGGCATATTTCGAGCATAAAAGTAAGCGATAGCCAGGTTGGCGTGGATGACATAATCTCCCGGATAGTGCTGCAGCAAAGAGCTGAATTCATCAATCGCCTTTTTAAAATCTCTTTCCATCAGAGCGTACATGCCGCGGTCCCTGTATTTTTCGCGGTCCGTCATCTGGTCAATTCGCTTCATGGCCTCTTTGAAATAGGATTCGGCTTCGTCGAAGCGGCTGCTGTTGAAATAAATGACCGCCGCGCCCGAGTAGGCACGCCCGAAATTCGGGTCATGATCGATCGCCCGGAGGTATTCCTTGAGAGCTTCCTCCGTCTTTCCCCGGTCGTCGAGTTCCTGAGCCCGGGCATAGGCTTTCATGGCCTCCAGCGATGTTGTCGTAAACGTTTCTTTGGTCAGAGCCTTTTTGGAATCAGCCGAGACATCGCCCAGGTTCGACCTCAGCTTGGCGGAGAACCGGTCGATCTCTTTCAGAATGTCGCTCTGAGTGCCGACGTGTGATGACTCTTCATAGATTTTCTCTGATTTGACTGTGTCCAAGGCCCAGACCCTTATGGAATATCCTTTCTCACGCTGGGCGATCTCCCCTCCGACCACTAGGTTTATTCCCGCCCGGCGGCCAACCAACTGAGCCCGCTTTTCGTCAAGGGTCTCGCCGGTGCTGGAGTCGAGCTGGGCGGCGAGCTCCAGGGCCTTCTGACGGCTAAAAATAGAGATGAAGGGGGTGCCGGCAAGACTGATATCTAGCGCTTTTTCAAGAATGCCGTCAAAAATAGGATCACCGGTCTGATTCTGAAAGTTGGAAACGAGAACAGAAACCATGTCCGGTTCACCGGCTCGAGGTTTCATTGACAAATGGCGGGTTAGTAGGATGGCCCCAGTGACAAGGGCGATAAGAATCATGATAGCTGCGGCGACTTTCTGCCAGCTGCGGAAGAGAAAGGCGCCGCCCCCAACTATCTCCCTCTGCAATTTTTTGAGATCCTTTATTATTTCACCTGCATTCTGATATCTAGTAGCAGGGTCCTTAGCCAGGGCTTTACGAAATATAGGGCTAAGGATCGGGTTCGCGATTCTTGGCTTAATATGGACTGGAGGAGTGGGATCTCTGAGTATAGACGTCACTGTTTCCAGCGGACTTATTCGAGAGAAAGGGTATCGGCTGGTGGCCATTTCATAAAAAATAATCCCTAAAGAAAAGATGTCGCTTCGTCCATCGAGGGCCCCCCCCCGGGCCTGCTCAGGAGACATATAGGCGAGAGTTCCGACAAGTGCTCCCTGACCCGTGAGCGAGGCTTGGCTTAATGTTTTCGTGATGTCCGCTTTTCCATCGAGCAGAAAATGTTTGGCCAACCCAAAATCCATGACTTTGGCGTGCCCCTGGGGCGTCAGCATGACATTGGCCGGTTTCAGGTCACGGTGAATGATGCCTTTGCTATGCGCATAATCCAGGGCCTCGGCGATTTCAAGAGTTGTCTGCAGGACATCTCGCAGAGGAATAGGACCTTTATCCATTTTAGACCTTAGGTCTGTGCCTTCCACATATTCCATGACGAAAAAAGCTTTTCCTTCAACCTCGCCTGCCTCGTAGATTTTGCAGATGAAGGGATGGTCTAAAGCTGCGGCTGCTTTGGCCTCCCGAAGCAAACGAATGCGTGCCAGGTCATCGGTCTGCATTTCTTCGGGGAGGAATTTTATGGCAACTTTGCGGTCGAGGACCTTATCCTCGGCAAGATAAACCTCCCCCATCCCGCCCTTGCCGATGAGCCGGACAATCTCGTAGTGCCGGATCTTATGGCCGGGAGTGAACAATTTCCCTTTTCCCCACTTTGAGCGGCGGCTCTCCTTGTCTGAAAAGGATAATACTCTGCCGATTCTTATATCATACCAGCAGAACCGAAGTCAATTTGGAGTGAGGAGCGCATCGCCGCGTTTGGGAAAAAGTAGGCCAAAAAAGTGCGGCTTCATAACAAAAAGTGCTTGACAGACAGTAAAAACCATTATATCTTTGACCAGCCTAATAAGGAGGCTGGGGCGCTAATTTCAAAGGGTAAGGGAGTCTATTATCAAGGAATCTCTTCGGCCTATTTCTCTGCATTAGATCTCCCCTCTTATTCTCATCCCAGTTCCTCAACCGCCCTTTCTTAGAAAGGAGGACACTATGTCCACACGCCGCATTGCTTTTTATCTTTTCTTCGCAATTTTGGTCGTCCTTTTGATCGGGATTCCGATCAGGTCCCAATACCTTGAAACGACAGCGGCTGGTAAGCCAGCCATCCTCGCCGGCCGGAACGTCAACATCGGGTCCGGCACCAAGCTGCCCTTCGGCGATCCGTGGTTACAGCGCCAGAATGAGCCGTCTATCGTGGCTTCAACCCGGAACCCGATGCATCTTTTTGCCGGGGGCAATGACTATCGGACAATTGATCTGCCCGACCAGTTCGAGCTGCCCGGCATTCAAGGGGCTGCGAATGCTCATGATGCCTGGCTGGGGGTTTATGAATCTTTTGACGGGGGGCAATCCTGGATCACAACGCTTCTTCCGGGATTCCCTCAGGATCTTTCCGCAGAAGGGGCGTCTTCTCCGATAAAGGGATATCAAACAGCCTGCGACCCGATTGTCCGGGCAGGAGCCAACGGACTTTTCTATTATTGCGGCATTGCGTTTGACCGAAATAAAAATAGGAGCGCGATCTTTGTGGCCCGCTATCAGGACAACAATAATCTCGAGAAAGTTGAAGTGAAAATGGATGGCGGCGTGCGCAAATACTTCGGGCCCATCCAGTATATTGATACGAAGGTTGTGGCCACGGGCAGCACGAGCTCCAGTTTTATCGATATGCCCAACATGGCGGTAGACATTCCCAGGAAGGGGGCCCTCTATGGGAATATATACGTGGTTTATACGGTTTTCTCGGACACTTCCCAAAATAACACCCAGAACAGAATCATGTTTCAGAAGTCGACGGATGGCGGTGTGACCTGGAGCACGCCGCCGGTCCAGTTGAGTACCACCGGACAGCTTGTTCAAAGGCCGGTGATCGCCGTCGACCCCATTGATCTCACGGGGAAAACGGTTTATGTCGCCTTCAGACGCTTCGCCGGCGGAGGCGCTTCAAACGGAATCGTCGTTGTCAGGTCAACCGACGGCGGCCAAACATTCAGCAAGCTTCCGGATGTTGTCTCCTCTTTCAATCCTTTCGACCAGGGAACAAGCAACACCTCTTTCCGGACGAACAGCTATCCGACCATGGCCGTGGGCGATCTTGGGACGGTTTACGTGGCTTGGTCCCAGAGACAGGGTGGGCCAAGCGGGCAGGCGAGAATCATGATTTCGGCTTTCAAGAAAGGCGGGCTCGTTTGGTCAACCCCCAAGATCGTCGATCAAAATTACACGGGGATCGGCCATCAGTTCATGCCGTCTTTGACTTTTGTGAGCTGGAAGTTGATGCTGGCTTGGTATGATCAGCGTGGGGACGCAGCGCTCCATAGTTCAAATTTCATCGAGGATGCCCCATATGAGCATCGCCATACTGTCGACGTGCGGGCAGCTGAAGGAACGCCGGGAGTGCCGCCGTCGTTTTCGCCGTCGATCCAGGTATCCCGGTATCTTTATGTCCTGGATTTGGACGCCAACGGCAATCCCAAGACTGATGCCAATGGCTATCAAAAAGTCATCCCGGCAGAAGCCAGCTATATCAATTATCCCCTCTTCCAGCTGGGGACTGTCCCCTTCCATGGGGATTATTTAGAGATCACGGCTTCCTCCAAGATTCTGCCTCCGGCGGTCGCCTTCGGCTTCTGGATTTATAACATCAATCCGTTGGAGCCGACCAATTTCCACGCCGCCTGGACGGATAACCGCGATGTCCGGCCTCCTGGCGGGGGCACGTGGGGTGACTGGACAAATTACAGCGCCCCTAATTCCGTCCAGGACTCAGGCTGGGAAGGTCTGGGCTGTTCGAATGGCTCCAACACGGGTATGCGGAACCAGAACATATATACATCTAATATCAACAACGGCATCGTCATGGGCTCTCCCGGTAACACCAAGCAGCTCGACCTGCCCTTGAGCGGCGAGGGGGGAAGAGCCTTTGTCGTGTTCGTAAGGAATACCACCGCAACCGAGAAGACCCTGAAGCTTGTTATCATGCAAATCGGAGGCGTCAGCGCCTCGTTCGATCAATTCAAAAACGACGACAGCATCCAGGTCAAGGTGCAGCCCTATTCCTCTATTTCCACCACGGTCTATGTCGACAGGTCGAGTCGGAAACTCGCTCCAGTCAAAGTCATCGCCTTTGAAGGTCTTAAACTCGTGGGCTATGTCGTCTTGAATCCTGATCCTACTAACCTGCCCCTGAGCGATCCCGACAATCCCTTCCAGAATCTCGGGCATGAAACTCATGATCCCGAGGTGAGCGATCCCAAGGTCTGGAACTATGACCTGGGAAGTCCTGATGAACCCAATCCCTCGGCCCTCCTCAATCCACGCGGCCAGAATGAAAGCGTAGTCAATAATGAGCTGGCCAACCCCCGGGGTCAAAATACGGGTGTGCTCAATCCGCGGGGCCAGAATGAAAGCATAGTCAATTATGAAGTGGCCAATCCACGGGGACAGAATGTCGGCGTGGAAAACTCAGCTTTGACAGATGTGACCTGGAATGTGACGAATGACGGCAATACCACTTCAGCCTATACCTTCAATATCAGGTCAAACGCACCGGATAATTTCAATGGCTCGAATCCCCCCCTGATAGCCCAGGTTCTCGTCTACAAGCTTCATAAAGTTCCCATCGACAAGGACTGTCAGCTTTATGAAATGCGTCAAGATGAATTGATCGTCAACATCACGAAACCCCAGGTTCAAAATCCCCGGGGTCAAAATAATCCCCCGACGAGCACCTCTCTCAGCTCTCAAGATTTCTCTATGTCCACCCAGGCATCTGACCTGAGCGCACAGGATGTTACTTTCAACTTGGCACCAGGGGAGCAAGCGGATGTCATCTTCCGCGTCTGGGATGAGAATACCGCGGACGGCAGTCCTCCGTTCACTCCGAACATGGTAGCCTCAGAAGTCGTAGCCGAGGCGGTCAACACGGATGATGTGGAGCGCGGAATCACGACTCCGTCATATGATGCCCCGCCAAATTCCGAGCCTTGGGTAACTCCTTCGCCCCAGATTTCGGCAACGCCGACGACCATGAGTTTTTCGGCGAACTTGGGAGGAGGCAATCCACCTTCTCAATTCCTTTATGTCTCGAACTCGGGAGGAGGCAATCTTTCGTATACCTTAGCAGTTGATGCCAATTGGCTGACCATTTCTCCGACGTTCGGCACGTCCACCGGCGTCAATTATCCCGTCCAACACACTGTCTCGGTCAATACATCTGGACTTGCTGCGGGAACGTACACCGGAATGATCACCGTCACCGATCCCTATGCAACCAATAACCCCGTAACAGTGCCTGTGATTCTGACGCAGGGGACCGGCGGGATAGCGCCGGGTCTCATCGCGTATTACCCCTTCAACGGCAATGCCAATGACGAGAGCGGCAACGGGAATAATGGAATAGTGCATGGAGCAGCTCTGACTCAAGATAGATTTGGCAATCTGAATGGAGCGTATAGTTTTGATGGGCAGAGCAGTTACATAGCAGTGCCGGATAGCCCAACACTTGATATAACAGGATCCATCACGATCGCGGCCTGGATAAAACCTACAGTGGCTTCTGGAAGCTATATTGTCACAAAAGGAGACCCAACGGTCGGGGGCAATGTATATGATTTAGACATATACCCAGGACAGGTCAGGTCACTCTTTCATTATCAAGGAGGTGGCTCTGCTACCCGAGGAGCGACGGGGGCAACTAACATTGTCTCAGGTACATGGCAGCATGTCGCTGTAACCTGGGATGATGCAACTGTTACGGTCTATTACAATGGCCAACCCGATGGAACGGGACCTTTTAGCATCAGCACCGACGGACCCATCATAACGAGCAGCATGGATCTTGAAATTGGCAGATATTATGGGGGGGGCCTGTTGTGCTTTGCCGGTGATATTGATGATGTCCGCATCTATAATCGCGCACTTTCTCCATCTGAAATTCAAGCGCTTTCCATTTCAGGGGGCACGGATCAAGCCAGCGCGCCTTTGATCACCACCGGCGTTTACCAGGATTACTTCCCCCCCTTACAATACGAAGCATGGGTGCCTCACTGGTTCAAAATCGCCGTCGAAAATGGCCAGGACATCCGGGTTTCGACGAGCAATGCCGTGTCTCCCTCTGGGTTTACCGACCTGGACATGACTATCTATGACGGAGCCGGGGGGCTTCTCGCAGGCGCCTACAGCAGCCGGTCCGACGAGACTGTCTATCTTTCCAATGTCCCGGCCGATATGTATTACATCGTGATTTGGGGACCTCCAGATGTAAGTTATACCCTGACTATTGCCGCGGGAGACCTGACCGGCATCGGCGAGATCAGGGGTCGAATCACAAACAGCTTAGGAAATGGTGTCGGACATCTCCTGATCGAGGTGAATCTGGCAAATGAAGTTCCTGACCCCCGTCAAGTGTTCGTGGTCACGGATTCGAATGGTTACTACAAGATCGCCTATACGCCCGGGAACTATAAACTATATATCACGTATGACGAGTATTTTGCGGTTCCTTCTGATCCATATGTCCTTCCGCAACCCTACCCCAATGTGGTTTCTATAACCGCCGGGGCGACGAATTCCGGCCATGACGCTCAACTCGCCGACGGCGGGGCCATCTCGGGCCGCGTGACCAGCGCGTCGGGTGAGCAGGTCGTGCAAACGCTCATCTCGGCTCGAAATCCTGACGGAACGTCGGCCGTCGGATTTATCCGGGCGAACAATCCCGATTACCTGGTTGGTCATATCCGCATTCCGGCGGAGGGAAATGTCAAGCTCCGCTTTACGGGCCTTGGGGTCCCTGGGGGATACATCGTTGAATGGTATAACGATAAATATTCTCTGGAGGCCGCGGACTTGATACCCGTTCAGCCTCGTGAGACGACACAGGGCATCGATGCCCAGCTCCAGGCCAACTTTGGAGGCGGATCTATCCAAGGGCGGGTGAAGGACAGCGGTGGCAATGGAATTCAGAACGTCACTGTAAGGGCGTATGATTTTGCCCAGGGCCAACTCAGGAACTCAACAACCAACGCTTCGGGCAACTATACGATTAGTTGGCTTCCCGCTTTTGCAGCCCGCGTCTATTTCGACGCCGGTCAAACAAGTTATGCTTCGAAATGGTATAACGGCAAGAGTTCCTTCGTTTCGTCCGATGTCGTGAACGTCGTTTATGGTTCGGCCGTGACCGGCATCGATGCGGTACTCGGCCCGCTCGGCTCCACGACAGAGCTCGTTTTGCCGCCTAACGTTAAAACGGATAATTCGGACATCGCCGCAATAAAGGCGAATAACGGCAAATATTCTTGGTTTTTCCCCAAAAAGCCGCCCCGGACTGTCTCATCAAGGGAAGTGAGGCGCTGACTAGAGATTTTGAATTCGCTTCCGGGCGTCCTCGACCAGAGGATCACCGGGGTCGGCATTCTCTTTGATCTTCAGGAATTTCTCGTAGGACTCTTTTGCCGCCGGACTTTTCAGGCCTTCCTGCGCCCGGCCGAGATAGTAATGAGCCGGGGCAAAGTACCGATAAGAAGGAAAATCGTCCAGGAAAATCGACGTCGCTTCGCCCCTCCTCTTTAGACACATGTCAAATTCCGAGTGGGCTTCGATGTACTCCTTAGCTTCCAGGTGGGCAGACCCGAGGGCCAGATGTCCGATCCACGTATCGAGCAGCGCCGCGGATTTATAATAAAGATCCACTGCTCCCGGTATGTTGCCCTTTTGCTGAGCGACTTCTCCTTCAATAATCCGGGCGTAAGCTTGAAACTCCGGATTGGGCTTGGCATTGAGCGCTTCTGCAACCTTCACAGCCAGTTCGGGTTGTCCTGCCAGGATATAGATAAGAGCGATAGAAAAAAGACTGCTTCCTTTTTTGCTCGACGCGGCCACGCGGTCGGCCGCTTGGATTGCTTCCTCCATCTTGCCCTGAGCCAGCAACGTCTGGGCGCGCATAACCGATTTTAGATTAGCCTCATCCTCAAATTTGTTCTTGAGATCGGCCTCAATACCCGCGTCCAGAATCTTCCGAGCATCGTTCAGCCGGCCTTCGTAGAGAGCAAGGTCCGCCAAGCCTATGGCTGCCAAGGAAGCCAGCCTTGCGTCTTTTGATGAGAGTTCAAGATAGGTCTTCTCCGCCTCTCTTGGACGATCCTGGGCCAGTTGGATGAGGGCCAGCGGGACCAGGGCATCGTAGAATTCCGGGTTCATTTTCATGACCTCTTGGAATTCTTTTTCGGCTACATCGAATTTTCCGAGCCCGATCGCGTACCAGACCAGGTTCGAGCGGGGGAGGATATTTTTGGGCGCGAATTCGGCGGCTTTTTGTCCTTCCTCGAAAGCTTTCTGCAGCTGCCGGCTATAGAAGTAGGCGAGCGGAAGGTTGGTGTGGGCGGCGGAGTCCATCGGGAATTGCTGGATGAGGGCGCTGTACTCTTCAGCGGCCTTTTTATAATCTCGATTAAGAAGATAGTAAACGCCCCGTGTTCGGTATTTTTCGCGGTCCGTCATCTGGTCGATCAGGGGCATGACTTTCTCAAAATACATATTCGCTTTTTCATCCTGCCCTCGATTCCTGTAAACAAGCGCCAGGCCGGCATAGGCGCGTCCCATTTTGGGGTCTTTCTCAATGGCCCTCTGATACTCCTCGATGGCCTCGTCCTCCTTGCCCGCCAAGACGAGGTCCTGGGCGTGGGCGTAGATCTTCATGGCTTCGAGGGACGCGGCTGTGAACGTCTCCATGGATAGTGCCTGGACCGTCTCGGCCGGAATACGGCCCAGGTCGTCCCTGAGCTCGGCCACGAGGCTGTCGGCGGATTTGAACACCTCGGCCTTGGTGGCCATCGTTTTCGACCTTTCTGCCAGGGCTAAGTAGCTCAGTGGATCGAGGGCCCGGACCTTGAAAATGTAGCCGCTTCCGCTGGGCTCGATGGAGGCCGAGATGACGACATTGATCCCCTCGCGGCTGCAGAGAAGCTGGGCCGAATCGGCCTCGATCTTGCCGTTGGCATTCGGATCCATCTCGTTCACGAGCGTTCGGGCGCGAGTGCGGTCGTACATCTTGATAAACGGAGCTCCCTCGAGGCCGATGCCGAAAACTTGCTCGAAAGCTCCTTCAAAGGCGGGATCGCCTGTTGTGTTCGCGAAGTCGGCGATCAGAATGGACATCGGTTTTTGTCTGGCTTTGGTCGACTGTGTGGTGGACTCGGTGCCCCGATGCCGGAACCGCATTACACCGACGACTCCCAATGCAATGATCAAAATAGACGCAGCGGAGATTAACAGCAGGCGGCGGGGAATATGAATTCGGAATCCCTTCTCTATTTGAGCCTTTCGCAAATCGGCAGCGAAATCAGTGATGCTCTGGTACCTTTCTGCAGGATTTTTCGCCAGGGCTTGGCGCAGGATGGGGTTGAGAACAGGGTTTATCGATTTTGGGGTGATATGGGTGGGAGGAATGGCGTCCCTAAGAATTGAGGTCAGGGTTTCTATTGGGCTGGGCTTGGAAAAAGGATGTTTTCCCGAGAGCATTTCATAGAGGATAATTCCGAGAGAAAAGATATCGCTTCTCGTGTCGACACTTTCTCCTCTGGCCTGCTCGGGCGACATATACGATATCGTGCCGGCAATGGATCCTCGCTCGGTGATCGAAGCCTGGGTTAGAGTCCGGCTCAGCTCGGCTGCGCCTCCGCCCGGAAGTACCCGCTTGGCCAGCCCGAAGTCCATGACTTTTGTATGCCCCTGGGATGTGATCATGATGTTGGCGGGTTTCAGGTCGCGGTGGACGATCCCGGCCTTGTGCGCATTCTCGAGGGCCTCGGCGATCTCCAGGGTAATCCGGATAGAATCCTTCAGAGAAACCGGCTCCTGCTCGATCCGGTCCTGGAGGGTTTGGCCCTCGATATATTCCATGGCGATGAAGGCTTTCCCGCGCCACTCGCCGGTTTCGTAGATTTTGCAGATGAAGGGATGGTCGAGGGCGGCCGCCGATTTCGCTTCTCGGACAAAGCGGTCGTGGGTTCTGGGATCGCCTTCGAGCTCGTCCAGGAGGAATTTCAGGGCGACTTTGCGGTCGAGGATGGCATCCCTGGCGAGGTAGACTTCCCCCATCCCGCCCTTGCCGATGAGCTCGATGATCTCGTAGTGCTGGACCTTCTCCCCAGGTGCGAACATTTGCCATCATCATACAGAAATTGGGGACACAATATCAATTTCCCAATTTGTCCAGCTTGATTTTTCTGGGGAAATGGAGGAAAAAGGATAGTGTTTCCAGTATTCCCCCTAAGTTTATCAGGAGGTCGGCCATGAAAAAAGCGCGGATGAACCGGCGAGGTTTCCTTAAAGCGTGTGTCACCGGAGCCGCCGCTATGGGGAGTCTCGCTTCAAAAAAGGCATTCGGGAGTCGCTCCGGCCTTCCAAGCGCGGTTACTTATGACTCCAAAGGCCTTCCCACCCGGGCCCTCGGGAAAACCGGCGTTTCCGTCCCCATCATCGGGTTCGGCAGCGGCAGCCGGTTTTGCCGGATCCTGGATCCGGAAAAGAGCGTCGAGGTCCTCAACTATGCCCTGGACCACGGGCTCTATCATTGGGACACCGCCCACGATTATGTCTTCGATGGCGTGAACAGCGAGGAGAGGCTCGGCCTTGTCCTCAAAGACCGCCGCCGCGAGGTCTTCCTGTCCACGAAAGTCGCCGACCGAACCTACGACGGCGCCATGCGCCATCTCGAGGAGAGCTTGAAGCGCCTCCAGACCGACCGGCTCGACATCTACCAGGTCCACATGGTGGAATCGCTGGAGGATGTAGATAAGATCGGGGCTAAAGGCGGCGTCCTCGAAGCCCTTCACAAGCTCAAAGAGCAGAAGGTGACGCGTTTCATCGGGTTCACCGGCCACCTCTCAGCGGAGGCCATGACGGCGGCGGCAAACCGGTACGATTTCGACACCATGCTGATCGCCCTCAACCACCACGCCGAGCGGAAGGGAGACATGGAGAAGGGAGCCGTCCCGGCCGCGGCGGCAAAAAAGATGGGCGTTATGGTCATCAAGGTCATCCGGCCGCGCGAAGCGGTGGAGGGGATTGTACCCGAGGACCTGATTCGCTACGCCCTGACCTTGGAACACGTCAACAGCGCAGTCATCGGCCATGACAGCTTGGACGTGTTGAAAGAAAACATCGCGCTGCTTAAGGAATTCAAGACGATGACCATCGCCGAAATGGAAGCCATGAGCGGCCGCCTCGACCCGTTCTTCTCGGGGAATCGACTTCCCTGGATGCAGGCGGGGTACAGGGACGGGTTAATCTCTTGATTATAGTGTATTTATAGAGATGGTAGGGAATAGGCGACAACTGAAGAAATCAACTCTCATTCTGCTCATCGGGACCTGTGTGTTCACGTGGTGTCTCGCCCTCCAAACCAGCGCGCCGCCGTTTCCCCTCGTGGCCAACGCTGACTTTGAGGATACTAAGGCCGTCGGCTGGCAGCCGAATGACCCAGCCCATTGGCGCGTCATCCAACAGGACGGCTCGTTCGTCTACGAACTCACAGCTCCCGGCGAGCAGGGCCAGATTCGGGCGCCGACTTCCTGGTCGCTCCTCGCCGGTCACGATGTGACTTCTTTCGTCTTCACAGGACGGATGAAATGTGGCGTCGACCCCTCCAACACGTATCGCGATCTCTGCGTCTTTTTCCACTTCCAGGACCCGACGCACTTCGGCTATGTCCATTTCTCGGCCCGGAGCGATGATGTCCACAACATCATCGGCCTGGTCAACGGCGCCGACCGTGTCAAAATCAACTCCGAGCCGCCGGGGAAATCGATTTTCCGGTTGACCGACACGAACTGGCATCAGTTCAAAGTCGCTTACGACGCGGCTTCCGGCCGGATCGAGGCCTTCCTGGATGACCTGGAGACGCCGATCCTTACGGCCATCGACAAAACGCTCGGCCACGGCCTGGTCGGCATCGGCTCTTTCGACGATACCGGTTGCTTCGACGACCTCAAGTTGTGGGGGATCGAGGAGCAAGGGGGGAGACGCAGCGGCCGGCTTGCCGATCGCCATAATCCTCTTTCCGAGCACGAGAAGATGGTTCTTGATGTCTGCCGCATCATCGTCTCAACTTTCCGGGCCAACCCGGCAGTAGTCTGGCCTGGTTACAACCTTGCTGAACAAACCTACCTCGTTTACCTTCCCAAAAAATGGGCCCTGTTATTCAACCCGATCGGGGAGGTCGAGGGCTTCACGGCCTGCCCGGAGGGATGGCCGGGGTTCGGGACAAAAGTCCTCTACCACCAAGGCAGTTACGCCGACCTCGTCGGCCAGTTGGCCTTCGACTTCGAGGTCGGGGGCGTCAAGACGGTCGCCATCGGCCTCCCCGAAGATCCGCAAGGATTGCCCGGCCCGCTGGGCCTCTATCTGGCCGGGTTCATCGTCCACGAGGCCTTCCACCAGTTTCAGGCCGTCCATTTCGGCGAGATTCCGTGGCAGCGGGAGGAGCGGTATCCCATCCTCGACCGGGATAATACGGCCCTGGCCGCCCTGGAGATGAGAATCCTGATGGACGCCGTCAGCCGGGCGCAGGCGGGAGCACGCCGGGAAGTAGAAGACTTACTCAGGACGTTCATTTCAGTGCGCCGCGAGCGGTGGCGGGCTGGAGGGGAGTTCGTCGCCCGGCATGAGCAGGGGCTCGAAATCCGGGAGGGAACGGCCCAATACGTTCAAGCAAAAGCCCTATCTCTTATGAAGGGAGCGGCCGGTCTCGACGGTTTCACTTCGATATCTTTCCCTGGTTTATTGGAGGAGGATTTTCGGACCCGATTCAGAGACGAGGCCGTATCCCCCGAAGACATGCCCCGCAACCGCATCTACCCCGTCGGAGCCTCCCTCGGCTTCTTTTGCGATTTCCTCGGTTTGGACTGGAAACCCCAGGCTCAGGCCGCCGGTCCGGAGTTCGCATTCGATAGACTGATCTTTGAGAAAATCGGCGCAGGTGAGGAGCCCCCAATTGATCTGATCACCAGGGCAAAGAAGGTCTATGGCTATGACAAAATCGCCACTGCCACCGATAGGTTGATCGAGGAATATCACCGGGGCTATCTCCGGGACCTCGAGGCCTTCGAGGGGCAGCCCCTCGAGAGGCTCGAGCTGGAGTTCTCTTACCGGAGCATCTCCCGGTCGCGCAACAGCCTGGGCAAGACCTGGCTTGTCGATAAGGGGTCAAAGTCACTCTGCAGCCGGTACCTCGTCTATACGCTCAAGGATGCGGACCTGACGCTCCAGGTCCAGGAGGCAGGCGTCTATGAAGAAAACGACTGGGACGCCAAGCGAAAGAAGGTTGTTTTCTATGTGCCCTCGATTCAATCCGTGACCTTGGATGGCAAGCCGGTCGATCTGGCTAAAGTGCTCTCCGGTCCCTTCCGGACGCTTGAGGTCGCCGGTCAATCGATGCGGCTCACAGTCCTGAAGCCCGGGACGATCACCCGCAAGGGAAAGATGATCACTATAAAGGTGGCCGAGACAATCGGCTGATATTGAAAACCGGCGCCATTCCGATTATAATTCCTTTTGCCCTCAGGCGGGGTCGTAGTTCAGTTTGGTTAGAACGCTGGCCTGTCACGCCAGAGGTCGCGAGTTCAAGTCTCGTCGGCCCCGCCAACCTTTACCCGAAACGCCGACCTTATCCAGACCTCCCCTGATTGGCCAGGGGAGGTAGGAGGGGTTAATGGCTTTAGTTCAGAGTCTTGGAGGCGGTTCGGGCAAGAAATCAAACTATCAAGAGGCGTGTCGTGCTACGAAATGGATCGGCGCATACTTTTGCGAGGTCAGCGTCTATCTCTATGCGGCAATTATCCGCTGACGGGCGTCCCGCTTCCTTTCTTTTTATATAGCTTTAATGATTGCTTATGCTTTTTCAATTTTCTTGATAGTGTTTTCAAAGAAATATGCCGAGCCGTCACTATTAACGCCAATTAATATTCCTCTGACTCCTTCTTTCTTTAGGTCTTCCATGCTCGATCTTCCGAAAAATATAGGTCTTCCGCCAGTTGGAAACTTTAGCGGTGGCAATTCTATAACCCTATATACTATCCAGACGGTTCTCTTGTTCAATAAGTCAATTTTTCCTATAAGAGCAGTCTTCATTAACTCAGCACCTGGCCAAGAGGAAACCGTTGCCTCTTGATAAGTCAGAAATATTGCGATCTCTATTGCCAATCCTTTTGGAGGAGCTGGGATCCAAATTAACGCTTTCTCTGCGTTCTTAATTGGTATCGTAACAACCCACTCAGGCACAATAATCCTGAAAGCAAGAATCACACCAGGACAGAATTTGTTAGGTTCCGACCATTTAATGGGGGACCTATCTATTAACAGGGAACTATTCTCAGGAGCCTTCCTTTCAAGAAATGTTTTATCAAAAGCAATGCGAAATCTGCCCGACTCATGAAAACTCACTTTCATTGCCCCTTTAAACTCCCTGCAAGCCAGGTAGAAATCATTTTTTTCCTTAGGAGAGAAACAAATCCACGTGGCCGACCTCATACCTTCTTTGCTCAAGACAGAAAACCTAATAGCCTGCTTAGTCATTTAGAAAATACATCCTAACTTTTCTCAATACTATCTCAATATCGGCGAGGCCATGCCGATCACCGCCTCTGGCCTCCATGCGCCTCGGACTTTTCTTAAGCAAGATGAATTCTATGGATTCTGTAACATTGAGACCTATCAGCTATCTATAAAGAGTTTTATTAAATATTTCGATTATCTTGTTTTCATATTCGTCCACTTTTCTTGCTTCTTTATCAATATCTTCTTTTTTAAGTTCTTTACAGCTAGGGTAATTGGATAATCTATCTTCAATCCCATGCCAAATCTCACCTATTTCTTTGAAGGCTCGAAGAAGTTCTGGCTCTTTATTTATGCCAAAATAAATCGCAAGCTGTTGCTTTAAGGCGTGGCTTTTATTTATTAATTCTCGCCTTACTTCCCAATATTTAAGCGCGCTTTCTCTATCATCGTTATTACAAGCACCGTATATATTCCATACATTAGTCTCTCGTGCTTCATTCAAATAAAATAATCTCTCCGCTAGTTCGGCTTGATGTTGTCTCGTCCAAATATGATTTTGCAGACAAGTTCCAACCAACAAGACTATAACTGCAAAAATAACCGAAGAAAAAAATGCAACAACAAGCGGATGCCTTAATAATTGATACCACTTTTTTCCCTTACTAGCTTGTTCAATTTTAGGTTTATCGGCTTCTGTTTCGTTTGCGGAATTCATTTGTTGCCCCCTTATCCTTTGATCATTCCTTACAAAGCACCCACTTTTTCTGAGGCTTCCGCCGCCAGCATGCCTATGATAACTTCCCACGATGTGTTCATTTCAAGCAACCCCCTCCTTCCAACAATCTCAAGCCAATGGCCTCCACGCGCCTCAGCCTATCGATGCTTATTATTCCCAGTTACTGGATAATATACCTCTTCGCGACCCCATCTTTAACTAAAGCCTCCAACTCGGTCAAATACATCCTGCATAGCTCTAATAGGTCTTCATGTCCCTTCCATCTTGAAGATGTGTATTGATACGATGACTTCGCAAACGCAGGCGTCACTGCGTCCGCCACGATTATATTCGGAACGATAGTAATGTGGGTATTAAGACTCGCAGGAGCGAAGTGGATATTCTCGTCCCGTTCATCCCTGCCGAACATAATAACCGGACTCTTCACCACTTCCTGATACCATTTTTTCGCCCCACGTTTTGCGTTAGGATTATGGTCCGGGTCCACTTCTTCAGAAATATACTGGAGCACTGACCGTGCCGCTGAAAGGAAGGCGCTGTAGTTAAACTGAAAGAGGCCAGGTTCATTTTCATTATTCATCATACAAATTAAAAAATATGAAGACTCATCTAGTTTCCGGCGTTTGTTCCCGGGCTTACCCCTATACGGACCTCTTTTCTTCTTTTCGATCATATGCCCAAGTCTTATGAGAATTTTCCCCAGTCCCAAACGTCCCCCTCGGCGCCGCCGCTGATTTAGCTCCTAAGATTGGCTCCTTCTCCCAGCTCGGAGCATCATTTTTTCTGTTCGTTGTACTTGGGTTGGGTCCGGGAAATGATGTTCTGCTCTTTCTTCTGTGCGGCTTGGATGGATGAAACCTGTTCGATGTGGACCTTTGCGCCAGGGATTTTGCCTTTGTCTAGATGTTCCAGAATCCGATCCTGCACCCGGCCCCGCCCTTGTTGAATTTAACAGTCTTAGTTAGCATCTCTCTTTTCCTCATAGGAAAGAATTCTTTTTCCTGGCTTCAGTTAAGCTCCGTTGTCTTTATTTGTCAATCTCTTTCCACCCACTGAGATTCCCACGCCTCCTCAAACGTCTATAATGAGGCAATTATCCGCTAACTAGCATCCCGCTTATTAAGATAATTCAGATACTTTTCAAACATATCGCGAGCAATTGTCCAAACCTCATTAAGCTCGTCGGCAGTAGCTTCGCGTAATTTTCTGGCGAATTTTCCACGATGACGGCCCTGACTTACTGGTTCTTCATCGGCTAATCTTGTGAGTATTGAGCGATCATCTTTTATTATTCCGAGAGCTCTCCGAGCTTTTTTATCTCCATGAAATTTAGTCTGCAATGCTTCCCATACCTCGTAAAGATAAACAAATACGCTTCCAGGATATCTCACCGCAGCGTCAAAACTATCGAGTATTCTGCTTACTGTTGGATCAGTTGGCGCATAGCGGCTGGATAATTCCGCAAGGGCCTTTGTAGCCTCAATTCGACTCCGGCGTGAATCATAGATTACCTTACCGTTAGCACTCGTATGAATAAGATCAACATTCATCCCAGTCATTATATGTAATGCAGGTTGCACTTCGAGGGTAGTATCCCGCCGGCCATCGGGCCATATGCGGCTGATCGATCCGCGGCAGATTTCAAATGCTCGCCGACTGATGGGTAGCGCGCTGCCAAAAAAGTCGTTCAATTCCCGCGTCAGCAAATTACGGATGTCAGTTATCGAGTCAAAAAAACCTGCATTCATCTGAGCAATAATGCGGCCGTCCGCGATCTCGACAGAGTAATTTTCTCGGTTCCAAACGATTCTTTCTTCAAAATAGTCAGGAGGCTTATAGCTCCATTCAAGTTCGATTTTCGCATCATTCATGCTATTCCCCGTATGGTTGCCATCTATTCTTCAATAAGAGTTTCTAATGCGAAAAACTCATCCTTTGCCTCATGTATATTTGCCATCTTTAGGGCTGCGCTGTCAACCTACCGCCTGGCTAGTTTCCTGATATCCAGGTCAATCGAAGTAATTATTATAAAAATAAAAAATACTGTAACCCCTATCCCTTCTCTCGCCAATTAAGGAAACAGTCGGTACAGCGATCGCGGCAACAGTCAGGGAAATAAATATTCGAGCCTTAATAGTTGGGGCAGCGCGTGGGTTTGGCCGGGCTGTATCGTAGCTCTTTTCTCTATCCAGTTCATCCTATAGACATCTAGGTTGGTCCGCCAAAAATCCCTCCAACTTCCCTGATTTTTGTCAGCCCCCCTCAATGGGCTGTAGATGGTTGTGCAGACCGGTAACCTATGTTCCCGGTCTGCACAACTTGAAAGGAGGGTAAGTGGAGATTAATAAGTCCGAAGCACACTCTTGGAAGTATGATCATCAGAAGCTCAGGAAAAATATTCGGTCCGAGTTTCGACGGCAACTGGGGGCGAAGGCCGATCCGGTCCCCAAAGCTCTGGACGACGGCGCTCTGATAGGCTCTGAGCCCCTCGACGCCGAGGCCGTGGAGCTTTCCGGGATGCCCTTTCCCCTTCCGGGTATTCCAGTTGCTCCCGAAAGCAGACCAAGTGGGCGATAAGCGTCAATTTGGCCCTGTCTCTGACTCCACATTTGGCATGTATTTTCTTAACATGGCTTCTGATCGTGTATAGAGAGACGTGAAGACTTTGGGCGATTTCACTATTGGTCATCCCCATGCCCAACAAGCGGAAAACCCGAAACTCACAACCGGTGAGGCAATGGATTCTCGAGACAACCTCTTCTTTCTGAGAGGACTGCTCCTCCAGGTGTTTTTTGATCTCCTCGATCCGATTTTTTTCCCTATATTTTTGCCTCAAAAAATCGTTTACTTTGTTCCTGACAACCGTGAAAATAAAGGACCTCGGAGGGGTCCATCCCGTTCCGAATTTCCGGACTGTTAAAAGAACTGCAAAGTAGACCTCAGAAATAATGTCGTCGCCGCAGGGCCGCCCGCACATGGCCTTATGGACGGCCCCCTTTATCAGACTGCCGTAGTCCCTCATGATCTTCTCCATGAGGGAATTCTGTTCTGCTAAGATATCGTTCATTCTTTTCCTCCAGAATGTTTCCGGACCTCCTAATAAAAACCTACACTCGTATTCCTGCCGTTAATCTAATACCTCAAGATGAAACCATCATTAATTCAAAATGAATATAAGATTAAAAATTAGCTTGAATTTGTCATTTGAATTTCATATTCTATTCACGATGTCCGGATGGATTCTTAAAATAGTGAGGATCAGTCGCGGGAGGATTCACCATGCGGATTCTTGTTGTCGAAGACTCAAGGCGTTTGGCGGGCATTATCAGGAGAGGTCTCCAGGAGGATGCTTATACGGTGGACAATTCTTATGATGGAGAGGAAGCCCAATACATGGCGGAGACGACACCCTTTGACCTGATTATCTTGGATATCATGCTGCCCAAGAAGGACGGTGTGACTGTCTGCCGTGAGCTCCGGGCAAAAAACGTAACCACGCCGATCCTCATGCTCACCGCCAAAGACACGACCGAAGACAAGGTGGTCGGGCTCGATTCCGGGGCCGACGATTATCTGGTCAAGCCCTTCGCCTTCACCGAGCTCCTGGCCCGGGTCCGCGCCTTGATGAGGCGTGAGGCCCTCCCCAAAACCCCGAAGCTCCAGGTCGGTGACCTGGCCATGGACGTGCAGACACGGGAAGTATGGCGGGGGGAGAGGAAGATCGATTTGACCGCAAAAGAGTACGCTATTCTGGAATACTTCATGCGCCGCCCCAACGTCGTCGTAACGCGGACCATGCTTGGAGATAACGTCTGGGATTATGAGTTCGACGGAATCTCCAATATCATCGACGTTTATGTGCGGCGGATTCGCCGGAAAATCGACGAGGACGGGCAGGGAAGCCTGATTCAGACCTTGAGAGGAGCGGGCTACCGCTTGCGTGTAACATGAGCATTTATAAGAGCATCAAGTTCCGTTTGACCGTCTGGTACCTCATCGCCATAGTGCTGCCGCTGGTCGCCTTCGGAGCGGTCGCCTATTTCATGTTGTCGAAGAACCTGTACAGGAACCTCGATTTAGCCTTGCAGGTGCGGGTGGCCGAGCTTCAGAATTCCATCACAGTCACGGATCATCAGATCAGCTTTGAACAAAAGTTCAATGACCTCGTCCTGATCTATGACGCCGATAGCGTTCTTTTACAGAGGCTGGGACCCAACGTCCGGTTTTCCATTATCGAGAAGATGGTTCAGCAGGCCCTGTTCGGTCAGAGCGGTTTTTTGACGACACCGACAACCGAGGGACAAGGCGTGAGGCTCTACGCGGCTCCCTTCAACCTCGATTCACGCACCCGCGTCGCCGTCATCGTCGGTCGCCTAACCAGCGAGATACAGGATATGCTGTCCATCTTCCGGGTGATCATTATCTACTCGGCGTTGGCGGTCGTTCTGCTGGCTGGTGTCGGCGGCATGTTCCTGGCGAACCGGACCCTGCAGCCGGTCGACCATATCACGGATATCGCCCGGGAGATCGGAGAGGGCGACCTCAGCCGCCGGATCAACATCCAGAGCGAGGACGAGTTGGGCCGGCTGGCCTCCACTTTGAACCGGATGATCGCCCGTCTCGAAGAGGCCTTTCAGAAGCAGCGGCAATTCGCGGCGGATGCCTCCCATGAGTTGCGCACGCCGCTGGCCATCATCCAGGCCGAATCTTCCCTCGCGCTGGACAAAAAAAG
>Ga0315275_10000695_pt1 | contig 27937 bp, 28 predicted proteins | sample YL17G03_0_MG_FD_205557 | JGI IMG/M metagenome (GOLD analysis project Ga0315275, IMG submission 205557) | Sediment microbial communities from Yellowstone Lake, YNP, Wyoming, USA - YL17G03_0 | ecosystem: Environmental > Aquatic > Freshwater > Lake > Sediment | place: USA: Wyoming | collected...
CAGCCTGACCTCCTTATTTGCGATAGGCAATACCCACCTTAGCCTCTCTTCTTTAATTGTTTTTGACATGCATATGCACATTCCTCCATTTTAGGAGAAAACCGCCATATGTGTGTGCACATTACCCCATCTATTTGACAAAAGTTAATAATATGTTATTATAGAAGAACTAATCAGTTCTTTTTAAAATTACTAGGAAAAAATCATGGAGTAGTCAATTTGTTTATCAAAAATTGGTAGATAAATTGGCTATTCCATGAGTAAATTAGGGGGGTGGCCAAAGGAGGAAAACATGATTGAAGATGTTGTTATTGGTTGTATGGTTTGCTTATTAATATACTTGTCCATTGGACTCATTTTTGTCTTTTTCGCAAGTAAGGATATGAAAAGATTAATTGATGAAGCAGGTGGGATAGAAAATTATAGAAAGAAGCTCACTTCTTTTTATGAAGAAAGATCACTCAAGATTCATCCAAAGAATGTCATTTGGTTTACATACCTTTTTATTGAAACCTTATGGCCGATTGTGCTTGGCATGATGTTTGTCGCCTCTTGCGAACCGGGCCCTTATTAAAAATTTTGATCTATAGTAAAAATTTCTAGTAACCTTTATGGGATCATCGGGCAGGATATAACTTGCCCGTTTTTTTATCTTTAAAAAATGGTTCCAACATCGTCCCATAGCGCCAGCAAAATATTTGTATATTTAGGATAACTGTTTCTATTATTAGGTAATTTTTGGTATATTAAATCAACGTGCCATTCATTACTCAGGGAAAAGCTAATATTAAATACCTCTTGATCGTAATTTTAGTTGTCGCCATTTTTGGTGGTTTTATTTTTTTTACCTGGAATAATTATCAAAAGGAATTAGTTAACTCAAATGAGGTTATTGAGAAAGAATCTGTAATTAATACCAGCAAGGTAGTTGAGAAAGAGCCCGTAATTAACACTAGCGAGACAAATAAAATAGAGGAAAAAGTGACTAGTCAAATGTCTGACGAGGAAGCAAGGGAATTTTTCCAGGCAACAGAAATTGTTAGCAACAAACTACCAGATTCAATTGAATTTTGGACTCAAGCCTATTGCCCTGGATCAGGGACAGATTATGATTATAATTTTGACCATATAGACGTATTTGAATATTCTTTTGATTCATGTGTACAGGGGGGAAAAAGGCTCACATGGAGGATGTAAAACTTGCGTGATGAGTAAAATAAAACCCACAAAGCCATACGATAATTTGTGTGAAGGATCTTTTAGGAAGTATGTAAAAATTAATGAATTATCAAACGAAAATATATTAGTACAATTTTATAGTTTTAATCAAAACGACACCTACGTGGGAGATTTTTTATCGTGTTTTTGTGTGATTAAAATTTATAATAAAACTTACAATGGGAGAACAGGTCAGCAAATTCAGTATCACCACTGTGAGGATATTGTTTTTAACGACTTAAACTTTGATAGCTACAAAGATTTAACAGTAGTAAATGAAGTGGGAAAGAGAGATGTTTATTTATTTGACCCAACGAAGAATTACTTTGTTATTAAGCAATAACTCATTAAATAAGTTCTAACATCGTCCACGACCCGCAGCTAGATTGAGATAGGTTCGGAATAAGGAGAATCTTATGAAAAAGCCAAATCTAAAACCTTTAGTGAGTTTAAAAAAAGAAGTTGAAGAAACTTTGAAAAAAATAATAAAGCCCAGCAAGCAAGACCAAAAGTTATTTGCGCTCTGGGCCGCTGATTGTGCAGAGCACGTGCTCCCTTACTTTGAGAAGGAATACCCGAAAGACGACCGGCCTCGGAAAGCTATCGAAGCATGTCGCACGTGGGTACGTACTGGTGTGTTTAAAATGGCCGACGTACGAAAAGTCGCGCTCGCAGCTCATGCGGCTGCCCGTAAAGCGAAAGAAGACAGTGCAGCTCGCTTCGCTGCCCGTGCGGCAGGCCAGGCTTTAGCAACCGCACATGTTGCCGGTCATGCCTTGGCCGCTGCCGCTTATGCCATCAAAGCAGCCGAAGCGGCGGGTATCGCCGGAGAACGTGAGTGGCAATTCCGACGGCTTCCGGAGCGTCTTCGTCTAGCCTTAAAATAGTTCTAACATCATCCCACGTCAGCTAAATTGACCTATAGCTATCTTTGTAATAAAATAATATAAAGGTTTAAAAATAAATATTGTCATTCGTCACATTTTAAGTGAGCCCGATTTTTCGGGTAGAAAGTGGGGTTAGATTCCCTGGCTGTGCCGCAACGGTAATGTCCGCTTAAGACGGAATAAGTCCGAATATCGTTTTGACAATAATAGTCCCGAGCAGGACAAATCATATATTTTATTTATGGTCTTTCCTGTTTTGGAAAGATTTTTTAATTTATGAACAAATTCAATTTTAAATTAATTCTTTTTGCGGTTTTTTTCACTTTGTTTACCTTTATTTCTTCGGCGCAAGCTGAGGGAACAAGCACGGTCCATCTAAAGATAGTAGCCCTTGACCAGATTTTATTTGATAATAATTTTGCGGTCCATTCTTGTCCTGATGATGCAAGCAGTACAAACTATGCGCTTAATGCCTGGTGCGCTGTTGACCAACTGATTTCCAGCCAGGGCTGGACTGCAACCTCGACCTGGTATTCCTACGGCATTTTGCTAAACAGCATAAATCAATATGACGGTTCCGACGGAAATTACTGGCTTTGGTTTAGCAATTATGAGATTGGCGCAACGGCATTAAGCCAACACTTGATAGGGGACGGAGAGAATTTGCTTTTGGTATACGGAACCAGTCCGCTCAAAATAGACACAGCTTCAATAACGCCAGCCGTTAATTCAACCTCAACCATAATTATTTCTTATTTTGATATCAATGCCTGGCAATGGCAATCAGCCCTAAACAGCTCTTTTATAGTGAACGGCCAGGAGGTTTTATCTCCGGATGGAAAATTGCAGCTATTAATTGCAACCACTAGCCCCTATTCAATTTTGGGACGCAAAGCCGGGTATTTGGATAGCCCGATTTTAATTTTAAGCGGAGTTTCGCAAAAAAGCACATCAAGCCAGCCTGCGGAAAGCACGTCAACATTACCCAGCACGCCGGGAAATATTAATTTAGGAAGCATTGATTTTAATTCTGTCAGCGATCAGAGCAATAAGAGTATAAATATTAGCAATGCCATAAATTTTTTAATCTCAAATCAAAAAAATGACGGTTCAATCGCTTCATCGACCCTTTATTCTGATTGGACCGCAATAGCCCTTTCTGCCTACGGGGACAGCGAGGCCAAAAACAAATTAAAAAAATATCTGATTGAAGCTGGATATGGCACAGAGCTGGGGTCTGAGATAACAGACTCGGAAAGAAGGGCGATGGCTCTTATGGCGCTTGGAATTAATCCTTATGATGGAACCAAAATTAACTATATTTCGCAAATTATGTCGGCATTTGATGGTAGTCAAATAGGAAATCCTGAAACCTTCAATGATGATATTTTTGCGATATTTCCTTTGCTTAAAGCCGGTTATTCTGGTTCCGATTCCGTTATTGACGCAATAGTCAAATTTATTATTTCAAAACAAAGCCCAAACGGCTCTTGGGATAGCATTGATTTAACAGCAGCAGCAATACAGGCACTCTCTCTTACAGAAAGAGTTGGAAATTTAAGTAGCGATCTGGCAAACTCAATTAGTCAGTCTTTGCAGGGTGCAAAGAACTTTTTGCGCAATTCGCAGGAGGCCGATGGAAGTTTTGACAACAATACAGTTTCAACTTCCTGGGCTCTTCAGGCAATTACGGCTCTGGGCGAATCAGTTTCTTCTTGGGAAAATAACAATAAAAATCCGATTGATTTTTTAGCTTTGCATCAAAAAAATGATGGCGGATTTGAAGATGCATCCACTACTCTTGGTACTCGCATCTGGACAACAGCTTATGTAATACCCGCCGCCCTTAATAAGACCTGGAGCGAAATCCTTAATAGCTTTCCGAAACAAATTCAAAATGATGCGACATTAACAACGCCTGTTCTGAATCTACCGCAGGCAACAGTTAAAATTCCTGAATCAAAAATAGAGCCCGTACAGACCAATAATCAGACCACAACGGCAGTCAAACCCGTTGACACAAGCCAACAAAATAAAACAGATCAAGAAAATAATTCACCAAACCTTAGCGCACAAATTGGCAGTAATTTTTTTCTTGGTAATCCTACTTTGGATAAAACAGTAAGGGTAATATTTTATTCATCTGCCAGTTTATTAGTTTTACTAGGATTATATTTGATAGCTTTATTATGATTATTTTTATTAATTTAATTGAAACAAATAAGCTTTAATATTGTATTAATAAGTACAGTAGTATTATTGAAAAAAGAAAAAATCGCCAAATAGGCGTTTTTTTGATAGAATGAAGAAAATTTGAAAAAGTAATTTTATTTAAAAATAATATGAATTGGCTAATTTTTGCTTTCCTTTCCTCTATTACGGCGGCCCTAGTGGCAATTTTTGGAAAAATGGGCTTAAAAGGAGTTGATTCTACCTTGGCAACCACCATTCGTTCGATCATTATGGCTGTTTTCTTGGTTATAGTCAGTTTCTTTTTAAAAAAATTCCAAAACTTTTCTTTAAAATCCCTCGGTTCAAATGACTGGATATGGATTATACTGGCAGGCATTGCAGGCGCTCTTTCTTGGCTTTTTTACTTTTATGCGCTAAAAACAGGACTAGCAACCAAAGTGGTTGCCATCGACAGGCTGAGCTTGGTTTTCGTCGTAGTCCTGGCTGCTATTTTTCTCCAAGAAAGTCTGGGCTGGAAAACCGTGCTAGGCGCGCTTTTAATGATAGGCGGAGCCATCATCATAACTTTAAAATAAGAAGCCAGATAAAAAAGTAAGTTAAATTTTTTTAGTACGATGGTCCTGGATTTAAAAAAATTAAATGAGGAGCAAAAAGAGGCGGTGGTCCACGACAAGGGGCCGCTTTTAATCGTGGCCGGAGCAGGAACAGGAAAAACAACAGTAATCACCCAGAGGATAGCCTATCTTATAGAAAAGGGCCTGGCCAAGCCGGAAGAAATACTGGCCGTTACCTTTACTGAAAAAGCGGCCGGGGAGATGGAAGAAAGGGTTGATAATCTTTTGCCCTACGGATACGTTAATCTATGGGTTTTAACATTTCATTCTTTTTGCGAAAGAATTTTAAGAGACCATGCCCTGGATATCGGCCTGCCGGCTGATTTCAAGGTTTTGGATCCGACTGCAGGCTGGCTTCTGGTGCGCCAGAATTTGGACAAATTTAAGCTTAATTACTACAAGCCCTTGGGGAATCCGACCAAATTCATCCAGGCCCTTATCTCTCATTTTTCCCATTCCAAGGATCAGGAAATTTACCCAGAAGATTACTTGGAATATTCAGATAAATTAAAAACCAGGGACGATTCTCCGGAAAATCAGGAAACAGAGAGGATAAAGGAAGTGGCAGATGCCTATCATGTTTACCAGAAGCTGCTTCTCGATAACGGCTATCTGGATTTCGGAGATCTTATAAACTACTGCTTGAAATTATTCAAAAAAAGACCCCTGATTCTCAAACAATACAGGGAAAAGTTCAAATATATCTTAGTTGACGAATTCCAGGACACGAACTGGTCGCAGTATGAACTAATAAAAATACTGGCTGCTCCCAAGAATAACCTCACCGTCTGCGCCGATGACGATCAATGCTTGCCGGCAGGATCAAAAATAGACATCTTTAAAGACGGTAAAATAGAAAGGAAAAAGATTAAAGATATAAAAATTGGGGATAGCGTGCTAACGGCGGTAGGAAAGGGCCATATAGGGGTTACAAAAGTAGACAATATTTTCATTAAAAATAAACAAGCAAAAATATTGACTATTAAAACGGAAACTGGCCACTCTATTAATGCTACCGATAATCATAAAATGTTCTGTTGCGTCCCGAGAACCTCTCGACAAGGGTTTCATTATGTCTATTTGATGTTTCGCAAAGGGTTAGGGTGGAGGATAGGAGTAACCGATGATCTAATGCTTAGACTCAGACTTGAGCGGTCAGCGGATAAAATTTTGGCAATAAAAGCCTTTAAAAGCGATGCAGAAGCTAGGTACCACGAAACCTTATGGTCATTAAAATACGGCATACCTACTAGCTGTTTTAAGAGCAGGGAAGGAATAGTTGTTAAAGATGCGCTGTTGGTTAAATTATACAGAGAGATCAGCGTCGAAGATAATATTGAAAAATTAGCCCGAGATTTAAATTTAGATCTAAGTTCGTCCCATTATTGCCTAGACGCAATAAGACGAGGTGGCAGCACTAGGATTATTATTAACCTACAAATGTGCTACAGGAAATATCGGAACAAGGGCGTTGTTAGAAATAAGAAAAATTTACTTTTGAACGGTAGGATTAGTCATAGACTTTATTTGGAAACGTCCGACAAAGAAACAATTAAAAAGCTAAAAAAGGCGGGCTACGATCTTAGAAAAGCAAAGGTTGGACTAAAATTAAACATAGAAAGCGCTGATCTAAAAGAGTTAGAAGAAAGAGCAAGGGTCCTTGAGAAAATCACAGGAGGCTTTATCGAATACAAATTTAATGCAGCGAGTAAATACAATAAACCAAGCAGTGGCGCAAGAAATTATATGTCTTTAATAATGCCTGCAAAAAACTTAGTTTTTGGTCATTATCTCCCCGTAAGAAAAGGTAATGAAATAATTTACGATAAAATTATCTCCATTAAAGAAGCTAAAAAAACAATAAAAGTTTATGATTTAGAGATTAAAAAAACGCATAATTTTATAGCTGACGGAATTGTCGTTCATAATTCTATTTATAGATGGAGGGGTGCGTCATATAGCAATATTGTCCAATTTAATAAAGATTTTCCCAAAGCAAAACAGATCTCTTTGGTTAAAAACTACAGGTCAGCCCAGGATATCCTGGATCTGGCCCATAAATTCATTAAAGCTAATGATCCTGACCGGCTTGAATATGTAAATAAAATAAACAAGAAACTAATAGCCAGCAATGCAGGCAAGGGGTTGATAGAGCATATAAGCGGAAAAACCCTGGATGAAGAAGTAGGAAAAACAATCAAGAAGATATTTGAAATTTTAAAAAAAGACAAAGAAGCCGGCTATAACGATATCGCCATTCTGGTCAGGGCCAACAGCGCGGCCAATGCTTTTACAAAAGCTTTAGAAAGAGCCGGTTTGCCTTATCAATTTCTGGCTTCAAGGGGGCTTTATTCCAAACCGGTTGTTTTGGACGTTATTTCATATTTCAAGCTTTTAGATAATTACCATGAAAGCCCGGCGGTTTACAGGATTTTGAATCTTCCGTTTTTGGGAATACCCTACGAAGACATAGTAAAGATCACCCAGTACAGCCACCGGAAAACCAAATCTCTTTACGAGGCGCTGGAAGAGCTCGTCCTGATTTCCGGTATTTCGGTAAAAACCCAGGAGAAAGTAGCTTTTATCCTGAGCCTGATAAAAAAACATACCATCCTTTCGCGCACAAAAATCGTCTCCGAAGTATTCCTGTCCTTTTTGGGGGATTCCGGCTATCTGAAATACCTGGCCTCCAAAGACGATAAAGAGCAGATGGATATCCTCAACCAATTTTACAAAAGAATAAAAAGCTTTGAAGAATCATCAATAGAGCCGAGCCTGAAGAATTTTATGGAGGAAATAACCTTTGAAATAGAATCGGGAGAAGAGGGGAAGCTTGAATTCGATCCCGAGCAAGGCCCTGACATGATTAAGGTCATGACTATTCATGGAGCCAAGGGGCTGGAATTCAAATACGTTTTTTTGGTAAACATGGTGGACAAAAGATTTCCGACAATAGAAAGAAAGGACCTGATCGAGCTTCCAGAAGAGCTGATTAAAGATTTAAAGCCCACGGGAGACGTCCATTTGCAGGAAGAAAGAAGAATCTGCTACGTGGCCATGACCAGGGCCAAGAAAGAGCTTTACTTCACATCATCCGAGGATTACGGTCTGGCAAGGAAGAAGAGATTATCAAGATTTCTGGTTGAAATGGGATATAAAGACAAGGCTGAGACAAAAAGACAGAAGCCGGAAAATAATTTGCTTGAGCCCGATCTTTCCGAAAACCCGGAGAAAAAAACAAAAAAATATCAGGAATACCTTCCCCAGCACTTTTCTTTTTCCCAGCTGGCCGCTTTTGAGAAATGCCCTTTGCAGTATAAATTCAATTTTATTCTAAAGGTTCCCATTAAGGGAAAGGCGGCTTTCTCTTTCGGAAAAACAATGCACGGAACTTTCCATGAATTTTTAAAAGCAGCAAGTGAAAACAGCAAAAACAACCAAAGCGATTTATTCGGCTTTCGGGAAACAAAAACCAAAGCACTCAAGAAAGACAGCTCTTTAAAGCTGGAAGATCTGCTTGAGATTTACGAAAAGAACTGGATAGGAGAATGGTATGAGAATAAAAGCCAGAAAGAGGAATATTACAAGCTGGGAAAGAAGATAGTTAAGGATTTTTATCAGGAGTTTGAAAAAAATCCACCCAAGATTTTAAAAGTTAAAGATTCTTTTGCCCTGGAGATACCTTTTAATTTAAAGATAGGAGAGCATACCTTATACGGAGTGATAGACAGAATCGACGAAAAGGACGGAGAAGCTGTAATTATTGACTACAAGACCGGAAATCCCAAAGAAAAATTAGCCCCGGAAGACAAGGAGCAGCTGTTGATTTATCAGATAGCTGCTGAGGAGATTTTTAAAACAAAACCCAAGGAGCTGGTTTATTATTACCTGAATGATGGAAGGAAAATTTCTTTCCTTGGTTCGGAAAAGGAAATTGCTTCTCTTAAGGAAAAAATAAAAAAAGAAATCGAGGAAATAAAGAAAAGCAATTTTAATCCCACCCCGGGCTGGCAGTGCGGATCCTGCGATTTTAAGGATATCTGCGATTTCGCCCAAAGGCAGTAAAATTAAACAATATGGAACAAAAATTAGAGCCAATATTTTCCGTTTCTGAATACATAGAATTCCTTAATATAAGCCTAAGGAAAATAGGCGCCGCCAAGATAACGGGAGAAGTCACGAAACTGACCATTTCAAGCGTCGGCCATGTTTATTTTTCCATTAAAGACAAATCGGGCAAGGGCGTTTTGGACTGTATAATCTGGAAAAGCAACTACGCCCTATGCGGAGTGAGACTGGAGGAAGGAAAAGAGGTTATTCTATCGGGCTATCCTGATATTTATCCTTTAAGCGGAAGATTCAGCTTTAAAGCGGATACAGTTGAATTAAAGGGAGAAGGCGCTTTGAAGAAAGCTTACGAAGAACTAAAGAACAAGCTGGAAAAGGAGGGAATATTTGATTTGGAAAGAAAGAAGAAGATTCCCATGTTTCCCGAAAGGATAGGCGTAATTACTTCAAAGCAGGGGGCGGTAATACATGATTTTCTCAACAATATCGGCAAGTACGGATTCAAGATTCAGATGATTGATTCCCGGGTAGAGGGCCAGGAAGCGATAAAAGATCTTTTATCTGCGATAAGGACTTTCAAAAAAAAGAAGATAGATGTTCTGGTTGTGATAAGGGGCGGGGGGTCTTTGGAATCTTTGCAGCCGTTTAACAACGAAGCGCTGGTCAAGGAAATAATTGATTTTCCTGTTCCGGTAATCGCTGGAATAGGCCATGACCAAGACGCGCCGCTATTTACCTTGGCGGCAGACGCTTCCGAGTCCACTCCAACCGCCGTAGCAAACCTGCTTAACGAATCATGGGACCAGGCTTTGCTATTCTTAGAGCGCTACGAAAGAGACATCATCGGCCGCTACGAAGTGATTTTAAGTGATTACAAAGAGATCGAAAATAAACTAAAGATTTCATTTAATAATTTTAAGAATGCTCTATCAAACACTAGAATCGACCTGAACAATTCATTGAGTAAATCTTTGTCCGGATTCAAGTTGTTATTATCAATGGTTAATCAAAAAATAGAGCAGGCGGAAAAAGCGGTTTTTCTCAATGATCCGGAGCGTCAGCTCCGCTTGGGATACAGCATTGCCAGCTATGAAGGGAAAATAGTGAGGAGAACGGGGGATGTAAAGATCGGGAAAAACATATATATTAAAGTAATAGACGGTAAAATCATTTCAGAGGTTAAAAATATAAATAAAAATTAAAATTATGGCTAAAGAAAAATCTGATACAAAAAATTTAAACAGCAGCCTTAAAAGGCTTTCCGAGATTACTGAGTGGTTTGACAACCAGGAGGAGATTGACGTTGAAGAAGGACTGAATAAGGTAAAAGAGGCGATCAGTATTATAAAGGCCAGCAAAGAAAGGCTCAAGGCCGTCGAGAATGAATTTGAGGAAATAAAAAAAGAGATGGATATTGAAGAAGAATAAATCGAGAGATTTTAATTTATCAACAAAGGAAGGCGAATATTTTCGCCTTCTTTTCATTTGACAAAATATTCATATATGATATGGTAAAGGCATTATAAAGGAGTGATGAACGATGGAGTTAAGCGTAAACAAAGAAGTTAATGCCTCGAGGGCCAGTGTCAAGATCTTGATTGAAGTTTCTCAGCCCTCTCCCGTAGAGGTAGTGGTAGACGCCGAAGGTGCAGAGAAAGCAGTGAAAGAGATGTATGACATCTTAGCGGGTTCGCTAGCCAGCTATCTGTGCGCGACCCAAATCATTCTGGAAGAAAATCCAAAATTAGGGATTAAGCACTTCCAAGTTCTTTTTAAACATATTAAGACCGCTTGCGATGAGGCGCCAACTCTGGGTCCAGAAGCCGTTAGCGAAGAACCAGAAAGAGGACATCTGATTGCTTATCAGTAAAAATTCCAAAAATTATTGGAACATTATCCCAAAATCCTGGAAAAACAGGACAAGGAATAACCCACGACTTTAAAAATCGCGGGCTTTTTTATTAAGGGCCCAATTAGACCAATTTTAGAATAAATCCTGTTAGAGTTGGGGCACTTTTTGACCAATTTCCGGAAAGTTATGCTATAATTATTACATAATGAGAATCGCTCAGATCGCACCTCTTTGGATACCCGTTCCGCCGAGAACATACGGCGGTATTGAGCTATTCCTTTCTCTTTTAACCGAAGAACTGGTCGCTCGTGGCCACGAAGTTTTTTTGTTTGCCTCAGAAGATTCAATAACCAAGGCAACCCTGATTGCCGGAACGGAGAAAGCGCTTTGGACCAGGAAAGACTTGCGCAGCCCTCACGCAGTCATCAACCGGTACTTGAAAATGGTTCATGACAGGCTTCATTTGTTCGATATCATCCACAACCATGCTGACTTCTTCATGTTTCCTTTGGTTTTGGGTAATGATAAAGTGCCGATGGTGACAACCCTTCACCGTCCGATTGACGCGGAAGAAGCAAAGGTTTTAAGATCTTTTCCTTCAATAAACTATTTGGCCATCTCTTACGACCAAAAAAAGAGCGCGGAGGAGCAGAATATCAAGATAATGGACGTTGTCTATAACGGAATCAACCCCAAGGAATACGAGTTTAACAACAGTCCCGAGGACTATTTCCTCTTTCTAGGAAGGCTTAATAAGGAGAAGGGGGTGGTGGCGGCGATAGAGATCGCCAAGGCGGCTGATAAAAAACTGGTGGTTGCCGGTAATATTGCCGGCCCGGCCGAGTGGAATTATTTTTTCCGTGACGTTCAGCCCCGGCTTAATAGCGACAAAATCAGCTTTGTCGGAGAGGTTGATTTTAAAGAAAAAATCAAGCTGCTAAAAAACGCCAAGGCCCTTCTTTTTCCGATTAACCGCCGGGAACCGTTCGGCTTGGTGATGATTGAAGCAATGGCCTGTGGCACTCCGGTAATCGCTTTTAATAGGGGATCAGTGCCTGAAGTTATTGAGGACAAGAAAACGGGCTTTGTGGTGGAAGGCAAAGAACAGATGATCGAGGCGATGGAAAACATTGATAAGATAAAAAGAAAAGACTGTAGGAGGGCCGTGGAAAAGAATTTTACCTTAAAGCAGATGGTTGATAAATACGAAGATATATATAAGAAATTAATATCATGAAAAATAAAAAATTAAGGATTGCTCAAGTTGCGCCCCTTTGGATAACTGTTCCGCCTAATAAATACGGGGGAATCGAAAGAATTGTCGCCATGCTTTGCGACGGTTTGACAGACAAGGGCCATGAGGTTACGCTTTTTGCCTCTCCCGGATCTTCCGCCAAATGCAAAAAACTTGTTTCGGTTTACGAGAAACCCTTGCTTGAGGCCAATATTGCCTGGTCAAATCCAATCTGGAACCTGCGCAATCTTTCTCTGGCGACAGAGATGGCCAATAAGGGCGAATTTGACATCATTCATACCCATCTCGATGTTTGGAGTTTATTTTTTCACAACCTCACAAATACGCCGGTTTTACAGACCATGCACAATCCATTATATCGGGACAACGCCGATGCTTCTAAGGATGACCGCTTAAGGCTTTTTGCCCAGGAGGCAGGCAAAATCAACATGGTCTTTATCAGCCAGTCGGCCAAAAATCAGGCAATGATTGAATTTCCCGAAGATAGTTGCCAAATTATCTATAACGGAAGCGATCTTAGCCATTTTCAATTCAACCCCAAGGGTGGCGGCCATTTTATCTGGATTGCTCGGATGAACAAGCATAAAGGCGTAGAAAATGCTATTGCCGCGGCAGAAAAATTGAACGCTAAATTACTTTTGGCGGGCAGGATTGATCCGACTCAACAGGAATATTTTGATAAATTTATCAAGCCCCACCTTAATGAAAAAATTAAGTACATCGGTGAGTTAACAGAGGATCAACTTTCTGATTTTTATGGCCCAGCCAAAGCGCTTCTTTATCCTATTGAATGGGAAGAGCCCTTTGGTTTGGTTGTGACCGAGGCAATGGCCTGCGGTACGCCCGTTATTGCTTATCGTCGGGGCTCAATGCCCGAATTGATTGAAGACGGCAAGACAGGATTCGTTATCGACAGCAATTTAGATTTATTAGTTGAAGCAATGAAAAAAATTGATCAGATTGATCGATCCTCGGTTCGCCAAAGGGTCGAGAAAAAATTCAGCAAAGAAACAATGGTTGATAATTATGAAAAAGCTTATTATAAATTAATTTCTAAAGATAAGAATGCCTGAATTTTCGGGAAAAATTTCAGACGACAATGAAGTGCAAGAATTTAAAGAAAAATTACAAAACGATATCGAGATTCTCCGCGATAAGAAGTACGGATACATAAGAGCCGGCTACCCGAGATTCATGCGGCTTTTCGGCAGAGACTCCCTAATCGTTTCAAATCAGCTGCTTGAAATAGAGCCGGGCATTTGTCGCTCGACTTTGAAAATTTTATCAGAATTTCAGGGTAAAAAAATTGATGAAGTGAGCGAAGAGGAGCCCGGAAAAATTTTACATGAAACCGAACTCGGTAAATCTCATCACCCGAAATACGAATGGATTCCGTTTCCTTATTACGGCTCAATCGATTCCACCCCTTGGTTTTTAATAACTTTTGGCAAGTACATTCGAAAAACCGCCGATCGGGAATTTCTAAATCAACACTGCCAGAATATCCAAGCGGCTGCCGATTGGATGGAGACAAAAATAAATAGTGATCCGAGCGGTTTTCTGCGCTATCAGAGAAAACGAGAAAAGGGCCAACTGTTTCACCAAGGATGGAAAGATGGTTTCTTTGATGACTTAAAAATTCAGCCTCCGGTAGCCGTTGTTGAGGCACAGGGCTACTGTTATCTGGCATTAAAGGAAGCTGCAAACTTACTGAACAATGAAAAATATAACCAGCAAGCAGCAGAATTAAAAAAACGCTTTAATGAAAAATTCTGGGTTGAGGATAAAAAATATTTTGCATTGGCGCTTGATGGAAAAAACCTAAAAAAAGAAACAATCACCTCAAACCCCGGCCATTTACTTTTTACCGGAATTTTAGAGAAAGAAAAAACAGATTTGGTAGTTAAAAGACTCTTTGAGCTAGACATGTGGACGCCCTATGGCATTAGAACGCAATCGACCAAAGAGTTAGATTTTGATTATCAGAGCTACCATCTGGGATCAATTTGGCCGCATGATAATTGGATTTTTGCCCAGGGATTAAAACAGTTCGGATATAAAAGCGAATATCAAAAGGTAAAAGATGCGGTTTTGATTGCTTATCGAGAATTTGGTTTTATGCCTGAATTTTACGCCGTTACACTCGAGGGAAAATTGGAAGAAATAGAAAAACCCTGCAAGCCCCAGGCCTGGTCTTCGGGAGCAGGATTAGAATTCTTAACTAATAACTAATAATATGAAAAAACTACGCATCGCAACAATGGTCACCGGCCATTTCACCACGCCCCCGCCTGAAGGGATAATTTATGCGCCCATGGATATTGCGGTTGAGATTAGCGAAGGTCTGACAAAAAGGGGCCATCTGGTTGATTTTTATGGGCCCCAGGGCACCAATGTTAAGGTAAATAAGGTTATCAGCGATGGACTAAAAGCGCTGAATCAGCCCGAGGGAGAGGCGATAAAAAAGGGACCGAACGTGGGAAACGCCGAAATCAATAAGATTTTTAATCTCTGGGATCAGTATCTTATTGCCCAGATGTATAAAGCCGCCGAAAACGGAGAGTACGATTTATTGCATATCCACCCCGTTGACAGAGCATTGCCCCTGGCTTTGTCCCATCCAAAAATTCCAACAGTCTATACCTTACATGATCCGATTTATCCCTGGAGAGGAGATATCTTCAGGCTTTTTTCAACCCCCAATCAATATTATATTTCCATCAGCGATGCCCAGAGAAAGCCAGCTCCCGACTTGAATTATTTAGCGACGATTTATAATGGCATTGATTTAAATCTTTTTCCTTTCTCCGAAACAGCCGAAGATTTCTTTCTTTTTGTCGGTAGGATTACTCCGGAAAAAGGAGTAGCGGAAGCAATTGAAGCGGCCAGGATCGCGGATGTAAATTTGGTTATCGTCGGTCCGCCGATCACGGGGCCCTATTGGGAAGAGAGGATAAGGCCGTATTTGGGGGAAAAGATCAAATACGTAGGGCATGTGCCTTATCGAGAGCTTTGCCAGTATTACCAGAAAGCCAGGGCGATTTTGGTTCCCATTCAATGGGAAGAACCTTTCGGCCTGGTAATGATAGAATCAATGGCTTGCGGTACCCCGGTGATTGCTTTCAGGCGCGGTTCCGTGCCAGAAGTCATAAAAGACAAAAAGACCGGTTTTATCGTGGAAAACGTCAACGAGATGGCGGAAGCGATTAAAAAAATAGAGAGCATCAAGAGAAAAAATTGTCGAGAACATGTTGAAAAGAATTTCGGGATAGATAAGATGATAGACAGCTACGAAAAGGAATTTTTAAGATTAACCAAGTAAGGGATTTAAAGATATAATGGCCGGAGAACAAGACAGGAAAATAAAAACCTTTTCGAATATTAATTTATTTTTTTGTTTTATTCTAATCCTGACGCTGGTTCTTTATTGGCTCAGGATTTTTTCCGTAAAAGAGGAAACAATTTTAATAATTGTTTCCATGGGCGCAACCTTAACGGTTTTTTACAGCGCCTTTCTTTCATTAAAAAACAAAAAAATCTCCGTTGATTCATTGGCCAGCATCGCCCTGATTGTTTCTTTGATTGAAAAGGAATGGGTGTCAGCCATTTTTATAAACCTGATGATTGCTTCGGCCAGAGTCTTTGTGGATTACGTAAAGATCAAATCTCATTCGGCGATCAGCGGTTTGATGAAACTAAAGCCCGAGAAGGTAAAAATACTGGAACAAGGCAGGGCGATACAAATTCCCATAGAAAAGGTAAAAAAGGGAGACAGGGTTATCGTCAATTTAGGAGAAAATATTCCAGTTGATGGCATTGTCGAGGAAGGAGAGGCGACAATTGACCAATCTTCGCTGACCGGAGAGTCGGCCCCGGTTCTCAAGAAGAAAGGGGACGGCGTTCTAAGCTTTACCACCGTTTCTTCCGGAAACTTAATAGTCCGGACGGAAAAAGTCGGGCAGGAGACAACCTTTGAGAAGATCATCAACCTGATTGAGACTGCTCAGAAAAATAAGGCGCCGATTTATACTTTCATAGATAAGTTTGCCAACTGGTATGTTATTCTTACAATCCTGGGCTCTATTGCCGTATATTTTTTTTCCAGAGACGTACATCTGGTTTTGGGCCTTCTTTTGGTGAGTTGTGCCGATGATGTAGCAATAGCAACGCCCCTGGCCCTGACATCGGCCGTTACTCACGGCGCCAGACACGGGGCAATCATCAAGGGAGGGGATTACCTAGAGGCGATGGCCAAGGTAAAAACGATAATTTTTGACAAAACCGGAACCCTGACAAAGGGTAAATTAAAAGTTGAAGAAATTTTTTCCTTTGGCAACAAGAAAAAAGAAGAGGTTTTATCTTTGGCGGCCACTGTTTCCTCCGGATCAAATCATCCCATTGCTCAAGCGATAGTTCATTATGCAAAAGAAAAAAAGATTTCTATCTGCGAACCGGAAAAGGTTGAAGAGTACAGCGGAAAGGGGATAGTTGCTTTTTGCGAGAAAAGAAAGATCATTTTCGGAAAGCTGTCATTTTTCCAGGAAAACAACATCAGGATGAGCGAAGAGCAGGTTTCGGAAATTAATAAAGAAATGTCAAAAGGGCTAAATGTCACCCTGGTCGGGCAAGACGGAGATTTTGTTGGTTTTCTGACCTTGGCTGACGGATTAAAGCCAAAAGTCAAAGAAACGATAAAGGAGCTTAAAAGATTGGGGGTTAATAATATTATAATGCTTACGGGCGATAATGAAAAAATAGCCCAAAAAGTATGCTGCGAGATCGGAATCGATGAATTCCATGCCAATCTTTTGCCGGCTGACAAGCTGGAATACCTTGAAAATATTTTAAACAAGGAAAATAAGAAATCCTCTTTCAAGGTTGTAATGGTCGGAGACGGGGTCAATGATGCGCCGGTTCTGGCCATGTCTGACATAGGAATCGCGATGGGAGCCATTGGCTCCGACGCCGCCATAGAAGCGGCCGACATCGCCCTGATGAAGGACGACTTGTCCCAGATTCCTGATTTGATAAAAATAGGACGCACCACAATGAGCGTCATCCGCCAGAACTTATTAATATGGGGTCTTTTAAATATTTTTGGTTTTCTCTTGGTTTTTTCCCACGTGCTCAACCCTTCGGGCGCGGCAACATATAATTTTGTCACTGATTTCATTCCAATTTTTAACTCTTTAAGATTATTCAGATAAGTGGTATAATTGTTTCTATTATGGAGGATCGTTCGGACCAACAATTGATATCAGCTTATTTTAAAGGCGAAGAGAAGTCGCTCGAGGTTTTAATCGGGCGTTATTTTAAGCCTATTTACAGCTTTACATACAGATACGTGGGAAGCGCTCAGGATGCGGAAGATATTACCCAGGACGCTTTTGTTAAGGCCTGGCGCAATTTAAAAAAATTTGACCCGGGAAGAAGCTTTAAGACCTGGGTTTTTAGCATTGCCAAAAATACCTGCATTGATTTTTTAAAAAAGAAAAAATCAATACCGTTTTCCAGGTTCGAAAAAGAAAACGGCGAAAATGCGCTTTTGGAAACGCTGGCCGATTCTTCGCCCCTTCCAGACGAACTATTGGAGAGAGAAGGATTGGGGGAAGCACTTTCAAAAGCAATGGAAGTATTATCTCCTAAATACCGCTTGGTTCTTTTTCTCCGCTACAATGATCACTTTAACTTTCGCGAGATATCCGAAATTTTCAACGAGCCGCTTCATACTATAAAGAGCAGGCACCGCCGCGCCTTAATCCTGTTAAGGAAACTCCTTATTTGATTAATAAGCCAAAAGAACAAAGGGATGCACCAAAATGCATCCCTTTTTCGTATTAATATATACAGATAAAAATGCGCAAAGATTACGAAAAATTATTCAGCAGCCTTAGTCCCTCAGAGCCCCCCAAAGGGCTTTTTGACAGGATTATCTCCGCGATCAGGAAGGAGCAAGAATTGAGAAAAACAAGAAGATTGCTCCTCGGATTTTTATCCGTTCTAGTAATTTCCCTGGTCATGATGCCTTTTTCCTGGAAGTTGCTCCTGGAGCAGATTGAAAATTCAGGCATCATTTACTTCATTTCCGCCGCTTTAGGAAATTTTGGGGTATTTCTCTCTTTATGGCAGAACTTTGGCTTAGCCATTGTCGAATCATTGCCCATAGCCGCAATAGCTATTTTTACAATAAATATAGTCCTTATCCTTTTTACGATCCGCTTGTTTCTCCATAGAAAAAAATTATTATTATCATTTTTAACAAACGGCTATTAAAAATATGAACGAAGAACAAAAAAAAGACTTAAATAAAGACCAATCCAATTCCGGGAATAAAAAACTGTTAAGATCGGATTACCTTAAATGGATCATCGTTGGCCTGGTTATTCTTGTGATTGTTTTTTTAATTTTCGGTGCGGGAATTTGGGTTGGGGAAAGAAAGGCGGGATTTTCTTACCGCTGGGCCGAGCAATACCATAGGAATTTTGCCGGTCCTCAGGAAGGATTTATGGGCGACTGGAAGAGCTTTCCCCAGGGGGAGTTCATCGAAACCTACGGAACATTCGGGCAGATAATAAAAATCGACGCTTCGACAAGCTCGGAACAGACGCTTGTAATAAAGGGAAAAGATAATGTAGAAAAAATAGTTTTAATTAAAGAAGACACGGTAATCAGAAATTTACGGGATACTGTGAAAATAGACAGTCTTAAAGTCGACGACTATATCATTGTTATCGGCGAGCCGAATGAGGCCGGCCAGACGGATGCAAAATTTATCAGAATCGTTCCGCCTCCGCCCAAGGAAACCTCTTTGAACATGCCTCCGTTCCGCTCGCCAATGCCTAATTTATAATATTTATGATGCAAAAAATCTTACAAACAATTTCAAAACACAAAATTATCATCGGCATTATCGTCATTTTAATTTTATTCGGCGGCTATTACGAATATAAAACAATCAAAGGGAAAAGCGGCGCGGTCAGCTATGTCACCAGTGCGGCAGAAAAGGGTACGCTGATAGTTTCCGTTTCCGGCAGCGGACAGATTTCCGCCTCCAACGAGGTGGATATCAAATCGAAAGTCTCCGGAGATGCTATTTATGTGGGGATGAAAAACGGCCAGGAGGTGAAGTCGGGCGCCCTTTTGGTGCAGATTGACTCGAGCGACGCTCAAAAGACGGTGCGCGACGCCCAAGATAATCTTCAGAATGCGCGGCTGACCCTGGAAAAACTGATAGGGCCGGAAGGCCTGGCAGTCCCGAAAAACGTGGCAAACGCCCAGGACGATCTCAAAAAAGCTTACGACGACGAATTTAACACAATAGCTGATGCTTTTGTCGATCTCCCCGGAGTTATAACCGGGCTTCAGGACATCGTGCTCGGCTACGACTTTACGCCCAACCTTTGGAACGTTGATTACTATGCCGATGCCGTCAAGAAATACGATGAAAGCGTTTCAGCGTACAGGGACGACGCATATTCAAAATATCAGACAGCGAGAAAATTATATGATGAAAACTTTCAGAAGTATAAATCTACCGACAGAACCTCCAATACCCAGGTCATTGATGACCTGGCAAGCCAAACCTACGACACCGCGAGGGCTGTTTCCGATGCCGTTAAAAGCACCAGCAATCTGATCCAGTTTTACGAAGACAAACTGAGCGAGAGGAATCTAACGCCCAAAACACTCGCCGACACACAGCTCGCAAGCCTTAATTCCTACATGAGCAAGACTAATTCCCATCTCTCCGGCCTATTAAGCTCCCAGAAAAACATACAAACCTACATTGACGAAGTTTCAAATGCAGACTTGGACATTGAATCTCAGAATATTTCTCTTCAGCAGAAAGAGAACGCACTCGCTGATGCCAAAGATCAGCTGGCGGACTATCTCATCTATGCTCCCTTTTCCGGAATTCTGACTGAGGTGGCGGTTGAAAAAGGAGATGCGGTTTCCGGAAGCACAGCCTTGGCGAAATTGATCACCAAGCAGAGCTTCGCTGAGATTTCTCTAAACGAGGTTGACGTGGCCAGCGTGAAGGTAGGCCAAAAAGCCAATCTTACCTTTGACGCGATATCAGGATTAAACCTTACCGGAGAGGTTGCAGACGTAGACACCCTGGGAACAGTTTCCCAGGGAGTGGTCACTTATAATATTAAGATTATTTTTGATACACAGGACGCAAGGGTAAAGCCGGGAATGAGCGTTTCGGCCACTATCATCACCGACTCCAAGCAAGACGTCATTGTTGTTTCGAATTCGGCGATAAAAACAAGCGGGAACTCCCAATATGTTGAAATATTAAAGGACAATGCTCCTCAGTCTCAAACAGTTGAGACAGGTCTTACCAACGACACCATGACTGAGATAGTAAGCGGCATCAATGTGGGAGACATGGTAATTACCCAAACAGTCACATCAAACTCTTCACAAACCACTGCCCAGCAAAACTCCAGCCTGGGAATACCGGGCGTTACGGGCGGAGGAGGTTTCAGATAAAGCCCAAATAAACAACATGATTGAATGTAAAAATATAACAAAGGTTTATAAAACCGGCAACGTGGAAACCGCAGTGCTTAAAGGAGTTTCTTTTAAGATAAACAACGGGGATTTCGTTGCCATCATGGGGCCGTCCGGATCCGGAAAGTCAACCCTGATGAACATATTAGGATGCCTGGATACCCCGACTAGCGGAACCTATCTTCTTGACGGAAAAGATATTTCAAAACTTTCTGATGACCAGCTGGCGGATATTAGGAAAGAAAAGATAGGATTCGTTTTTCAGACATATAATCTTCTTTCAAGGGCGACGGTACTTCGCAATGTAATGCTCCCCTTGATCTATGCGGGAGTTGGCCGGGAGAGCAGGGAGGAAAAGGCAAAACAATCGCTTATCGCTGCCGGGCTTGATGAAAACCGCTGGCAGCATCTTTCCAACCAGCTTTCGGGAGGCCAGATGCAGAGAGTGGCCATTGCCCGGGCACTGGTGAACAACCCCTTGATAGTTTTTGCAGACGAACCCACGGGAAATCTTGACACCAAGACCGGAGAAATTGTTTTAGACACTTTCCAGCGGCTCAACAAGGAGCAGAAGCGCACGATAATTCTCATCACCCATGAGCGCTACGTGGCGGAACATGCAGACCGAATAATCCACATCCTGGACGGAGAAATAGTGGAAGATGAAAAAAATATTAATTACCGCGCCACTAATAATCATAATTAATTATGGACATAAGAGACGTATTCCAGGAGACATATTATGCTTTGCTTGCAAACAGGGCCCGTTCCGGCCTTACGATTCTTGGTATTGTAATCGGTATAGGATCGGTAATTGCCATGGTTTCTATCGGCCAAGGCGCGTCAGGATCTATTCAGTCGAACATTGAATCAATCGGTTCTAATTTGGTCATAATAACGCCCAGTTTTCAGCGCACCGTCGGGACACAGGTAAGTACGGGCCGGGGTTCTGCGCGGACGCTTACCCAGGAAGATGCCGATGCGGTTAAAAATGAAATCACTCTGGCGGAAGCTGTTGCACCCGATCTTTCTAGTCGCTATCAGGTTACGGCAAAAGGCAAAAACACCAACACTTCAATCGTCGGGACAATCGCAGCATATGCCGAAGTGCGAAACGTTGAAATTGAAGAGGGATCTTTTATTTCCGATCAGAACGTTAAAAGTTTGTCCAAGGTGGCCGTGCTCGGCCCGACGACCAGAGATGACCTTTTCGGAACAAGCACGAATCCAATCGGCCAAACAATCCGCATAAATAAAATTGATTTTAAGGTAATCGGAGTTACGAAATCAAAAGGAGGAAGCGGTTTCAACAATCAGGACGACGTGATTTACATTCCCCTGACTACCGCTCAGCGATTTTTGGCGGGCAGCAACTACGTAACAACAATAAGCGTTCAGGCAATTGACCAGAACTCGATCACCGAAATGCAGAATCAGATTACGGCCCTGTTACTGGCCCGCCATAATATATCAGACGCCCAGCTTGCCGATTTCAGCGTTATTAATCAGGCCGATATCGTGGCGAGCGCTTCTTCAATAAACAATACCCTTACGATGTTATTAGCATCCATTGCCGGCATTTCACTTATCGTCGGCGGCATCGGAATAATGAATATGATGCTCACTACCGTTACCGAGCGCACACGTGAAATCGGATTGCGCAAAGCCATCGGCGCCAAGAAAAAAGACATAAGCATCCAGTTTCTGGCCGAATCAGCCACGCTCACTCTTGTCGGGGGAGTGGTCGGAATTATTTTGGGTTGGCTCATCGCTCTGGCGGTAACTCGTTTCGCCAGCATTGCAACAGAAGTTTCTTTAATGTCGGTGGCCCTAGCCTTTGGCGTTTCGGCAGCCATCGGAATCATTTTCGGGTACTATCCCGCCCAAAGGGCGGCAAGTCTGAATCCGATAGTGGCGCTTAGATATGAATGATAAATCGCTTAGTCGAGCGATCGAATAAAAATTAAAAATATAATTTTCATTTAATTAAAAATCATGAACAAAAAATTAATATTGTTACTCATCTTGGGATTCGCTATCGTGGGCGCAGGATCTTTTTTCGGCGGAATGAAATATGCGGAAAGTAAAAATCCCTTAGCAGGAAATTTTAAAAATCTTACAGCCGAACAGCGCGCGCAAATGACCGCCAACGGAAGAAATGGGGGAGCGGGCAATCGCACGGGCGCAAGCTTTATAAGCGGCGATATTCTCACTAAAGACGATAAAAGCATTACTATTAAGCTTGTCGATGGCGGTTCAAAAATAGTTTTCTATTCAGCTTCCACCCAGATAACTAAAAACGCGACCGGCACCGCAAGTGATCTCGAGATCGGCAAAGCCGTCAGTGTAAACGGGAGCACGAACGATGACGGGAGCGTCACCGCGCAAACAATCCAAATGAGGCCTGAAATGAAGATCCAGCAATAAATATCATACTAATTTAAACTCAAAGCGCCGCTTTCTGCGGCGTTTTAGGTTTGCTATAATTAAAGAAAATGAAACTCATTAATCCTTTTTCCAAAACATACTTATTTTTTATTCTTCCTTTAATTCTGGTAATGGGCTTAGACTTAATTTTTACCCTGATCGGCCAGTCGCAAGATTATTGGCGTAATTTCCAATTTTTCAACGAGGCCAATCCTTTGGCCGGATTTTTATTGTCTCATCATCCGGCTCTTTTTGTTTTGATTTTTTCCGCTTACCTTATTCTTGCTTTGTTTCTGGTTGTTAATTTAAAAAGACCTCTTAATCTAATATTTTATATCTTCTTCTTTTTGATACACAGCTGGGGGAGCTCTTCCTGGCTTTCGGAGTTATTTTTTTCTAGCCGGGCGGATTATTCAGGCGGCTGGTATCTAAGCATAGGATATTTTATTTTTATTTCCTTGATTTCCGGTCTTTCTCTGAGCTTTTGGCTAAAGAACAGGAATCTTTAGCAGTTTTTTAAAGCAATAAAAAAGGAGTACTTTTTTAAGTAATCCCCTTAGTCTCCGAAGGCAATTCTGTTGTTAATTGCCCTTTTATTTTGCTCTCTTTGCTGCGCTTTCGTTAACCTTCTGTCCGGCGGAATTGCCTTGCTGAACAGCGTCCGATTTTTCTGTCCGTTAGAGCTTCCTGACTTTATTACAGGCATTTGTCAATGCACCGATATATTTATAATACAAACATATTTATTTGTCAATATTTTGTGCTTCTTTTCAGATAAAAGGGTTCTTGATTTTTTGCTGAAAATAAACTATAAAGTAGCCAGCCCTTTAAAAGCTAAGACGGGCAAGGAGTTGAAAAAAAATGGAAAAATGGGCGAAAAGAGGATTGCTGGCGTTTATATTGATTGCCTGCTTTGTTCTAATAGCAGGATGCGGACAGAGCAGTCCGACCGGCTTATCTCTGACCGGTACCGTTAAGCACGATTTTTACAGTTCGCTTATGGGATCAATGTATTCCAGTTCGTCAATGGACGAGTATGCGGTTGAGATTATTGTGACAAACCAGGGAAGTCCGGTTACCTATGACGCTGTGCAAATATATTATGACGGTGGAGACGGCAGGGGCCTTTCCGTGCTAAGAATCATTACTTCGGAAACAGACGAGCTGGAAGAAATTAAATTGAATGCCGGACAAACGGACAAATTTCTAACCCATAGCAACGGCTACACAATAAACATATTGCAGCATTCAAAGACAGGAAAAGTAGCGCTCCACGTTAATTTCCTTAACAAAGGAGAGGTTATAGATTCTTTCCATGCTGTTCTTCCTACCATTATTGAGTGGGATAAAAAACCGGCGGAATTGCCGCTTTGGAAAGAAGCTCCTTTGCGCTTTACCCGCGACTACGACGCGGTAATGAAAGAAGTACAAAAAACATAAATTCGTTTTTTTGCTTGGCTGAAGAGGGAAACAAATGCCCTCTTTTTGATTTTTTAAAAATATGAGCATATAATATGGTATATGCCTAATCAAGACATCATCTCTAAACTTAAACAAAGCGGATTAAAAGGCCGGAGCGGATCAAGCTTTCCGACCGGTTTAAAATGGGAATCGGTGAGAAATGCCAAGGCCAAAAAGAAATATATCATCTGCAATGCGGCAGAAGGAGAGCCCGAGGTTTTTAAAGACGATTTTATCTTGAAAAACTACCCGGAGAAAGTAGTAGAAGGAATAAAGATCGCCTTAAAAGCCATGGATCATTCTTCTGCTTATATTTATATTAATAAAAATTATTTCAAGAAATATGGGCAGAAATTAAAGAGACTGATCAGAAAGTTGCCCATAGAAATTTTTCAAAAGAAAACGGAGTTCGGCGCGTACATCGGGGGAGAAGAGACCTCGATTATTGAATCGATTGAGGGAAAAAGAGCCGAGCCCAGGCAAAAGCCGCCCCACCCAACCCAAAAAGGGCTTTTCGGATACCCTACCTTGGTTAATAACGTTGAAACGTTCTATTACGTTTCTAAAATAGTGGAAGGAAAATATGAAAATACTCGCTTTTATTCCATCTCCGGGGAAATAAAAAACAAAGGAGTTTTTGAATTGCCCGAGGACTGGATAATTAAGAAGGTTTTGGAGCAGACAGGGAACTGGCCCGAATTTGATTTTTTCGCCCAAATAGGTGGTGGGGGAGAAGGAGAAATATTTTTGCCCCAAGAACTGGACAAGCCCGTCCAGTATTTGGCTTCAATAATCATTTTCAACAAGGAAAAAACAGACCCTTACGTTCTGATGGGTAAATGGGTTGATTTTTTGATGAAAGGAAATTGCGATAAGTGCGCGCCTTGCAGGGAGGGGCTTTACAGGATCAAGGAAATGATTGATAAAAAAAAGCTGGAAAAAGAAACCCTGGATGATTTGTTTTTGGTTTTGGAAGAAACCAGTTTCTGCCCCTTGGGCAGGGGATCAACAGCGCCCTTTAAAAGCTTAATCAGCAAAGTTTTAAAATGAAAAATATTAAAATAACCATTGACGGAAAAAAAATCAAAGCCCAAGAAGGACAGACGATTCTGGAAATTACCAGGAAAAACAAGATCGAAATTCCGACTCTTTGTTTTCATCCGGATTTGGAAGCCAAAGCAGGTTGCCGCTTGTGCCTGGTGGAGATCAAAGGGAAAAAAGGAATGCACACCTCTTGTTCTACAAAGGTGGAACAGGGGATGGAAATCATCACAGATTCTTTAAAGATAAGAAGAGCGAGAAAAACTAATTTGGAGCTTCTTTTCGCTCAGCACAGGGAAGAATGCAACGATTGCGTCTGGTACGACAAATGCCGCCTTTTAAAGCTTTCCAAAGAATACGGGCTTAATATAAATAGGTTTTCTGATAGAAAAAAAGACTTTCCTTGCTACCAGTTCGGTCCTTCAATAGTTTTTGATACGTCAAAATGCATAGATTGCAGGAATTGCGTTGAAGTGTGCCACAATCAAGGGGTTAACTTTTTTGACATTAAAGAGAAGAATTCTTTTTTTGAAGTTGTTCCCACCAAGGACAAGAAAAGGGACTGCATTTACTGCGGCCAATGTCTGGCTCATTGTCCGGTAGGAGCTTTTGAATCAGTAGGGGAATACGAGGATATAGAAAAGCCCTTTATGGACAAGAGCAAGGTCATTGTAGTCCAGTTCGCTCCGGCGATAAGAACCAGCATAGGCGAAGCGTTCGGAATGAAGCCCGGAGAGGTGGTTACCGACAAGCTGGTGGCCGCAATAAGGAAATTGGGGGTTGATAAGGTCTTCGACGTAAGTGTGGGAGCTGACTTTACCACCATGGAAGAGGCGAAGGAACTAATGGAAAAAATCAAGAAAGGAAAAGGGGCTTGCCTCAGTTCCTGCTGCCCTTCCTGGGTAAAATTTGTTGAATTTAATTATCCTGAATTTATTTCTTGCCTTGCCACAACCAGGTCTCCCCACATAATCTTGGGGGCCCTGATAAAAACCTACTGGGCCCAGAAGGAAAAAATAGATCCGAAGAAGGTAAAAGTCATTTCCATAATGCCCTGCACTTCCAAAAAATACGAAGTGGAAAGGGATGAGCTTGAAATCGAGGGAGTGGAACCGGTGGATTACGTAATGACCACCAGGGAACTGGTCAGGCTTTTAAAGAAAAAAAATATTGATTTAAGGACGATCAAGCCGGAGCCGGCTGATCATCCTTTGGGCATACCAAGCGGAGCAGGAGTCATATACGGAGCTACCGGCGGCGTGGCGGAATCGGCCCTAAGAACCGCCTATTATATGATTACAGGAAAGAATTTGAAAAACGTTAATTTAAAAGACGTCAGGGGCATGGAGGGAATCAAGAAAGCGGAGATTAATGTTAAAGGACTAAAGGCAAAGATCGTTGTGGTTACCGGAACCGGCAATGCAATAAAGATTTTAGAGGAACTAAAGAAAAATCCCAAAGCCTATGCCGCAGTTGAAGTGATGGCCTGTCCCGGCGGATGCATCGGAGGGGGAGGACAGCCACTGCCCAGCACTCCGGAAACCAGGAAGCAGAGAGCCGAGGCGCTGTATCAGATAGACGCTAAGAAGAAGTTGAGGCTGGCTCATGAAAGTCCGATAGTTCAAAAAGTCTACAAAGAGTTCCTGAACAACGAAAAGACAATACATAAGATTTGCCATACAAGATATATTAAAAAAACAAGAGAGGTTAGAATTTAAAAAATATGGAAAAAATAAAAATCTTAGCGATTAATAAAGAAAAGATATCAGTTTTAACTCAATTCGGCATCTTGTTAGCCATTACCCTTGCCGCTCCCTTTATGGGGCAGCAGGCGATTACCGGCTCAGTAGTCAATGCCACGTTATTCATTTCAACGGCGTTTTTGGGCATTGAGGCGGGAATTTTAATCGGCTTAATTCCGAGCGTAATTTCTTTGTTTGTCGGCCTTTTGCCGATAGCACTTGCTCCGATGATCCCTTTTATTATTATCGGCAACGCCATTCTGGTTGTTGTTTTTAAGAATTTCAAAGAAAAAAATTACTGGCTTGGTATTATTTCGGCAAGCGTTTTGAAATTTCTGTTTTTATTCGGCACCAGCTCGATAGCCGTTAATTTTATCTTTAAAAAGGAAATTGCATATAAATTCGCGGCTATGATGAGCTGGCCTCAACTCTTCACCGCTCTTTGCGGAGGGCTGATCGCTTACGTATTTTTAAAAACATGCAAAAAATTAAACTAATAATACTTTTCATAATCTTACTTTCTTTCGCCGTGGGAATTTATTTTTATCCCCGGATGCCGGAGATAATGGCTTCACATTGGAATGCTTACGGAAAGGTTGACGACTACATGTCCAAGTGCTGGGGCTTGTTTTTAATGCCCGTACTTTCTTTGTTTATGT
>Ga0315275_10000699_pt1 | contig 27871 bp, 25 predicted proteins | sample YL17G03_0_MG_FD_205557 | JGI IMG/M metagenome (GOLD analysis project Ga0315275, IMG submission 205557) | Sediment microbial communities from Yellowstone Lake, YNP, Wyoming, USA - YL17G03_0 | ecosystem: Environmental > Aquatic > Freshwater > Lake > Sediment | place: USA: Wyoming | collected...
CGTAGGCCTTCAGCTCCTCCGCGTACATGTGGGGATGGACGTGGAGGAGGCCGACCCTGAGCTTCTCGTCGAAGGGCTTCAGCTCCAGCTTTCCCTCCGGCCGCGACGGGTACTCCCTGAGCCGCTCGATCTTCAGGCTGGGGTAGCTGATCCTCGCGTACGGCACGTCGTTGATCGCCTTGAACGCGTCCCTGCGCGAGGTGTGCATCTTCCGCGTCCTGCATGCGGGGAGGATGACGCAGTCGTCGTTCCGCACCCCCTCGTGCATGCAGATGGCGACGCCTGCGAAGGACTTGCCCTCTTTCGCGATGAAGTTGGCTGCGCAGAGGAGGTTGGTGACTGCGTCGCTGCTCGGACGGTCGCTGGAGCGCTGGCTGCCGACGAGGAGGAGGGGCACAGGGAGGTTCTCGAGGCTGAAGGCGAGGGCTGCGGCGCTCATGTGGAGGATGTCGGTGCCGTGGGTGATGATGACGCCGTCCGCGCCCTTCTTCACAGCCTCCTCGGCCGCCTCGGCGAGGAGGTTCCAGTGGCTGAAGCGCATCATCTCCGACTGGATGTTCGCGAGGAGCCTCGACTCGATGTTCGCGATGGCGAGGAGCTCGGGGTAGAGGTCGAGGACCTCCTCTGCCGTGTACTGGGCCGTGACCGCGCCTGTGCTGTAGTCCACCCGCGAGGCGATGGTGCCGCCGGTGTGGAGGAAGGCGATGGTGGGCAGGCTCGGGTTCGGAGCGCGGGGTTCTGCCTTCCGGGGCTGTCGGCTGCGCTCCGTCCCCTCCTTCAGCTCCTTCGCCTCCTTCAGCTCGTCCGGCGCTGCGCTGATGTTGTAGCCGCTGCCGAGCTTGATGACGAGCCGTCCGTGCTCCACGTTGATGACTGTGCCTGCTAGCTGCTGCCCCTTGTAGGAGAACGAGATGCGGGTGCCCGGCTTCATGGGGGGAGAAAAGCGGAAGGGTGTTTTAATAGTTTCTGCTCCTCCTATCGCCTCTTCGGCACGTGCTTCGCGTACCTGTCGTTGAGGAGCGGGATGATGTCGTACGCCACCTCCTCGTACGGGTGGGCCTTGCGCATCGCTTTCAGGATTCCCGGGAGCTCCTTCTCGTAGCAGACGGTCTCGACCCTGCACTCGTCCGCGTCCTCGATATTTCCCGCTCTCCCCTTGTACGGCTTCGTTCCCTTGAGGGGACGGTAGTGGCCGGTCCCCTTTGAAACGAAGGAACAGTAGTCGTACTTTCCTATCTTCCCTGCTCCCGCCCTCCCGAGCGCGAGGCGCACCCTCTCTTCCGCCTCCGCGGGGACGTAGACGACGAGCTTGACGGTCTTCGCCATGCTTCCGCCTTATGAGTAGGTGAGCGTCAGGATGACCACTGTACTGTTGACGATGAGCCACATCGTGTAGGCGATGATGATGGGCCGCTCCTTGTGGACGATGCCGTAGATGAGCCACGGAATGTTGAAGAAGACGAAGGCGCCCCACGTCCACGGCGAGACGCCGACAGCGCTCCTCTCGCTGACGATGCGGAATATCTGCGGCAGGGTCATGAGGGGGGCGATGACCGCGACGACGACGAGGAGCCTGTCGAGGAACCGGACCCACGGCTGCGGGTGCGGGTAGGTGGAGAGGACGTGCTGCCGCTTCCGCTGATGGATGTGGTGGATCCCTGTCGGCATGGTTCCTTTCCAGCAAAGAGGGGGTTTAAAACTCTTTCTACTCTTAAGCTGGCAGCTTGAAGAGCGGCGGCTGGTTGGGCTTCACGATGGTGAAGGTGACAGTGCCGACGGCGACGCTGACCCGCCGTATGCACTCTGCCGGCTCGATGGTCTGGTAGGTGTCAGGCTTCTCCGACGAGATGACGCAGTAGTCAGGCGCGACGTAGCAGTGGGCTGAGGTGTTCCCATCTGCTTTGTAGAAGTAGACGCAGACGTTGAGCTGGTCGTTCCACCGCGTGTGGTTTCCCTCCACTGCGAGTCCGCCGGGGAGCGCTAGGAGGAGCGCCGCAACGAGACAGAGCAACCGTGTCTTCATCCTTTCTCCTCTTCATCTACTTGCCAGGGGTGAAGGGAGACGGGCTTATATGTTTTTCTGCTCTGCAGTATGGAACTGTGTCGGGTGGGGCTGCAGTCACTATCGTTTCTGCACACGGAAAGCTTCGCTTTCCTTTGTGCCTTGGAGCAATCAGGGGCCCACCAGCGCCGGCAAACCTCCGCAGCGCCACCCGTTATGATAACAATTAATGTTCGGATGACAATTAATATAACAACGATAACTAAAAATAATACCCTTACTAAGATTAAGGTTGTGGATGAATCCGTTTATCCGTAGTAGCTCGGCTTCTCCTCCTTGAAGCGCGCGCCCTGCGCCGAGCGGAAGTGCTCCTCGAGCTCCCTGTAGGCATCCTCAATCTCCTTCGTCGTCGAGGGATGGACCTTCTTGAGCGCCTCCTCGAAGAACTCCATCTTCACCGTCTTCGCCTTCATGTCCTTGCGGAGCGCCAGGATGGCGGCCTCGCGGCAGACCGACTCGATGTCGGCGCCGACGTACCCTTCCGTCTTCTCGGTGAGGCCGTCCAGGTCGATGTCCTTGTCCAGCGCCATCCCCTTGGTGTGGATCTGGAAGATCTGCTTCCGCGTCTTCTTGTCAGGGACCGGGACGAAGACTATCCTGTCGAACCTGCCCGGCCTGAGCAGCGCGGTGTCGATGATGTCCGGCCGGTTCGTCGCAGCGACGATGACGACGTCGTTCAGGTCCTGGAGGCCGTCCATCTCCGTGAGGAGCTGGTTGACGACGCGCTCGGTGACATGGCTGTCGGTCCCGTCGCTGGCGCCGCGCCGCGGAGCGATCGCGTCCACCTCGTCGAAGAAGATGATGGTCGGCGCGGTCTGCCGCGCCTTCTCGAAGATCTTCCTGACGGCCTTCTCGCTCTCCCCGACCCACTTGCTCAGCATCTCAGGACCCTTGACGAGGATGAAGTTCGCCTCGGTCTCGGTCGCGACCGCCTTGGCGAGCATCGTCTTCCCCGTGCCCGGCGGGCCGTAGAGGAGGACCCCCTTGGGCGGCTTGACGCCGAGCCTGGTGAATGCCTCCTTGTGCTTCAGCGGCCACTCCACCGCCTCCATGAGCTCCTGCTTCACGTCATCGAGGCCGCCGACGTCCGTCCACTTGACGTTCGGCACCTGGATGAGGACCTCGCGCATCGCGCTCGGCCTGACGACCTTCAGCGCGTCGATGAAGTCCTGCTGGTGGATGAAGAGCTTCTCCAGCACCTCCTTGGGGATCTCCTCATCCTCCTTGAGGTGCAGGTCCGGCAGCACGCGACGCAGGACGATCATCGCGGCCTCCTTCGCGAGGCTGGAGAGGTCTGCGCCGACGAAGCCGTGTGTCACCTCGGAGAGGCGCTTCAGGTCGACGTCCTTGTCGAGCGGCATGTTCCGCGTGTGGATTTTCAGGATGTTCAGCCTGCCCGCGACTCCCGGGACGCCGATCTCGATCTCCCGGTCGAACCTCCCCGGACGGCGCAGCGCAGGGTCGAGGCTGTTCGGGATGTTCGTCGCGGCGATGACGACGACCTTGCCGCGCGACTTCAGGCCGTCCATGGTGGCGAGGAGCTGCGCCACGACGCGCCGCTCCACCTCTCCCTTGGACTCCTCGCGCTTCGAGGCGATGGCGTCTATCTCGTCGATGAAGATGATGGAGGGCGCGTTCTTCTCCGCGTCCTCGAACTTCTTCCGCAGGTTCTCCTCCGACTGGCCGTAGTACTTGGACATGATCTCCGGGCCGTTGATGAGGAGGAAGTTGCTGTGCGTCTCGTTCGCGACCGCCTTGGCGAGCAGGGTCTTGCCTGTGCCGGGCGGCCCGTGGAGGAGGACGCCCTTCGGGGGCTCGATGCCGAGCCGCTCGAAAATCTCCGGGTGCTTCAATGGGAGCTCGACCATCTCCCGCACCTTGGAGACCTCCTCGTCGAGGCCGCCGATGTCCTCGTACAAGACGTCAATCCCCCTCTCCTCCTCCTTCAGCTCCACAGCCTCGGGGTTGAAGATGACGTCGGTGGACTCGGTGATGAGAACCGCCTTCTTGGACGGCTGGACGTCCACCACGATGAACTTGAGGTCGCCGAGGCCGAAGTTGAAGTCTGTGAAGGGGCCGGTGAAGAGGTCCATGTCGTTGAAGAACGGGTTGTCGCTCATCGCGTTCCGCCTTCTCGTCGTGCCGCCGAGGCCGACGATGTCGCCCTTCACGACCGCCCGTCCGAGGAGGCCGCGCTTGAAGATCTGCGGGCTGGCCCGTATCATGATGCCGGAGCGGGCGGGCGCGATGGTGATACGCTTCGCCTCGTGGACCTCAGCCTTCCGGACCTTCACCTGCTCGCCGATGGCGGACTTGGCGTTCCGCCGGATGAGGCCGTCCATCCGGATGATGTTCAGGCCGATGTCTCCTGGGAGCGAGCGGTCGGCGATGGCGACTGTGGCGCGCTCCCCCTTGATCTCGACGATGTTCCCAGGCCTGATGTCGAGGTCGCGCATGTAGCTCGAGTCGAGCCGGACGATCCCCTTGTTGACGTCGTCCTGGATCGCCTCCGCCACCTTCAGCTTCGCTTCATGGCCTGCAGTCACGGGCACCACCCGGCCCTCGTCGAGGGCACTTCCCCGGCGTATTTTGGGCGTGTTTAAAAGGTTTTTGTCCCCGCTCCTCCCGACCCTGGCGACGCAAGAAAAACATTTAAAGCGCCCCCGAGTTGTGGCCTCTCTTATGGGTGGGCGTTCCGCAGGCTCTGAAATCTCCTCCGAAATCTCCGCCGACATCTCAGGGCTCGGCCTCCGGTGCGGTCTCGAGATTCACCAGCAGCTCGACACCGGGAAGCTCTTCTGCCGCTGCCCCTCCGTCCTCCGCGAGGAGCGGCCTGACTTCGAGGTCGTCCGCACGCTGCGCGCCAGCGCAGGCGAGACCGGCGAGGTGGACGCTGCTGCGCGGCACGAGCAGGCGAAGGCGAAGCGGTTCCGCTACCAGGGCTACCGCGGCACCACCTGCCTCGTGGAGCTGGACGAGGAGCCGCCGCACCCCTTGAACGGGAAGGCGCTGGAGGCGACGCTCCAGGTCGCGAAGCTCCTCGGCTCCTCACTCCTCGACGAGGTCCACGTGATGCGGAAGACGGTCATCGACGGGAGCAACACCTCGGGGTTCCAGCGGACAGCCCTCGTCGCCCTCGGCGGGAGGCTCCGCCAGGAGCCTGTCCGCATCCAGACCGTCTGCCTCGAGGAGGACGCGGCCAAGCTCGTCTCCCGCCAGGCAGGGGAGGACGTCTACAACCTGAGCAGGCTCGGCATCCCCCTCATCGAGATCGCGACAGAGCCGGATATCGCGACGCCGGAGCAGGCGCAGGCTGCCGCCGCGGAGATCGGCATGCTCCTCCGCTCCACAGGGAAGTGCAAGCGCGGCCTCGGCACCATCCGGCAGGACCTGAACATCAGCATCAAGGGAGGGGCGCGCGTCGAGATCAAGGGGGCGCAGGACCTGCGGCTCCTCCCCGACCTGGTGCGGAACGAGGCGCTCCGGCAGCACGGATTGCTCCAGGTGCAGGAGGAGCTGGACAGCCGGGGCCTCTCAGCGGTGCTCCCGCCTCCGCCCCGGGACCTCACCCACATCTTCCAGCATACGCAGTGCGGCTTCGTGAAGAAGACCATCGCCGCAGGGGAGGCGGTCGTCGGATTGCGCCTCCCCCAGCTCCATAGCCTCCTCGGCTTCGAGCTCCTCCCCGGCTACAGGCTCGGCACAGAGCTCGCCGGCTACGCCCACGCCTTCGGCTTCGGCGGCATCATCCACAGCGACGAGGACCCTGTCGGCAAGTACAAGTTCTCGGAGACGGAGGTCGCCTCTGTGCGGCACGAGCTCGGGGTCGAGAAGGAGGACGCCTTCCTCCTCGTCCTCGGAGAGAAGGGGCGCATCGAGGAGCTCTTCGCCTTCCTCCTCATCCCCCGGATCGAGCGGCTCCTCCACGGAATCCCCGGCGAGGTGCGGAAGGCCAATCCTGACGGCACCTCCTCCTTCCTCCGGCCGATGCCGGGAGCTGCGCGGATGTATCCGGAGACGGACATCCGGCGCGTCACCGTTGAGCCGGGGCTGGTCACGGCGCCGAAGCTCCTCACGGAGCAGGAGGCGGACCTCGTCAAGGAGTACAGGATTCCGCAGAGCCACGCGAAGGAGCTCCTCCGCGAAGGGTGGGACTTCCCCTGGTACGCGGCGACGTACCGGCGCCTCCCCCCGCTCTTCCTCGCCACGACGCTCCTCGACTCGCCGAAGGAGATCAGGAAGCGGTACGGCAAGGAGCTCCTGCTGGAGGAGCACGAGGGGGAACTCCGCGACATCCTGGAGCGCGCAGACCGCGGCCTCATCCCGAAGGAGGCGGTCTTCGAGCTCCTCGTCCAGCTCGCGGAGGGGAAACGGCCCGACTACACCCAGTACGCTGTGGCTGACGACGCGGAGATCGAGAAGGTGGTCGTCGACATCATCAAGGCTGACCCGTCCGCCCCGATCAACGCGCTGATGGGCCAGGCGATGGCGAGGCTCAGGGGCAAGGCGCCCGGCCAGAGAGTGATGGAGCTGCTGAGGAAGCACACACCAAAATGAGCGCGTCCACCGGAGCACTCACAAGTATCCTCGTGACCATAATCATTATTTTAGTATTACTTTTCCTTTTCTGGAAACTCTGGTTCTGCCGGAAGCCGCGGCGCGCCATCCCGTACGGCAAGGATGTCATCGCGAGCCCGGCGAACGGGAGGGTCGCGGCGGTCCGCCGCTACGACTCGGAGCGGCTCCAGGTGAAGAAATGGAACCTGGGCTCAGTCGAGGTCCTGGCGCGAGACGTCGCCCCCCGCGGATGGTTCATCCTCATCGTCATGACGCCGTGGAACGTCCATTACCAGCGCGCGCCAGTCACCGGCAGCGTCCTCGCGACGAAACACGTGCGTGGGAAGTTCCTCAACGCCCTCTTTGAGCCGGAGCGGCTCCTCACGCTGGAGAACGAGCAGAACGAGGTCCTCATCGAGGGGGAGCGCGGCAGGCTCAAGGTCGTCCAGATAGCGGGTGCGCTGGCGCGGCGCATCTCCTGCTTCGTCCGCGAAGGGCAGCGGGTGGAGAAGGGCTCGCTCCTCGGCTTCATCGACCTCGGCAGCCAGGTGGCCCTCATCCTCCCCGCGAACGTCGAGGTGAAGGTGAAGAAGGGCGACCGCGTCCTGGACGGCGAGAGCGCAGTCGCGGTCTTCAAGGAGGGACGCCGATGAAAGAGCCGACTGAGTTCAGAATCTTCTTCCCCGACATCGTCACCCTGCTGAACCTCGCCGCCGGCCTCTTCGCCATCTACGCCGCCATCCTCGGCGACACCCGGACAGCGATGCTCCTCGTCGTCGCCGCCATGCTCTTCGACTACTTCGACGGCAGGATCGCCCGGTTCCTCCGGCAGGAGCACAGCCTCGGCGTGCAGCTCGACTCCCTGGCGGACATGGTGAGTTTCGGCGTCGCTCCCGGCGTCATCGCCCTGCTCTGGTACCGGCTCGACTATTTCATCCTCGGTGCCGCCGTCCTCTTTGCGGCCGCCGGAGCGTACCGCCTGGCGCGGTTCAACATCATCGCCACATCAGAGGAGCGCGTCAAGGAGTTCGTCGGCCTCCCCATCCCCTCGGCCGCCCTCATCGTCCTCGCGTCGCTCCTCCTCGGCCTCCCTGCCCTCGCGGAGGCGTTCCTCATCCTCCTCGCCAGCGTGCTGATGGTGGCGACGTTCAAGCTGAAGAAATTGTAGGATTCGTTCAATAAGCCAATGGGGTTTTGGCGTGGTGGTTTGCCGTACGGGGACCATCCGCGCCACAGCGCGGCGTCCATACTTGGCCTTTGCTGGCCTCGGGCGCAGAGGCTGCCCGTACGGTAATCACCCTTCGTCAAATCGTTTACGTGAAGGTTACGCCGATGATTCCGTTCCTCGAGCTGCTCTACCTCTTCCTGCCCGGCTACTTCGCGAACGGCTCCCCTCCTATCATCGCGAAACTGCCGCTGCTCCGGCGCTGGAACACGCCCCTGGACCTCGGGGGATCGTGGAACGGCAAAAGACTCCTGGGCGATAATAAGACGTTGCGGGGAGTGATCATGGGAACCCTCCTCGCAGGCCTCGTCTTCCTCCTCCAGAAATTTTCCCTCTCCGCCGTCGTCAGCACGCCATCTATCCATTACTCCTCGCTGCCGTGGTGGTTCGGGCTCCTCTTCGGCTTCGGCGCGCTCTTCCTCGGCGACTGCGGCAAGTCCTTCATCAAGCGGCGCCTCGGCCTCGCTCCCGGGAAGCCATGGGTACCTTTCGACCAGATTGACTACACGGCGGGCGCCTTCCTCTGTACCTTCTGGCTCTTCTGGCCCGGCTGGCTCGGCTTCCTCTTCCTCCTCGTCGCGAACGCGCTCATCACCGCGTCGTTCCACGCGGCAGGCCATCTCCTCCGCATCAATGAAGCGCGCTTCTGACATAAAACATATAAAGAAACTCAGGGGATGGAGCACAGATGTTCACCGTCGACTACGTCACCCCTGACCTCGCCGCGCTCAGGAAAGAGGGGTTCGTGGCTGACATGCACTTCCACACGAGCCACAGCCACGACTCGAAGACCGCGATCGTGGACATCATCAAGCTGGCGCGGAGGCTCGGCGTCGCGGTCGCGGTCACCGACCACAACCTGATCGGCGGGGCGCTCGAGGCATCGCGGTTCAAGGGCGTCAGCATCATCCCCGCGATCGAGATCTGCACCTCCGAGGGGAAGGAGGTGATCCCCTACTTCTACGACGCAGGCCATCTCCAGGAGTTCTACGAGAGGCGGCTCGCCCCCTTCCTGAAGGAGAAGAACGCCCTGCGGAGCAACCGGACGTCGATCAGCCTGCGAGAGCTCCTCGCCATGCTCGAGGAGGAGGAGTGCGTCGTCTCGCTTCCGCATCCCTTCGCGCCGCAGCCGCGCCAGAGCTACCGCTTCTTCTCGCGGCGCCACGACCTCGCCGCCCACGTCGACATCGTGGAGGTCTTCAACCAGCTCATGACGCGGCGCGCCAACCTCGCCGCTCTCGGCTGGGCTGTCCAGCTCCGCCGCGGCGTCGTGGGCGGGAGCGACGGCCACACGCTGAAGCGGCTCGGCCAGGGCGTCACCGTGACGCAGGCGACGAGCGTCGCGGAGCACCTCGACCTCCTCGCGAAAGGCGCCGCGCGGATCTACGGCGCCGAGCTCAAGGCGCACCAGCGCGTCCTGGGCTACGCCTCCACGACGGTGCGCCACAAGCTCCAGAACGGCGTCGCCGGCGGCCTCAGGAAGGGGCTCTCGTTCCCGGCCCGCGCCTCGCGCCGCCTCCTCCGGCTCTCGAGACGCTGAGCCCCCGGCATTTATCCCAGCTGTCGTCTGAGCGCGAGGTAGTTCGCTGCCCAGAGCATCGAGTCGTCGCTGTGGAAGAAGAGGGAGCGGTGCGGCCTCCCCTCCCTCGTCAGCACCTCCGGATAATTTCGTTCACGCTCGATGAGCTCCGTGAACCTGCCGAGGTACTCCCGCGCCTGCGCCCCGTCGTGCCGCGCCACCGCCTGCACGAACATGTTCCCGAGGTGGAGCCAGACCGTGTCCTTCTCCCAGCCACCCATCAATGCGTCGAGCCAGAGCATCCTCGTCCTGGCGTAGCCGGACTCGTAGCGGAGCGGATAGGGTTGGTCGAGGCGCGCCGCCTGGATCGCCGCGAGGGCCTTCGGGAACCTCTCCCGCTCCTCTTTTTCGCTCAACACGCCGAGCCAGAAGGGCGCGACGTTCGCGTCGCCCGTGAGGGTGGCGTTGGAGAGGTCGTCCTTGAAGTAGTTCCCCGTCCAGAAGTTCGTTATAAGCAATTTCCCGTAATCGTAGCGTCGCAAGGGGTTTGCGAGCCTGAGCTCTGCCGCGTGCTTCCTGACCGCCGCGACCATGGCGTTGTCGTAGCAGCTCGACTCGCGCAGCGCGTAGTCCCTCATCCCAGCGACGCGGAGGTTCCGCCGCACGAGACCGCTTCTCCTGTCGATGACCTCGCCGACGAACCGTGCTATCTCCTTCTCCAAGAACGATTTGTATCTTTTTGTGAGCTCTTTATCGTTTAACGATGCGAGGGAGTGGAGGAGGAACGCGAGCGCGTCCGGGCTCTCGCAGGCCGGGAAGTTGAACGGCGCGCCCCGGGGGCTGATCTGCTGCGTCACCCTGCCGCTGCGCGCGTAGCAGGAGAGCGCATACTCGAGCGTCCTCCGGACGCGGTCGCGGTGGCCCAGCGCGAGCAGCGCGTCGACGCACATCCCGAAGTCGCGCGCATAGAAGAGAGGGTAGTTGTTGAGCGAGGTCCTGTAAACGCCTCTCCTCTCGTCCCAGCACTCCTCGACGATCGTCTCGCAGATCCGCTTGGCGTCGCCATCGTACCGCCGCGGCCCGCCGATGTTCGCCTTCATGGCGTGGCCGACGACGCGGAGCCCCTCACGCAGCTGCGCCAGCATCCCCTCACCGCCTCAGCTCGAGGCTGAACCGCTCGAAGTTGTACCTGCGCGCAGCCACGACTGACCGCGCGTAGAGGTTGAAGGCGTTGAGGTGGAAAATGGCGAGGAGGAGCGCGCCGATGAGCGTCCAGATGATGTCCCTCGCCCGGATGACGAAGGCGAGGGCGACGCCGATGGCGGGAGCGACGCCGAGGAGGGCGCCCGCGCTCAGCTGCCCCAGCTCGAGGACGCCCAGCGCCGCCGGGATGGGGACTGCGTAGGCGATGCCCACGCCAGTGAGGAAGACGAGGATGGAGAAGAGATTGGCGTCGTAGCCGAGGATGAGAAGAGCGAACTTGTACTCGAGGAACATCAAGGCCCAGAGGAGCGCGTTGATGAGGACGGAGCGCCGGAAATGGCGGTTCTTCCGCGTGTAGAAGTGCGTGATGAGCTCCTCGAGCTCGTCGGCGGCGTGCTGAACCCTCGGCCAGTTCCGGAGACGGTGGACGCGGAGGAGCCGGAGCACCGGGACGAGGAGCCGCTTCCGCCTGAAGACGTGGTAGAGGAAGATCGCGGCGAGGCCGACCGCGACGAGGCCGAGGATGACGAGGGAGACGCGGGCGACGAGGGCGAAGCCGGTCGCGCTCGCGATGAGGAGGGTACCGAGGAAGAACATCGCGACGTTGAAGAGGAGCTCGAGGCTCTTGTCCACCACCGCGCTGCTGAACCCCACTTTCAGGGGGATGCCCTGCTTCTGGAGGAGGAGCGCCCTGACCGGCTCGCCGCCGATGTGGGCGCTCGGCGTGAAGTAGCCGACGGAGAAGCCGATGAGACGGTAGATGAAGAGCGTGTAGAACGGCAACCGGACGCCGTACGCGTCGAGGGCGACGTGCCACCGGATGGTGAGGCTGACGGCGATGAGGAACGAGACGAGGAGGTAGGCTGCGATGACGATCCAGCTCGCATGGCGGAAGGCATCCAGCACCTGTCTGAGGCCGACGCCCCAGACGATGGCGATGGAGACTGCGAGGCCGACGAGGAAGGACCAGAGGACCGCGTGGGTGATGACGCTCTTGCCAATCTTCGCAGGCATGTGACCTTTCAACCTTTCCGCTCTTATTAATATTTTGAGAAAGGGACGCGCCTGGGGCATCTTCGCTTCGTTCAGGGCTCCCAGTCGCTCCGCTTCGCTACGCGCCTGGGAGGATTTGAACCCCCGACCTACAGCTGTCACCCGCGCCTCTGCTAACTCTCGTCCAAGGCTTTCGCCTCTAGCGAAATGGTCATCATCGGCGCATAGGAGGCTGTCGCTCTATCCAAGCTGAGCTACAGGCGCACCTGCGGCGCGCCGGACCTCCTCGCCAACCTCGGAGGCACGGGCACGCACTCTCTTCTCGAGAACCCCCGGATCCTTTATTAAGATTACGAGTAAAAACCCTTAAAACGCCGTTCCTATTCTCCTCACGCCATGTACGTCATCAAGCGCAAGCCGGAGGACTTCATCGTCGAGGAAGTCATGGCGCTCCACCCGCAGCCAACCGGCGATTATCTCATCGTCAGGATGACGAAGCGGGAGCGGAACACTGAGGAGGTGGCGCAGCTCCTCGCGGAGCGACTCAGGATCCGCCGCAGGGACGTCGGCTACGCCGGCGCGAAGGACAGGAACGCGGTGGCGACGCAGCACTTCTCGCTCAAGGGCGTCAAGGAAGAACGACTCGCCAAACTCAATATCCCCGGCGTCACCATCGCCGTTCTCGGCCATCTTGACGCTCCGCTAGGATTGGGGGTCCTGGAGGGGAACAGGTTCACGATAACGGTGAGGAACTTGGAGGGCGATGAGGACCTCTCGCTGCCGAAATCGGTCCCGAACTATTTCGACGAGCAGCGGTTCGGGGGCAACAACGCAGCCATCGGCAAGGCGCTCCTCAAGAAGGAGTTCGCGGCCGCGATCAGCCTCGTCAGGGAGTCCTCCGCGACCGGCGCCCCCCTCGTCGACGCCTATCTCGCGGGCCATCCCGGCGACGCCATCGGCGCCCTCCTCCGGCTGCCGCGCCAGCTGCTCAGGATGTACCTCCACGCCTACCAGTCCCTCCTCTGGAACCGGGCGCTGGCGCAGTACGTGTCGTCAAGAACCGCCACTACCAAAAAAATTGGTTATTCAGTAGGGGAGTTCGTCTTTCCCCGCAGGGACGTCGCCATTGAGGATATATCTCTGCCGTTACTGGGATTTAGTACGACAACGCCGGACTCTTCAGTCATGGCCATCCTCTCCGAAGAGAAGATTTCGCCCCGTGATTTCGTCATACGGCAGCTGCCGAACCTCTCGCTCGAGGGCGAGCTGAGGGCTGCGCTGATCGTTGTCGAGGAGTTCTCCGTGAGCGACTTCGCGGACGATGAGGAGTTCTCGGGGAAGAAGAAAGCCGTGCTCCGTTTCTCGCTGCCGAAGGGGAGCTACGCCACGGTCGTGGTGCGGGCGCTCCTCGCCTAGACCTTGGCGTGCCGTTGGATCTCCGACCAGACCTCTTCGATCCCCTGGTCGCCGTTGATCCGGACGACCTTGGCGTCGTAGTGGCGGATGAGCGGTTCTGTCTGGCTGTGGTAGGCTGCGAGGCGCTGCCGCACAGCCTCGGGGTAGTCGTCTGTCCGCTGGATGAGCGGCGAGCCGTCGATGTCGCAGACCCCCTCCCGCTTCGACGGCTTGTACTTGACGTGGTAGTCCTTGCCGCACTCGGAGCAGATCCTCCTCCCCGCGATCCGCTCGACGCAGACCTCGTCCGGCACCTCGAGGAGAATCACCTCGTCGGGCGGGACGTGCTTGTCGAGGAGCTTCGCCTGCTCCCTGTTTCTGGGGAAGCCGTCGAGGATCCACCCCTCCGGGTGCTGCCGGATCTGGTGGTGGAGCATCTTCCAGACTATCTTGTCAGGGACGAGGACGCCCTGGTCGATGATGCCCTTGATTTTCTTGCCCAGCTCGCTCCCCGCCTTCGTCTCCTCGCGGAGGAGCTCCCCCGGCGAGAGGTGGGGGATGCTGAGCCGCTTCGCGATGAGGTCCGCCTGCGTCCCCTTCCCCGAGGCCTGGGGGCCGATGATGAGGAGCTTCATGGCCGGATGCCGCCCACCGAGGGTTTTTATATGTTGCTGTTTTGGCGTTGAGGGGTAATCTGAGATGGGAGAAGCGATGGAGAGGACTAGCCGAAGTACCCTTTCTCGCGCTGGAGCGGCTGGTTCTCTTCCCAGCCTGCTTGGAGCTTCTTCGCGATTTTCTGGAGGGCGGGCTTTTGTTTCTGCCATTCGCCGAGCGCCTGCGTGATGAACTTGCCGTACTCCCTGCCGTCGACGTCCGCTATGGTGAAGCTCCTGAGGATGGACATCAGCTTCCGGTACGTCCTGACGATCCCCTCGAGCTCCTCGTCGGAGAAGTAGCTGCACTCGTTCATCGCCGCGAGGCTCGTGTCCGGCTGGAGGAGGTCCTCGAGAAGCTGGGCGTGGTTCTCCACCCTGTCGCGGACCTTCTTCGCGGTCTCGCGGACCAGGTCCTCTGCCTCGTCGGGGATGGAGAGGAGGTCGAACTCCCTGATGACAGGTTCCGCCTCCTTGATGCCGAGCTTGGCGAGCGCCTTGGCGAGGTCGTCGTGGAGCGCGGGCTTCCGGTCTTCTGCCATCCGTGGGAGGGGTTATGCCGCTGCTTATATTGGTTATGGAGGATACCGCGGCATTCGACCCCGCCCTCTTTTTCCGCCACGCCTCGCCGCCCATTGGTCGGTATAGCTCTTCCAGTCTCTGTTGGGTTTCGCTGTTTAACCCCAAGCTTAATTACTATTAATTATAATAATAATTTACGTTATTTTTGCTATTTAAGCCCGAACTTAAATACTATTAATTATAATAATGACTCATTTATTCTCGCTGTTTAACCCGAAACTTAATTACTATTAATTGTACTATTGCGCTATTTAACTTCGGGCTTAATTACTATTAATTATAATGTTTTTTTCTTGGCCCGTTCTCTTCCGGTCCGCCGAAAGGTTTAAATAATAGAGAATACGGGTGTATTACAAATCTAGTACGGAACAGCAACGACAAAATGCAGAGACGACGAATGTATGCCGGTTGTATATTATCTGTAATACAACTGTAATACTTCTGTCGTTCACCACAGCGGCGACACGATGGCGACGACGGAGACGCTGACAGTCAGGCTGCCGGATGAGATAGTCAGGATTCTCGACTCCCTCGTGGAGCGCGGCCTCTTCAGCAACCGGAGCGAAGCGATCCGCGAGTTCTTGCGCGACTACGTGGAGGGGCCGAATGGCTGACGTCGTCGTCGCAGTCCGGGTCCCCCGTACCCTCATCGCTGAGCTGAAGGAGCGGACAGAGCGGGACCACTACGCAGACCTCTCCGAGCAGGTGCGCTCCATCGTCCGGCGCGGCTGCCTCAAGTACACCAACCCGGTCACGCACGAGATCAAGGAGCTGAAGGAGCAGCTGAAGGAGGAGCTCCGGAAGGAGACAGGAGAGCTGAAGACCGAGGAGCTCCTCTCAGCCCTGAAGGAGCTCCTCGCCAAGCGCGGAGGTGAGGAGCGATGAGAGGCCTCTCCGCTGCCCTTCTCCCGGCGCTCCTGGCGCTCCTCCTCATCACGCCAGCCTTGGCAGCCATCGACCTCATCTCCCCTGCCCAGGGCGCGGTGAGCAACGGCCTCAACGTGACCTTCGAGTACTACCCCTCACTGGACGGGGTGGAGAGCTGCACCCTCACCGTCGACACCCAGCCATTCCTCGACACCACGATCACGAACAACGCCTTCAACACCTTCACCGTCGTCAACATCGACCCTGGCAGCCACGTCTGGAGCATCGCCTGCCAGAACAGCGCCGGGAGCGAGAGCTCGGTCGCCAGGTCCTTCCTCATCGACAGGAGCCAGCCGAACGTCTCCATCCTCGCGCCGCTCCCGGACGCCACGACGACAGGGGCGGTCACCTTCCTCGCCACTGACGACAACGCAGCCACGATGCGCTGCACCGTCAACGCGAACGCCACGTACGTCACCGACGCCATAGTCCAGAACGGCACTCCGGCGACGCTCAACCTGAGCCTCAGCGACGGCACCTACCAGCTCATGGTCACCTGCCTCGACAACGGTTCGAACGCGGGGAGCGACACGCGGACAGCCACGTTCCGGAGCCCGCCCCCCCTCCTCTTCCTCAACCTCACCATGCCGAAGAGCCAGTACAGCCTCGGCGAGCCCGCCCCCCTCCGCATCAGCACCCTGCAAGGGGCGAACGTCTCCATCGAGGTCTGCCCGGACAGCCAGGGATTCGTCCAGTGCTACACCCCCCTCATCGCCGGCCCCTTCCCCCAGACGGTGGTCCTCCCCTACACCAACCGGACCGGCCGCTACCTCGTGGACGGCGTCGCCCTCTACGGGAACCAGAGCGCGGCCAGCCACCTCAACTACACCGTGACGAACACGATGACGGTCGCCATCGCCGCAGACCACGCGCCGCTCCTCAACGACAACACGACCCTGACAGCCTCGGCTGCTGGCGGCATCGGCGCGGTCACCTACCGGTGGAACCTGAGCAGCGGCTCGAAGGTGACGGGGAGCAGCGTCACCGTCGCCTACACCGTGGTGGGCGTCTTCACCGAGCGGGTCACCGCGACCGACAGCGCAGGGAACAACGCCACAGCCTCCTTCACCTTCAGCATCGAGCCCCTCGCCACGGTCACGGTGACGGTGACTGACGGGAAGAGCGGCCAGCCGCTCCGCAACGCCACGGTCCAGCTCAAGCGGGATGGAGTCACGGACGAGCCGGAGAGCCTCCTGACCGACGAGCAGGGGATGGTCGCCTTCGAGCGGGAGCCGGACACCTACAAGCTCTTCGTCTCCAAGGCAGGCTACTCCTACTTCCTGAACGAGACGAAGATCATGGTCGACGTCGCCTTCTCTGTGACGCTCCAGCCGGAGGACAACGACAGGCCTGTCGTGACGCTCCTCTCCCCTGCCAACGGCTCGACTGTCGGCCCGCCGGTCAGGGTGGGCTACACCGTCCAGGACTCGACAGCGGCGCGATGCACGATCAGCCTCGCCAAGGGAGGAGTCCAATGGCTCCAGCAGGCAGGCACCCAGACGATTACAGACAGCCAGGCCCATTACTTCGACCTCCCCGCCCTCGAGGAGACGGGCTACCTCTACCTCGTCGAGTGCGTCGACGCCGCGGGGAACCAGGGGGCGAGTGAGCAGCGCTCCTTCCAGGTCCAGCAGGGAGCCCAGGCGGAGCCGCTCGCCCCTGTCTCGTCCGACGACCCGCTCGCGGTCATCGACCAGGCGTACGGCGCCTACGACAGCTTCATAGCGGAGCAGAAGGCGGTGGCTGACCTCCTCGGCTGGGAGGATCTCATCAAGGAGCGGAAGCGGGCCATCGAGCGGGCTGAGCGGGACATCCAGGCGCTCCAGTTCCGGCGCGACCTGGACGCGGCGGAGAGGGCGCGCCAGCAGGCCGCGCTGGAGGCGAACATCACCCAGGAGCAGGCAACCGTCCCCATCGACCTGGCCATCCTCGGCTCCCGGCAGACCATGGAGTATACCAGCGACGAGTACCTGACGGCGCTCGTCCCAGCAATCCGCCAGCAGAAGGGGTACGCCTTCACGGACGGGCAGCTCGGAGCCTACCTCAAGGGTGTCCAGCAGGAGTTCACCCTGGAGACCTCCCTGGTACGGGCCAAGGTCGTCTACGCGGACAGGCGCGAGGAGCCCCTCAGCATCGTGACCCACGACCTCCAGTACAAGGCGGCCAACGGGAGCGCACCCTCCCCCTACTCCCTCTACGAAGCAATCCCCGCGGACGTCGCCACCGGCGCCGACGAACTCGTCACCGCCAACGAGAAGTCCCTCCTCTCAGCGCAGCCGCTCGCCTTCGAGTTCGGCGCTGAGCAGCGGATCACCTACTACGTCAGGAAGGACGTCTCCCTCGACAGCCTGGCAGGGGTGCGGACCGTGCTCCTGAAGAGGCCCAGCGCCTCTGACCTCGAGGCTGCGACCGGCCATTCCATCCTCTCCTTCGTCCCTCTCATCGACTGGCGCCTCAGCCTCCTCCTCACCCTGGTCGTGGTCTTCCTAGTCATCCTCCTCCGCCGGGCCCCGCTCCTCCGCCACGTCAAGTACCTCCTCTACGCCGAGTCGAGGAAGAGGGGACTCCACGAGGTGCGCCTCCTCGTCAACGACGGCCTCGCCCAGCTCGAGTCCGGGGAGCTGGACGGCGCCATGATGCGGTACAAGGAGGCGAAGCTCAGCTACGAGCGGCTCAGCGAGTACGGCCAGAACGAGGTCTTCGCCGACCTTGAGCGGCTCAGGCTAGCCCTGGACGGCTGCTACTTCGTCCTCCTCAGCGACCGGATCCACGAGGCGATGGTCGATGGCAGGCTGGCGGACGCCGTCGACGACTACGAGCGGCTCGAGGGGACCTTCGCCAGGCTCGGCAAGGAGGAGCAGGCGCGCCTCGTCGAAATCGTCCTGGAGCTGGGCCGGAGGCTCGGCATGACCGGTGAACAGAACGCAGGGGGCAGCATGGGTGCGGTGAGCGGTGTTCAGAGCGCGGTGAGCAGCAGCCAGAGTCCAGAACCCCGCGCTCAGAACCCATATTTCGGCGCTGAGAACCCAGCTCCCGACGGAGGCGGCCCATGAGGCTCGACACCAGGCCCAGGCGCGCCGCCTTCTGGCTCGGCATCCTCCTCCTCTCGCTCCTCGCCTTGAAGGGGCTGGTCATCGTCGGCCAGTTCCTCGGCTACGCGAGCTACGCCGGCAGGGCCGGGACGATCACTGAGCTGATCATCGAGCACCGGCTCCCGACCCAGTACTGGGCGGCCCAGTACGGCGTCGCGGTCAGGGTCGCCGGGTACACGGACCAGCAGTCCGAGGAGTTCGTGACCGGCGACATGAAGGAGAACAACCTCCTCTTCGACTGCCTCGAGCAGGACATCGACCACGAGGTCTACGCCATCACCGTGGACCCGGCGACGGTCGACCTCTCCAACCTCTACCCCCTCTCCGGCCCGGAGCTGGACGCCCTGCTCGGGCGGAACGCGAGCGACTACGACTCCGCCTCGAACACGTACACGCAGCCCATCACCGTCAAGTACGGCACCTTCGACATCCAGACGGCGGGCACGGTGACGTACAAGCTGAACGAGGTCCCGCCGGTCACGTTCCGGGTGGCAATCCTCCGGACCGCGAACAGGACCCCGGTCTACGCCGCCATCATCGCCAACTTCACCAGGGGGTTCAACAACCGGATCTACAACTACCAGCTCCTCCTCCCCGCGCTCATGAACGCGTCGACGCGCTACTACTTCTTCACCGACCCGCACGACGTCTGCCCGGAAGGCGAGCAGACAGGGCCGAACACCGGCGTCGTCTACGGCACAGTCACGACGACGACCGGCACCCCCCTCCCCGGCGTCATCGTCGAGGTGGCCGGGGTGACCAACCTCACCGACGCGAACGGCAACTACGTGATCAGGACCAGCGCCGGGCTCCACGACATCTTCGCCATCAAGACAGGGTACAAGATATACCGGAACAACGTCACGGTGATCGCGGGGAACGCGACGCAGCACGACATCGTCATGGAGGAGGAGGCGATCCCGAACCCGAACACCGGCGTCGGTCCCGGCGTCGGCCCTGCGCAGCACGAGGGGGTAGGCCCGGGGCAGGACGTCGGCCCGGGAGAGGCGCCCATCGTTCCCATCGTCCAGCAGCCCAAGGTGATCGAGGGGAAGGACTACATCATCTCCCTGAACGAGCTGAACCGGAAGCTGCGGCTCGGCCAGTTCCTCCAGGAGAGGATCTACATCTACAGCTTCAAGAAGATGACAGCGCACGTCACCCTCACGATCAACGGGACCGAGATCGGCACGCTCATCAAGCCTGACAGGACCTCGCTCAACGTGGAGCCGAACGGCAAGGAGGAGTTCGTCCTCACCATCTTCGGCGTCGGCGGCGTCGGCGTCTTCAACGGCTCCATCGAGCTGGGCGGCGACCTGAACGCCACCATCCCGGTGAGCATCGAGGTGCTGCCGAAGGAGCAGCTCCCGGTCGAGGCGCTCGATCTCAAGGTGGAGACGGCGGGGAAGACCTACTACCCTGGCGACATCGTCAAGGTGAAGACCGACCTGCGGAACATGCTCTCCGACCAGGAGTACCCAGTCAGGCTCTTCTACACTGTCCAGCCGCCGGAGGGGAACAGGACGGTCTGGACGTACGAGACGAACGTCTTCCTCAAGACCGCGTTCAGCCTCATCAAGGGGTTCGAGCTCCCCAGCGGCACGCCTCCCGGCGACTACATCGTCCGCGTCACGGCGAACTACCTCGGCCTCAGCAGCGGTACCAGCACCATCTTCACGGTCGCGGTCCCGTTCTGGCAGCGCGTCTTCCTCGGCCTCAAGTACTGGCACTGGCTCCTCATCCTCCTCGGAGTCGCCGCGCTCGCCGGCGCAGCCTACCTCATCAGGCGGAACATCGAGTCGAAGAAGAAGTACCACCTCAGGGTCGAGTACGACGAGCTCCCCAAGCCGGGGCCGAGGTCCATCTACGTGGGGAAGATCGCCGAGACCGACCGGATGACCTACTTCAACCTGGAGAACTTCAAGACCCACACCATCGTCGCCGGCTCCACAGGCGGCGGCAAGACAGTCAGCGCCCAGGTGATCATCGAGGAGGCGCTGGAGAAGGGCGTCGCCGTCCTGGTCTTCGACCCGACTGCGCAGTGGACCGGGATGCTCAGGCCGTGCAAGGACAAGACGATGCTCGCCCTCTATCCATACTTCGGGATGAGGCGGGCGGACGCGAAGGCGTTCAACGGGAACATCCGCCAGGTGAACGACCCGCGCGAGAAGATCGACATCCGGAAGTACGTCAAGCCCGGGGAGATCCAGGTCTTCGCCTGCCACAAGCTCGACCCGAAGGACATGGACGTCCTCGTCTCCAACGCGATCAGGGAGATCTTCCACCAGGGCTTCGGCGAGGAGAAGCTCCTCAAGGTGCTCTTCGTCTTCGACGAGGTCCACCGCCTGCTCCCCAAGTTCGGCGGCAGCGGCGACGGCTTCCTCCAGGTTGAGCGGGCCTGCCGTGAGTTCCGGAAGTGGGGCCTCGGCGTCGTCCTGATCTCGCAGGTCCTCTCGGACTTCGTCGGCACGATCAAGGCGAACATCAACACCGAGGTCCAGATGCGGACGCGCGACGAGGGCGACCTCGAGCGGATCCGGCAGAAGTACGGCGAAGAGGTCTTGCGGTCCCTCGTCAAGGCGACGGTGGGGAGCGGCATGGTGGAGAACCCCGCGTACAACCGCGGCAGGCCCTACTTCGTCGCCTTCAAGCCCCTCAAGCACAGCGTCGAGCGCCTCACCGACGAGGAGATCGAGCAGTACAACACGTACAACGACCAGATCGACAACCTCGCCTACTCCCTCGAGCAGCTCGAGCAGGCAGGGGTGGACGTCTTCGACCTGAAGCTCGAGCTGAAGCTGGCGCTGGACAAGGTGAAGACCGGGAACTTCAACATGGTCAAGATCTACCTCGAGGGGCTTGTCCCCCGTATGGACAAGCAGTGGGAGAAGCTCGGCCAGAAGCCGAAGCAGCTGGTCCGCGAGCTGGTCAGCATGAAGGATATCCAGGCGGAGCTGAAGAAGGCGCAGAAGGAGCGGGCCACGTACGAGGCTGAGCGGCAGGCGGCTGAGCAGCAGCAGGCCAAGCCAGCGGAGAGGAAGGAGTGGGGCTGGAAGGAGGACGTGCCGCCGGAGAAGATCCTCAACCTCAGGAACGGGATGATCGTCATCAACCTCGCCAGCCTCTACGACGAGATTGCGGCGATGAAAGAGGCAGATCTGCCACGGGAGTTCGACCCCGAGCCTGCGCAAGAGCAGGGAAAGCCGCAGAAGCAACCCATCAACCGGTTCGCCGAATGGGTGAGGGACGCGGTCGGCGACAAACAGCTCGCCTACGCCCTCGCAGCGGCGAAGACGAAGGAGGAACTCCTCAGGACGCTGGAGCTGAAGAAGGCGGGGAAGCCTATCCCTGAGAACAAGCCGCCGCCCTGGTTCAGCTTCCAGGAGTGGGCGCACGCGGAGAACGCCAAGATCGTGAAGGAGCAGCTGCAGCCTGCCTCCGCTGCGCCACCCGCCAGGCAGGAGGGGCCGCTCACCGCGGAGCCGCAGGCGGCGCCGATCAGGTTCGAATCCGCTGTCCGGAAGGAGGCGCCAGCGGCGCAGGAGCCCGCGCCGCAGCCGGCGAAGCAGGAGACTCCGCAACCAGCGAGGCAGGAGACTCCGCGGCCGGAGCAGCCTCGACAGGAGGCGCAACCCCTGGAGCAGCCAAAGCCAGCACCATCTGCGCAGCCGGTCCAGGCAGCGAAGTCCACGAGCAGCCTCGACAGCCTCGTCGTCGCAGACGAGTCCAAGGCCTTCCACCTGGAGAACGGGGTCTCGCTCCACGGCATCAAGGAGCTCCGCGACTACCTCCCCACGATGGACGAGGGAATCTTCCGGAACCACGTCGGCCTCGACTACAACCACTTCGCCGACTGGATCAGCGGCGTCTTCCGGAACGATGAGCTGGCGCGGAAGGTCTCATTGGCGCGGACGAAGGAGCAGCTCCTCGCGGTGCTCAGTACGTAGAAAATGCGCCGATAAATGGAAAGAAAGAAAAAGAGAGGATGAGAAGCGTCATAGAAAGAGAGGTGGGCGAGTGACTGAGAAGGTGCTGGAGGAGCCGAGGCTCTACTTCTGGCTCAGGTCAGGCAGCGGATTGCGCTCCCTGCGGGAGCTGGCGAACAGGCTCCCCTCCATGCCCGCGGACGAGTTCGCCTACCACTCCGGCCCGCCCCGCCACGACTTCTCCGCCTGGATAGAGGGGGTCTTCGGCGAGAAGGAGCTGGCGGAACGGCTCCGCAAGTGCAGGGCGAAGGAGGAGTTCCAGACCGTGCTCTACAACCACCTCGTCCGCCACGAGCTCCACAAGCGGAAGGAGGAGCGGGCCAGGCGCGAGGCGCAGAAGGCAGAGCACCGGGCTCAGAGTCCAGAACCCCGTGCCCCGTCCCCCGAGGAACTGCTCGCCTCCGACCCTGCGAAGTTCTCCGCGTACCACGCAGAAGAATCAAAGCTGAAGGATGCGCTCGCGGACAGGTTCGACGCGGTCGCGCGACGGTTCGCCGAGGCGAAGGTGGCGCTGACGCCGGAACGGGTGACGAAGCGGATCGAGGCGATCACGGCGCGGCACAAGGAGCTCCGCCAGCGGATCGCCGACGCGCGGAAGCAGGGGAAGGACCCCCTGATAGCTGACCTGACGTTGCGGCCGGTGGTTGCGAAGCTCGAATACGCGCGCCTCTCCGAGGACGAGCGGGACTTCCAGCAGATTGAGACGATCCTCCGCGAGGCGGAGTTCGAGCTGAAGGAGGAGCTGGAGCTCCAGTCCCCTGACGCGAAGCGGGACGTCGAACGGTTGGCGGGCGGCGCAGGGGGCCGCGCTCAGGGCCCAGACCACCGCGGAGGCGGTCGCTGATGGGCCTCTTCGGGAAGAAGGTGGACAGGGACACCCTCATCAGCCTGGGGCTCGCAGACGCGGAAGCAGCTGCCGCAACGGCGCTGAAGCCCGAGAACGAGGTGAAGACCGGGAACGAGAAGGTGGACATCGAGCTGACCAAGGTCTACGCCCAGCTCGAGGGGTTCGCAGAGCTCCGGAAAGCCAACTCGGAACGGTTCAGCCGCTTGTCCGAGCAGCTCGGCGAGGTCCGCGGCATGATAGTGGATACGAACAAGGCGATGTCCAAGGTCGAGGTGGCGGCGACAAAGGCCGTTGATCTGGTCGAAAGTGTCCATCCGGAGAAGCTGATGATCGAGGTGCGGAAGCAGGACTCCAAGGTGGAGGCGCTCCGCGCCAACATCGAGTCGAGCGAGGCGATCCTGAAGGACCTCATGGGCGAGATCAAGCGGGTCCGGGAGCAGATGAACTTCTACAAGGGGACGGAGCAGGTCGTCCAGCTGAACGAGGAGGTGAAGCAGGAGCTGGCAAGCATCAAGAAGATGGAGGCTGTCGTCGGCAGGCACGCGGACAAGGTGGAGACGATCTTCCTCGAGGTGGAGAAGAAGTTCGTCGTGTTCGACAAGCTCGGCTCCATCGTCAAGGACCTCCAGGAGGAGCTGAAGAAGATGGAAGGCGACTCCGACAAGATGCGGGTCAAGCTGGAGCAGAAGGAGGAGAAGAAGGAGTTCGTCACCCTGATGGACAAGTTCAACGACTTCGAGAAGCACACCACCAACCTGCTGAAGCTGCTGGACGAGCGGGCCAAGACGATGCGGGAGGGGCTGGAACGGGACTTCTCCCGCCTGAAGGAGCGGCTGGAGAAGCGGCTCAAGACCGGCTACATCGACCTCGACGCGACGCCGATCGTCATGACGCAGCAAACCCAATCCACAGCGGGCGCCGACGTCGCCGGCGGCGACAGCCGGGAGAAAGGGGTCCGAGGGCTCTTCAAGCGCAAGATCATCGAGAAGACGCTCGAGGAGAAGAAGGAGTGAGCGCCAGATTCTGAACGAGCTCGGCTTCTACTGCACTGCGCGCTGCGACGATGAGGACGTGGCGCTCAGGAAAGCCCTTTGCCGAGCAGGGGGATGCCTTCGCTGTAGACCTGCTTCGCCACGGCAGAAACTCCGAATTCCGCCCGTGAGAACGCGTGGAGCTGGACCTTCGTCGCGAACCGCTCTGAGGCCCAGTCGGCGATGCTGACGAGCTCCGTCTCCTTCGGGCGTCCGCTGAAGATGAGGGCGACGTCGATGTCGCTCGTCTCCCTCGCGGTGCCGCGGGCGTGGCTGCCGAAGAGATAGGCCGCTTCCAGATCCGCAAAGGCGTCGAAGAGCTTGCGGAGCAGCTCGGCGAGGAGGAGGCGGAACCGATAGTCGAGGTGGCGGAGTCTCGCGCGCTCCTTCTCGATGAGCTGGAGGAGCAGGTTCGCGGTCTCGTTCCCGAGATCGAGACGGTACCTGTTGCGCTCTTGGAGGAGGATGCCCGCGGCGACGAGGCGCCGGAGCGCGTTGTCGAGCGCCTGGTTGCCGAGCAGGGTCTGTTCCCTGAGAAAGGCGCGGTCGTATTCCTTCCTCGGCGCTTCCGCAAAGAAGGTGAGGACTCGCCAGGCGCTCTTGTAGCCGAGGACAGGTTCGAGCATCAGAGCTTCTCCATGATGCTGATGAACGGACGGACGGTGCCCTTGAAGAGGGAGTCGAGGTCCTCTCGCCTTCTCTGCGGCGGCGGATGGCTGTAGTAGCTCGCCCGCTCGCGTTTTTTCTGTCCTGCCGAGAGCATCGAGGGCAAGGACGATTCTCTCCGCCGCGGAGCAGTGAAGCTCTCGAACTCCTTTTCCGCCTGCTCGAGGAGCTCAAGGGCGCGCTTCCTGGTGCCCTTCTCCTCCAGGACGCGGGCGAGCGCGAGCCTTGCCGCGACGTGGGAGCGGTCATTGATGCTCAGGTTGTGGCGCTTGGCGAGGTAGAGCTTGGTGAGGTTGAGCATCGCGTAGTACGCCGCGGTGACGCTCCACCTGTGTGAGGCGCTCTTGAGGGACTCCGCGATTTCCAGATCCTCCTTGTAGGCCTGCGCATGGAAGTCGAGGTAGAGTCCCTTCCGCTCTTTTTCTGCCGCGGTGAAGCGGCTGATCGCGCCTTCCGCCTCGAGCTCCTCGAAGTCAACCAATTTATTGGACGGATAATGCCTTTATTTATATATTTTTCCTGTTTTTTGGATGGATTTTTCCTGAAAATTGGATTTTCCGGAACGAGCGGAAGAGAACCGGCCACCGGCCATCTGGCAAGCACCTTTTAAAATCCCGAGATATTTTCGGTCTCTATGGTCTTCGGTTCTTTTTTTGATTGAGCCGTAATAATTCCGAAAGCTTTATAGCCGCATGAATTAAGATTAGAAAAATGTATGTTATATGGCATGACAATGATTACGATTTTGCTAAATGGGTTTATGAGAATTCTGTACTAAAAGATAAAGACGTTATCTTAAAATCAATCCCAAAAACCAATAATACGGATTTAATTTTAGAAAAATTTAGTCACGCCACGGATTTTCAGATTCTTCCAATAATTAAATTGGCGTCGCCCGATATTATTATTCAAAAAATAGAAGCGGATGCTGCCAAAATACTTTTCGTTAGCGAATTTATGACTCATACACCTCAACATGATCATGTTTTTCAGAGATTTGAAAGAATTTACTGTTCCTCAAAAGAGAGAATTCCTACAGCACTCATCTTAGCGGGAAACAAAACAAAATTTGAAAAGGGTAAAAGGGAGGGTTATGTTGAAGTAAAATATCGTCCTAATCCTCTCGCAGTTCACACTTATCTGAAAACAACTCTTATCAATAAGTGTCCCACACTTATGTTTTTTTGGCCAGATGAGAACGGATACTTGAAATATGATGCCTCTCATCAAACAGCACCTAAAATCGAGGGTGATATTCAAAAGTGGTTTGTGTATTTAAATGAAGCCATATCCTGTGAAAAACCTGAAGATTTGTTAAAAAAACCTATTGTCCGAATGCAAATCGCATTCTTAGAAATAAAATACCCTCTTGGTAAAGTGCCTTTTTATTCAGTAAATCACGCAAATTTTGTATCTAAATTCAATAGTTATTACGATTTGGATCGAGTTAAAATAATCAAAACGTCCGAAGCAGTATCATTATTCCAGCTTGACAAAAGAAAACTCAATCCCCTTTTTCTTTTGAGAGAAAAGAGTGTGATATTTGAATATGATTCACAAGAGTTCAGAACAGACCCATATTGTGGTTATGTCTGTGCATACACAAATCTGTTCTGTATAGATGATACTGGCATTAAGACACTTAACTTGATCCACGTTCCGCGAGGAATTAAATTTCAGGAAGTTTCTAAACAAACTAAGAAAAAAGATCCTTGTTTTACTCAATTTTATGATGACCTTAATAAATGTCCGATTCATTCATTACAGACTTTTAATAAAACTCGTTTCAATGAAGTAAAAGACCATTTGAAGGAATGTATCTATACTAAATCAAAACAACAACGAATATTTGGAACTGTACCCGATATTATTGTCTTCGACGATATGATTTATTATGTCGGATGTGTTGATAAATGATCAGAGAATACGAAGTTACATATATCATAAAAGAATACCTAATGAAGCAAGGTTGGTACATATTAGCATATAACCCGCCGGGTTCACAAGGAACGTTTACCATTCCTAACCCTACTAAAGACCCCGAATATCGAGGTCAAACTGGCAGCGAATCTCCTGACATTATTGCTTTGAAATCTAATGAAGAGATTGTCGAAATATTAATTGTTGAATGCAAATCTGAATATGATGAAGATGATATACAGAAAATGCGAACTCTATTTGGGTCGAAAGATCGAAGAGGTGTTTTTCTAGAGATTGTTGTAAAGCAAGCCTTAGCTAACGGTTATAAAATTGATCCAAAAAGAAAAATAGTAATTACCTTGGCAAAGGCTCATGGTGGTGAAATACGTCCTATTCGCGATATGAAAACATTTCATATTGAAACGATAAATCTTACCTGGAATCCTGAATGTTTTTCCGCTAAAGAAGATATCAACAAATATTTTAAAATTACAGAGAGTTAAGGTTTCTGAAATATCAAAATATAATTATGGTCTATGTGATTTCCACGTCGTTTAATACTCATTCCGGCCTTTTGATTTAAAACCCAAATAAATGTGTCTTTTAACTTAAACCCGATTTTCTGGGCATAGTCTATAAAGTGAGAAAATGTTGGAATAATGTCGCCGTTGACCCTATTATCACCAATTATGACACATACATAACGCTGTGATTTAACGATCCTATACATTTCATCGAAGACCACGTCCATATCCGAATAATATTGTTTAACACTATTGGTTGAGATATCATTCTTTTTAACGATATCATATTCATGACCGAGGATTTTATTTGCAAGCTTGAATATATTAGAATAATTGATGCAGCCAAGATACGGTGGATGAGAAATTATCAAATCTATGCTGCCGCTCTTGACTTCTCGAAGATTTCGCGCGTCACCGAAAGCTACTTTAATTGAGCTTGTCGTGTGTACTTTCAAATAATCATCGACAGATTTTTCCATCTCAATAATCTTTTTTAGAAATAAATCAAAAACATTTTTTCTAGTTTTATGATTGTCAACCACTATGTGGTTTATGCATCGAGAATCAATCTTCGACACATTTCTCGTCAGACTTGCCAAAGCTAGCATGCAGAATTTCTTTTCATTTTCATTTCTCAGTTGGTTTATCGCGTCTCTTAAAATCATTAAATCATGAAATGTGAAAGGATC
>Ga0315275_10000700_pt1 | contig 27849 bp, 26 predicted proteins | sample YL17G03_0_MG_FD_205557 | JGI IMG/M metagenome (GOLD analysis project Ga0315275, IMG submission 205557) | Sediment microbial communities from Yellowstone Lake, YNP, Wyoming, USA - YL17G03_0 | ecosystem: Environmental > Aquatic > Freshwater > Lake > Sediment | place: USA: Wyoming | collected...
CCATGGCACTTGTTGCTCCTGATCCTCGCGGGCTTGGATCAATCGCCACCAACAGGACGCCATCGACTTCCTCCTCACTGAGAATCACATACTCAGGGAGAAGCTCGGGAAGAAACGAATACTCCTCAACGATCACCAGCGACGTCGGCTCGCCATCAAAGGCAAGATCCTCGGCCGCAAGGTGCTCGACGAGCTTGCAACCATCGTGACTCCCGAAACAATCCTGCGCTGGCATCGCGAGCTCGTCGCCAGACACTGGGACTACAGCAAGCACCGGAAATCCTCTGGACGCCCGCCGGCCGCACGCGAGATCGTTGAACTCGTGCTGCGAATGGCGAAGGAGGATCCCACCTGGGGCTATGACCGCATCCAGGGCGCCCTGGCAAATCTGGAACATCCCGTTTCCGACCGGACGGTCGGCAATATCCTGAAAGCACACGGCATCGAACCGGCTCCAGATCGGAAACATCAGTCGACCTGGAAGACTTTCCTCGACGCCCACTGGGACGTCCTGGCCTCCGTTGACTTCACGACCATTGAGGCCTGGACCAAGACCGCGTTGGTCACTTACTGCTTGCTCTTCATCATGGAAATGGCGACACGACGAGTATACTTCGCCGGTAGCACCGCTAATCCCGACGAGCTCTGGATGCTCCAGATGGCCAGGAATCTCACCGACGCTGAAGACGGATTCCTGCGCCGCAAGAAGTTCCTCATGATGGATCGCGACGCCAAGTTCTCCGAGGAGTTCCGTGCCACGCTGGAGCAGGTTGGGATTGAGGCTGTCCGCCTGCCGCCCCGGCCGCCTAATCTGAACCCCCGCATAGAACGCTTTATGCGCTCCCTAAAAAACGAGTGCCTCCATCGCCTGATCTTTTTCGGGGAGAGACCGCTGAGTGCCGCCGTGGTCGCTTTCCTGGCCCATTATCACGTAGAAAGAAACCATCAGGGGCTCGACAACCGCATCATCGAACCGGGCGACGAAGTGCGTTGCACAATCGGCAAGATCGCGTGCCGTGAACGACTGGGCGGCATCCTGCGCTACTACCACCGCAAAGCGGCCTGAGGTGGTCTGCCACCTGACACCGCGCGCCGTGCTGCATCATCGCAGGAGGTGTCCGCAGGTTACAATTTACTTCCCCATCACCGATCGAAGAGCCGTATATCCCACCCAGCTGAAGCACCGGCCTGGAATTGCGCTGTCTCGACTTCGACCGAAATTGGCGCCCATTCCCGTTTCCAACCCATCAAGCGCCGCGCAGTTACAGGAGGTTCGAGTTTCTTCACCACACGCCAAGAAGAGCACATCCATCCCGCATCTTGAGCTCTGTTGCAGGGAACCCATAACCGCCGTGTTTTCAATCCGGACGAGATGTTTGGCAGGGACGGGGGCGCCTATGACGGGAAGATTAGCTCGATCTGCGGGAGGTTCGTTACACCGGCGGATCTCAGCAACTGCGTGAGGTGGGCGCGGACGATAGTGAACCAATTCAGAAACCGAGTCCTCTCACTATCATTGAAGAGGCGTCCCTCGTATCTGGCGTCGCGTGACCATTCTTCGGCTTTCCGATACGGCTTGGCAATCGCCACGAGCTCCGGCGTGCTGTTCAGCCATTGTTTGATTGCGTAGTGGTCCTGGAATTCCAATCCACCCATGCTCCCGAGAGCCTTCATGTAGAGACACAGGATGTAGTACAAAATCGTGATCTGCCAGTCGGAGGTGTCTAGCGCAGGCGCCGGCTGTTCCGTGAGCAGACGGAGGACTTCGCGGTCGTGTTCAATCAGACGCAGATAGTGACTTGAGGCTTCAAGGCTCATGGAACCATGTAGCGCACGAGGTAATTATTGGACACGCGGTCGGAAGTCCATGGCCCCTGTGGAACCGTGACGCGCATATCGAACGGGATATTCCGCAACTCCCGAATCGTCCTGGCTTCGGCATCGTAGATCGCGTCAAGAACGTCTTCCGGGTCCTCCCGAAGTACGACTAGCACACTGTGACGATTCCCTTCGTACCTCTCGGCCACCAAAAGAACCGCAGGTAATTTGCTGCAAGCTGAAGCAATAAGTGAGCCGGGCGACTGCCACTCGCCCCTGAAAGGCGGCGTTTGAGTTGGCTGACCAACCGCCCGGACACCCACCGCTCGTGCCGGACTACCGGGAAACTCGCAATTGACTTGAAGCTGCATCATACTGGGCTCCCCTCGACGAGACACGCTTCGAAGCGGATATCTGGATGTGCCGGTTCCCCGTTGAAGAAGACCTTCAAAAAGTAGACTCCCGGACTGGGTAAGAAGAGCCCAAAGGTCTGGATCCCAAAATCGAGTTCCGCCGTCCGATCTGTAACGTGGAGTTTTAGGGGACTCATTCTTGCCAGGCAACGGTCGCTGCTGTCGTGGAGTTCCACAACGACGGAATAGTTTCCCTCCGCGTCAGCAAGCTTCATGAACACGCCAAGCGTGTAGTGCATGCAGGGAAACCGTGGCGAATAGATCTTCTCGAAAACGCCGATGACACACCATTTGCCGTCACCGGTCTGAAAAACGGAATCGGCGATGAGAAAGGACTTAATGACAGGGGCCGCTTGCATGGTTCCTCACCCGGAATGGTACACCACTCGTCAATTGTTGTCGGACGAAAAGCCCTACAAGGCTACTTTATCTGGGGTCGGAACGCTGGGGGAGGCCTGTTTTGATCTCCCGCGGTCCGCGAAAACCCGGTACGGCTTTCGAATCCCATGGACCCGGGCACTCGCAGTAGCCGCAACGCATAGTTCCCTGGTCTTACGCCAACGGCCGCGTGCGCTCCGTGCTTGCAGCAACCTCCCGGTTCCCGGCCTCGCTCAAACCCGCCAGGCAATCCTCCAGGAGTGAAACCAGCGGATACGCCGTGCTGTAATGCTTGCGCATGAACAACGGCTCGCGCCGTCGGTACAACTCCTCTCCCACGCGGTCCACAATCGGCGCAAGCATGCGCTCATGCCGGCACAAGACAGGGCAGACCGTCGCGATCCCGCCCGTCGCCTGCCAGTTGAGACACGCACAGGTGTGGAAACAGCGCGACTCCAGGGCGCATCGCCGGCAGGGCTCGTGTTCGCAAAGCCACTCCTCGCGCAGCCGCTGCTGCGCCGCCGCATCAACGCCCGTGCTCACATCGCCCATGCGCCACCGGCTCTCCGGCCCGGCCTTCGGAAACTGAACGCACGGATACAGATGGCCATCCGGGTCAACCGATAGCTGCCGCCGGGCGAAATCGCAGCGCTCGTCTCTGAAGCGTTCGCAGTTGATGTGCGACGACAGCTTCGTCTCGAAGGGGCTGTAGTAAAACTTCCGGCCGGCGGCCGTCCACGCCACGTATAGCTCAGCCAACTTCTCATACTCCGCGTGCAGCACCTCCAGGTCCTCCTCGCGCCACGCACCCGCGTAATTCAGCGCGTGGACGATATAGCGCACGCCCTGGTCCAGCAGGAAGACGACGGATTCCGCAACATGGCCCGCCGTATCGGGGTTTGTCACCATGATGACGCTGGCGCAGGGTTTGTAACGCAACAACAACCGCAGACGTCTGACTAGCAGGTCATGGCTGGGCGCTCCGTCGGGCAGGCGGCGGTGCCTGTCGTGTGCCGCACGCGTGCCGTCCAGGCTCATCGTGATCAGGATGCCCTCGCGGTTGGCGAACTGCAGGAACTCCTCGTCGAGCAGCATGCCGTTGGTGGTGATCTTGAAATGCCAGCGCCCCTCGCCGCGCTTCTCCTTGTCCCTCGCAAAAGCGACGCTAGAGCGGATCAGATCCCTTTCCAGGAGCGGCTCCCCGCCGAAGAAGACGATGCCGCACGAACCGCCGCTCATCCGTGCGCCCAGTTCCAGCGCCTGGTGTGCCGTCTCTTCACTCATCCTCCGCCCCGGATTGGGCGGCGCGTAGCAATACCCGCAGCGCATCGAGCAGGCGGAGGTCAGGTGCAAGGTGAGGTGCATTACAGGCCCTTTTGCGGCGAAGGAACTCCAGAGAGCATGCCCTGCTCCTTCAGCCAACTGGCGAAGTCCCGGGCCTGTTCGCGTATCTGCTCCGCGGACCGCGCGTGCGCTTCTTTCTTCGCCTGCTCCCATATCTTAATCCAGGCGTCTCTATCGCCGCTGTTGAACATCATCGGTCGCAAGGCGCTCTCCGACTCTCGATCCACTCCGTCGGCGGGGTCGTAGAAGACGGCGAAGTATGTTCCTTTCTCCGCGCCCTTCAGGTGCTCCGCGACACGCTTCGCGATGGCTTTGAACGGGTATACCTGCACGGTGGTTTCACTCGACTGGCCGCCCAGCTCAAAGAAGCGGCTGAGCGACACGAAGAGCACTCCAACCCGCAGTTTCGGATCCATCAGGTCCAGCCTGAGTGGACGCGGCGGGGAGTCGGTGATTGCCTGCCTGTATTCCTCCTGCCCGTTGATGGCGACCGTCTCGGCCCAGGCCTCGTGGCCCGGCTTGATTTTCACGCGCGCCAGTTCGACGCCGGTCCGCGTGAACCTGACGCCAGCCTTGGCGAGTTCGTCCTTGATGATCTCGAGAGCCTCCTCCTCCGAGGTGAAAACAGGCGGGGCAACGACAACGCAGCCAGCCGCGGCGGACCCTTTGCCATGCTCGAAGATCGGTGCGACGTATTGCTTGCCGTCCGCTTGCGGTTCCGGCGCGCTATCATTGCAGCCGGTCAGATCCAGCAGGATCAGCGCGGCCCCGGCCGTGCCGATTACGCGTATGAAGGCCCGGCGCTCGAGGCCCGGCAAGGTCTCCGGTAACGCAAGCTCCTGTTCTCGCGTGCCGTATGCGGGCGTGTCGTAGGAATCCACTGGTTCGACGCGCATGGCAGTCCTCCTCACTTTCTTATTATCAATCTGCTCCGTACAGCGGGGCAGCCTGGCGAAAAGTCATGCCGTCTGTCCGCCGTCAGCTCGGCGTGGCCTGGGAGGCAGGAGGCGCGGCTCCAACCTCTTCCGGGTCCCTTCGAAACATGCATCGCGGATCTCCACGGCCGCCTGTCGTTTCCGAAAACTCGGTCCAGATTGCCAATGTTGTACTTAGAGGATTCCATTGCTAGCCTTCAGGGCCATGAATGCTCTGCTGGCTTCAATTGTTTCATCCTTGATCTTCAGTTTTCGATCGCACCTTGCACTCCAGGCTCAGATCATCGCTCTCCGTCATCAACTCAACGTCCTCCAGAGATCCACTGATGCGCGCAAGCAACTGCGCAATTCAGACCGCGTTTGTTGGGTCTGCCTGTCGCGGCTTTGGCCTAATTGGCGTTCAGCTCTATTGATCATCAGGCCGGAGACAGTCATTCGTTGGCATCGTCAGGGTTTTCGTATCTATTGGCGCTGGAAGAGCCGTCGCCCAGGACGACCTGACGCTGGACGGGAGATCAGAGAACTCATCCGGAAAATGTGTCTTCCAATCCATCCTGGGGGGCACCCCGGGTGCACGGCGAACTTCTCAAACTCGGCATTGACGTATCCCAATCAACGGTCTCCAAGTACATGGTCAAACCTCGCAAGCCGTCTTCGCAGACCTGGCGCGCCTTCCTGGAAAACCATGTCAAGCAGTTGGTGTCAGTGGACTTCTTCGTCGCGCCGACCATTGATTTCAAGCTTCTGTTTGTCTTCCTCGTTCTGGCTCATGAGCGCAGGCGCGTCATTCATTTCAACGTCACCGAGCATCCTACTGCCGAGTGGACGGCAACGCAGATCGCGCAGGCATTCCCATGGGACACTGCTCCGCGCTACCTGCTCCGGGACCGTGACCGCATCTATGGCGACGCCTTCCGGCGACAGGTCGCGAACCTGCACATCACAGAAGTCCTTACCGCTCCCAGAAGTCCCTGGCAGACTCCGTATGTTGAGCGCCTGATCGGCTCGATCCGGCACGAATGTCTCGATCACATCATTGTGATCAACGAATCTTCCCTGCGCCGCACTCTGAAATCGTTCTTTGCGTATTATCACGATTCCCGCTGTCATCTGGCGCTCGACAAGGATTCACCAGAAACCAGAGAAGTCCAGCCACCCGACAAGGGCATCGTCGTCGAGATTCCCAGAGTCGGCGGGCTCCATCATCGTTACGAGCGACGCGCGGCCTGATCGCCCTTTTCTTGTCCCCCGGTCAAACGGTCTCGTGCTGGAGATTGTTGCGCGAAGACTCTCATTGACGCTCAATCCGCAGTAACCTGTATGCTGCTTTTGGAAAAGGTTTGCCGCTCCTGGAATCCCAGTAGCCGGCAGCGTCTCGTCTGGCTGTGCTGAATCCCGCTCGGATCGAATTTTTGGGAGGGACACCATGAATTGGAAGGGACACCGCGAGCTCTGGGAAAACTCGCGGTCTCACTTGCTGCGCCGGCTAATTCCGGGAGATTTCCACCCCAGCCGGTGCTATTCTCCTCCCGCAGGGAAAAAGCGAACCAACACGCCGGCGCCGTCGATGCGATACGGAGGGCAAAACGATACCGGCGGATTTGGAAAAAGGAGCCCTGGAAATGAAGCCATCATTAGTGTCTCTAAAGCCGGGCGGTTCTTTCGCCTTGTCCCTGTTATTTGGTGCGGTGATTATCCTGGCGGCGAGCGGCGGCAGCGCTGCAGAGAAAACATCAGGGACCTGGCCGCAGGGATATCAATTCAGGACGGACCCGGTCGCGCGGACCAAGATGCTCTCCACCCCGTATTACCGGGTCATTCATGACCTGAACCGAGGAGGTGCCATATCACATATTTCATATACTTACGGGAAATCTGAGAACCTCCTCAAGACCCCTCTCGCCTGCGGAGTCGGTATTGCCGGTGACAAACCCGGCTCCTTTACCGATAGCAGTAACCCAGTGCCGGTGGTGAAGCATGAAAAATCCGGCGATGCGGAGATTCTGACGGTCGAATCCGCCCTCATGGGAGCACAGAATTCGCATTCCGGAATTGTTGTGCGGACCCGGTACGAATATCGCTGGGGATACATAAAAATCCATCGGACATTCACATTCCCTGAAGCGATCGAATTGAGAAGATTGACCGTTCTTTCATCGGTTTTGGACCCATCCTTTACCGATTATGGATATCGCGAGAATATGTTTGAACAGCAGGGAACGGATCCGTCATCTTTCGGTGTCTGTGAGTGGGGGAAAATGCGCGCCGGTTCCCATTTTGATACTCCCGTCCAGCGGCGTTTCGTTCCCCGGTATGTTGTGCTCCTTAATCCCGGCATTGAGGGGATAGAATGGTTTGTCTCCTCAGATCTCGCCCAATGGGACTACCAGCTGTCACAAACACGCGGAATCGGCTATTTCGGCGTCAGCGCTTCGATGAATCCCCTCGGAGTTGCCCTGGCAATCGATTCTCTCCATCTTACCCGCGGCTCGGTGAAAATAGAGGCCGGTTCATCGGTTGCCTTCGATTTCTACATTGCTATGCCGATCCTCGAAGGACACGCCAATAAGCCGTGGCTGCATGCTTCCTTCAGCCGCAACAGAGGAAACTGGGTGAGCGAGGAGCAAATATCGAATTGGGCGAAGTCGGGCATCAGGACGGTGCACTGTCATAACGACGGAGACGCGTACGACGATGGTCTATTCTGGAAGGACGGCACATATCCGCCATATCCCCCGGAAGACATGAACAAATACGACCGCGTCCTTGAACTCTGCCGGAAGCACGGAATCCGGACTGCCACCTACTTTTCAAATAAGGAACTGCATCCGGTCACCGACGCTTTCAAGGAGCACGGCGAGGAGTGGGGCAGGAAGCCGGATGACACCGGAATGCTGTATCATAACCAGTACCGGAACGACGAATTCGGCGCTCAGATGTGCCTTAAGTCCGGATGGCTTGAGCATCTGAAGTACACCGTTGACCGGGTTCTTACCAATCACAAATTGGATGGCGTTTATTACGACTGGAACGTTGCCCTATACTGCAATAATCCGCTGCACGTCGGGCAATCCCCGAATGGTATCTCGGCTCAGGACGCAGTAGGGGCGCTGGCGCTCTCCCAAACAGGTCACTGGGATATGGATGAACTGATTCAATTGATGGAGTGGACACGGAAACGTGTCGGTCCCGAGGGACTGGTTGTTCTGCACAACACGATGGCGCCCATGTTCGCGACGGAAAACTTCGCCGATTATGTCGTGGCGATGGAATGGGGCTATGGAACGCTGCTGACCGGTATTCCGCCTGTCCGTGACCTGCCGGCAGAATGGAATTTTGCAGGTGCACGATCCCGCGGCGTTATCGGATATGGCACACTCGCCCCTGATGCGCCAGAAAGCCTTTCTCGCCTTCAGGCGCTGCAGACGCTCCTGACCGGCGTTGCTCCCTGGCCGGCGAGCCGCGAGGCGATAGAACTCTACAGTTTGCTCCGGCCCCTTGGAAAGGTGGAAAGTTATAGATTTGAAGACTGGAGAAGCGGAGCCGTTTCGACCGGGGATAATGATTGTGTGTCGGCGGTCTATTCGCGGCCCGGCGAGGCGTATATCATCGCCGGCAACTTTTCCGACTCGCAAAAGGACATGCGAATCAAGTTAAACTGTGCGAGGCTTCCCTATGCACTGAAGGGAGTCAATTCCTCCAGGGTATTTGACGGCATTCGCTGGTTGAAGATTAACGCCGGCACGCAGGGAGAGATCGATGTGACCATACCGGCCCGCGCCGCTGTTCTCCTGCACATTACGGAGTAGACGGGGCACCCGTGCGGTCAAAAACTCAGCCGGGACAGCAGGGCAATGCGGATTGGCAGTTGCATGGCAGATCCGACCAGCCTGTCTGCATTCAACAAAGTGCATCGACAGTCTTTTAGCGATCCAATCCCACTGAGCGCCGATCACACCTCGCAACATTCAATGCATTGAGAATCGAAAGGACATCGCATGACTTTGCCGCACACCTACGGACTGGTCTTGATGCTCACAATTCTGACCATGCTCTGCTGGGGATCCTGGACCAACGTGCTCAAGTTCGCCAAGGGCTGGCGCTTCGAGCTGCTCTACTATGACTACTCCATTGGAGTGGCGCTCGGCGCCGCCCTCGCCGGACTTACCTTCGGCTCCTGGGGATCCGACGGCCTCGGCTTTCTGGCTGATCTGTCGCACGCCGGAAATACCAACATTCTCTCCGCGTTCGCCGGCGGATTCATTTTCAACCTTTCGAACATTCTGGTGGTGGGCGCCATCTCCGTGGCGGGTATGGGAGTCGGGTTTCCCATCGGCGTGGGGCTGGCCCTGGTAGTGGGGGTCATTTGGAACTACGTTGTGAACCCTCAGGGGAATGCCTTGCTGCTCTTCACGGGTGTGGCCCTGATTGTGGGGGCCATCATTGTAGACGCCATCGCCTACCGGGCACACGCCGTGAGCCGGAGCTCCCCCGGAGACAAGGCGGATATTGCCGCCAAACGCGCGGCCACCTGGAAAGGGATCAGACTGGCCATCATCGGCGGTATCTTGATGGGCACGTTCTACCCCCTGGTGGAGATCGGAAAGATGGGCGAACAGGGACTCGGGCCCTACGCGGTTGGGTTCGTTTTCAGCCTGGGCGTGTTGTGCTCGGTTTTCGTGTACAACCTTTACTTTATGAAATTCCCCATCGACGGCCCACGGCTGAACTTCGGAGACTACCTGAGAGGAAGTCCATGGTTCCACATTCTCGGAATCATCGGCGGTATGATTTGGATCACCGGCTCACTTTCGAACTTCGTCGCCGCCAGCGCGCCGCGGGAGTTGCAGGTGGGACCGGCGATCAGCTACGCCATCGGGCAAGGCTCGACCATGGTGGGGGCTCTGTGGGGTGTCCTGGTATGGAAGGAATTCGCAGGAGGCGGACCGCGTGTGAACCGCCTCCTGGTACTCATGTTCTTGCTCTTTGTGAGCGGCCTCGGGTTGGTGTCCGTCGCGCCACTTTATGCCGTCCGGTAGGTACTCATTATTCGCGAAAACCCGGTACGGCTCCCTGCCCTCTGGCACCCAGCAACACCATCGACGGCCAAACCCCGATGAAACCGATAAAAGCCAGTAATCTTGTATTCTGCTGGTATGGCGAATTGCGTAGCGGATTGGTAGCAGAATAGTAGCAAGCTCCGCCGAGGTTTTCCATTTCCTTCGACTTCGTTTCTCCGCACCACCGTCGTTTTCATTGTGTGGTCAGAGCGAGTACAACCAAGACATCCAGCCGCTCCCTGGAACCTTTCCCGCTGCCAAGCCGTGGGTCGGGTCTGTCGCGTGCCATCAGCCACCAATTCTGCGTCCACGGTCGGCCAATCCTTTGATTTCATTGCCTTGCCAAGTTTAAGCGACACACAGGGCTGCAAGATGATCACACTACCGGCTGACGATGGTCTGCGCGTTGCCGGCGTCTTTCACGCGGATAACCAGCCTGCCATCCCCGCTCAGTTCCTCGAGGCGGATGGCACCCTTCTCGCCCGAACCCCACCACGCCGCGATACGGGTGTCGCCGACCCGGAAACCAGCTCCCTGGGGACCGGCAAGCGCTGTGATTTCCGGCGCCGCCTCGCCCTCTCGATAGGGCACGAGTGCCGCGAGGAATTTGACCTCGGCGGCGCGGGACGTCGTGCGGGCGCTGAGGTGCCACTGGTCCGGCGAGCCGGCCGCGCGTTCCTCGGGCTTGACGGGGAAACCGCCGAACTGGGTGAACTCGAACGGCACGGTGGCGAGCAGCTTGACGGCGAGACGCGCCTTGCCGCTCGAGATTGTGACCAAGCCTGCGGGAGCCTGGAGTTCCATCCGGTGAAGCGCGTGGAGCAGCCAGTCCAATGTTGCGGGCTCGTCTGTCTTCACATAGTCGAGAACGAAGAGAACCGGCCGCTCCTTCGACGCCACAAAGGCAAGGGTGCGCTCGAAGCTCTCCACCCTGGGTTCCATCGCCGGCACGGGCTCGGCCAGGTGTTTGCGCCACATTTCGATCACGTCCTTGCCCGACGGCACGTTGTAGGCGCTGGCGGCTTGTCCCCGCACCAGCGTCACGAGGCCGTGATCGTCGAACTGTTCAATCCGTCCCGAGGCGTCCCAATCGTAAGGCGGCTGGCCGCGCCCGTTGACCAGGATGCCGTTGTGGGCGCGGGTCTGCCTGGTCCAGAGCGTGTGGTGCGGGCTGCCGTACGAAGGGTAGTACCCCGAATCGATTGCCAGGGCTTCGCCCCAGGCATTGAGCTGAAATGTGTTCTGATCTCCGTGGCTGTGACTGAAGGACCCGAAGCGGCTCGACTTGAAGAGAGCCCACACGTCTTTCACTGCATCTCCGAGTGCGGTGTGCATCGCTACCCAGCCGATGTCGGCCAGGTGACGCGAGACACGTTCGTCCTTCAACGGCTGCTCCCTGACGTGCGCCGTTCCCGCTCTCCACACGGAGACGACGTCTTCCATGAACCATTCGTTCCACTGCCTCTCCTCGCCGGCATAGGTTACCCTGGGAAGTTCCGGGGCGATCGACTCAGCATGCCGTTGGATGACGGGATCCTCGAACACCTCGGCGAAGTAGCTGATCAACATCTTCTCGTGCAGGCTGGGCTTTCCGTCCCCGCCGTCGCCGAACGCGCCCATCGGCGCATAGGGAGGATGGAAGTAGATAGGAAAATATCCGTTGTTCCGGTAGAAGGGCCGCTGCAGGATATCGATGCCGGTCACCCCGCGGAGTGATTCCGCAAAGGTGCTCAGCCAGTGCACATAGGCAGCCCAATAGCCGATGCCCTGGGCCCAGCCGCCCTCGTCCCCGCCCCAGGCGGGGAATGACGTCAGGTAGCAGCGCAGCACGTAGTCGAGCCATTCCTCGGCCTCAGGCAGGTCGCCGAGAAACGACAGGCCTGCATTGCCGAGGAATGCGAGCACCCTGCCCTCGTGATTTGAGAACGGATGAGAGAGAAAGTCCTGTTTCCTGAGCAGGCGCAGCACCTGGTTTCCGCGTTCCGGCATGACGGCAAGCACCCGGGCTCGTTCGGCCGGACTGAGCTCATTGCCGATCCAGTCCCAGGCGAACGCCATGCGCTCGAGCACGGGCATCGAAGCTTCGTCATTTCCCTCCGCGCCGTCCACCTGCGGCAGGGAATGACTGATGATGCCCGTCGGGTCCCAGCTCGCCAGGTTTAACATCCACCGGCGCGCGCCCTCGAGATACTTCTTCTCGCCGGTGATCCTGTAGGCCAGCGCCAGCCGGGCCAGATGAGCGCTGCCTGTTTTTCCCGGACGGTAAATGCGTCTCCAGTCTTCGACCGTCCACTCACCCTTCGGATATCCCTCCGGTTCGGCGTACAGGGCCTCCTGGAGAGCCGCGTCGGCGGCTGCGAGGAAAAACTGCCACTCGGCCGTCGCTCCCTGTTTGACTGCTTCCCGAATGCGTTCGAGACCATTGCCGTTAAGATAGAGGCGCGGGCGAATTCCGGCAAGCTGTTCATGCAGCCGGCTCACATCGGGCATCGGCAATTCAGCAAGCCCAGCTGGAAGGGTGAACCCTCGGGTCTTGGAGATACCGTAGTCATTGCCTTGCGCGTTGCGATAGACCACCTGCCAGAGATATTCCCCCGGAGCCATCGTTCGCGTCGGCGGGTAGACCGTGGATCTCAGGTTGTCCGCCCAAAGCGCGATCCGCAGGGGCTTCCGCGCCCAGGCCACCTCCAGACGGTAGGAACGCGCGCCGTCGTGGGGCGTCCAACAGAACCCGGGTGGATTCACGCCTGCTTTGCTCTGATCCACGGGATACGCGATCAGTTCCTGTGCGCGGGGTTGCCGATCGAGAACGGGCAGGGACACGGTCCATTTCCGCTCAGTGCCGGCTGCGAACACATTCAGCGTCAAAACCAGGAGTGCAGTGGCGAAGACAATGATACAAGTGTGTCGCACGATGACCTCCGAGATAGAAGGCTTTTATATCGGGGCGGCATCCAAAGACAATACGAAATCGGAGGGACGATGCAACTCGCAGGGCGCGGTCGTTACTGAAAACTCGATCCGGATCCAACTGAGTCCTTCCAGCGTGGTAGACTCGTGCAGACATTATTCAGAGCAAACTTATGTCTCGAACTGCCCTGGGGAGGTAAGCCGATTTCTTCAGCGCCTCCGCGTACCGCACGCCGATGATGCTGCCATGATAGCGAGCACGAGTCTCTATTTGCTCGGTCAGCGAGCCGCCCAGGGTCGCACCATACGCTCGCCGTGCGGCTTCCGCTCCGGAATGCTTGGCCTCCAGGCATTTGGAACTGGACTGGAAGCACTTCCACGCTTCCATTTTGGCTTCGAACGTGTCCGAAATATCTACAATCTCAGTCGGTTGCGGCAGCAGATGGACGACTTCGAAATGGTAGAGCGAAGCCGCCATCCAAGGAGGTCCAAGGTCAGCGCTGCACGACCAGGCCGCCTGCCACCAGGAATCGCATGCCAGGCGGGCCATCGCGTGGTGCTGGAAGTATTCGGCCCAGTAGTGGGAGAGAATAATTTCGGGCTGATACCTACGGATGCTCTCGATGCACAGCCGGTAGGTTTCGCGGTTCTCCTGAACGGCATAATCCGAATAATTGAAGCAGGTAAAGCTATTCACACCCAGCAGGGTGTGCGCCCGTCGCGCCTGGGCCGTGATCAGCTCCACCGCGGCAGCTTTGTCAGCGACATCGGCGAAGTCTTCGTCGCTGTTTCCAAAACAGACCACGTCCACAGTGCCGCCGGCGTTCACGATTTTGCGAATGATGCCAGCAACCGCAATCACGCTGTCATCAAGGTGAGCTCCAAGCACTAGAACCTTCATTCTTGTATGCCCCCTTGCCGAGCAATGCTATACGGTGAACGACCTTATTCGAAGAACCGACGCGAGCAATTCCAGATCCTTGCCAATATTGCCGTGCACGATAATCGCGTGATGAGAGACTCCCTGGCGCTGGATTTCGACGAGGTATTCTTTAACGGGGCGGGCGACCTTCACCAGCGCGTGAATCTCGCCGCAGGGCAAACAAGGATACTCCAGAGCCTCACCGCCAGAAATCAGCATTTGCAAGCCTGTGGCGGTATCCAGGAGGTGCCCCACGGTCACCGGACCTGGCTTGAGAATGAATTGCATGTTGACGCCACTACCCTGGAATCCCCACTCTTCCGGGGACCCCGTCAAGGTGACGCGATCATCGCCTCCCGCAAGTGCTGGCGAGGCTACACCATGGCCAACCATGAAGAGAGCGTTGTGCGCCGCATCGTACTGTCCCCATTCTGCCTGGAGCGGAGAGTTACCGGTAAGCCAGTACATGGCGTGCATCATCGTGAGCCCGGCCAGGTCCCCCTCTGAAGCCACAAGATACTTTCCCTTTTCAAGCATCAAGGAAGCCCCAAGACGCGCAGGAGCGCCGGTGTGTTTTTCGATGTAGTGCTGACCGAGGAAGCAGAGTGCATCCAAGCGCAGATGCTCAACCAACCCCTCCATCGCAATCGCGACCCTGCACGAACGGTATAGGTCATCCTTGGAAGGGCCTGCCAGGCGAAAGCGCGAAACCAGGCTCTCGACAAGAGCCCGGGTTTCAGTGTCCGGTACTGCCTCCCAAAGCTTCAGCAAGTGGGAGAGTTCGACATAGATGACATTCGGACCCAGGGAACCGCGGATCTTTGTCTTGTCGTTCTCCAAGTCGTACATGCCCCGGAAGACGTGACCAATGACTCCAATGTTCACCTGTCGCAGCCGAGTCGCGACCTGTCGCACTCTGGCCAGGCGAAGGATCTCCCGGTACGGCCGATCTTCACCAATCGAGCCTACCACGATGTCGAAATTTCGCCCCATTTTGACAAAGGTACCGGAGAGTTGCGCCGTTCCTATCAAAGCGCTATTGCGCATAACGGTTTCGTAATCATCCTGCGGTGAGATGTCCTCCGCAACCTGTGTGGTGAACATAACCAGCGGCACATGTGGAACATAATCGATCGCCTGCATGGAGATGTAATCCGGCGTATAGGTGCCCTCCATCACGATCAGCAGATCAAGTCCGGACTCCGCAAATACCCTGCCTGCCCTGTCGGCCGCATCGAGAGTATCCACGACGCATGGGAAGACTACTTCAAAGTCCTGCCCCAGGCGGTTTGCCACGTTCTGAAGATCTCTGAAAACGTCCTCTTTAAACTTCCCGGAAAACATGCGCCAATACTCGAAATAGGCGACGCCCAGCAAACCTACCTTTACGCGCTCTCGCTGGATTGGCCTATTACTGAGGATGTCCCCGAAGACGTCTCCGTCGGCGGCTTCAAAGGACAGCGTTGTCTCACTCATCAAACTTCTCCTTAATTCTCCGGCTTCGACGTTGTCGATGGATTTCTCCGCTGGCTTCGGCGAGCTCAGGCACCTTCAGTTCTTTCCCCGCCGTGGATGCAAGCCGCAGTCTGCTGTCAGCGGCGAGGAACGCGGCCTTCCCGGGTTTTGGCACCCGCCGTTGATCCCATAGTTAAATACCGCGGCTGCACAATTGACGGATCAACGGAGTGAGCGACTCACATCCAGATTCCCTTATCACGAAACCTTCTTCAATCCGATTGGAGCCCGCCGGGTGCCCAAACAAGCTGATATCAGAGTTCACACACATTCCGGTACGGAAGGGATAGGTGGCGCGTTCATCCGGGTATGGGGACTCGGCCTCTGCCAAGCCAATTCCGTGCAAGGGCGGGTAAACATCATATTGGCTCAGGCCGTGCTTCTGGAACACAGCCTTCACCGCCCGAACCATTTCACCGGTGACTACTCCGTTCCTCAGGTAGCCAAGCTGCACGTTGGCAGCTTCGAAAAGCGCGCCGAGGAACTTCTTTTGCTCATCGGAAGCCTTGCCCGCAACGAACGGGTATTCGGCCGTGGCAACATATCCTTCGTATTGGACAGCGAAAGCGGCCATAATCATGTCGCCGTCCTGTATGGTTTTGTTGGTGGCGCGACCAATGATTGTGTTGGTTCTCGGACCGCTGCCGAAAACGCTGAAAGCAATCGATTCCGCTCCCCCCATTCTGGCGGCCCCTTCGGCCGCACCGGCAGCCATGAGTTCGGTGTTGCCCGGAACGGCGGCCTCCATCAGTTTTTCATAGCCGACGCAGGCAAGCCGACCGGCTTCACGAAGACAGGCGACCTCGCCCTCGCTCTTGATCAACCGGGCCTCACGCACAATTCCATCGGCCTCGACGACCTCCACGCCAGGGTGACCTGCGTGAACACGTTCGAAGATCGGACTCGGCATATCCCATTTCCCGACAATCCCTAGTTTTTTTCCGCCTCCTAGGATCTCGCCCATGATCTGTTTCAAGGTCGAGAAAGTGGCCAGCGGATAGTCGATGTCTTCGGGCACAGAGACACAGGCGAACTCTTTGATGTTGCGGATGTCACGCCAATGACACATCTCGCGTGCATACTGCTCGCCTTCCGGCGCTCCAGCCAGGATCGGTTCGCCTTCTTGGGGTATAAAGCAGGCCCCGCGCTCGAAAATCGGCCAGAAATTGCTCACATAACGCAGGTTCTCGCGCCGGTATTCGTCACCATAAACCATCAGCCCGCTGAGTTGGCTCCTGGCCATGGCTTCTTGAATGCCCTCTATGCGTTCAACAAACTCTGTTTGCGATATCGGTGACGGATTCGGGCACACAGATCCTCCTTGGAGTGGAGCGCCCAGCACAGCGGTTCAGAACCGGACTTTCAGGGTCACGCGCATTGTAGTATCGCATCATCTCCGCTTCAAGCAATCCACCCGGGGCGGTTTGCAGCAACTCCCGCACGTCATGTCGACCCATCCCTCTATTTTGGATCGGTCTGCCTGCGGTCAAATCGATGAATGGAGACCTCAACTTCCGCGTCGGGGGTGGCGTTAACCAACATCCGCGCTGTTTCACGCCTCATGAGGAGGCCAACGCGGTCCGGCCGCAGGCCTCGACGAGGTTCATCGTGCGTAATTCATCGCCGCTTGCAGCCGCCCTTTCGCGGGCAAAATCGATGAGGAGGCGGTACATTTCGTACCCACAGCCCGCGTCGCCCTGATGAATCGGGGATACGTGGCACATCGGTACGAACGGGATGCCCGCACGAAGGCACGCCTCGAAATCGTGACGTGCCAACTCCATTGTGATCTTGAATTTATCACGGGTCAGATACCACGTGTAATCTGTGGTCAAAGGAAAGATACGCATCCGACCCGGATACTGGGTCCTGTCGAAATCCGCACGTGTAATGGGCCGAAATGCGATTGGCTCTTTGTTGGCGATTATGTCCCAGCCGGCTTCCTGGAGATGGTGTGAGCTGTCAAATCGGAAACCCTCGGCCTCAAGTGCGTCAAAGAGGTTGTTGCAGATTGAGAGGCATGGGGCGCGGAATCCTTGAATCTCGCAACCGAGTGCGTCCTCGAGAATGCGGCGGCCCTCCCGGAGCCGCGCCCGGATAGCATCGATCCTAAGGGCATCTTCGATCGCGGTGCGATCATTCGCTAACCGCTCGCGCGCCGGCGCCTCGTGCGGCAGGTCAAGGACCATCTTAGGTGGGATGCCGGTCTCGAAACGATCGTGTTCAAGCCCGTGCTGGCCGAGGGCGTGCCCTTCGCCTACCGCCTGCTTGAGTAACTCAACATAGCCCGGGCGATTTCCGAGGGGGATCCCTCCGGCCTTGGGCACAACGAAGAAGGTAGCCCTCAACTTCTGGTCGCGGAAGAAGTCCAAAAGGCTCGCTAGATGGGTTGGACTCGAATAGCCCTCCAAGCAAACATCGTCAACGGTCGCACAGACAATCATGTTCGTCTCCTCTTGATGACGATGGCCCGGGTGCTACGCTACCCTTGCACTCTCGCTCGGGGCTCAGCCTGCTATCGCGAATAACATCAACTGCAACCGATACCACCAGGGAATTCCACCAACGTGTCCATGGCGAATGGCAGATCTTCGCTCCAATCCCCTGCGTTTCCTGTTCTCGCAACAATGCTGAGATGTGCGATCTGGTCATCCTTCTCGTCCATGCTATCGTTACGCTTTCGCGACTCTTGGGCCCGGGCGGGATCCGTTCGGTGGCCGCCGAGTCCGTCCTCGTCAAGCAACAACTCCTGATCCTGAATCGTTCCCGGCAGCGGCGCCGAGTCTCCGGGCATCCGATCGTTTCATCGCAGGATTCCGCGCCCTGTTCATGCAGCCTGCCGGCGTGATCGGGAGAATCGGCCTAACCAACTCGCCCGAGACAGGGAGTTCGGGAGTCGGGCAGGCAGGACTACTTCCGTCCCAGATGTTTAATAGGGTTCTTTTCAATTCCGCCCGGGCGTTCGCATGTTCCGGGGCTCCTGCCAGATTGGTCCATTCGTTGGGATCGTTCCGATGATCGTAGAGTTCCTCGGCTCCATTCTCGTAGAGCGTATACCTCCACCGTTCGCCGCGAACCGAGAAATTGTGGTATTCGCCGCCCTCTTCCTTCTTCTCTCCGTAGACCGCGATCAGGGCCACGTCAGGTCCGTCCCACTTTCCGGCAGCGGGGTTCTCGACGAACGGCCTCACACTGTGGCCGTCCAGGGCATGTCCGCTCTTCCCGAGATTGGGATTCGAAGGAAGCCCACAGTAATCGACCAGCGTGGGATACACATCGACCAGGGAAATGGGATGATTGCAGGCGGCTCTGGACTTTCTGCCACCCGGCGGGACTACAATGAAGGGTACGCGCGTGGATTCCTCCCAGTTGGTCAATTTGAAGTTGTAGCGTTTCTCTCCCATGTGGAAACCGTGATCACTGGTGAGGATGATCAGCGTATTGTCGCGATGGGGGCCTTTGTCAAGGGCCTCCAGCAGGACACCGACCTGGGCATCGGCGAAGGCCACGGCGGCGAGATAGGCTTGGATGAAACGCTTCCACAGGTCCGCCTTCCGGTACAATTCGTGCCGCTCGAATCCGTACTGGAGGATCAGGTGGACGAACTCCTGGCAGTCGTCCAGATCATCCTCCTTGTAGGGCGGCAGCTGGATGTCTTCCAGGGGAAAAAGATCGAAGTATTCCTGCGGCACATAGAGTGGCGTGTGGGGCCGCATATAGCCCACTCCGAGAATAAACGGCCTGCTATGGGGCTTCTGCAGCATGTCGGCCGCCCATCTCGAGTAGCGCTCGTCAGGCATCGGATCCCGATCTGTTTCACTGCGGTATTCCTGGCGCTCTCCGAAGGACTGCCAGCCGTGCCATCCCGGATACTGCGGCTCGTCGGGAACGTCCGATAGGGGAGCAAAACTGTGCTCCCCCCGGGCAGTCCAGAGCTTGGCTTCATGGTCCGGGATCAGCTTTTCGATGAACTTCAACGACGGGTGCACCACCTCCATGTTGGCCTTCTCGCCGTTATTCGGAAAAGGTCCGTAGTCGGTAAGAGGGCCGTAGTTGGAGGTTCCGTCCGCGTTCTCCCAGATATGCGCGAACTCCTGGTGGTAGTGGAAGAGTTTCCCGGTACCGAAGACCTCGTAACCGTTGTTCTTGAAGTGTTCGAAGAGAGTGGCCGAGTTTTTCAGGAGATCACTGGTTCCAAGGCGGCGAAACCCGATGATGCCCGAGTTGTGGGAATAGATCCCGCTGAACAGACTGGCCCGTGATGGAGCATAGATGGGAGCGTTGGAGTGGGCGTTGGTGAATTGGACTCCCCGTTCCATGAGGCGGTCGATGTTGGGCGTTCGTGCCTGGGGATGTCCACCCATCCCTTCGACGGAATCGTTGAGATCATCAAACACGACGAGCAGAACATTGGCCCGCCTGCTTTCCGGCCTTGAACAGCCTGTCGAGGCAAAAACGATGAGCAACCCCAGATATGCCCAACCGGAACGCGGAAACATGGAGCCAAATGGTATGTACATGAGCGGAACCTACCGGAGGCCGGTGCGGCAGTCAACATGTGATCAATATATCCCCTAAGTCATTGGCGCACCTCCAATAGTTTCCTCATCCCCTGCATCAGCACTCCTTCCACCTCCGGTGCGACATTCGATGCCCCCGGGCTCGTCTCGTATCCGCCCTCCTGGTAGGTCACGGCCGGGCCGATATAGCCGGGGCCGTAGTCGGAATAGGCGGCCATGGTCACCTTCAAATCCGGTCGCATCTTCTTGGCGGCCAGCTGATACTCCACCAGCAGCTCCCCCGGCATGTGCAGAACACGCATATGGCCGATGCCGAGGCACGCGAGATCGATCTTGTGGCCGCTCCTGCAGCGCAGCACCCACGCCAGCTGATCGAGCGAACTGGAATACTCCTCCGGATTCCAGGTCGCCAAATCCGCCCGGAGCTTCGTTTCATCGAGGTGCTTCGCCAGGGGCAGCGCCACCGGCTCCGTAGTCCAAGCGACATCTTCCGCCTGCACCGGCCATTTCTGTGTGCTCTCCCACGCACGCCTCATTCCGTCGGCCAGCCGCTGTGCCAGCAGGATGCGGTTCTCCTTTGCGCCGTCGTTGTATTTCCCAGCGCCGATGTTGCCGCCCGCCCCGTTAAAATGCACATGCAACGCCTCCGGCACTGCCTGCCCGCGGAAGAAGCGCGCGATTCCCGGGATATCGGGGCTGGGCATGCCGGTGCGGTAGTAGCTCTGGGGATGGCATGCGTAGTAGCTCAGCACCGCAATGGGCTTGTCTCCGTTCCAGAAGCTCAGGACGGAGACTATGGGATCAATCACCCCTTCCGGCTCGGCCCGCAATTCGGGGTCTTTGCAGGTTGTGTACCGCGTAGCGCGGATGCATCCGTCCAGCCCCTTGATCCGACGATTGGAAGCCACCTCTTTCACTTCCGCCTCTCCCCATCCGGCTTGAGAGACAGATTCGGCGGCCGGCAAGGCAGCCCTGACGGATTCCGCAGCGCGGCGCAGGACCTCCCGCGCGAAAGAGCCTTCGTATCGCGACAGGTCCTTTGCGCCCGCCTCTCTGAGAAGCCGCTCCGCCATGAAATCGCACACCGGAGCATCGTGTTGATGCACGGTGTGCACGGCCACGCGGCGTGGGGTTGTGCCTGCGGCACTTGCCAGAGCCTGCCGAAATGCGTCGTGAGCTTCGTTGCCGATGCCAATCCAATCCACAGCGCACAACACGATGGGCTCGCCGGCGCCCAGCAACACGACTCCCCGGCACCGCAATCCCATTTCGTCCACCCGTTTGACACGGTCGTATGCCATCATCAAGCCCACCGGAGGTGTGGCGTCGACATCGAAGACGGCAAGCCTCAGCACGGCAGTCTCGGCCCCGGCGGCCAGCACCAAGAACCACAGGCCGGCAAGAAGAACCCGCAGAACGTTCTTATTCGTCATTTAGCACCTCGGCAGCGACGGCCCGTCGAACACCGCGCTGCGTTGCGTCACGTCGCCGTTGATTCGGGGATCTTGCCTCCCGCGGAAAGGTAATCGCTTGTAGGATAACCTGCCCGCGGGGCATGAGACCCGCACTCGATAGGAATTGTCTTCGCTTCATCGAAGTCCCTTGGTCTTATACTACGCCTGCAAGAGGGCGTTGGAAGTCTTTTTGCACTACCATGTGATCAGCCGCCGGCATCCATACGAGGAGGTTGTTGTCCCACCATGCGTCAAATGATTCCACGAAGAGAGTGGATTCGAGGTGTACTGGCCATGGTGCCGGTCAAGGGGTTCTTCAAGGGCACATGCTTGTTCGCCCCCATTGCGCCGGAGACGCCGGCGCCAATGGAAGCGCTCGTGAAACAACTGCAGGGGCGGATCGCGGCGCTGCGGATCCACGAGAATGAGGATCCGGGAAAAACGGCCAACCACATCGGGCGCAGTTCGCGATCGGGACATGGGGTCACCGGCCATGCTCACGACCTGGCGCAATGCGCACTCGCTGGGCCTGGCGATCCATAGGAGACGAATCCCGGTGCCACGCCGCTGGCTACTCCGGGGGAGAGTATCGGAGTCATCGGGAAACCCTGGAGCATTCTAAGTGATCTGCAAGGCTCAAAGATTAAGTATGGAACAGCACTTCGGATCCGCGATTAGCCCTCAACGAAAGGGACTGAAATGGATCGGCACGAATTCCAGGAATTGATGGATCGCAGGGACTTCCTTAAGGCCGCAAGCGCGGCCGGCATGACGGTAAACCTATTCACCAACAACGTGCATGGCGCCAACGACCGCATTGCGCTCGCATTCATCGGGACCGGCGCGCAGGGCATGAGCAACCTCCGCAATGCGCTCGCCGCCCAAGAGCAGGCGCAGGTCGTCACTGTGTGCGACGTGTACCAGCCGGCCCTTGACAAAGCCGTCGCCGCGGTGCGCTATCGATACGGCTCGGACCCGAAGATCGTGAAGGACTTCCGAGAAATCTTTGCCGACAAGTCCATCGACGCGGTCTGCATCAGCACGCCGGACCACTGGCACGCATTCATGTCCGTGGAGGCCTGCAAGGCGGGCAAGGATGTCTATGTCGAAAAACCTGCCTTCGTCTACCTGGACGAAGGGCCGGCCATGGTGGAGGCCGCGCGTAAATACAACCGTGTGGTCCAGGGCGGCACAATGCAGCGCTCCATGCCGACGTTCCTGAAGGCCAAGGAGATCGTCGACAGCGGGGTGCTCGGACAGATCACCTGGTGTAAGACCTGGGCCGCCAGCCTTTCCGAGCAGGAGGGCTTCGGCAACCCGGCGGACAGCGATCCCCCGCCGGGGCTCGATTGGGACATGTGGCTCGGCCCAGCCCCGAAGGTGCCGTTCAACGAAAACCGCTGGGGCGTGCCCAAGGCCACCTTCCCAACCTTCCGGTATTTCTGGGACTATGCCGGCGGCGCCATGACCGATTGGGGCGTCCACTTCATCGATCCCATCCATCAATTCCTGGGCGAGCCGATGCCGTCTGCCATCACGGCGCTCGGCGGCCGGTTTTGGGTGAAGGACAACCTTGAAACCGCAGACACCATGACGGCGGTGTATCAATACCCCAGCTTCATGATGACCTACGAACTGCGCCAGAGTTGCGCCACTCCCATGTTCGGACAGGGCGGCGCAACCGGCATCATGGGGACGGAGGGAATGCTGGTTGTCACGCGGTCGGGCTGCTGGCTCAATCCCAGCAAGGACGCCAAGATTGAACCGGTTGAGTTTACGGAGGGCAGGTCGGCAGGGGCCGACCGGAGCAAGCCGGTGCCGGATCAGCGTCAGGTCAGCGATCACTGGAAGAATTTCTTCGAATGCATCAAAACCCGCCAGCGGCCTGTCAGCGACATCGAGAACCTTGTGCGCTCTTCCGCGGTCTGTGTGCTCGGCAACGTCTCCATGCGCGCCCGGACGCGGCTGGATTTCGACGAAAAGACCTTCACGGTGCGGCAGCCTGAAGCTCGGCCCTTCACGCAGATCAACTATCGGGAGCCCTGGAAGCTCGAGGTCTGAGCGGCAATGCCTGGTCCCTCATCACCTCGCGTCAGCAGCAAAAATCAGCGCGCGCCGGCGCAGATCCGCGGCCTTAAGCCGGTAGGCTGCGTGCGAGGAACCAGTCGACCGATTCCTGCACCGCTTCAAGCGAGCTATAGCGTGGCTCGTACCCAAGGAGTCGGCGCGCCTTCTCGATCGAGGCGTTCGGTGAATGGGCGATATGGTCCCAGGTGGCTTCGGCGTCTTTCTCCTGCACTGTCTTCCGCCACTCATCCCAGGGAAGGAATGAGAGACGGGATTCCTGCCCGAAATGACGATACATCGACTCTGCGTAGCCTCTCAGGGTGAGCGCCCCGCCCGAGACCACGTGGAAACACTCGCCCACTGCCTGGCGCCAGAAAGACAGTGCACGGACGAATGCCTGGGCGACATCGTCGGCGTGGACGTGGTGTACGGTTTCCAGCCCCAGGTTCGGCAAGCTCAATGTGCGGCCGTGGGCGATGGCCGAAAAGACGCTTGGATTGAAGTTGCCCTGGGGATTCAAAGGCAGCCATCCCTTGCCGACGATGTGTCCGGGGTGGAGGATCGAGACGGGAAAGCCCCTACGGCGGGCCTCATCCAGCAAGAGGGCCTCGGTGGCCGCCTTCTGAATCCCATACTCGCCGAAAGGGCGGCGGGGTTGGTCTTCCGTCGCGGGCACCTGAACGCTCGGCCCGTAGATCCAGATCGTTCCGCAATGGAGGAACTGCTGCACTCTCCCCCGCAACGCCTCGACCAGCTGTCCCGCGCTCTCGGGCGTGAAGCAGATCATGTCGATGACCACGTCAGGGCGCAGGTCGGCGATCCGGGCCCCGAAAGTGCCGGCCTGCTCCTCCGCCTCGCGGTCGAGGCTGATCCTCTCGATCCATCGCCAGGCAGCATGAGGCGTGTAAGGCTCGCGCTGCTGCCGGCTGACGCAGGCCACTGTGTGCCCCAGGTTCACCAGACGCGGCACGAGGTACGTCCCAACATGGCCGGTGCCGCCGATGATCACAATGCGCAAAATGCCTCCGCCGCCGACGATCCGTCCGCAAGGTGCAGCGAACGGAAGCGTCCGGAATACTTCTGGAGATTCCTGATGGGGTCGTCCCCAGCACCGGAGATCACCAGCTGTTGCATCCTAACCAGTTTGGGATCCAGGACCTTCATAATTTCATCATCTTCTCGAAGATTCTGTCAACACTGGTTGTGCCGTGAGCCGGCCGGCACGGATGGGGTCTGTGCGCTTGAGACAGAACGTATGCGAAGGAATGCTTGCCCACGCAGACAACTCGATACGCTAGAATGGCGCAATGAATACCACAAGAAAGACCGCATTGATGGCAGCTGCCGTCCTTCTTGTCTACGCGCTTGCAGTGGCACGATCTGCATTCTGGCCTCTCCAGGAGGTCTCCCCGACCCGGTTCCAGTCTGCGATCGATGCCTTCCTTGAGGAGGACAAGCTCAATCCGCCACCCAGGCAGGCAATTCTTTTCATCGGAAGCAGCATCTTTCGCCAGTGGGAAAGCCTGAAGGAGCAGATGGCCCCGCTGCCTGTTTTCAACCGCGCTTTCGGCGGCTCCCTTACCGGGGAAATCCTCTTCTACATGGACAAGATCGTGCTTCCGTATGAGCCGGCGATCATCGTCTATTATTGCGGCAGCAACGATATAAATGCGGGCGAAAAGGCCGAGGCAATCTCCGGGCGGTTCCGTGAGTTCGTGGCCCGCGTGCACGCGAGATTGCCGGCTGCTCGGGTCTTCTTTGTTTCCATCAACCGCGCACCGCAGAAACAGGATCGTTGGGATGTCGTGGACAAAGCAAACCGCCAGGTGCGCACGTATTGCCTGACGGACCAGCGTCTGGGTTTCATCGACGTGAATCCGGCTCTGTTTGACCGCGACGGAACCCCCCGGCTGGAGCTGTATCAGGAAGACAAGCTCCACCTCACACCGCAAGCTTACGTCGAGTTCGCGGCCATCATCAGGCCAATCATCGCCAAGGCTTGGGAGAAATGATCCTGAAACGCCCGTCTGAGCCATGGCACAAGTCTTGAGTGCTCGGCTGCTGAAGGAGCATCGATCGTGCGAAATCTGTTGCTGGCATGTTTCCTGGTTATCGGGGCGGCACAGGGCGCGGAAGACTGCAAATCGGGAGCGAAGCAGGAGCACGCCAGCTGGCCCGCCTTCGGCATGGTCGACTCGCACGTCTACGACAAATACGCATTCCTGCATTTCTCCAAGGAGCCCCCCACAACGTTGGAGTGGAAACTGGTTTGGGTATGGTCCATGCCAGGAGGCACGCCAGCCCAGATCAACGACACGGTGGCCAAAGCCAAGGCCCTCGGTTTCAACGCTGTCGCCTGGCAAGTCAGTCCGGAGCCGGAGAGATGGAAGGCATTCATCCACGCCTGCCGCAAGCACGGCCTGGAATCCTATGCGCCCATCTCGGTTGCGAATGAAGAAGCGATCAGCTACAAGCAGGAACTGCTTCCGGGCGAAGAGAATTTGCCCTCCGGTCCGAAATACGATCCGGCCCACCAGCAAGGCGGGGAGCCACTGGGCGGGGTTGCCGGCAAGGAAATCATGACAGCCACCCTCCCGGATTTCAGACATCCGTTCGTCGCCGAGAAATTTCGCGAGAAGATTCGGACGGCCATCAATCAGGGACATACCGGCATTGCCCTGGATTACATCGGTTTCCGTAACTATCACGCCTGCGCCTGCGCCCTCTGCAAACGCCTCCTCGAACGCTCGGCGCCCCCCGGGATGTCGCAGCAGCAGGCCGCCGACCGCTTCCACGAGGAGACGCTGGTGAAATTTTACGAAGAGTTGTGCGGGTATGCCCGCGCGTACGCCGCCTCCCTGAGCCGCAAGGTCAAGATCACGTGCCACGTCTATCCGGTATTTCTGCCAAACGTGTTGTATGGCAACAGGCTCCCCGTTGATTACTGCGGTCAGACGGTGTCCTGGTTCTTCCATCCTCATTGGAACTTCGAGAAAATCGAGCGATACGCGCGCTTTGTGGTGGATTATGAGGCGCAACACTATGAGACAAGCGTCGGTGCACCGTTCATCGGCTTCTATGGAAAAGACATCGAAGCGGTTCACGTCAAATCAGCCGAGCGTGTCAGAAAGGAGATTCAGACTGTGAAGGCCTGCGGCGCGCGGGTCGTGCAGTTCGCGGAACTGGGGAACCTGCTGGCTGTTCCCGCAGTCGCGAAGGTGGTCGCCGAAGAACCGCGTGGTACGCCGGAACCGTGAGGCAGATGTACATACTGAAAGGCCCATACCGGTTGAAAATGTTGCCCCTGCAACTCGGCGCTGTTGACGCCATGAAGCATGTGTGACGTGCTGATATCGGTGCCCGCCGGGTTGACCTCGACGCTACGAACACAGCTCATCGGCTCCATTCGTCGAGAGTGCCTGGATCATGTAGTTGTGCTCACCCAGGAATAGTTCCGTCGGATACTTGGTTCCTATGTCGCCCATTGTCACGGTTCCCCTTGTCTTCTGACGCTCGACAAGGATTCACCGCAGACCAGAGAGGCGCAACCACCCAACAAGGGCATCGTCGTCGAGATTCCGAGAGTCGGCGGGCCTCATCATCGCTACGAGCGACGCGCAGTCTGATCGCCCTTTTCTGTTCTCTGTCAGATGGCCACGCCCTGGGGATCAATATACGAGGCGCACTCCCCGACACTCAATCGCTGGTTTCCCGGCAGCTCATTGCCGACTCCAACTTGTCACCCAGGGCGAACATGCGGCTTGGCCGAGTTTTTTGACCATACGGCACCCTATGCAAGCTCAGCCGGTGATGCTGTTTGCGGCTCCGTCGAGTATCTTGGCCATACGGCCTTTAGGCTGCGGGCACCACTTTCACGTTCACGCGCCCGATCAACAGACCTTCGTCTCCAGACACCTCGGCACCATCCTCACGCAGGACCGCTATGTGGGACTCGATTGCTTCCCGGGTATTGGCAAGAGCCTCCTCGATCGTCTCCCCCTGAGAGAGGCATCCTGGAAGTGCCGGCACCTCGGTCCAGTATCCACCCTCCGCCGCAGGGTGAAACAACACCGTGTAGTCCATCTAGGTCCTCCCTACCAACTCAAGAAACTCCTCGACCGAGAGCCCGGCTTTCTTGATAGCTTCTCGAAGCAATCCGACTTTGAGTTCACCATGCCCTGGGATGGTAATCAGTTGGCCATTTGGCATCTTGACATTCGTATGGCTGCCCTTTCCGGACCGCCGTATTCCGCCAGCCCTCTCGAATACCCTGACCGCTTCCTCAGCCTTGAGACCCTTCGGCAGAACACCAGGCATTCAATACCTTTCCGTCCTTCAGTTCATGGAATCATTATAGCAATAGCGCCACTGACAACGCGAAATGAACTTAGGGGGACACCCGTGGTCCGCGAAAACCCGGTACGGCGTTCGAACCCTATGGATCCAGGCAGTCGCAGTAGCGGCCCTCCCCTTGTTTCGATCTCGCGCGGGCTCGAGCAGACGACGATAGCTC
>Ga0315275_10000703_pt1 | contig 27804 bp, 28 predicted proteins | sample YL17G03_0_MG_FD_205557 | JGI IMG/M metagenome (GOLD analysis project Ga0315275, IMG submission 205557) | Sediment microbial communities from Yellowstone Lake, YNP, Wyoming, USA - YL17G03_0 | ecosystem: Environmental > Aquatic > Freshwater > Lake > Sediment | place: USA: Wyoming | collected...
CCTGGGCATCATGGGCTTTGCCGACTTACTGATCGCTCTCAATATCCCCTACAACTCCGAAGCTGCGCTCCAAACGGCTACGACTCTGATGGAATTCTTTCGATCGCGTGCCCATCTCGCGTCGACAAGGCTGGCCACCGAACGTGGAGTCTTTCCTGCCTATCGGGGCAGCCGGCTCCAGACGCTTTACCAGCGGCACCGAAACGCGACCGTGACCACCATTGCACCGACTGGCAGCATCAGCCTCATCGCCAACTGCTCGCCTGGCATTGAACCGTTATTTGGCGTACAGGAAGTCCGCCGCGTCATGGATGGCGTCGTGCTCACCTCGCTTCATCCAGCCTTCGTCCGTCGTGCATGCGCACTCGGTCTCGATCTCGACTCACTCCAGCCCGACCTGGAGGCTCATCCTTCCATTCAACATCTGACCCATATCCCCGAAGAAATCCGTCGACTGTTTGTTACGGCGCATGATGTCTCACCTGAACATCATGTGCGTATGCAAGCGGTGTTTCAGCAATATAGCGACAGCGGAGTCTCGAAAACCATCAATTTGCCGACCACGGCGACCAAAGCCGAGCTGGCCGCGGCCTTTCTGCTCGCCTACCAACTCGGATGCAAAGGCCTCACCGTCTATCGAACGGGCAGTAGGGAGCAACAAGTCTTTTCCTGCAGCCCCTCGCATCCCTGTTGACCCTCGCCGCTCGCAGGTCCATTTCCCCAACAAAATTGACACCACTCGGCGATGGTGATAAGTATTTTCACAGTTGGCCCACGGGGGATTGAATCGCTCAGTTAGGGAGGTGCTCGATGGCTGTGCTCGTTGGGGACCTGACATCATTCGGGAATTATTTTGATTTTAATTGGACGCTCCTCTTCGCCCGCCAACCAGAACCGGATTTGGAATTCACGGAAGAGGAACTCGATCAAACGACCACCACGAGAGCAACGGGCCCGCTGAATCCCCGCAAGAAATCCGGTGGGGGACGCCCGATCCTCTGGATACTTCTCCTGGCCCTCGTCGGCGGCATAGCCTATATCGCCACCATGGAACCGGAGATGCTGGCAGAATGGCTGAGCCCCTACCTGGACAAGAGCACGCCACCACCGATGGCCATGAAACCGAAGCCGTTGGCCCCTGCGCCCGTGGCTCCACCGGCACCCGCGCCACAAGCCACTCCAAGTCCGAGTGACGAAGCCTCAGCCCCCTTAGCTCCAGAAACCTCCCCCAACACTGCTATCGCCCCTGCGGCCCCAGCAGTCGTTTCACCACCCCAAACGGCAGCGAGATCCGCTGCACCGGTCGCACCTCCTCCCGCCCCGATGTTCAGCGAAGACCAGAAAGTGACCATCATGTTAAACGAAACAGCTCCAGGCGGAAACATTCCCTTGTTCGCAGATTCATCGAGCAACAAGCCTGGGCCAATCGTTCGTCCAGGGGTCACACTGACCGTCCTGGACGGTGATCTACAGCCGGGCGGCTGGATGTATTTAGTGCGCACCGACGAAGGTGCAAGGGGTTGGGTATCGGAGAAGCGTCTTCGCTTGAAGTTCTGACCCTCCAATTTTCTCTTACTCGAGTGACCTTCTGAACGAGACACATTCTCACCTGTTCAGGCGATCTTCCTGTGCTATAATCCGTCCGTTTTATATCCCGTAACCAAACCCACTGTATCGAGACGACCCCATGGACACACTCACAGCGATCATCTTTGATTTTGATGGGGTAATTGCGGACACCGAACCCCTCCATTTCGCTGGTTTTCGTCAGACTCTGGCTGAAATCGGTATCAGCCTGACCGAATCCGACTACTACGCCAACTACTTGGGGTACGACGATCGAGGCTGCTTTATCGCGGCACTCACCGCTCACCAGCGCCCCTCTGACCCATCCGTCCTCGCGCAACTGATGCAACGAAAAGCACATGCCTATCTGGAATCAGTGAAAGATCATCTGGTCGTTTTCCCCGGCGTGCGCGAGTTTGTGTGCGAGGCCGCCACCACATACCCATTGGCCATTGCCTCCGGCGCCCTCCGCCATGAAATCGAGTTCATCCTTGAACAGGCTGGTCTCCGAAAGCAATTTCTCCACATCACCGGCGCGGAAGATGTCACCAAAGGGAAACCTGATCCACAACCGTTTCTCCATGCCCTTGATGCATTGAATCGACAACGCCCCAATCAGACCATCGCCCCCGGCTCCTGCTTGGTCATCGAGGATTCCATTCCCGGCCTGCGCGGCGCAAAAACTGCTGGCATGAAAGTTCTCGCCGTGGCGAACACACACACGATCCAAGATCTGCATGAAGCCCATGCGGTCGTCCAGAATCTTTCACAGGTTCGCCTCAGCGAACTCCGCGAACGCTTGTGGCCTGCCGCATAAGAACCGAGTGGTATGAGAATCTGCTCTCTGCTTCCTAGTGCGACCGAAGTGAAAGCCTCGCTCGGCCTGAGCGATGAGTTAGTCGGGATCAGTGACGAGTGCGACTACCCGCCATTCGTCAGGAACGTGCCCATCATGGTTGAACCGATGATTCCTCCTCATGGACTGGTCAGCGCCGAAATCGACAGACACGTTAGTACGCTTGTGGCGTCTGGACAACGACTCTATCGCCTGAAAGAGCATCTCTTGCGACAAGCGCGTCCCGATCTGGTGCTGTCCCAAGACCTCTGTCATGTCTGCGTCGTCACGCCGGACCAACTACACGACGCCCTTTGCTCCCCCCTCCCTCACCAACCGACCGTCCTCACATTGAACCACGGTACGGTCCATGATGTGACCGACGATGTCGTACGGATCGGCGACGTCGCCAGTCGATCGACGGAAGGCCATCATCTCGCCGCGCATTTGCGTAACCGACTCGAGGCCGTTCGCACTCCCGTCCAGGGCCTCTCGCATCGCCCCCGAGTGGTCTGTATCAAATGGCTCTCTTCGCTGTACGTCGCAGGTTATTGGGTTCCTGAGATGGTCCAGTTCGCCGGCGGCCAGGATGTCCTCACGCAGCAGGGTAGCCCCTCGCGGGTTGTGACGTGGCACGAGGTCCTTGCCGCTGCTCTCGACGTCCTCATCGTGATGCCCTGCGGATTTTCTGTTGAACGGACTCAAACAGAACTGTTCCAACTGATGCAGCAACCGGGTCAATGGCGCCTATCCTCTGCCCTGATGCAGCACATATTCCTGGTCGACGCCTCCTCCTATTTCAGCAGGCCAGGCCCTCGCCTGATTGACGGCATCGAACTCTTGGCGGCCATCCTGCACCTGTTAGACCACGACCACATTCACGAATCTATGGCTTGCCACCTTGGACCACTACCGAATCACCAACGCCCATGACTTCACTCTCCGTCACTGACGCACAAGCCTACTGCACGGCTCTCACCAAGAAGAGCGGGAGCAATTTCTATTATTCCTTCCTCTTCCTCCCGAGAAAACGGCGCGCCGCGATGTATACGGTCTATGCCTTTTGTAAGGAGGTCGACAATGCGGTCGATGAACCCCCGGCAGGAAGCAACCCCCAGGAAGAACTGCAACGGTGGCGGACCGAGCTTGAAGCGGCCTACCGCGGCACGCCGATCTTCCCGGTGACTATCAGTCTGGCCAACCATGTGAGGCAGCTATCCATCCCACAGGCCTATTTCGATGAGCTGATCAAGGGGGTGGAAATGGATCTCACGGCGTCACGGTACGCCTCGTTTCAAGACCTCTCGCTCTACTGCTATCGCGTCGCGTCGGTTGTGGGACTGATCTGCCTTCATGTCTTCGGACCCACATCGGCCAGGGCACAAGACTATGCCGTAGCCCTCGGAATGGCGTTCCAACTAACGAACATTTTGCGGGACATCGGAACAGACGCAGCCCAAGGTCGCGTCTACCTGCCGCAAGACGATCTTATGAAATTCGGCTGCACCGATCAGGCAATTCTCCAGGGGAAGGAGAGCGAAGAGCTCCGCAAGTTGCTCCACTTCGAAACCGCGAAAGCCCATGAGTACTATGCAAAAGCACAGGCGGCGTTCGAGGCCCTGCCGGCACACGACCGGCGGGCACTGACTGTCTCGGAAATCATGCGCGCCGTGTATTTCCGCATTTTGAAAAAGATCGAGGAGCCGGGGCATCAGATATTCGGCCCTCGAGCCAGGCTCTCAACGAGTCATCGACTGGCCCTGGCCGCCGGAGTCTGGCTCCGCTCACGATTCTCGTGACGTCCACTAGCCCTCAATCCGTCGTGATTCTTGGTGGAGGCCCAGCCGGTCTCACCGCCGCCTACCGCCTCACCGGTCATGGCTATCGAGTGACGATCGTCGATCGTCACCCCCTACTTGGAGGCGCCCTCACTGGCGAGCTTCCTCCCGATGACCCTGAGCCGTTCACCGTCCTCGGCTGCCATCACGCGACGCAAGCTTTACTGCACTCCTTCTATGCCGATCCACAGCAGCCGGTGGGGGCCGAGATCCCGCTAGAATTTCGCCTCCATAACGACTCCCTCGTTCACTACCCGCGTGCCTGTCTCCCCACCCCCCTTCATACATGGGTAAACCTCCTGAGATTTGCCGGCATCCCTTGGAAGGAACGATGGCGATTGGCATCCTGGTTGGAACGGCTGTGGGAGGGCGATGAGCTGCTGCCGGCTGATCTTGAGCAGCGCACCGCCGACGAGTGGCTCGCGTCAATCGGACAAAGCGCTCAAACGCGCCGCGTCGTCTGGAATCCTCTCGGACAATGGCTGACCGGCAATGATCTCTCCACGATGTCCGCCGATGCCTTAGTGACATCGATGAGGTCCTTCCTCCTAAGAACTCGTTCAGATAGCCGAATCATGGTTGTGCAGGACTCGATTCACACCTGTCTCGCGCAACCGATCACCGAGGCTCTGACCGAGGCAGGCGCTACCATCTTGCGCAATACTGAAGCCATAGAGTTCCGTTACGAACGAGATCATATCTCCGCCGTTCAGCTGCGGGACAGCTCCCTGCTGCAGGCTGATTGGTATATAGCAGCCCTGCCCCCTCAGCAGCTCACGTCCTTACTTCCAGAGCGATGGCTGACCCGCTACGCCTATTTTCAACAACTCGCTGAATTGCGATCGGTCGACCGTACAATCCTCCACCTCCATGCCGAGCAACCCTGTGCCACCCCTCGCCTCGTCCTGTTGGGTGGCACGTCATTTCACTCGGTACTCGCCACAGAGGGAGGGCCTGATCACACACGCTTCTCTCTCGTTACAGCCGACAGTCAGTTCGCGAAGGTTCAACCGAACTCCAACTTTGAGGCCCTCATCCCTGACCTGCTCAGATCGTCGGGGCTCCTCATGCCTGGAAGCACAATCGCATCAACCCACCATCGGACAATTCGGGGCGCCATCCTCTCACTCAGGCCTGGAACCAAATTACAGCGACCCATACAACGCAGTCCAATTACCAATTTGCTCGTTGCAGGAGCCTGGACCGACACAGGATGGCCTCCGAACCTCGAAAGCGCCATTGTCAGTGGCAACCACTGCGCCGATGCTATAGGTCTTCGATAGGTCAGCGTGACGGTGACTCGATTCACCGAGTCGAATAGTGCAGCCCGCGAGATCTTCTTCGCTCACTGCCGCTGCAGTGATTGACAAGCCTTCCGGAGCCCTCCTAAGATAATCCCGCATTTATCGTGATGCCAGCCATGACACTCCAAGACCTCGCCAAATCGCTGCACAACTGCCAACGCTGCAAGCTCGCAAAGATGGGACGAGCCCAGGTGGTGTTTGGTGTGGGAAATCCGAACGCCAGCGTGATGTTCGTGGGGGAAGCGCCTGGATTCAACGAAGACCAGCAGGGGGAACCGTTCGTAGGTGCTGCGGGAAAACTCTTGAACGATCTCCTGCAATCGGCGGGATTGTCACGTAACGATATTTACATCGCGAACGTGATCAAGTGCCGCCCGCCGAACAACCGGGACCCGGAGCCAGATGAAGTCGAGATGTGCAAACCGTTTCTGATGCAGCAGATCGCAATGATCAGCCCGACACTGGTCTGCACGTTGGGAAATTGGGCGACGCAAACATTGCTTGACCGGAAGGTGGGGATTACAAAGGTTCGCGGTCAGGCGTTCTACTTGAAAGACTTTGTCCTCTTCCCCTTACTGCATCCCGCCGCAGCCTTGCACCAGGGCGCTATGCTCGAACCGCTTCGTGAAGACTTTAAAAAGCTGAGGGAATTTCTCGACCGCCAGGCAAAACCGGTCGAACCCACGGGAGCCACTCCGACAGAAGCTCCCACTCTGGAAATCGACCAGCCGCAACCAGCTCAGATGGAACTTTTCTGATAAAGCCGGCGAAGGGCCAGAGCCACACGCTTCTCGGAACAAGGCTACTCCTTTTCAGCCGTCGAAGAAGAAGTTGACTCGGAGTTCATCGCTAGCTTCCCTTCTGATTCGGCTGATTTATCTTCCTCTGAGGCATCGAACCAGGACACGAGCATCTCGTCCCACCAGGCTTCATCGATCTCTTTCCCCGGATCGATGCCTAGAAATGCAACCTGGTCCGTCGTGATGTCGGGACCGACCAACTGGGGCTGGAACTTCGCTCGTTCAACGATTTCTTTCGTGGCATACCCTCCGACAATCCAGGAATCGAGATCGGCGCGGCGCGATTTGTAGGCCTTGAGCCCGATCTTGAGATACATGAAGATCTGCTGTTGCGCAGGATCCCCGACACCGGATTGCGGCAGACCCAAGGTCTTCTCAATCTTCTTGCGCCAATGCCGATCGTCATACCGCGACGTAATCAACTGGAGCATGGTCTTTCCAAGTTCGGCATCAAGCGGCATGGTACTCGTTACTCCTCTTACGATCTCAGATGCTGTTTGAAAAATGCTATGGCACGCACCCAGGCGTCTTTGGCTGCCTCAGGCCGATACACGGCATTATCCGTATCCCGAAAAAAGGCATGAGGCGCACCGGAATATGTTTTAATCTCGCCGGACTTATTATACTTCTTGAAGCCTGCCGCGAGCCGCTGAACATCGGCCTTGGTAATCCAGCCGTCATCCTCCCCATAGAGGTACAGCACAGGAGCCGACAGCTGTTGCAGCGGCGCATCGGGATTCGGCACCTGACCGTAGAAGGGCACGGCCGCCTTGATGTCCTTGTTCACGCAAGGCAGCATGAGCGCATAGGACCCGCCCATGCAGAACCCGGTCACCCCGATTCTGGTGGCATCGACTTCAGGAACGGACTTGAGATAGGCGACGGTGGCATTGAGATCCTTGAGTCCATCCTCCTGCTGTAGCGTGTTCATCAGTTTGCCCGCCTCGCCCGGGTCGGTCGTGAGAGCGTACCCCAATCGGGAGTACAGATCCGGGGCAATTGCCACGTAACCCTCAGCGGCATAGCGCCGTGCCACGTCCTTGATGTGTTCGGTCAGTCCCCACCATTCCTGAATCACGATAATCGCGGGGCGTCGCTCCTTGGCCTGCGGGGCAGCCACATAGGCCTGTATGGTCACCTTATCGCTGGGATACTTGACCAGCGTTTCTCTGATTGACTCAGTCATACATCACCTCACTGAGAAAAGCGTATAGCTAATGGCATATGGCGGAAGCATCACTCTCTGCATCGGAGCCATCAGCTATACGCTATGTGCCATCTGCTCCTAACTTCCTGCCACCATCATCTCGGCAATCTTCACGGTCGGACTGGCACTGCGCCCACGAAACACGAGATCGCTGCCGATCATTTCGATTCCAGCAAACATGTCTTTCAAGTTGCCCGCAATCGTGATCTCTTCCACGGGATAGGCCAGTTCGCCCCCCTCGATCCAAAACCCGGCAGCCCCCCGTGAGTAGTCACCGGTCACCATGTTGATGCCGAAACCGATGAGGTCCGTTACATATAGGCCCTGTTTCACGGTCATGATAATGTCTTGAGCTGTCTTCGTCCCGGGCGCGAGATAGAAATTCGTGGGACCGACCGACGGATTCTCACCGATGCTGCGCGAGGCATTGCCGGTTGACGCCAACCCGAGCTTCCGCCCGGAATAGGTGTCGAGCAGATAGCTCTTCAACACCCCTCGTTCAACCACTGTCGTCTTCCTGGTCGGCAGACCTTCACCATCGAACGGTCGAGAGCCCAGCCCTCCGACCACTCGTCCATCGTCATACACCGTCACGTACTCAGGGGCCAGCGGTTTGCCTAGTTGGCCCGCCAGGAACGAGGCGCCTTTGTAGAGAGAGTAGCCCGACACCGCGCTGCAAAGATTTCCCATGAGACTTCCGGCCATTTCGGAATCGAAGACGACAGGAACTCGTTGAGTTGCCACTTTTCTCGCCCCAAGCTTTCGGACTGTCCGCCGCGCCGCTTCCAGTCCCACAGCCTCCGGGGAATCCAGCTTGGCGAACTTCCGTTGCACGGCGTACCAAGAGTCGCGCTGCATGGCCCCGGTCTCCGGATCGGTGGCGACGGGCGACACAGACATTGAGAAAATAGAACTCTGGTATTCCCCCAGGAATCCGTGGCTGTTGCCCAACACCACGCGCCCCGAGGAGGAGTCGAAGTCGCCCCCTTCAGAATTCGTCAGGCGCTCGTCCATGGACATCGCAGCAGCCTCTACCCGTTTGGCCAATTCAATCTGCTGCTCCGTATTCAGTCTGGTCGGATCGTAGAGATCCAAATCCGGCCTCTCTCCCGCCATCTGATCCACCGCCGGCAAGCCGGACACCTGATCTTCCACAACGGCCTTCGCCAAGATACAGGTCTCGGAGACAAGTTGATTCAAGGAGTCCGCTGAGAAGTCGGAGGTGGAAGTGCTGGCAGAGCGTTTCCCGACAAATACACGTAAGCCGAGATGCTTCTCCCGCGCTTTCGTGAGGCGTTCGACAGCACCCAACCGGACTTGCACCGAAAAAGTTTCGCCGTCGGCGACAATGATGTCCGCTTCCGTCGCCCCACTACGTTTCGCCTTGGCCAAAAGATCCATGGCGAGTTGGCTATACCCGTCACGCTGTTGTATGTGCTGATTCATCTCTGCGTCCCGCCCACGGTGATTTCATCGATTCGAATGGTTGGCAGACCGACGCCCACAGGGACGGACTGCCCTTCTTTGCCACAGGTACCAATCCCCTCGTCGAGTTTGAGGTCGTGCCCGACCATCGAGACCTTGGTGAGAATCTCCGGTCCGCTGCCGATCAATGTTGCGCCCTTGACCGGCCTCGTCAACTTTCCACCCTCGATCAAGTAGGCTTCGCTGGCAGAAAACACGAATTTACCGTTGGTGATATCCACCTGCCCGCCACCAAAAGAGACAGCGTACAATCCGCGATCGACCGAACGGATGATCTCCTCAGGGTCCGATGTCCCAGCCAACATAAACGTATTCGTCATGCGCGGCAGCACTATACTTTGGTAGCTTTCTCGTCGCCCATTGCCGGTGACAGGAATGCCCATCAGACGCGCATTTAACTTATCGGTGATGTAGCCACGTAGGATCCCGCGCTCGATGAGCACCGTACGACCAGTCGGAGTCCCTTCATCATCCATGTTGAGCGAGCCCCGCCGTCCCGGCAACGTTCCATCATCGACGATCGTACAGATATCGGACGCCACCCGTTTGCCAAGGAGGCTCGAAAATGCTGATGTTTTCTTACGATTAAAGTCCGCTTCCAGGCCATGGCCAATGGCTTCGTGCAACAAAATCCCCGGCCAGCCTCCGCCCAGCACGACCGGCATCACACCGGCTGGCGCTTCCACGGCTGAGAGGTTGAGAATCGCCTCACGTGCCGCTTCACGTGCGTACCGCAGACACCGATCGCCCTCGTGATAAAACTCAAACCCGACTCGGCCGCCCCCGCCGAACGAGCCAGCTTGACGTTGGCCGTTCTCTTCGGCGATACAGGTGACTTGCAGCCGCGAAAGCGGCTGCACATCCTCGATCAGCGTGCCGTCCGAGGTGGCAACCACCACCACCTTATATTCCGTGTTAAACGAGGCCATGACATTCTTGATGCGCGGGTCATACCGGCGCGCCTCGGCATTGATCGCATTCAATAGGGACACGCGATCCGCTGTGGCGACTTCGACCTGTGCCCGTTCGACCGGATAGAGATCTCGCGTTGGACGTTGGCGGACAGGCACCGGAACTGCGTGGGCCCCGCTCGGCGAATTGGCAATGTAACGGGCCGTATCGGCCGCTAGTTCGAGATCCTTCTTCGTCAATTCATCGGAATAGGCAAAACCGGTTTTCTCCCCAGCCGTCGCTCGCACCCCCACCCCCTGCGACACACTCTTCGTCGCACGCTTGACGAGGGATTCCTCCATCGAGACGGACTCGGACACACAAGATTCAAAATAGAGATCGGCATAGTCGACATCGCGGACTTTGACCCGTCCGAGCGCCGAGAGCACTTCGCCTTCGGTCAGACCAAAGGACGCTAACTGAACAAGTTCACCCATGGTTCGAGAATCCTCACGACGGTTGGCAAGCAGATAGACAGCGGAGTATAACTGATTCATTTCGATAGGCGCAATGCAAACTCACCCAACTCGTCGCTTTTACTGGACTTTTACGAAAAATTGTTTGACTTTCATTCCCCTCACCAGTAGACTTTGCTCGCCTACCGCAAGATTTTATCCAAGATAAGGATCGTAACCAGCTAGACCGTATGAGCAAGAACGAACCATCGGCCGTGGACCAGCTATCAGTCGAAGAACTTGCCGCGAAGCTCGATTCCGACCTCTTACCCAAGCACGTCGCCATCATTATGGACGGCAACGGTCGCTGGGCAGAACTCCAGAGCCTCCCTCGCATCGCCGGTCATCGGGAAGGGATTCAGTCCGTTCGGGAGATGATCACGGTCTGCCTGGAACTGGGCATCCACGCCCTGACAATTTACGCATTTTCGCAGGAAAATTGGAACCGTCCCGCTCAGGAAATCTCCTCGCTCATGGGCTTGCTTGAATACTACCTTTCGACGGAACGGACCAAACTCATTGAGCAGGGTGTCCGGTTTCGCACAATTGGCCGACTCGAATCTCTCCCGGCCTCCGCCCTTCAATGGGTCCGGGCCGCCGAACAGGAAACCGCCCATCTCGACAAACTGCATCTCACCGTCGCCCTCAGCTATGGTGGCCGCACTGAAATCGTGGACGCAGTGCGGGAGATCCTTCGTGAAGCACAAGACGGAAGGCTGCAACCGGACGAGGTGGATGAATCACGGATACAACAACACCTCTATACCCATGAGCTGCCCGATCCTGACCTGTTGATTCGCACCAGCGGCGAAACGCGAATCAGTAACTTTCTCCTCTGGCAGCTTGCCTACACTGAACTCTATTTCACGCCAACCCTGTGGCCCGACTTCCGTCGCCGCGAACTTTTGCAGGCCTTGCTGGAATACCAGCGACGCGAACGGCGGTTCGGTCGCGTCCTCAGCACCATTTCATCATAGTGGTCGATGTAAACCTCCACATGCAGGAATACAAAACCGCCGGCCAACAGCCGACTGAACCAACACCGGTTGCGGCCTCCCGGTTTGACCCCCGTCGGATCTATACAGTTCTGGTCCTTGCTCCACTCTTGTATGCCGTCATTCGCTACCTCCCGCCCCTCGCATTTTCATGTGTCGTGGTCCTGGCTGGAGCGCTCGCCCTCTTCGAGTTCTACCGATTGTGTTTCAGCAACCGTAGCCACTCCTGGCTGATGGGGATCGGCCTGGCAGGATTCGCTGCCGTGATTCTCGGAGCACACCGGCCTGAGATCATCGTTCCGAGCCTCCTCGCGGCATTGGTCGGCATTATTTCTATCCCACTCTTCAGTCGCGCTCCTCTCGAACAAAGCCTGAGGGACGGAGCCATGACATTGTTCGGCGTGCTCTACCTGGGCCTCACACTCAGCCCGCTCTCGATGACGAGACTGCTCCCTCAGGGAGAATGGCTAATCTTCTTTCTCTTACTGGTGACCTGGGCATCTGATACCGGCGCCTACTATATCGGCACAATCTACGGACGACATCGCTTGGCGCCCACGATCAGTCCCAAAAAAACTGTCGAAGGCTTGGTGGGTGGTTTGATTGGTGCGATAATCGTATCGTACGCAGTTCGTTGGTGGTTTCTTCCAGAGCTGTCCGGTCTCGATTGTCTGGTCTTGGCCACCCTGTTGACCATCACAGGTCTCTGGGGTGATCTGACCGAGTCGGCAATGAAGCGCAGCGTCGGCATCAAGGATTCCGGTGGAATCCTGCCGGGCCATGGCGGCATGCTCGACCGTCTGGATAGTCTCTTGTTCACCGCCCCTGCCTTCTACTACTATGTGACGATGGCGAGCCAGCTACGAGTCATTGAGTGAAGGAGCCCCTATGAAAACCCTCGTCATCCTTGGATCGACTGGGTCGATCGGCACCAGCACATTAGATATCGTTGACCGGTTCCCCGGAGAATTTCATGTGGCAGGACTGACCGCGGGGAGCAATGATGAAAAACTCGAAGAGCAGATCCGCCGATTCAAGCCGCGCATTGTGGCCCTATCAGATGCCTCCGCTGCCGCCAGACTCCGGCAACGCTGTGCCGGACTGCCCGTCGAAATCTTGGCTGGGCAAGAAGGCTTGATGCACGTCGCCTCTGCGCCCGAGGCTGAACTTGTTGTCTCCGCCATCGTCGGCGGAGCCGGCCTCGTGCCCACCCTCGCGGCGATCCGGAGCGGAAAACAAATCGCCTTGGCCAATAAAGAACCGATGGTCATGGCAGGGAAACTGATGCAGGACGAGGCGCGACGGCATGGCGTTCGTATCTTCCCGGTCGATAGCGAACACAGTGCCATCTTCCAGTCGTTAGAAGGCCATCGCAAAGATGATGTCCGCCGCCTGATCTTAACAGCGTCCGGAGGAGCCCTCTGGACCCTGACGAAGGAGGAGCTGCACGAGGTCACACCGGAACGGGCACTCCAGCATCCCAATTGGAAGATGGGAGCCAAAATCACCATCGATTCTGCCACCCTCATGAACAAGGGGCTTGAAATTATCGAAGCCCGCTGGCTCTTTGACATCCCAGAATCCCAGATCGAGGTGATGATCCATCGGGAAAGCATCATTCATTCTCTGGTAGAGTATCAAGATCGTTCCATGATTGCGCAGCTAGGATTGCCGGATATGCGAACACCTATTTCCTATGCGATGAAATATCCAGGGCGCCTGCCGCTCGACCTTCCGTCGTTAGATCTGACGGAAATCGCGAAGTTAACCTTCTGCAAGCCGGATCACGACCGGTTCCCCTGTTTGGGGCTCGGATATGAGTCCCTGCGGATCGGCGGTACGATGCCGGCCACCATGAATGCTGCGAATGAAATCGCGGTCGAGGCCTTCCTGAATGGGGGTATACGGTTCACCGCTATTGCGGAGATCATTCGCAGCACGATGGACGGCCACACAACCAAAGACGTCGACACGTTGGAGGATGCGCTGGAGGCTGATCGCTGGGCCCGAGAGAAAGCTGAATCGTTGGTCGTAGCGTTGGCACGCTAGTTTTACACGAAGGAGCATACACCGTGATCATGGCATTCACCTGGTCCCCCGATACCGTCTGGTTGTTATTGCAGAAGGCCTGGTGGTTCCTGGTCGTCCTGGGCGTGTTAGTCGCATTCCATGAACTCGGGCATTTCCTGGCCGCTCGCTGGGTCGGCGTCAAGGTCCTCAAGTTTTCTCTTGGATTCGGACCGAAGCTATTCGGCCGCCAAATGGGCGAAACCGAATATCTCCTCTCGGCCATTCCGCTCGGTGGTTACGTGAAATTGTTCGGCGAAGATGAAACCGAGGCAACCACACAGGAGGATCGTGCGCGGTCGTTTGCTCACCAAGGCTTGTGGGGCAAAGTCCTGATCGTCGCCGCGGGACCTGGGTTTAACTTCATTCTGGCCTATTTCATTTTTACCGGATGGCTCGCAACCGGAACTCCGCTCTTTGTCCCAACGTTCCAGGATCTGACCCCCGATATCGAAGCGATGGTCCCCGGCTCTCCGGCCGATACGGCCGGCATCCAGATCGGAGATCGCGTCAGCCGAGTCAACGGGCGCGACATTTCGACCAGGACTGAACTGATCGACGCCGTGGCGAAGAGCAACGGCCAGGCGCTAACGCTTGAGATCAAACGAGGCGAACAGGTCAAAACGCTGACGGTCATGCCCACAGCCTCCCCAGGATCACAGGCCTCGGCACAAGAGCCAGGCTATTACCTGGGCGTTGAAGAAACACCGCCCCTCGTCACGTCAGTCATGCAAGGTTCTCCCGCAGCGAAAGCTGGGCTTCAAGCCGGAGACCATGTGGTCAACATCGAGGGCCAGACGATCTACACCTGGTCGCAGATGACCGGTATAGTGAAGGAAAACCCCAGCCGCCCGCTGAAGGTCGAAATCTTGCGGGAAGGACATCGAGTTTCACTGACCGTGACGCCCTTTACTGAGAAGACGATGGTCAACGGTCAGTCGATCGAAGTCGGTAAGATTGGCATTTCAGGACCAGGGCGTTCGATCATGCGCTCCAGCACCCCACTGTTGTCGCTCTATGACGGTTTGGGAGCCACATGGGGCTGGACCGAGCTGACAGCCATCGGCCTCTACAAGATGATCGTGGGGGATATCTCCAGCAAGAATATCGGCGGCCCGCTGACGATCGCCAATATTTCTGGAGAAGCCGCTGCGCAGGGGGCCTCAAGTGTCATCTTTCTCATCGCTATCCTGAGCATCAATCTTGGCGTCCTCAACTTGCTCCCCATTCCCATTCTCGACGGCGGCCATCTGTTGTTTTTCCTGATTGAAGCCATCCTCCGAAAACCCCTCGCTGAACGCCAGAGAGAAGTAGCGCAACAGGCTGGCCTCGTGTTATTAGTGGGCGTCATGATCTTTGCGTTTTGGAATGACCTTGAACGGATCTTCTCTCGTTAGAGAATGGTCATGGCATCCAAACATTCCCTCGCTCATCGGCACTTCAGAATTTATGACACACAGACTCGATAACTTTTTGATCTTTCTCACAGAACCATGCGTACCTCTCAAGTCTTAATCCCTACATTGCGGGAAGAACCGGGCGAAGCGGAGACTGTCAGCCATAAGCTCATGCTCAGAGCCGGGCTGATTCGCAAGGTGGCAGCTGGCATCTACACCTACCTTCCACTCGGCCTCCGGGTCATTCGAAAGGTCGAACAGATTATTCGCGAGGAAATGAACCGGGCGGGGGCACAAGAACTCCTCATGCCCATTGCCTCCCCCGCAGAATTGTGGCAGGAAACAGGCCGATGGAATTTTTACGGCAAGGAATTGATCCGCTTTAAGGATCGTCACGAGCGCGAATTCTGCTTGGGACCGACCCATGAGGAAGTGATCACCGACCTGTTCAGGCACGAAGTCCGTTCCTATCGGCAGATGCCGCTGAACTTCTATCAAATCCAAACAAAGTTTCGCGACGAAATACGCCCCCGCTTCGGACTCATGCGGGGACGCGAGTTCATCATGAAGGACGCCTACAGCTTTGACCAGGACGAAGCGAGCGCTAGGCTCAGCTATAAGAGGATGTACGATGCCTACCACCGTATATTCACGCGCTGCGGCCTCACCTTCCGTGCCGTGGAAGCCGACACTGGCCTGATCGGAGGCAGCTCATCTCACGAGTTCATGGTGCTCGCCGATACGGGCGAGAACACTATCGTCTACAGCGACACTGGCACCTACGCCGCCAACATCGAACAAGCCGAAGTGCTTCCTCCTACTGACGTGGACACCGAAGCCCAGCGGCCCCTGCGCGCTGTACAGACGCCTCGCTGCCGGACAGTCGAAGAGGTCACGAAACTATTGAACGTCTCCCACGCGCGCCTCGTGAAGACGCTCCTCTACTCGACGGAAAAAGAGACGGTCGCCGTGTTAGTCCGGGGAGACCATGAGGCGAACGAGGTCAAAATTCAACGACTCCTTCGAGTAACTGATCTTGAACTCGCGACTCCCGCCGTCGTCGAGCAAGTCACTGGCGCACCGGTTGGGTTTGCCGGCCCCATTGGTCTGAAAAACGTTCGAGTTATTGCCGACCACGCGGTCAAAGCCTTGCACAACGTGGTCGTCGGCGGCAATCAGGGTGATACACACTACGTCGATGCGAATTGGGAACGTGATTTTCAGGTCGAGCAGTTTGCCGATCTCCGCAGTGCCTGCGCCGGCGATCCGTCACCGAGAAAAGATGGGACGTTGAAAACGACGAGGGGCATTGAAGTCGGGCACGTCTTTATGCTCGGCACCAAATACAGTGAACTCATGAAGGCCTCCTTCCTGGATGCTCAAGGTAAAGAATGCCTTGCCGTCATGGGATGCTATGGCATCGGCGTCGGACGCACTGCGGCTTCGGCGATCGAACAGAATCACGACGAGAAAGGCATTATCTGGCCCTTCCCGATCGCGCCGTTCCATGTGCATCTCCTCCCGCTCACCCAATCAGCGCAGACCGCCCAAGTCACCGCGCAACTCTATGACGAACTGCGGGCAGCAGGGCTAGAGGTGCTATGGGATGATCGGGACGAACGAGCGGGCGTGAAGTTCAACGATGCGGACCTGATGGGCGCCCCGTTCCAAGTTGTCGTCGGCGACAAGGGCCTCGCAGAAGGAGTTGTGGAGGTCAAAACTCGAAAAGATGGGGTGAAATTCAAGCTGCCGCCCGCTCAAGTCGCCGCTCATCTGACTCGCACACAAGTGAGTTGAACACCATACCGCCCGCCAACCTTTACATTCATGTTATCACTCCCCTAGCCATGCCAGTCTGAAACAGCCTTTTCCTTGCCTTCCATCCATGATCAGCTAGACTGAACTTCGATCGCTGTCTCAAGGCACTCATGGTCACATGAATCGGGCTCAATCTTCATTGAGCATACGAGTCCGGCGACGACTTTCGCAGTCGATGGTCAGGAGCCCGTGTAATGCAAGCCAATCCCATCCCCCAAAATCTTCAGGAACTTCAGCAGAAAGTGGCATTCGCCGAGAACGTCAAGCGCATCACGGACCAAATCCATGCTGCCAGTGATCTTGACCATATCCTCCTCGACCTGCATAAAGATATTCTCAGCATATTCGATGCCGAAGACCTCACCATCTTCGCGTTCGATTCGGACAAGAAAGAGATCTTCTCCAAGGTCCCTCACATCGACAGCGTCGAAGAAATCCGCATTCCCATCACCGAACAAAGCCTGGCCGGGTTCTGCGCAAAGTATCTCCGCCCTGTGAACATCGCCGACGCCTACAATATCGCTGAGCTGCAGGGCGTCCATCCCTCTCTTCTCCACGACGCGTCCTACGACAAGCGGACCGGATTCAAGACGAAACAGGTCCTGACCTACCCGATCGTGGCGGACAACAAGTATTTGATGGGCGTCTTCCAACTGCTCAACAAAAAGAGCAGCACACGTTTCACCAGAAAAGATGAAGAATCTGTCGCGGAGATTGCAAAGGCACTCGGTATTGCATTCTTCAATCTCCGCAAGATGTCGAAGAAGAACCCAACCAAATTTGATCTCCTGGTCACGAACAACCGCATTACCCAGAACGAATTGGACAATGCGATTGCCGAGTCCAGGAAAGGCCTGTCAGACTTTGAGAGTATTCTGATTGAGAAGTACAAGGTGCCAAAACTCGAGATCGGCAAGTCGCTCGCCCAGTTTCACAAATGCCCATACATCGAGTACAGCGAGCGAACGATTGTCGATGCCGAGCTCCTGAAAAACCTGAACGTGGACTACCTCAAGAAAAACCACTGGATGCCCCTCAAACGGGACCGAACCGCCATAGAAATTCTGACGGACGACCCCGGCGATCTCGATCGCGTTGCGGATATCAAGCGGACGTTCCCCGGTCTCAACATTCGATTCGCGATCAGCCTCCGTCGTGATATCGCCCAGTTCCTCGGTGCCGCCACCGGACAGGGAGATATAGGCAGCACACGAAAGTTGGACGAAAATGTCTCCGACATTCTCGGCGAACTCGTCAGCGAATCCCAAGAGGAGGCGGCGGAGGACGCCGGAGGCGGTCTCGACGAAAACGACAATGCCATCGTGCGATTGGCCAATCAGATCATCGCCGATGCTTTTCGACAAGGCGCCTCCGATATTCACGTCGAACCCTATGGAGAAAAGCGTGAAACGCTTGTTCGGTTTCGGGTTGACGGCGACTGTTTCGAATACATGAAGATTCCGCAAAGCTATCGCCGCGCCATCGTGTCGCGTCTGAAGATCATGGCCAGCCTCGACATCGCAGAACGGCGCAAGCCCCAGGACGGCAAGATCAAATTCAAACTGTCGGAAAACAAAGAAATCGAGTTGCGCGTTGCGACGATTCCGACCGCCGGATATAACGAAGACGTGGTCATGCGCCTGCTCGCAGCCAGCGAGCCTTTACCCCTCGACAAGATGGGGTTTTCAGACCGGAATCTCGCCGCGATCAAGGAGATCGCAGCAAAACCCTACGGCATCATTCTCTGCGTCGGACCAACCGGGTCAGGAAAAACCACGACCCTGCACTCCGTCCTCGGCTTCATCAACACGCCCGACATTAAGATTTGGACGGCAGAAGACCCCGTCGAAATCACACAATATGGACTCCGGCAGGTTCAGGTTCAGCCGAAGATCAACTTCACATTTGCCGCTGCCATGCGTGCGTTTCTTCGGGCCGACCCAGACGTGATCATGGTCGGCGAAATGCGAGATAAAGAAACGGCTGAGATCGGCATTGAAGCCTCATTGACCGGACACCTTGTCATGAGCACACTCCACACAAACAGCGCGGTGGAAACCGTCACTCGACTTCTCGATATGGGCTGCGACTCCTTTAGCTTTGCCGATGCAATGTTGGGAGTCCTCGCCCAGCGCCTCACTCGTCGAATTTGTAAGGACTGTAAGGAGCAGTACGTCGGGACACCGGAAGAATACGAGGAAATCCGCCAGGGCTATGGACCGGAACATTGGGACAAGCTCGGAATCCCACAAGACAGCACGTTCCGCCTGGCCCGCGGGAAAGGATGTGAAACCTGCAATCGCACTGGATTTAAGGGACGCGTGGCCCTGCACGAGTTGCTGTTAGGATCGGACAGAATCAAACGCATGATTCAGACGAAGGCGAGAACTGATGAGATGGTAAAGGCTGCCATTGAGGACGGCATGACGACCCTCATGCAGGATGGAATTCAGAAAACCCTCCTCGGCCACACCACGTTCAAAGAAGTGAAGGCGGTGGCCATCAAGTAATCTGGCTCAATAATACTTAGGTCACACCAACTCACGGATGGACGCTTCGACACATAGCTTTCATCTCACTCGAAACACGTCCACCCGCCCCTCTACCTACAACCCCTCACCAGTACGGACCTCAACCTAATCCACGTGATCAGTAGTACATCACCCTCCTCCGCTCTATCGAGAAAGATAAGCATATTGATCCCACCCGGCACTTTGGCGCGTGACTGGCCCGCAATTCCTTCTCCCCTTCACAAGGAGAAAGCCTGCGAAGAACCTAAAGAAAGAATAGGCCTATGTTTGTGACAATGGCGCACGGGAGAGAAATTTCCGCAGACGGGTTTCAGCGAGTTGAGAGACAGCGGTAAATTCTAACCCCAAAGGTATGACAATTGCCCCATCGCACTGTTGCACTGTCGCATCGACATTCATCGCCGCAGGCTGATCCGGCGAGCGCAAACTGATCGCAAGCTGATCTCCCGAGTTCATGGAAGCCGAACTCATGACTCGTGCACCGGTTAACGAAACATCGAGTATGACGCCCAAGCCGGCATGTTCAGCAGCCAACCACCGTTGCAATCCAATGCGTGCATACGAAAAGCGAAGGGTACTGGAACGCGAAGACGTGGGTACCGGCTCAACTCGGTCGTCATCTCAACCTCTCTTCCGGTATTCTCCATTCCGTCAGAGCTTTGGCTAATAAGGATACTTCACACATGCTGCCGCACCAATTAACTTTCGCCAAGTTGCCACTTAGAATCCAGCACGGCAGCCCTTCAAGAAAAGTGCGATGCTATAGCGAAAATGGGAACGAATGAACGGGGGACTACGCGGCAGTCTTTGAAACGATAGCCACGTATTTTTTCAGGCGATTCTGTGCGGCGGGGGATAATTCCGTGAAAGCCAGGCCGAAGAATTGGTCCTTCCTCCACTGCACGGTAGCGACGGCAATATCGGCAGGCTTGATTTGCTTGGGAAGACGCAGGCTCAACGTGACTTCATCCCCTGGCTTAATCTCAGCCTCCGTGCTGACTCGGGCGCCTCGTATTGAAAGATCGTAGACCACACCCAAGTCGATACTAGGCCTCCTCAACCAACGCCGAGACTGGCAACGAAACAGGGCACAGACAAACGGAGCAGAGATGCGCACCCGAGGATACTGGCGAAACTTATTCAAGTCAGAGGATCGATGTGGAGTCTGTTCCATAGAGCGTCCCTACCGTATTTTAACTTTACCTCAGGACGCGGCATTCAGATATATAATTCCTCGATCGCGCCAATTGAACTAAATCGTGGCACGCAGTTAAGAATTCACCCGCCATATCCACTCGTTCTAAATCTGTAGCTTACGGCGTCCCCTCCTTACTGGTCTCGGCTGTCCGATTGCCTGCCTCTCCCAACGTAGCCTCAACTCCCTTGGCCTTCTCGATCGAGCTCCTGGCTATCCCACCAACCGCTGTGTCAGGAACCTGAGGAAGCTCCTTCACCGACTTCGGGGGAGGGACCTGACGATCACATCCGTTCAGGCCAATCGACAACTCGACCGACAAGAATAATACCAGTACCGGTATCAATAGCTTCATCTTCCATCATCTCCTCTCACCACGGTACGTACGCCCCAGAAGACACCCGTATTGTCCTCGAACGCCGGCGTGTGATCGGGCTCAACTTATTCACACGGACGCCACACATTCGCAACACTCGTATGCATGGTCTAAAATTCACTCCACAGACAAACATCAATATTTTCTCAGCTTATTCCCGGCTGTCTGGATCAACGTGGGTTGCCCAACGAATGGGACCATCGACTTTCGATGCCTCTCGCTCTCGATGATCAATTCAGCCTGCACAAACCGCTCAAGATAAACAGGCTACTGCTCGACAAGGGTTCTGCCTACGCAGGCCAGAGAGTACGATACACAATGAAAATACCTCATTAGCTAAATACCCTATTTGACTCTCGCCATGGCCCATGGTAGTGTGTTCAACGATACGAGCATGCACTACTCCTCGCGCGGTCCTGTCTTACTCAATTGTCTCAGCGCGATTGATTCTTTAGTACGTGCTGCTCATACGTTCCATCATATTCTGTGCTTAGATGCCTAGCAGAAAGATGGAGGAAATGATTTCGGCATTTCTATCCGACCCCCTCATCTCCATTGAGTGTTTTTCCACGTTGGAGATGCCAGGTTCTATAAAGGAGCACTCATGAAGCTATCCACTGGGTGGCGAGCCGACAAGACGAGAAAGAACCGAGCACGGGCGACGCGGAAACCAAAAATCAGATGGGAGGTGCTCGGCCTTCCAACTCCTATTGATACCAGCCTGACGACATCAATGGAAGATATCCGCCAGCAAGTGTCGAACATGGCAAGCCGTGGGTTCGGCCAGGGTACACGCTCCCGCACGGCTGAACGAGAAGCAAAGACCACCAGCAATGCTCCTGACTCAAGCAGCAAGAGGCGGCGCGGCGCGACGGAAAAGTCCCAATCATAGAGGGTACGGGATCGTAAACGGCAGGCGAATGGGGACTCATCACGGGTCGCCACGCAAAGGAGGGCACCATCGGACGAGCAGGAAAAACAACCATCGCAAAACGAGACCGCGAGAAAGCGAAGCAAATTCAGCGACGCGATAAAGACGCCCGTCGTGAGCAACGCAAGACCGAGAAACCCGATCGCCCCTCGACCACAGAGGGAGGGGAGGATCCAGATTTGGCCGGGCTTCAGTGGGGCCCACAAGAGCCGCTGTATTAGGAATGGCATGAGTGCGCGTCCCGCGCATCACATCACTCCCCTCCTACTTTGCAATCACAAAGCGATCAAGGGCAAACACTGCCTGCAGTTGTTGAGTGACCATGCGGCGATAGTCGCACTTCTGCCTCACCATGAGCACCACGCCATCCTCATCAGTCAGGACCAGCAAATCATCCTCAATCGCCAGTGTGCGGTTGGGATCTCCGAGGTTGATGCGGTACTGCGGTCCGGCTATCCGGATTACGGCCAGGGCTAACGACCAATTCCGGTCAGCCCATCAATAATCCCTTCCCGTCCGTCCTTGCGAAACCTGACCTTCGCGCCGTCCAGAATTCTCACCCTATCTTCACCGGTTGCAGCGCCTCAGCCTTTGAGTTTGGCATGATGATACCCCTCCTGATCGCTCACCCCTCTGTACCAATCAGTAGATACGCGTCGCAGAGCCTCCTTAGTCGTGAGCCTCTGTCCTAGAAAACCTAAATCCCATCAGGCACGACGGGACTCGGCTGATGCTGGAGTCGGTCCTCGCCTGGACGCCCCCACCGCTGACGGTCACCTCTGGAACGTTCCGGTATCCTCGAATGCGGACGATCACTGGGGCTGGGGCTTCCCTCTGCCAGCGGCACAGCATGCCCCAATAACGTTTCGATCGCGCGCAACTGATCGCGATCCTCGGAGGTCACGAAACTGGTGGCTCGCCCGGTCATCTTCATCCGAGCTGTCCGTCCAATACGATGGATATAGTCCTCCGGAGAGTTCGGCAAATCGTAATTCACCACGTGGCCGATATTCGCCACGTCAATCCCGCGGGCTGCGACATCCGTCGCGACGAGAATTCTGACCTGCCCTCGCTTAAATCCGTCGAGCGCACGGAGACGCTGAGGCAGCGTTCTGTCCCCATGGATGACCGCAACGCGGTAACCGGCCTGTTCAAGCGTCTGACCGAGTCGATCGACCCGATTCTTTGTCCGAGCGAATACGAGAACAGTCCCTCTTTCCACCCCCAGCAATAACATCAGCAGGTTCGTCTTTTTCTGGGAGGTCGTATGATGCAACGCCTGGGTCACACCATCAGCCGTCGCCGAGGAAGACGTCACCATCACACGAACGGCATCCTTCAAGCTCGCCTGAACCAGTCGGGTCACGTCCGTCGGAAGCGTGGCGGAAAAGAGTAACGTCTGTCGCTCCAACGGCAACGCGTCAAGAATCTGATTGATCTGTGGAGCAAAGCCCATGTCGAGCATACGGTCGGCCTCATCAAGCACCAGGATTTTAATGGGGGCCATATTGACCGTCCCGTTCCACATATGGTCCAGCAAACGCCCCGGCGTGGCAACCAGGATATCGGGCCGCTGGCGCAATCCTCTGATCTGCGCCTGCATATCGCTCCCCCCGACGATGACCGTGGCAGAGATGTTGTGGCTTCGACCGAGCTTCTCGATTGACGTGAAAATCTGCAACGCCAATTCCCGCGTCGGCGCAAGAACCAACGCTTGCGGCTGACCTTTCGGCAGGAACGCGAGGCGTTCGATCATGGGGACCACAAATGCCGCCGTTTTCCCAGTACCGGTTTGGGCACAACCGATAACGTCCCGGCCCTCAAGGGCTGGGGGAATGGCCTGAGCTTGAATGGGAGTAGGAACCAACAACCCCGCTGCCGTCAAATCCCGCAAGAGCGGTTCAGACAAACCAAGGGTGTGAAAACTCGTGTGAACAAAGGTGTGCACTGCACTATCCTTTCAGTGTGATCGCATTAAGACGGGAACAGAGAGCCGAGGGGAGAGAAACCAGGAAGGCATCAACTCCGACAGGACCTGGTCGCGATGCGATCGCGAAGTCCGTTATGGTGTATACAGTCGCGCCGCCGGACACTGCGACAACGATATAAAAATCATCATACAGCAAGCCTCTTCCGGCGTCAACCCTCTAGAGAAATAAAAGAGCTCGCTCATGCCGGGCGGAATAATTGATCTCTATTTTCAAGGCATTCAACTGTATCTCATATCATATATATAGACCGATACGGTCGCTATCCTAGCGTGACTATGCTATGATGATTATGGATGAAGTCCGGTCACTACTCTATCCCTCGCGCCCTCATTCCCTCCCTCTAGCTCCTGCGCGATCGATGCTCTAGTTTCCGCCCTGCTCCGCACACAGGTCTCTTTATGGAGACCAACGAAGAGCACCAGTTCGTGCCGCACTCGCCCCTGTTCGATAGCACGAACGGCAGACAGCGAATGACCGTGCAGACCTTGATCGAATCGAAATGCAGCGTATAATGGCGGCCTAAGGTCGCCATATCAGTCCCTTAGGATAAGAGGCCCTATGAGCCAGACAGCACAACAACGCATGACTCCACGAACACCAACGATCGCCATGACACCCACCGGTCTATCGATCCCGATCAGCCGACGGTACAACAAGATCTGGACCATCATCCTTTTTTGCGCCATTGCCATGGGTGCCATGATTGGGGTTCCCCTTTATGGATATCTCTACCACTACACCTGGCTGGAATGGTCTCTGTTTGGACTGCTCTATGTCGTCAGCGGGCTGGGCATTACAGTTGGCTACCATCGACTCATGGCCCATCGGAGCTTTGACTGCCCGAACTGGGTCAAGGGTGCGCTCTTGATCGGGGGCGCCTGGGCACTGCAAAACTCCGCCATCAAGTGGGCGTCCGATCATCTGCGGCACCACGCGCACTGTGATGACGAGAGAGATCCCTACAATGCGCAGCGGGGATTCTGGCATAGCCACTGTGGATGGCTCTTTATCCCCGATCAGTACGCAGATCCGAAATATGCGACGCGCGTTGCGAACGACCCCGTTGCGATCTGGCAACACCAGCACTACCCCCTTCTGGTCCTCACCGGCCTGGCAGGCACGTTTCTCATCGGCTTTCTCCACAACGGCATCACGGGTGGAGTCGGCTGTTTTCTCCTCGCCGGCCTAGGACGCACATTCGCAGTGCTCAATTCGACGTTTTGCATCAACTCGGTGTGCCATCTGTGGGGGAAGCAGCCACACGGCACCTCAGACTCCAGCCGAGATAGCTGGCTAGTGTCCCTGGTGACATTTGGCGAGGGGTACCATAACTACCATCACATGTATCCGACCGATTACCGAAACGGTCCTCGCTGGTACCACTTCGATCCCTCGAAATGGCTCATCCTCGGGCTCTACTCACTGGGACTTGCGACATCGTTGCGGACAGGGTCGTCCGTCGAAGACTCGCTCGCGCGGACGAAATAACAGGTCACGAAGGGAATCTCGATGGGGAAGCGGGTCCTGTATGTGGGAGGACTCCCGGACAAGGTTTCGGACTGCGAGCTACGCGGCCTTTTGGCCTCCTATGGTCTGGTCGCCAGAGCCTATGTGGTCCGGTTCAAACATACGGGAAAGTCCGCGGGATACGGATTCGTCGAAATGGGATCCGGCGAACAGGCCTTGAGCGCCGTGGTCGCCCTTGAAGGAACTGAATGGGAGGGAAACCTCCTCAGGCTATATGTGACCCCCTACGCGAACCAACCGGCCTAACTTCGCGCACGTCACGGAGAAGGAGTAGACATGGGCCGTACCAACTTAGACCCGATCATGACCTTCCCCGATGGATCACACCTTTTGATCAGCACCGCGTGCTCAAAAGAGGGAAGCTTTTCCTGTGCCCTCTATATGGCGACCATCGCAGCCGATGATCGAGGGGCCTTCCGAGTCGTATCTAACCACCTCGACGCAGCAACTTGCCTGGTAGCACAAGAAGACGCCTACAACTATGCCCAACGTCTCTACCCTCGTTCAGCTGAGACGATGAAAAAGCCGCCCTACCTCATCTGGCACGGCCCCGGTCCCACGGGCAATGCAGATGTGTAGGACGGATGCCTGAACTGCTCGCCCCAGCCAGCCAATCTCGATCCTCGACCCAGCCCACACAATCCACCCCTCGTCCTACAGGCGCCACAAAATTTTGGGAACCAGGGCTATGGCTTTTTACTTGCGCCTCTGTTAATATGTCTTCGTTTCATGCGGCGGGCCTCGCATGAAACAGCAAATCGAACGGCCCATCACCGATATTGTTGTTGCCGAGAATCTGATCGGAAGCTCGACCCAAGCCGCTCTACTGCTCGCGTCTTCGGACCGTTTCTTCCCCTCGTGTATTCGTTCTCGAGTCGCAGACAATATCAATTTCAGAAGGAGGAACCCTCATGGGTTCAAAACTATATGTCGGCGGGTTGCCCTATGCGGCAACTGAATCACAGCTCACCACCCTCTTTGCGGCGCACGGCACCGTCGAGTCTGCGCGTGTGATTACGGACAAGTTCACCGGGCAATCACGAGGCTTCGGCTTCGTCGAGATGGCCACACAGGAAGAAGCCAAGGCCGCGATTGCGGCGTTGAACGGCTCCCAGATGGACGGACGTCCCCTGACTGTCAATGAAGCCAAGCCACAAGAACCTCGCACCGGCGGCGGTGGCGGTGGTGGTGGTCGTTTTGGTGGCGGTGGTGGCGGTGGTGGCGATCGCGGCGGTCGCAGCCGCTTCTAACAAAACGCCAACCAGCAGAAGCTACAGAAGGGGCGCTTCAACCGAGGCGCCCCTTCACTCTCTTCCTGCTCTTCTCGCCTCATATTCATTTCGTCGCAGCGAACGAAACTCAGCCTCTCGCAACCACAGACCGATTACACCCAGGCGCCTCCTCGCGGATGCGGCAGTTGACTCGCCCGAGCGCTGTTGCGATCACACGTATCCATGCTGGTCTTGTGGACATGTATATCGTCGAACCTGGATACCTGTGTTAGCCAAGACCTCGCAGTGCTAGTGATCCCATCCGCACGTGAACAAACAGGCACTACCCTACCGCCCTACGGCTTCCACCCTGAAAAAACACAACGCTGCGCAATTAACGGCGTGAAGCTCCCCACATCTTCCGAGACCCTTGTCATCACCTCATCCGCCAGCCCCTGATCCTCAAAACATTCGTGGACATCATCGAGAAAACCGCCCCGGAGCAGCGGGTGGTGGAGAAACGCCGGACCAGCGCCGGTCGCCACGCCCAACGGATACTCGGTCACGGCAATGCGCGCGAGGTGAAGCCTATCAAGCCATCCACGAACGTCTTCCGCCGACGGCCGTTCGGCGAGATAGGCTTCAAGCCGACGGCGTTCGGCCAGGAGACCACGAACGGCCATTTCCTGATCGATCCGACGCCAGAGTGAATCGAACGTACCGAGCGAAGGAAAGGTCAGCACCAATTGGCCACCGGGCTTGAGATGTTCTGCTAATCCCTGGACGGCTTCGAAACGGTTGGGACGGAAAAACATGACAGAGAGATTGCCAGTGATGAGATCGAAACAGGGCAAGTTCGGCGGCAGGTCGCGCATATCCAGGCATTCGAAGCGTAGCCACGGGAGTTGCGCTCCTTGGATCGCTCGCGCGCGCTCGACCTGACGCCCGCTGAGATCGATGGCCAGAACCTGGCCGGTGGGCCCCACCTGCTCTGCCAGATAGAAAGCCGGAATCCCATGGCCTGAGGCAATATCGAGAATGGCGGCTCCAGGGAAAAGATCCAGATGCTGCAGCAATGATTCAGCAAAAGGGGTGGACCAATAGTCGTGGGTCGGAAGAGACCAACGAGGCCTGACATCAGTCTGTTGTTCTGTCATAGGGCTGCTCCTCTGTCGTGATGTCGGCAGAGCATGCTCCCCCGCCCTGCCAACAAGGACCACCAGCCATTCTGCGAAGCGTCGATAGTAACCATGGAGGGCAACGAGACAAACCAGGCAGGAACGCTTCGCATGATGCTTCTGAGGCCGCAGAGAGAAGGAGATCA
>Ga0315275_10000704_pt1 | contig 27793 bp, 25 predicted proteins | sample YL17G03_0_MG_FD_205557 | JGI IMG/M metagenome (GOLD analysis project Ga0315275, IMG submission 205557) | Sediment microbial communities from Yellowstone Lake, YNP, Wyoming, USA - YL17G03_0 | ecosystem: Environmental > Aquatic > Freshwater > Lake > Sediment | place: USA: Wyoming | collected...
CCGCCTTCGGCGGATAAAGCTGGGAGGCATTATACCCTCCCGCCGAGTGTCCGTCATTCGTTTAGCACCTCATATTGTATATTACTCGCATACTCCTCAACGTTTAAAGCACCGTATAAAACGCCTGTGAATAATTCCTTAATTCAAAACTAAAATCTAAGAACTCAAAACTTTTTCTGTCCACTATATTCCGCCTTCTGTATTCTTTTAAATCAAAATTCTCTCTCTTTTTCTTTTCAAACTTTATCCGCCGCAGCTTGCTCGCCTCTGGCGAGGCGGGTCAACCAAAAACTATCCCCGCCTTCGGCGGCTCCTCAATTTTGCATTTTGATATTTGATTTTTGATTTATTTGTTCCACGATATTTGGCAGTTCCGCCAGCATATCTATTTTTATCACATTCTCAGGCACTTTTTTAAACGAATTTGTATATGCTTTTTTTATCGCGGCAGGCATATTTGCCGATATCGCCCCTGCGATATCTAAATCGAGTCTATCGCCGACGAAGAGTATGTTTGCCGGCTGGCAATCCATTTGTTTTGCCGCTTCTATAAAGATTCTTCTGTCTGGTTTTCTAAAGGCGAACTGGTAGGAATAGATTCTGGTAGTAAAGTAGTCCAATAGTCCCAGTTGGGCCAGGTGTTTTTCAAGTGTTGTGGCGTTGACAAAGGTATTTGAAAGTATACCTAATTTCACTCCCGCCTGTTTTAGTTTGTCGAGCGTTTGACGCAGATTAGGCTCTATTTTGCCGAGTTTGCTCAGGGGTTCATACCAGCACCAGCCGAAGTCTTGCCATTGTTTTTCGGTTAATTTGACGCCTCTTTTCTGTTCGATTTTCTTTAGAAGTTCGAGCGAATCGAAATCTATGCCGCTGATATATGACCGGACACGGAAGACACGAATCATCCACAAATGTTTAAGCAGAAAAAGGCTCAGTTGTCCTGTTGGCTGGTTAAGTTTTTTGAGGAAATCGTATGCCAGTTTTCCGCCATCTTTGAAAAGAGCTATAACATCGACTTTGCCGAAATTTAGCAATGTCTCGCCGATATCGAACAGTACCGCCTTGATTCTTCTCTGGGCCAACAAACACTCCCGTCAAAACCATATTTGGCCGAGGCGGGAGTCGAACCCGCACGCCCTAATCGGACCCGAGATTTTAAATCTCGTGCGTCTGCCATTCCGCCACTCGGCCAAATGCTTGCGCTGCTCTGCGAAGCATGCTTCGCAGAGCAAGATGCGATTATCGTAGCCGAGCATATAATAGATGTCAATACGAGATTACCGATAAAGAAAGCAACGAAATCAAAATGAATGTCAATGTAAGATTACAACCAAAGAAGGTCTTTGAAATTGATTTTGCGGAGACTTGACCTATGAGATACGAAATTACGCGGCGGGTTCAGCTTTTTTCGGTATGCTGCCGGGAAGAAGCCTGCTGGGCTGCCTGCTTCCAATCGTCCTTAGACAGAAAATCGACAAGACGAATAAACCGAACGCTAAGCTCCTCAAACATCGACTTGTATTTAGAATTGTCCAAGTCCCTGACAGCAGCTTCAAGCTGCCTGGCAATCTCGGAAATTCCTGTCGCACCAATCGTCGCAGCCGCCCCCTTAATCGAATGCGCGTAAAATTTTATCTCCCGCTCGTCATTTTTCTCGACGGCCTGCGACAACATTTTCATCCTCTCGGTATTATCCTTCATAAAAATAGGAACTATTTCATCAACCAGCTCCTGGCTACCGATTCTTTCCATCAGAAGCTGCCAGTCTATTTCTATTCCCGCTGCGGCCAAGGGCTGCACTACGCCTGCGGCAGGTGAATTTTGTGAAGCTTCCGTTTTTGCCAAAGCTGCGACGGAGGGGTCGTGTGACAAGCCTTTAACGGCAAGATATTTCATAATAGTTACAATAAGTTTTTTCCTGTCTATCGGCTTGGAAAGATAATCGCTGCAGCCTGCGGCAAAACATTTTTCGTCATCACCCTTCATTGCATAAGCCGTCAAGGCGATTATCGGGACTTTAACGCCGTTCTTTCGAAGCTGATTAGTGGCTTCATAACCGTCCATCACCGGCATCTGAATATCCATCAGGATAACATCAAATTTTTCTGCAAGCGCCTTCTGCACGGCCTGCTGACCATTTTCAACAATCACCACCTCAACACCGAGCTTTTTGAGCAAAAGCTCGACAAGGGCCTGATTTGTGGGACTGTCTTCAGCAAGCAAGACCCTGCCGCCAAGTTTGAGACTATCGATCATCTGTGCAGATAATTTTTTGGCAGCGGCATCAACGCGCCGAGCAGCCGCTGCCTGGGGTGCCGGGGGCATACCAATCGGTATAGTCAAAGTAAAAACAGAACCTTTTCCGGTTAGGCTGCCGATTGTTACGCTGCCTTCGAGAAACTCGGCGAGACGCTGCGTAATCGTCAATCCCAGACGGGCAGCGCCGGACCTGCCAAAAACATACTGCTGCCGCTCAGACGACAAAACTGACTGCGTACATTCAACATCAAACCGAATAAAGGGATTGCTGCCGCTGTTGTCCCAGAAAACCCTGACATAGACATAACCTCTTTCGGTAAACCTGACGGCGATGCTTACAAGATTAATGAGGCACTGTTTGAGTCTTGTCGAATCTGTGCGGATAAATTCGGGGAGCGGCTGGCTGCGAATAATTTCGAACTGAAGACTTTTTTCCGTCGCCAGGGGGCGCATAAGCGATTCAACTGCAGCAAGAACACTTTCGAGAGTGCATTCTGCAATTTCAATTTCGAGGTTGCCTGCCTCGATTTTTGAGAAGTCAAGAATATCATTTATCAGCTGGAGGAGCTGCCTGGAGCTTTCGAGGATTATCCCGACCTGTTTTTTCTGCTGCTCCGTGAGGTTATCATCGGCAAGCATTTCGCTGAAGCCAATAATAGCATTCATCGGGATACGAATCTGGTGACTTATCTCGGCGAGGAACTCATTTTTGCTTTGACCTGCATCCATTGCCTGCTGGGCCATTAAATTGGCGTGACCAACCGACGCCTGCAACTGGCGGTTTATCTGCTCTGCCTGGAGTCTGGCGGTCTCAGCGGCGGCCCTGGCCGTTTCAAGCTCGCTTGTCCGCTGAGTGATAAGCTGGCGGAGCTGGAGTTTATGAAGCTGCTGTCTTTTCTGCACCTGGTCTATGAAAACCACCACCGAAACAATAATTATCAACGACAGGAAAAAAACTATGAGGCGAATGTGTGCGGTCTGCTGGGCATAAAGCCAAAGCAATACTATGGCGGCGAAACTTAATACAATCACAAAAACTGTCAAAACCTCTGAAGAAACCTCAATTTTAACTTTGCCAAGACTTGCACCATCGGTAAGCCTTCGTCCGCCAACCCGGCGGTCATTTTTGTCCGTGTTATTCATTTCATACCCTTTAACGAATAGCCACAAAGGCACGAAGACACAAAGTTTTTAAAATAATTTATTTTTTCCTTCGTGCCACGGCATCTACGGTTACGAGATTTATCGTCAAAATGGCAATTGCAGTTAACTGGGGACCTATTTAATTCGTATTAAATCAAAACAGGTGCGGGATAATTTCGGGTTAATTCCGCGAATTTATCGGACCCAAGCCTTCTATCTGGTCGATTTCATCGAGCGGAAGCACATCGCACAGCACACCGAATGCCTCAATCCTGTAGACATCCACATATTTTTTTCTTTGAGCTATATAATCAAAATACCACAGCCTGTTTAAGCCATCGACGTATTGAAACAGGCAAAGGATGTTTTTTGCGCCTGGCCCAAAAACCGCTTACGACCATAACGCCCAGCTGGTCGGCGGCAGAAACCAGCAATCTTAAAAAATCTTCATAATCGTAATCACTTTTAGAAACCAACTGCTCCTGACTTGTAATCATTTAAGTTCTCCTTTAACAAAAGACTTTTAAACGGCTCGTTTTTAAAAAATGGGAAATTCAGGGGCGCGTAATCCTCGTCGCCTGCCTGAAGGACAAATTTGTCTCTTGCAAAGGCGGCAAGGATTAAGCCATCCGGCGTGAATGACGCACAGAATTTTTTTCTTTTGCCATCCTTTGGCTGGAAATAGGCCTCGTAATAGAATTTATCTGCTCTATCCGTTCTCTTTGTTTTCGATACGCCAATAAAGCCGGTGTTAGATCGCAGACGACGATTCAAAACGCTTTGCCTTGCGTTGACAATTCGCAGATTTTCCCTGCGGTTATCGAAAGGCTCCCTGTTTATGTGGTCAACAATCTGGCCTTTTTGAGCGTTAAGGATTAACCGGGGGAGCGAAAAATATTTTTTGTTTTTGTAGTCGCAGACAACTACCCGCCGGCCAGATTCGAGCATCAGAGACGAATTTAAAATTCTCGGGTCGTAAAAATCCTGCGGGTCAAGCATGACAAACCTGCCGGCGACTTTTCGCAACAGATAAGTTCGTTTCTTTTCAATCATTATCGCTCCACTATTCACCTGTTCCATTTTTCACCTTTTGGGACACATAAGTCCCTCCGTATTACCCAAAAAGTTGCGCGTTTTGACGAAATTTAGGCTAAAATTCCGGATTGATTTTTCATAAGTGCTTGTCAGAAAAGGATGAAATTTTTTTGGAATCGGCAAAATGCGCAAACTTTTTTTTGCGCATTTTGCAAAAAACTTGTGCGTTTTTCGTTATTCTGACAAAAAGGAGTAATATCACCCTGAAGAAAATTAACCACTAATTGCGCGGATTTTCACTGTTTTTTGGATATTTGGTATATATAGTATGTAATAGCAAGAATACGGGCTAAAGTGTCCCACTTGTAAATTATCGAATAGGGCTTATATTAACTAATAATCTATGGCAAAGAAACGGCGTTTTATATGGATAGGAAACCGAAGTTCCGTATCTTATACGGATCCATTTAATTATTGTCAGGCGTTATCTAAAAAATAGTGATAGCGGATACATTAAGGATTTACCAACAGATTGGAAACGAAACCAATGAAGTTACAAATTATGCGTGTGGATCTTTGAGATGGAAATAACGACAGACTTATATCTTGGCGACTGCAAAGAACAATTGAAATTTCTTCCTGACAATTCGGTTGATCTTGTTGTAACATCGCCACCTTACGCAGACCAGCGAAAAAATACATATGGGGGCATTCACCATGACAAATATGTGGAGTGGTTCTTGCCTATTTCCAAACAGCTTTTACGTGTCCTCAAGTCGACAGGGACTTTTATCCTAAACATCAAGGAAAAAGTAGTAGAGGGGGAACGCAGTACTTATGTGATGGAACTCATTATAGAAATGCGCAAACAAGGGTGGTTATGGACAGAAGAGTTAATTTGGCATAAAAAAAATTGCTATCCCGGAAAGTGGCCTAACCGTTTTCGTGACGCTTGGGAAAGACTGCTTCAGTTCAATAAAAACCAAAAATTCAATATGTATCAGGAAGAAGTAATGGTCCCGATGGGTGACTGGGTAAATTCAAGACTGAAAAACCTTTCCGACACCGACAAAATCCGTGATACTTCAAAAGTAGGGAGCGGGTTTGGCAAAAACATATCAAACTGGCTTGACAGAGATAAAGCCTACCCGACAAACGTTTTGCATTTAGCCACCGAATGCAACAATAAAAACCACAGCGCAGCTTTCCCTGAAGAATTGCCTGAATGGTTTATCAAACTTTTTACAAAAGAAAATGATATGGTTCTTGACCCATTTATGGGTTCAGGAACAACGTTAATTGTTGCAAACCGAATGAGGCGAAATTCAATAGGCATCGACATCGTTCCTGAGTATTATGAAATGGTGAAAAAGCAATTGAAGCCCAGTGAATTATATTTATTCGAACCAAAGGCAGATTATGGAAAAGCTAAACCTAAAAGACGTATCTCGGTACGTTGAACAAAACATCGGGACATTTCATGAAAACCTATTACAAAAGTTGAAAGAACTCAAGTTTGCAGAGGTGTTGACACGAAAAAATCCGTACTTATTTAAAGCCAAAAACATTCTGACCGCTCATGATTTTGTCAAAACCTTACTTGACGCGTATCTTTCTGCTCAAGAAGAAGGCATCTTTGGGGTGTTTCTGGAAGGTCTCGCTGTCTTCATTTGTGGGAAAGTGTATCATGGCAGAAAACCGAAGACCATTGGGGTTGATTTAGAGTTCCAGAAAGGAGATGTGTATTATGTTGTCTCAATCAAGTCGGGACCGAATTGGGGCAATAGTGATCAAATCAACCGAATGAAACAGAACTTTGCAAACGCGACGAGCGCGATTCAATCCAAACATCCAGAGTATGAAGTTGTCTGTGTCAATGGTTGCTGTTATGGGCGAGATAATAAACCTCAAAAAACTGGATATATGAAACTCTGTGGTCAGAGCTTTTGGGAATTTATCTCAGGACAGAGCGATTTATACACAGATATTATTGAACCTCTCGGCTATAAAGCAAAAGAAAAGAATGAGGCATTCGTAAAAGCCTATGCCCAAGCACTCAACATCTTTACACTCCAATTTACGCAGGAATATTGTATCAATGGGGCGATTGACTGGAACAAGATCGTTTCTTTGAACTCAGGAATAGAGCATCCTTTCAAGAAAAAGAAATCGCAATAGGGAAATCTGGGGACACCATACTAATTTCTGAAATTAAATCCGTGCAATCCGTGGTTAGGTAATAAATAGGGGCCGTTTATTTTTGATATTTCATTTTCTCTGAGTCCTCTGTGGCTAAAATAATTCGTGAAAATTCGTGTTCAAGAGCCTACCCGCCTCCTTGTCGCGGCGGATAAATATGAATGACTATTTTACCCGTCCCGCCCCACCTGAGGCGGGCAAGCTAAGACGGGTGAACTTCAAGGATGGAGTTGAATTCGCCGAAGGGGTTCAGCTCTATAGTTTCGTTGTACGGGTCCTGCTGCCACTGGCCGTCAACTACCATACGGTAACGGTATTTGCCCGGGGCAAGGGCAAGTGCAAGCTCCCATTTGCCGTCCTGCGTAGGCTCCATAACCGTCTGGTGCGGCTGCCAGTTATTGAAATCTCCTGCAATCTGAACGCTTTTGGCTCGCGGGTAAAGCGTAACGAATTTAACCGCGCCGCCGAACTGCCTTGTGCCGTAGAAGTCGTTGAGCCTGCTGTCAATGTCCTGCATGGCTTTTTCGGCCGCGGCAGCCTCGGCCACGATAAGCGGCTCCTGCGGAGCGGCAGGGACATCTCCACCGCTAAGGCTTGTCAACAACTCCTGCGCCGACGAACTGATTGACTCAAGTTTCTCATCGAAGCTCTTGATGGCTTCTTTTCTTTCGACTCCGCTCAAGACAGGCCTTGCCTGTTCTTTCTGAATAATCGGTATCTGCGATTCTATCTTGACCGACGAATCTGCCATTTGTTTCGACTCGACCATTGACGTATCACTGGCAATAAGCTCCTGTGCGAGATACTGGAAATCCTTGTGCCCTCTGCTTGCCGGGTCGTATTCGCAGATTGGCTGGCCGAGGCTGGCGGCTTCCTTGAGCTTGGTATTGAAATTGACGACTGTTTTGAACATCCTGTTTGAAAAGTGTTTGCGCAGTTCAGACAGTATTTCTCTGCCCATCTTTGTTCGGATGTCGTACATACTGGCAAGCACCATAACGTGTATATGCTGAGAGCACTGTTTGCACAGGATGCTGAGCGTATCGAGCTGTTTGCTCAGGCCGTGCAGTGAAAAATATCCCGTTTCAACGGGAACAACGACATCGGTAGCCGCCCGCAGTGCGTTGAATGTGAGTAAGCTTATGGCAGGAGGACAGTCGATAACGACGTAGTCATAGTCTTTTTCAACGGCCGCCAGAACGTCCTTGAGACAATTTTCACGGTCGACCATTCCGGTGGTCTGTTGCTCGAAGGCGGCCAGGTCAATGCTTGCCGGCGCAAGCTCGAAGTTATCGCTGATTTCCCACAAAATTTCAGTGAGTTTTATGGTTTCGCCCCGGCGGAAGTTTACCAGCACATCATAAATGCCCTGCTCAATCTGTTCTTCCGGGACAGCCAGGCCGACGGCGCAATGGCCCTGCGGGTCCATATCAATAAGGAGAGTTTTTTTGTTTTCCGCAGCCAGTGCGCTGGCAAGATTTATCGAAACGGTTGTTTTTCCGCATCCGCCCTTTTGATTAACTACCGCTACTGTTCTCATCGGATAATCCTTTATTCAATTAGTTCGATAAGCTCACTGCACGTCCTTCGACTTCGCTCAGGACAAGTTAAACGTGATCTCAGCACCAAAAACCACATTTTCAGTGCGCATAGAAAAAGCCCTATATTGGCTTATTCGGCCTGTGCAGGTGAAAAACTTTAGGGTTTATCGGACAAGAAGATAAAATTTTGCCCATTTTCAATACTGGAAACAATGATATTAGACAGCATAGGCAAGCTCATCTGTCAGCGATACTCTATGTTCCGTTTTTTATTGCCCGGCTTTGGCTTTGCAAGCCCGTGAGAAAAAAATTCAGAGGCAGTCCTATAATTTGCTGATTTGAGGAGCTAAACCAGCAGTTTTTTTGCCATAAGAGCTTATAACAGCGTAATTAAGTGCCGAAAACCCTTTTTAAAACTTTACATCACCAAAAAATTAAGTCCTATAAATAATTAAAGTAATAAACTGACCGTATTATATCTATTCGATGTCCACATTTATTGCTTTATGGCAAAATAAAAAATCCCATCCAAAGTATCCTTAAACTGGCCTCTAAAGGCCCTTTGCGCCTAAAGCGCCCAAACTCTCCTGATACTGATTTTTCTTGATTTTTTGTGCTTCCGGCATTATAATATAGAAAATAAGACAGTAGTGGGAACTGCCATCGTACAGAATAATATGAATTGTAAATGCGCACATTTTTGGGGTGCCATGAGCCTGCTTTCTGTTTTTCTAACCATACAAGCCCAAGCCATACCTGACCCCTGCAATGGAAGATTCGAATTCTTCGATTATAATTCCGTTCTTGATATTAACACTCCTACAGACTGGCAGTGTGAAAACTATACTGATGTTGTTGGGCATTTTATACCTCATCCAGAACAGGGTGGGTTCACAAACTGGCGGATTGACACCACAAACGGACTGTTTCCTTTTGAGGGGGAACATTTTCTTGTACTTAGTACAGGAGATATCAGACCTGAACCAAGTTATGCTAAGGCATGGCAGACCATTACCGTTGAAGCCGAGGACAAGCTTACCGGTGTATACTTTTTCGGTACATGCGATTACAAACCCTACTATGATTTTGCCTACATTAAGCTTATCCCTCCGCCTGGCGACTTAAACCTTAGCGAGGTAAATGTTGTTCAGATATCCATCTCGGATTTAGGCGACTTTAGCTCTATGAGCGGCTGGAAGAGGTTCGAATATACATTTGATGTTAATCAGGCAGGAACTTATGACCTGACTATACTCGTCGGTGATTATGTGGATGCTGTCTGGGACACATATTTCATTGTGGATGGAATTGTTCTATGTCACAACCCACCCCCAGCCGGCGACCTTAGCTGCGACTGCACGGTAGATTTCCAGGATTTTGCATTTCTGGCTAAAGACTGGCTGTGTGACTGCAATGACCCCGATAGCTATAAAGACCCCAATACCAACTGTCTGCTCGGTACTGACCTGACCGGAGACGGCCCTGTTGACATCAATGATTTGCAGGTTATGTCAGAACACTGGCTCGAAGGGACTAAAGAGTAATCCCGCACCTACTTTGATGTTCTAACGTTAAACTACTTCGCAAAAATTGTCTCAAAAACGATTGATTTGCAGTTTTTGTTCACAATGTCAAAGTAGGTGCGGGACATACCCCGATATTATAAGTCTTCTTTGCCACAGATTTACACACCCGGGGCTGGTTAATTTGAACTGGAATAACAGTAATTTTTCTGGTATAAGCATCACCTCTGTTTGTGAACAAATAATGGCTTAGTTCAGTAGGAATACCGCATGTTTGCTATAATAAGCGATATACACTCAAATCTTGAAGCGCTGACAACCGTGCTGGCGGACATAGAACAAAGAGGCATAAAAACAATTTACTGCCTCGGCGATATAATCGGCTATGGTCCCGACCCTAAGGACTGTCTCGACCTGGTCATTGATAAAACCCAGTCCTGCGTTATGGGCAATCACGATTATGCGATACTGTACGAACCGACAAACTTCAATCTCGGCGCTGAACGGGCAAGCTTCTGGACAAGAAGCCAGCTCGAAATCGAACCGGGCCCCGAAAAACGACATAATCGCTGGAACTACCTGGGGGGCCAGCAGATGAGATGGACACTTCATACCGAGCTTAACGGCACAAAAGCAGTTCTGGATTTTGTACACGCTTCGCCAAGAAAACCTATAAATGAATACGTCTTTCCCGATGACGTATATACAACACCTGCAAAAATAACCGCACTGTTCGACCGTGTTAAGCACATTTGCTTCATAGGACACACTCACCTGCCGGGCGTTTTCCTCGATGACCCTGACTTTTACGCCCCGGACGAACTCGACTGGGTCTATCCTATAATACCCGAAGAAAGAGCTATTATAAACGTCGGCTCCGTAGGCCAGCCGAGAGATAAGGACAACAGGGCAAGTTATGTCTATATCGAGCAGAACAACGTCAACTTTGTCAGGCTTGAGTACGATTATAAAACCACGCAAAAGAAAATCTACAGTGTCGAGGAGCTCGACAACTTCGAGGCTGACAGACTAAGCGAAGGACGATAAAAGCCATGGATGCAAAAAAACTATTTACCCTCCTTATTTGTGCATATCTGATTATATGCGCAGTCCTGATACTAAATTCAGGCGTATTTTCAAAGCAGCAGGATACTGAAAGAGGAATTTTAACTCTCGCTGCCGAAACCAACCTGCCTGCCCCTCCCAGCTTACCCCAGATTGCCCCCCTGCCGGATACGCCTGCCTCCACGTCCCAGATTACCGCCGTAAGCGCAGAAGAAAAAGCATTTACGCTTGGTTCTGTTTTGAAAAACAATAATCCTTATAAGCTCGAACTTGAGTTTACCACAAAAGGGGCTGCTGTCTTGTCTGCAAGACTTCGAGACTATGATAATCGCAACCGCAAAAATCCACAGCCGTTTGAACTGCTGTCTCCTGCCGGAAGGGCAGACACTATGGCAGGCAAAAAACTGCTGCTGCCGGATTTGGCAAAGGTTTTTCCGCTCGACCGGCTAAACTGGCAAAGCAGCGGCATAACTCAAAACGCCGACGGCTCGCAAACAATAAGTTTTTATGCAACAATCTTCAAAGACAGCAGCGAACTTGTCAAACTGACAAAAAAATATACCCTCAGGCCTGAAGATTATCTGCTGAGTTGCGATATCACCCTGGTCAATTTGAGCGATTCTGAAATTAAAACTTCTCTTGATATGCTTGGCCCAGCCGGGATATCAAAAGAAGAGGAAAGAGCCGATACAAGAACAATAACAACCGGCTTTTTAAATTCTCAGGGTGCTGTTGAAGTAACAAAATTAAACATTAAAAAGCTTGAAAAGGATTTTGGCGACAAGGCGCTGCTGTTCCATAAAAACGCCGACTATAAATTCCTCTGGACCTCATTATCAAATAAATATTTCACCGCCATTATACGACCGGTCCCGCAAGGCCCGAACAATTTATCCGCTGAATGGATTAGCAAAGAAAAATTTGCGATACACTATAACCCTGATGGAATCGCCGACAGCGGCGACGAAAACATAGGTGTCGAACTGCAGACTGAAACTGTCACCATCGTCCCAAAAGCACAATACTCCTGCGGTTTTCAGCTTTATATCGGCCCCAAGGACAGGCATCTTTTTAAAGCTAATCCGCTCTATGAAAAACTTGGCTTCATACAGGTAATCGACTTCCAGGCCTGCTGCGGAAACACTTTCAGCAGTCTGAGTTTTCTCATTCTAAACGCCATGGACTGGTTGTTTCAATACATCCCGAATTACGGCGTTGTTATTATAATCTTCGTCTTCGTTGTGCGGATCCTGCTGCATCCAATTACCAAAAAAAGTCAGGTTTCAATGATGAAGATGTCAAAGCTGGCGCCAAAGGCCGAGGAAATAAAACAGAAGCACGCGAATAATAAAGCGGAAATGAACAAGCAAATGATGGCGCTTTACAAGGAGCACGGCGCAGCACCTATACTGGGCTGCCTGCCCATGCTGCTTCAGATGCCAATCTGGATTGCGCTTTATAGCGCTATTTACGCGGGCATCGAATTCAGGGGGGCAAAATTTCTGCCGTTCTGGATAACCGACCTTTCAAGCGTTGACGCACTGTTTTATCTTCCTGCCGCTGCCGAAAAAATTCCTTTTATCGGCTCATTCATCGGCACAAGTTTCAATCTCCTGCCCATCCTGCTCGGCGCCGCAATGTTCGTGCAGCAAAAATTTATGCCCTCCTCGGCGTCTGCAACCAATCCCCAGGCGGCTCAGCAGCAGAAAATGATGATGTGGATGATGCCCATAATGATGCTTCTGTTTCTTTACAGAGCGCCTTCGGGGCTGAATCTTTACATAATGTCGAGCACGGTCGCAGGACTTGTTGAACAATATGTCATAAGAAAGCACATCCAGGAAAAAGATGCTGCCGAGCAGGTCGGTCTTGTGCCGACGACAAGCAAATTAGGCGGAAAATTGAAAAAGAAAAAGCCAAAACCGCCGATTAAATTCTCCTGATTATCACAAATTAAGCAAAAGCTGCAAATACGGCCTATGTACGACACAAACGACACTATCGCTGCGGTATCGAGCGGGACGACGCCGTCAGTAAAGCATATCGTCCGCATCAGCGGCGATAAAACCTTCGATATCTTAAAAAATATTGTCTCGCAGGACATTCCAAACAGGAGAAAAATAATGTCTGCTTTGACAACTATCGCCGAAGGTCCTGAACTTAACGTCTGTCTCTATCTTTTTCCTTCTCCCTATTCATACACAGGCGATGACCTTGCCGAAATTCATTTTTTCGCCTGTGATGAAGCCGTTGAATCTCTTTTTTCAAAACTCCTGACCCTGGGCTGCCGACCCGCCGAGCCGGGTGAATTTACATACAGGGCCTACGTCAACGGAAAAATGGATTTGTCCCAGGCCGAAGCGGTGGCACAGCTGATTCAAAGCTCAAACCAATATCAGTTATCAGCCGCTCAAAAACTTTTTGGCGGCTCAGTCGAGAAAAAGATCCGGCAAATCTGCCGGGAAATTCTCGACATCTTGAGTTTAATCGAAGCAGGACTTGACTTCAGTACAGAAGATATAGAAATAATCTCCGCAAAAAAGGCCATCGAAACGGCAGAAAAAATCTGCAATAGTCTCAATGAGCTTCTTGCCGGCTCAATCACTTATGAGCAGATTATAGACGCCCCTTCGGTGATAATCGCAGGCTCGGCAAACGCGGGAAAAAGCAGTCTTGTCAACGCACTTGTCGGCGAAAAAAGAAGCATTGTTTCGCAGCAGAGCGGTACAACCCGCGACGTCCTGCAGCACTGGTTGAAACTGAATAAATGCGATTGTGTCTTGTTTGATTGCGCAGGTCTCGCTGTTGAGCCTGCCGACATTATTCAATCGCTTGCCAATACCGCAGCATTAAAGGCTATTGATGATTCTACTGTAATAATCTTCTGTGCGGACATCACAAAAGCGGATTATTCGACTGATTTAGAGATAATCAGGCGCTTCTCAAAAAAACCTGAAATTTACACAGCAGCGAAATGTGATTTACTATCCGCAGGCGATATGGCAGAAAAGCTTAAGAAGTTAAAAAAGATTTTCGGCTGCGATTTTTTAGCCACCAGTTCCAAAAAACATTCAGGTCTTGGAGAGCTTAAAGAGCTTGTCCAGCAGAGCATTATCAGGCAGACTTCGGATACAATAGAAGCTGCTGGCAAAACAGCTCTTACCGAAAGACACCGGCAAACAGTAATCGAGGCGATTAAAAACATCCAAATTGCTTCGGTTGAGCTGACAGAAGGCAACGAAGAAGTAGCTGCAATGTTTATACGTTCGGCCCTGCAAAATTTATCGACTTTCGAGAGCGAATATATTGACGAGAAAATACTTGAAATGATTTTCTCGCATTTCTGCATCGGCAAATAAAACTGGCTCCTGCACCAGCAGGAGCCAAGTGTAAAATATATTTGGAAGTCGATGACGTTATTCGTCTTTAGCCTCGAATTCGGCATCAATTACATCGTCGCCGCCTTTTTTGCGGCGAACTTTTCCTTCTTCGTCTTTCGGTTCGGAAGGTTTCTGACCTCCAGCTGCCTGTTTTTTGGCAGCTTCCTCATAGAGTATCTTGCCTATCTCCTGAGCAGTATCATTGAGATTGTCCATCGCTTTTTTGATTGCATTGCCGTCTTCGCCCTTGATGGCCTCTTTGAGGTTATTCACGGCTGACTCGATTTTGCCGCGGGTATCGGACGAAACCTTATCGCCGTGCTCTTTGAGCGTCTTTTCGGTAGAATAAATCAACTGGTCCGCCTGGTTTTTAAGGTCAACTACCTCGCGGCGCTTTTTGTCCTCGGCAGAGTGAGATTCGGCGTCTTTTTTCATCTTTTCAACTTCCTGTTCACTCAGGCCGGAACTGGATTTAATCTGAATCGACTGCTGCTTGCTGGTGCCGAGGTCCTTTGCAGAGACGTTCAATATGCCGTTTGCATCGATATCGAAAGCAACCTCAATCTGAGGAATGCCGCGAGGTGAAGGCGGAATATCAGAAAGCTGGAACCTGCCCAGCGTCCTGTTGTCTCGTGCAAATTCGCGCTCACCCTGCAGGACGTGGATATCAACGCTTGTCTGGCTGTCGGAAGCGGTTGAAAAAATCTCCTTTTTACTTGTCGGGATTGTTGTATTGCGTTCAATCAGCCTGGTCATAACACCGCCGAGCGTCTCAACACCCAAAGACAGCGGCGTAACGTCCAGCAGCAGAATATCCTTTACGCCCGCATCGCCGGCAAGAACAGCGCCCTGCACGGCGGCGCCGACTGCCACAACTTCATCAGGATTCAGGCTCTTATTCGGCTCTTTTTTAAACAGGTCTTTAACTATCTGCTGAACCTTTGGAATTCTTGTCGAGCCGCCGACAAGAAGAACTTCAGCTATATCAGGCGGATTCATCTTTGCATCGCTCATTGCCTGAACACAGGGCTTTTTGAGTCTTTCGAATATCGGCTCTGCCAAGGCCTCGAATCTGCTCCGTGTAAGCGTTATCTGAAGGTGTTTCGGCCCTGAGGCGTCGGCGGTAATAAACGGCAGATTTACCGTTGTCTCAACCTGAGTGGACATCTCGCACTTGGCTTTTTCAGCGGCTTCTTTGAGTCGCTGATGGGCCATCGGGTCTTTCCGCAGGTCGATACCCTCGGTCTTCTTAAACTCATCGGCAAGATAATTTATCAGTATCTCGTCAAGGTCGTCGCCGCCCAAATGGGTATCGCCGTTGGTGCTGATCACCTCAAATACATTATCGCCAATATCGAGAATCGAAATATCAAATGTGCCGCCGCCAAAGTCAAAAACGGCCACTTTTTCATTTCTCTTCTTTTCAACGCCGTAAGCAAGGGCTGCTGCAGTCGGCTCATTTATAATCCTTTCAACCTTCAGACCGGCTATTGTGCCGGCATCCTTGGTAGCCTGTCTTTGCGCGTCATTAAAGTAGGCGGGAACTGTAATTACGGCACGCTCAACCTTTTCGCCCAAATAGTCCTCAGCGGTCTTTTTCAAATCCTGCAGAATCATAGCCGAAATCTCAGGCGGAGTATATTCCTTGCCCCTTACGCCTACTTTCACAAGCTCATTCGGTCCGCCGACAACCTTATAAGGAACCATCTTTTCTTCAGTAGCAACCTCGTTATGCCTTCGGCCCATAAACCTCTTGATGGAAAAAACGGTATTTTCAGGATTGGTTACCTGCTGATGGCGGGCAATCTGGCCGACAAGACGTTCGCTCTTATCGGTAAAACCTACCACTGAAGGCGTCAGCCTGCCGCCGGACGAATTTATCAGAACCTTCGGCTGCGAACCCTCCATCACCGCCACAACCGAGTTTGTCGTTCCCAAATCTATTCCAATAATTTTTGCCATTTTTATTGCTCCTTTTTCGACAAAAACCCTTTCTTTATTATCAGAAAAGCAAAGGCCTTGCCAGCAGAAGAAAAAAACTTAACTCTTTATAAAAAAAGAACTTAAATTCAGACAATATCGCCATCGTGTGCCATTTTGGCAGGGTTGCGACTATTTAATTTTACCACGAACAAACACAAATTGACACGATTAAAAAACAGTTTAGCCGTCGCCGGCACGGCGACATGGTTAGCCCTGCCAAAGTGTTGGCAGGGTTTCGTTTCTGACGTACACCGACGCAAATTTTTTATTTTTTTTGCTTTTTTATTTTTTTATATAATATAATCGCAAAATTGACTCATTCATTATTTTTTGAAAGGAACCAGAAGAAATGCCAAACATCTCGGCTGATTGTCTTGTAGCAAAAAGAGTTTTCTTGACAAAAGGTGCCGGAAGACACAGATACCAGCTAAAATCTTTCGAAGAGGCCCTGCGAGACGCAGGCGTTGCAAACCAGAACCTTGTGCAGGTCTCCTCAATCCTGCCGCCCAAATGTAAAATCATCAGCAAGGAAAACGGCTTAAAAGAGCTTGTGCCGGGCTCCATCGCTTTTTGTGTTATGGCAAGGTGCGACACAAATGAGCACGGCAGACTCGTAGCTTCCTCCGTTGGAATGGCCTTACCGAAAGACAGAAACAACTGGGGCTATCTGAGTGAAGTGCACGGCCATGGTATGAATGAGCAGCAGGCCGCCGATTTAGCTGAAGACCTCGCGGCTGAAATGCTCGGAACGACACTCGGACTTGAAGTTGACCCCAACAATGCCTGGATCGAAAAAGAGCAGGTTTACAAATCCACGGGTCTTATTATCAGAACTTCAAACGCCACGCAGACCGCAAGAGGCCAAAAGGGCCTATGGACCACAACTGTCGCTATCGCGATGTTCCTGTTTGATTAACAGACAGAGGTGCAAATGAAAAGGCAAATTAACTTCGGCGACCTGCCGCAAAGATACTGTGCTTACCAGACGGCAAAAATCGTTATCCTCCCCGCCCCGTTCGATGCCACAAGCACCTGGATAAAAGGCACAGATAAAGGCCCTGCAGCAATTATCGAAGCCTCAGCGAATATGGAGACTTATGATATCGAAACCGACTCTGAAGTTTACAAACAGGGAATCTTCACCGACAGACCGACAAAAGAAAAAAAATCGCCCGAAAAAATGGTCGCCGAATTGAAAACAAGAGCTCTTAAGCATATTAAAAATAAAAAATATGTTGTTACCCTCGGCGGCGAACATTCCATCAGCGCAGCGACTATCGCGGCATATGTGGAATCTTTTAAAAACGTCTCCGTTCTGCAATTAGATGCCCACGCGGACCTGAGGGAGGAATATCACGACTCAAAATTCAACCACGCCTGCGTCATGGCAAGAGCAAGGGAAATCACGCCAATCGTGCAAATAGGCCTCCGCAGTATGGATTTCTCTGAAAAAAAGAATATGGACAAAAGTCGTGTCTTCTTCGCTCAGGATATTTACGATAATAATAATTGGTTCGGCAAATGCCTGAACAAACTAACCAAAAATGTTTATCTGACAATTGACCTCGATGTATTCGACCCGGCCATACTTCCTTCAACCGGCACACCTGAGCCGGGCGGCCTTGGCTGGTATCAGGTCTTGACTTTTCTTAAATTGCTGATGAAACAGAAAAACGTTGTCGGCTTTGATGTGGTTGAATTGTGCCCTAATCCCCAAAGTAAAGCCTCCGATTTTCTGGCCGCAAAGCTAATTTACAAGCTTCTGAGCTATAAATTCGAGACGTAATACGGCAAAGTCTCTTGATTTTCTAATTCTTTAGTTTATCATTGACCGATATGTTATATGAAATTCAGACCCACTTTTTTTGAAAGGAGATGATTATGTGTTCAACCTGTGGATGTAGTTCCGGCAAGAAAAAGGCTAAAAAAGCAAAAAGCAAAGGCAAAAAGAAATAACCTGCGATGCATTATCAAAAGCAAACGGCCTTTGGAAAATCTCCAAAGGCCGTTGTCTTAATAATTCTCGCCTTTTTGCCTACTTAATCAACTCCACAACCGCATTACCCGTAATTGTCATCGGCATCGTCATACCTTCCGGCATTTGCTGACTTGCTTCCATTCTCATTACACCTGAAAAGTTCATCGCTACATTGCTTTTGCGAGCAAGCCCGGTTTTTTCTTCCACTTCGCTCGTCGAGTTCATCGTGCCGGATATCTGCATGAAAACTTTGTTGTTCGGGTCTATTTCAATAGCCTTTGAGCTGTCGCCCATATCCATCTTGGCTGCCGCATCAATATATGCGATGCCGTCTTTGCGCTGCTTGAGCATATAAGTCGTGTCAATATCAATCGGCATAATGAAATTCATACTTGTGGTGTCATACCACGTATCGCCGACTGCTACCGGCTCGGCAGGGAATGTGCCCATCATATTGCCGGTCATTTCCTTGACCTGCTTTTCATCAAACATCTTGTCGAAAAATTTGTCTAACCCCTGCATTTCAGGACTGTTGCCTATGCTCTCTTTCATCTTTCCCCTCATTTTTGCAACCATCTCGCCAAGGCCGCGAACATCTAATGTTTTTCCTGTAGGAGTTATTTTCATCTGAAACTTGCTGCCTGCTATTGCTGAAAACATAGCGGTCATCATTTTTTCATCAGGCCTGTTGGGGTCAACCGGTTTGGGATTTGCCGAATCGAATTCCATACGTCCCATCGGGCCGTCCATAGTCACCTTCATAGACTTGTAGGTTACCTCGACATCCATATTGCCGTTGGCATCGACACTTAAACAATCGAAGCCTATAATCATTTCCTGCACCTGAGTCATCTTTTGCTCCTGACCGTTCATTGTCTGGGCTATATTCTGAGTCTGGGTCATTTTCATTTCATGCGATTCGCCGGCCTTGAGACGCAATTTCAGGTCAACTTTATCCTGCCCGGCAGCTAACACAACCGCCTGCATAACAAGAACATACACAAAAATCGAAACTACTCTTCTAATCTTCATTTTTAATCTCCTTAAAAATATTGTTCTGTTATATGATACCATCAAAAAAGCTTATTCGTTAGATAAAAAAGGACTGCTTTTAGTCAAATATAACTTTTTTATAAACATAGACTTACTGTTCATACTCAAACACATCGTCAACCTTTTTGTCAAAGGCTCTTGCGATTCGGATGGCCAGTTCCAGAGATGGAGAATATTGTCCTGCTTCTATTGCAATAATTGTCTGACGTGTAACACCCGCCTTGTCGGCAAGCTCGGCCTGAGTCATTTGATTATTTTCAAATCGAAACTGGCGTAGATTATTTTTGATTTTAGTTTTACTCATTGCTGCCGCCCCTGCCGTATTGAACCAAAATTACAGCGTGATATACCACCGACGCGATAAGTACAAGTGCGCCAAATAAAAGCATAAGCATCCATAAAGGCACAGCAGCATTCAAACCCCACACCAAATTCGCCACGACGAGCGACATGCCCACCACAACCAGAATACTTACCAGTGAGATTATCACCGCAATTTTCTGAATAGCAATGTCCCGCTCATCGGCCTCAACTTCATCTTTTCTCTGCTTTCTTATAGCAAAGAAAAGACCGCCAGAAAACACGGTAAAAAGAATCGTTAGACACGCTACGCGAGCAGGTAGTGGCATACGCCACCCGAAAAAAAATATTGGTATCAGCGACAGAGCCAGCAATGCTATTGTTAAAAGCATACCGGTAATAGTGATCACAGCGACTTTTTGAGTTCTATTCATTGCTATTGCTCCTGCCGTAAAGAATCAGTAACACCATCGACGAAACTATTCCGACTACAAACGCCCCGCCAAAAATCATTATCGGCAGGCCCAGCCTTTTAAAAAGTGCCGGCTCAAACAAAACAGCAAATATCGTTCCAGTCAGACAGAACCACAAATATGATGATACAAAACCGATCCGCGTTGCCGTACGATGTATTAACTTATCTCTTTCGTCGAATGTTACCGTTCCGGGATCTTTTTTAAAAATGAGTGGAGAAAGACCCGCCAGGCCACCGAGACCAACAAACCCCATTCCTCTTGCGGCTGCCGGCCAGCCAAAAATATAGTACAATATAGTAACCGCAACCGCCGTTATCAAAGAAGCACTAACAAAAACCACAAGGTTAAAAACCGCTATTTTTTGTGCCCTGTTCATATTATTAACTCCTTAATGTAATCTATACAAGACAAAATGTAAGCCAAACATTACATAATGTCAAGTAAATTTTACATTTTTTTGAAGAATTCCAAGAAAACCCCGGTTTTGCAGCTGAAAAATGGCCTTCCTTCTATCAAAAAAATGAAAAATGCCATTCGCATCAAGGTTTTGTGTCGTCTTTTGCCTCGCTGGGAGTTTTCCGTCCGTGGGTTTCGATCGCTTTGCGCAGAATAAATTCAATCTGCCCGTTAACGCTCCGCAGTTCATCGGCAGCCCAGGCCTGCAGTTGGTGCCATATCGCAGGGTCAATACGCAACAAAAAATCCTTTTTTTGAGCCATAGTATAAAACGATTATTTTTTTCAAAACTTAAATCTCATTTGGTTTTCAGAAAATAGTTTAATCCTGTTCGCTTAACGATAGAGCGTTCCGGTGTTGATTACCGGTTCTGCCTGAGCTTCGCCGCAGAGCACGACCAGCAAATTTCCGACCATTGTGGCCTTATGTTCTTCATCCAGTTTCACGACGTCTTTGGCGGACAATTCGGCCAGCGCCATTTCTACCATGCTTACTGCGCCGTGGACGATTTTCTTTCTGGCGGCGATTATTGCCTCCGCCTGCTGGCGCCGCAGCATCACACCTGCAATCTCAGGCGCGTATGCCAAATGCGTTAGTCGGGTCTCTTTAACTGCAACGCCTGCCATAGCCAATCTGGTCTCCAATTCGCTTTTAAGCGCGTTATTGATGGTTTCACTGCTGCCCCGCAGAGTCAGTTCCGCTTCCTCGTTATCATTACCCTGATCATAAGGATATGTATTGGCCAAATGCCTTATGGCTGTTTCGCTCTGCACTTTTACATATTGTTCATAATCATCCACATCAAACAAAGCTTTAACAGTATCGGCTACCCGCCATACTATTACCGCCCCGATTTCAATTGGGTTTCCGCGCTGGTCATTGACTTTAATGGTGTCAGTCTGAAAATTGCGTGCTCGCAAAGAAACACGATATTTGTTTGTGCCGAAGGGGATATTGCCTCTGCTGGTTGTTATAGAACCGCCGCGAATAACTGTAAAAGGATTCGCCCAGTGAAATCCGTCTTCTTTTACGGTGCCGACGTATTTGCCGAAAAGAATCAATACCCTTGCCTCATTCGGCTGCAGCGTGAAAAATCCCGCAGACAAAAATATCGCCAGCAAAACATTGAAAATTATCGCCACAACAAATAAAATTATATAAGCTGCGTCATTTTGATGGGGTATTATCCAATGCGTAATACCATAGAAAATAATTGCCGGCTCGAGCAGCCACATTGCTATCGCCACCGGCAGCATCAACCAACCGCTCAATCTTTTTACTTCACGTTCTTGTATAATTTTGCTCCTTAAATTTCATAATTCAATATCAATATGATATCATTGTAATATCTATCGGCCATTATGCAACAAAAAAATGAATTTTTTTTTTAAAATTTCCCTAAAAACCTCGTTTTTGCCCCAAAAACCAATAAAAAAGGCTGATTTTTTCAAATCGGCCCTGAAAAAACTTATAAACCAAAGCCCTTTTACAAACCGCCGTCAACAACCCATCGCTTCGCGGGATTATCGTTTCGAATGGCAAGGTTAAACTTCTTATATTGCGACTGACGACAAGTAACAAAGTAAGCTAATTGCTCCGCCGACCAGAAAGTTTTTTCGACTTCCACGGTTGGAAGTATTTTTTTTACATCTATACCGTATCTCGCAGCCTCTTTAAATTCACCCTGCATTTTATCAATATCATCCTTGGGCATAAACTTTCGCATTTCATCCCAATCTAATCTTGATAAGGCATCATAATACGCTTTTACTGCCTGTTCCGGCGACATTTTCACATAAATATCATTATTTGCCGGAATTTCAGGCTCGTTTGTCCATTTAGCATCCTCACAATTCTGCAAATTGCTGTCACACTGTCCTGTGATTACGAATCGCCCAGCGGGATTTGCGTTGGACAGCCGCACATTGATTTCCTTCGGCGCCAACTTGATTTCATAAGGCACAAGCCAGCCGCCATAACTGCCTGATTTAAACGGTTCGCCAATGCTAACGATTTCCAGTCCGCCTAAATACGACTTGAGTCTTTCATCAACGGCAGTTGCCGACCAGAATTTTAAAAATTCGTTCCAGTCTTCTTTGGTGCACGCATTAAAAAAGGCTTGTACGACTTCTTTTGGAGACATTTTCTGGTACTTTTCATTATCAGGCAGTATCTGCGGTTCGCCATACCAAACCATATTTTCCGGTAAATCCAGCCTGAAAACACTGTCGGCAATTTCTTTATTATACTCAATATCTGTTATTTCAAAAATCAGCACATCATTGTCGTCGGTATGAACATATACCTGAAAACTTTCCAATAATTTCGTCTCCGCATCAAACCGATAAACTTTCAAATGGTCCGAACCTGTGATAAACTTGTTTCGCAGATAGTCACCCTCAGGAACATCCGCCGTTACCTCGACCTCAAGCATAATTTTGTCCTGTCCTTTAATGTTTTCGTGACGCAGCAAAACCTCACGGTCAGGATTATTTTTCGCATTTTGTAACTCGCTATCCAGCAGATCGTTCACGTTCAATAAGCGTCCCGACCAGGAGTCGAAACAGCCTTGAGGTAAAGGTCTTTTATACAGGACGCCATAATTCGGGCGAATGAGCATAAGCGTGCTTTTTCCGTCCATAAGCAATACACGGCCGGGCTTCTCCACTCGCCATTGCACAAGTCCGTTTGGGTCTGTGCGTTTCCACATTTCAATCGGCACAAAATCATATTCCAATCCTATAAACGAGAAATTTTCCGACGGCAGAGTTCGCATTCGAGCCTTCATATGAACCGACCATATATCCGATACCGCTTTAATCGCATCTTCAAGCACTTGTGTCGCCGCCGATGCTGCAGGAACTGATTTGTTGAAAATACTTACACTTAAAACCACTGCGAAAACTATCACCGCAGCAGTCGCTAATTTTGTTATTTTACTTTTCATAATTATTCTCCATACACTCGGCTGTAAATCAGCCGGAATATTTGTTTTAGATTTCTCAAACGCCGCCAACGCATCATTAAGAACTTTTCCATCCATCTGAGGCGACGTTACGGCGGATGATTTTTTTGTTTTAAAAAACGCTTTGACCAACTTTTCTATATTTTCTGCAGTTTTCATTTTTGCACCTCGTCATCCAGAATTGACCGCAGTTTGTCTATTCCATACCGGTATCGGCTCTGAATCGTATTAATCGAAATACTTTGCGACTTGGCTATCTCTTTAAACTTTAATCCGGTTTGCAGATGCAGGGTTATTACCTCTTGCTGTTCGTAAGACAATTGACTCAAGGCACTACTGATTCGCTGCGTATGCTCTTTCGACATTGCCAGTCGTTCAGGACGAACAGAGTCCGCCCCCGCAATATCTATCGTCTCTATATCCACTGCCGGCCTGATTTTATCCCGGCCTAAATTACGCACACGATTAGCAATAGCCGTTGACAGATAACTTTTTAAGCTGCCCTTCAACGCCAAGTTGCCTGCCGATTGCGCAAATGAAACGAATACATCGTGTACGATATCTTCTGCGACTGTCTTATCATTTGAAAGAGCGATAGCCAAGCCCAGCAAAGTATTTTTGTACTTTTCATAGATTTGGCAAAGGGCGGCACTGCTGCCCTGCTTAAGCTTCCACAGTAGCCATTTGTCTTCAAACATAGATATCCTGATTAGTTTCGAAACCTGCGATCGCTGCTATTATGACACACAATCAGCCGTTTTAGTCTAAAGAAAATTACGTTTTACCTAAAACCAATAAAAAAGGCCGGTTTTTCAACCGGCCTTTCATAAATTCTTTCTCGTCTTTGTGTCTTGGTGCCTTTGTGGCTATATATATTCGTTCAGTATATTTCCCAGCAGTTCCTTTGCATCTCATTCTGACGAAACGCCGAGCTTTTCTGCGATGCTGTCGAATTCGTCAAGCGAATAAAACTCTATGATTATCCTGCCCCGCTGCCCATTTTTGCGGGCCTGAATTTTTACCATTGTGCCGAGCCTGCTTCGGATTTTTTCTTCAAGGTCTCTTATGTGTGCAGGCTTTTCAACTATTTGTTTTTGTTTCTTTTCATCTTTTTCACTCAATGCAAGCCTGACAAGTCTCTCCACCTCGCGGACGCTCAGCCGCCCTGCCAATGCGCGATTGGCAAGCCTCTTTCTTAAATCATCCGTCGGCAATGCAAGTATCGCCCTTGCGTGCCCCATATCCAAAGAGCCATCAATAAGCATCTGCTTGACTTCAGAAGGCAGATTAAGCAGACGAATATAATTGGCCACAACGGAGCGGTCCTGGCCGAGTTTTTGTGCCGCCTGTTCCTGCGTCAGACCGAATGTTTCCATAAAATTATGATATGCCTTCGCTTTTTCAATCGGATTCAGGTCCGCCCGATGAATATTTTCCACCAGCGCAAGCGCCAGCATCTCTGAATCTTCTGTTACCCTTATCATCGCAGGTATTTTATTAATTTCTGCCATTTGAGCAGCCCGTAACCTTCTTTCGCCAGCCACAATTTCAAATCTGCTGCCTTTGGGTCTGACTATTATTGGCTGAATCACGCCATTTTCTCTGATGGAATCGGAAAGCTCTTTAAGTTGTAGGACATCCCAGTTTTGCCTTGGCTGATACGGATTAGCATCTATATCATCAAGGTTCAATTCCATAAGATTTCGCTGTAACTCTTTGTCAATACTGAACTTAACAGAATTGTCGGCCATAGAAGTATCGGAGTTTTCTTGTCCAATATTTATTATAGGACCTATCAATGACTCTAATCCCCTGCCGAGATGTTTTGGCTTTTCTTTTTTGGAAGCTGTCATATACATTTCCTTTTATATAGATTTGCTCATCCTTGTAAAAACATTGTTGCTGTTTTATCACGTTTAATTTTATTTTTCCAGTAAAAATCGCCGAATATCCCATATATTTCTTCGTGTCCTGGCGTTGGAGCCTGTCCGCCGTAGTCTCTAAGAGACGGAGGCAGATGACTGCCGTTCATTGTTTCACGTGAAACACTCAAAAGCAAATTTTTTGAACTCCCGGCAGGGGGGTCTGTATTAATCACCAGCGACAGACCAATGTTTCACGTGAAACTTTTATTGCATCCCAGTTTTAAGATAATATGAGATGGCAATTTAAAACTGAAAACTCAAAATTGCCTGAAACGATAGAAACCTTGAAATCCTTTATGGTTTTAAATTTTCAGTTTTGGCTTTTATTTTTTAGTTTTAATTTTTAAGCTTTTCCAATTTAGCCTATTATATGTCTCTTGATTTTTGTATTTGTTATCTTTATAACAAATACACTTGGTTATATTTATAGCAGGGGGTTGAACAAAAATTATTAGACCACGAGCAATTGTTTTGATAAACTTCCGGCAGAAATAATCTTTTGTATAAAGGAGCAAGATTATGATTACCGCACTTGAGCAGTATGACCTGCAGATGTTTGAACTTTTACGGCAGGAAGGCGCTCGTCAAAGCGCCTGCATTCGCCTTATCCCATCGGAAAATTATGTCTCCAAAGCAGTTATGGCTGCAACCGGAAGCTGCCTGACCAATAAATATGCAGAAGGCTATCCCGGCAAACGCTATTATGAGGGCCAGCAGATAACCGACCTTGTAGAGGCAATTGCCATTGAAAGAGCGAAGAAACTTTTCAAGGCCGACCATGTAAATGTGCAGTCTCATTCCGGTGCTGTTGCCAATCTCGCAGCGTACAGTGCACTTGCCGCAGTGGGCGAAACAATTATGGGCCTGTCACTTCCGCACGGCGGGCATTTGAGCCACGGCTGGAAGGTAAGCTTCACCAGCAAAATTTTTAACTCAGTTAGTTACGAAGTTGACCCCGAAACAGGATTGTTTGACTTTAACAAAATAGAAGAGCTTGCAAAAAAACACAAACCCAAAATTATCATCACCGGCGCAAGTGCATATCCTCGAAAAATAGATTTCAAAACGTTCGGCGAAATTGCTCAGCGCGTCGGCGCTTATCATCTGAGCGACATCGCACATATCAGCGGCCTTGTCGTGGCAGGTTTGCATCAGAGTCCTGTCCCGTATGCCGATGTTGTTTCAACGACAACGCACAAGACTCTGCGCGGCCCGCGAGGCGGAATGTTACTGTGCAAGGCCTCGCTCGCTGAAGCAATCGACAAAGCGGTCTTCCCCGGCCTGCAGGGCGGCCCGCATATGCATACGATAAGCGCTCTCGCCGTTGCGCTCAAGGAAGCCGATACGCCGGAGTTCGTCGCTTACTCAAAACAGATTATCAAAAACGCAAAGGTCCTTGCCGACTCGCTTATGGAAAAAGGTTTCAAGTTATTCAGCGGCGGCACGGACAATCATCTTATTCTTATCGACCTTCGCAATAAAAATATCCCCGGCAAAAAACTCGCAAAAGCTCTCGACAGGGCGAGAATCGAAACAAATTACAATACAGTTCCGGGCGACCCCGCCAAACCGTTCAATCCGAACGGCCTTCGCATCGGCACACCTGCCGTTACAACAAGAGGTATGAAGGAAGAACAGATGAAAATTATCGCTTCGCTGATAAGCAAAGTCGCTGAGAATATCGACAACGAAGAAATTATCGCGCAGGTCGGCAGAGAATCGCTGCTTTTGTGCTCGCAGTTCCCTGTGCCGGAACATTTTATAATACCTGAAAAAAGGTTCTCGCTGATTTAAATAATGTCTCGTAAACTCTTGTTGACGAAAGCAGCAAAATGAGTATCGGTAAACTCAAAACCGCTTGTCTGGGACTTGGCAGGGGGGCGCCGCAGCTTCTTGATTTGGCGTCTTCGACCGGCCTTTATGAAATCATTTCCGTCGCCGACAGCCTTCTTGCAAATGCACAACAAACCGCACAGAAATACAACTGTACCGCCTTCGACGATTACAGACAATTCATCCTGCAAAACGATATTGACATTCTCATAGTTGCAGAGCCGCTTTACAAATGCGCTGAATTCATCAAAGCCGCGATAAATAAAAAAAATCATATTCTCAAACTCATCCCGACAGCGGCAAACTTCGAACAGGCCGCCGAACTTATAAACCTTGCCGGGAAAAACAATGTAAAATACCTTACCGCCTGTCCGGCAAGATTTGCGCCGGGCTTTGAAAGGTTAAGTGATTATTTGAAAACCGTTGACCGCCGGCATTTTTATTTTATCAATGCCTGTGCATCCTTCGGCAGCGATTTTTTCCAGCCTGTAATCTCTTACGCGCAGGCCGACCGAAAACTATCCGGCGGGGGGGTGCTGCTCAACGATTGTTTTGAGCTGCTCAGTCTTATTATCGAAAACTTTTCTCTGCCGCAGCAGATTTACGCCCTGACCACAAACCAAAGTCTCGACAAAAAAGCAAAACAATATCTCGGCGAAGATACCATAACTGTATCTTT
>Ga0315275_10000706_pt1 | contig 27776 bp, 25 predicted proteins | sample YL17G03_0_MG_FD_205557 | JGI IMG/M metagenome (GOLD analysis project Ga0315275, IMG submission 205557) | Sediment microbial communities from Yellowstone Lake, YNP, Wyoming, USA - YL17G03_0 | ecosystem: Environmental > Aquatic > Freshwater > Lake > Sediment | place: USA: Wyoming | collected...
TCCACCAGCTTCACCGACATCTCAAACGAGGTGGACTTACCCATCGCGATGAGGTGCAAAGCTTCGGACTGCTTGGCTAGATTTCGCGTCGCGTTGGCGCAGCGATCGACGTACCGCTTGATATGCGCGGCGACTTCAAGGCCGAACTTCCCCTCATCCATGTCCTTGTCGACATGCAAGGCGGCGTCTTCGCAGGCTTTGGCAGCTTGGTAAAAAGCGGATGTAGCTCCTTCTTGGCGCAGGACGTCTTTCCGTGCACCTTCTAGAACATCCTCGATGCGGGCTCCAATTTCGGTCGCCACATCGATTTTCACATCCGCCTTGTCCAAGTTCATTCGTTAGTCCTCAAAATCAGGGAGACGCGTAGGGAATCACACACAGAACGTCCGGACTTCCACCTGCTTTGAGGTTGAACTCGAACTTGAGCTTGGCCGCCGTCGTCAGGGTCGTACCGGGGTAGTAATCGTTGTTTGAACCGGAGTTAGCACCAGGACGCAGCAAATCTCCATTCAGGAAGACATCGTAGTCGGTGAGGAAGCTGCCACCGCTCATATCCGGCAACGCTGTATCGAGATTTCCATCCGCAAGACTGGCGTCGCTGTCCGCCGTAATGAGCGTGGTCACTACAGAGTAGACCTTGGCGCGGCGATCTTTAGCATAGGCCTGGTTGATGCTGTTCAACAGCGAGACCTCGCCGAAGTTCAACTCGAACGTGTTCCACTCCGCGGTTGACGCCGAAAGCTTGATGCCGTTGGTCTGGGCCCAGGTGGAGCCCGTCTGATTCACGTCATCCAGGTACAGGTCGCGAGCGCTCAACACACGAAGGTCGTTGGTCGCACCAACCGACTCAATCGTGGCCGTGTTGGCAATGATCGTCGTTCCGACATTGATGCGCTGGCCACCCGTAGCCACCGCCAAACCCTTGTCGAAATCGTTCACGATCGCGTTCACATCAAAGGTGTCAACGTCTGCCGCGATTTGGAACGTGGTCGTTCCACCGCCGCTGCCTTCCGTAAGACGGAAAAGCGTCGCGTTGACAAGGTCTCGAAGCTCCCAGAAAATACCCGCGCTGTTGAGGTCGAGCGTAGCGTTGGTCGCCAACTCAACTGCGGTAGTACCTTGGTTGTCGTACGCGACCTGACGCGTGACCGTCGTAGACGTCGGTACATCGAGCGTCGTACCGCGCAAGAAGTCTTGCTCGTTGAAGTCCTGAAGCGCCTTTCGCTCCGTAGCTGAGTAATGAACAATCAGGCCCGAGATGTCGGCGATCGGAACAGCTTCAAGCACGTTACCGGTCGCATCCAGTCGCACGTAGCTGAGCTGCGCGCGGTTGGGCGTCGTAATCGAGACCGTGCTTCCGTTCGTGACGGACTCGCTGTGGAACAACGCGTAAACCCGACGCGTGCTCGACAAAATAGGGTCGTGAGTAATGGAGTCGACGATCGGAACGAGGTTCTTTGGCGAGGTGATGGTCGCGCCTGCGACTTGCGTCAGCGAGTGAGCGCCGAAGGTTCCACCCTGCGCAGCCGCCACAGTGCCGAGCGTGGTCACGACGCCAATGGCAAGCGTAGTGTTGCTGGGCAGCTCGGCGGTTCGTGTAAAGATCGAGACGTTCGTAGCTACACCGCCGGTGAGCGTCGCTGCACCGAAGGAGGCGTTCGCCGCTGTTTCCGTAGTCGCTACCGAGTTACCAGCGGTACCACCCTGCTTGGCCATCAGGTCCAGGGTCGTCGCCGTGGACGTGGCGTACGCGACCGTGCTGACTACCGTTCCAGTGCCGTAGTTGGTACCTGCAACGCCGTCGCCGTTGATCGCCCGCTTCAGATTATCGAGCGTTGCGGCCGTCGTACCTGACGCATCGATGTTGTCCGCAGCGTTGACGAACGGACTCTTCAGCGTATAGGTCTGCGTGCCGATCGTGACGGTCTCGTTGTTGCTGAACACGCCAGTCGTGGTCAGCGTCCCGGTCGCCTGAGTGCCGATAGGTACGTCGCTCGGGTTGAAGACCTCGATGAGGACGCGCTTGCGCTCTAAGTCGTGGAGGTCTTGATTCGTCGTGTTGATGCCGCGCTTCGAGCCGTTCTCGAAGGTCACTGGGGCAACAGCATCATCCCACCAGTTACCGGCCGGGAAGCTCGCTCCGTTCCTATTCAGGAAGTTCTGGAGCTGAGATCTGACGCTGTTCAGATCTTCTTCGATGTTGGTCGGGTTGGTCTCGTAATTCGCCAACGTCGGAGTGATGGTGTCATCGTAGAGATCACTCTTACGAATCTGCGTGTCTTGGCGAATGAAAGTGCGGCCCATGATTTGAAATCCTCCGAGTTTTTCAGACCTTGCTGTAGTCCGATATCAGGTGATCCCCAGAACGAGGAGCCGCAAGCATCGTCACCGTGTCGTAACCAGTGAGAGGCCCACCACTTTCCGACAAAGTGTAGTCATCCAAGGCTTTCTGCCGAACGCCGTTCCAATATACCCGAATTGTCCGCCCACCCGCTACATTAACGAACTTGTCCGGCGTCGTGAAGACCAAGTTGGCCCCGTTTATGGGACCAAGAAGCGAAATCCCGAACTTCTCGTTGTCCGCCCCTGTCGTGAGCTGGTTAAGCGGCTTGACGCCCAAACCCTCAAAAGGGGTGTACCAGTTACCTGGATCCCCGCCCCAAATAATACGCTTGATCTGAGAGAGGACGAACTCCTGAAGATCTTCCTGCGTCACGGACGTGACGTGCGCCGTATTAATTTGGGCAGGTGTCTTCTGGTCGTCCTTGTTGTTGGCGACTCGAACTACACCGTATCGGAGGTAACTCTCAGCCACGGCGTAATCACTCCTATCAGGCCGTTCTCCTATTTAGTCGGAGATGTGGGAAGTGGTCACGCAAAACTGCCCGCAAAGAGTTCAGTGTTCACGTCTAGGTCGCTCTGGGAGAGCGTGATGACCTCGCTGTTGGCAATGATGAGGTTTCCGTTTGCGTCGAGTTTGTCCACGAGAATGACCGGCGACAGGTTCGGACGGTAACCCAAAATAGTCACGTTGACGAAAACCACACCCGGAAGCGTACTCAACGGATCAAATAGGTCCGAAACATACAAGGACTGCCCAAAAGACCGATCTCGCAACACACCATCCACGATGGTTATCGCTGAAGCGGTGGTGATCTGCTCCGAGATACCCACCCGAATCGCCAGTCGGATCTCAATAGCCGCGGGAACCAGGAATTGCACGCCCGAAGTCACGGCCACGGTCTGCGTGACCTCTTTCACACCGTCCAACAAAGACTGCAGGGACTGCACCAGACCAATGGAAGGCGCTGCATAAAAACCAGAAGCATCCCGCGCCAAGATGGGAACTACCACCAAGTTCGCTTTGCAATCCGCCGACAAGATCTTGTCTACATGGACCTCAATAGCGGCGGTATCTGCCGTGACTGTGTCAAACGCCAAGTCCGAGCTATTTTGAATCGTGACCAAGTCACCAAACAAACCTGCAACCGGGCTCTGCGTGCCCAAGGCCGTAACAATAGAGGTGATCTGCGTCTGCATGTCCTTCACGATCGTATTCGCCGTGAGGACGCTGATGCCGATGTCGTTGACCACTATCGATTGGATCGCCTGGGTGACTGTCGTCTGCGACGTCGCCCCTGCCCCAATCTGACCCGCCAACGCGTTGATCAGCGTCAATAGCGCATCGATCTGATTCAGATTGCTCGTGATGGCGTTTACGTTGTTGGACACGTTCGTCATCGTGTTCGACAACGCTGTTTTATCGGGAGCCGTCAGCTGACTACCGGCCGGATTAGCCGGTGCAGTCGCAAAAGCGTTTACCGTAGTGATGGCAGACAAGGCGGACGTCGATGCAGTAGCAACCGACACCTTGCTGGTAGCAACATAAGCAGCGGCATCCGCTTGATCGTTCTGAAGCTCGGTACTGTTGCTCTTGATGGTTCGAGACGTGGACAGGAGCGACGCGAGGTTGGTGTTGATGGTGTTGAGCTTGGTCAGAAGATTGGTGAGATCTGCCTGAAGCTGAGTGTTGCTCGTCTGAATCGTAGTCGTGAGAACGAACGCACCGGTGGTTACGTTATTCAGAGCGTTCTGAATCGTCGAGACAGCCGTCGTCAAAGCCGCGCTGATGTCGATGAGCAGATTCTGCAGCTCCAAGTCCGAGGCTGCACTCCTTGCAGAGATGGCCTGTGCAACTGCCACTCGACCAAACAAGGGGTCAGCAAAGGACCCGGCTAGCGCTTCGTAGTCCTGACGCGTGACCGCAACACGACGCGATTTGAAGACGCGAGGAGCGTAGGTCTTAGCGTGATCTAGGTCTTCAAGATCACTACCGCCGACCGTATTATCAGGGTTATCCACGACCAGATTGATGGGGGTAAAGAGCACCACAAGCTGCGTCTGTACCTTTTTGATGTTGTGAGACAACACCTGACCGGCAGCCCCGAGCGACGCTACGTATGTAACCGCAATACTCCCGTTTTTGATGGGGATATTGCCTGCAACTCCATCGCCGAATCGCAAGGTAGGAGGCTCGTCGTTGTAGTTGATCTCGAATTGGTCGGTAGCATCGAACGTAACGAAGTCGCTCTCAGCAAACGGACTACCATTGACGAGTACTTGAACAGTTCCCTGAACGATGGAGCTGTCAGTCGGAACACGCGTGAGCTTGAAAAGCTGGTTCGCGGTACCGTCTGAAACAAAATTTTCCGAAGTGGTGATGCCCTGAAAGGCAGGAACTTTCTGAGGAGCTGTCGTGAAAGCCGGAATCGTGACCTGCTGCGCCGCCTCAAAAATGATGTTGTTCGGTCCCAGGAACTGGAAGCCCTTAGGAATAGGCACGGGGAAGGCGTACTGCGTAGCGGTAGAGACCTGTAGATCTACCGAGGCAGCCACCGCCCCGCCCATCTTGTAGCCCAGCTGGCGTGTCAAAAGTGCAACGGAGCGACGCGTTCTCGCCGTGACTAGGTACGTGTCGGTAGCCCTGCGATCTAAGTAGAACGAAAGCGTATCCAGACCAAACGATACGATGTCGAGCAAGACAATCCCGAGACTCGAAACCGAGAAGTCATTGAAGCTGGCTGCGAACTTAATCTGCAGCTGCGCGCGAAGGTCGTCCTCGATGGTGTCGAAGTCCAAGCCTCCGTACTTGACGCGGTTCAACGAGACGAGATCTGTAGCCATTACGGATTCCCCGAAGACAACGTCAAGGTCAAAGTCCCGACCGTGACCGTCGCCAGGACGATGTAATTGATAGTGACGATCACGGAAGCAGGCCCGTTGTCCGTATCAGGATCCCCCTTGGCTACGTTCACACTGAGCAAGGAGACGCGCGGCTCGTACTGGCCGATAACTTGAGCGACCTCGTTTTGGATCAAAGTAGCCAACACTTCATCATTATCCTCGAAGATATGACGAAAGGCCCCTGAGCCTACATCCGGACGCATTACGCGTTCGCCGCGCCCTGTAAGAATGAGCTGGACGAGGGACTCTTTAATGAGCGCATCGTCGGTCGCCACTTCGGGAAACGAAGTAGATCCCTTTCGAAACGGAAATGAGAATCCGATAAATTGAGGCATCTCTTAGATGCAGCCGAGTCTAGCGGAAATTCCTTTACGAACCGAGGTCAAAAACGGCCTAGAGGTCGTCCAAAGGACAAGGCGGGGGGAGGTCCGGGAGACTAGGCAAGTCGATCGACGGAAGACTCGGCAACGCAAACGACGGGATTGGGATGTCGATCGACGGGAGCTGGATGTCGATCGAAATATCGAATCCTAGGTCTGGAATGTCGAAACTAGGAAGACTAGGCAAGTCGATCGACGGAAGACTCGGCAACGCAAACGACGGGATTGGAATCTCAATCGAAGGCAGCGTGATGTTGAATTCACAGAGGCTCATAGCAGCGGCACCATTGCGCTCGGAGGCGGCGCTACCGTGGCTATGACGGTCAACGAAGCAACATGAAGCGCTGTTGCAATGAGTGTTGCTGCTACCGGAGGAGGGCTAAAAGGAATGAGTACCTGCGCTGTTAAAGCGGCAAGAACACCCGGTCCACCCGTGAACGTTGTAACCGCGCCTACCTGCGGCCCCGCCACTGCGATAGGCGGCGCAAGCCAGTACGTGGTTAGTCCTAGCGACCAAGCGGTTCCCCATGCAGCTGGATTCGGAACAGGAAGCACAAATACCGCGGCCAAGGTAGCAGCCAGCACTTGCTCTTCTAGACCCGTGAAAATGGGCAAACTCAAACCAAACTGTCCGGCCTTCGTATACTTCGAGTAGATGTTGGCCATCTTCGCAGCCCCTGCGATAGGACCGAGAGGGGGTCCTACAAGAAGCGCGGTAAAGTCGGCAATCATGCCAGGCAGTGCTGCCGCAAGAGCCATGCAGCCTCAGTCCTGCACCTTCACGGTTTGCGAACAGAAGTCGAGCGGAGTGGGCGGAGGCACCGGTGGAAGCACCACACCAAACGGATAAGGATGTGTATGAAGAGCGAGCCACTTGATGAGTTTCAAGCCGAGCACGGCGAAGTCGACCGCCTTGCCTCCGACCAAAACACTCCCTCCGTTGATGGCAACACTTTGACCGGAGATGTTAACGTTTTGCTGCTTCGACACCGCCGCAGAGATAGTGATACCGCTGTCGTTCATGAGGATGTTTCCACCCGACTTGTGAAACACCGCCACGGCGTCATCCGAGGAGATGGTGTACATGCTCCCCTTAGGCGAAGCGATGGTTAGCGCTCCTTTGCCTTCATCGATCTGAATGATGTAAGAGCTAGCCGTTTTCAAGAGAAAGCCGCCCTTAGACTCCAACGACAACACAGTGCTCTTCTTGGGATTGAGCTTGGCCGTCTTGGTTCGATCTGTTTTGGCCGGATCTCCATCCGCCGGCTGATTCCACTGAATCGTGATTGATTCCTTACCGTCCTCATCATTAAAAATGAGGGAGTGGCCTGCACGGGTAGTGAAACCCTTTTTCTCGGGGTAAGCCCCCTTCGGCTTCGGAGCCAGCCTTATCGGCACATCGGTCGGCTCATCACCAGTAGGATCGACTTCCCCATACCAACCACCCCAATAGACCTCGGGTCGATCATGGTCTCCTTCATAAAAAGATACCCAAACCGTGTCATCTACCTCCGGCACGAAGAACATACCGCGCCTGTTCCCTCCTCCCATTGTTGCAGGAAGAACCCACCTATCGGGTGCAGCAGTCTGACCCACCTGCGGACAAAGAATTTTTACACGACCTAGACTGTCAGGATCTTTGTTGTCCGTAACAGTTCCACGGTAGATGCTGTAATAGCGGTTACACGCAACCCCCAACCCCTTTTTCATTAAGTTGGTGAGCCAGTTATCGAAGATAGCCATCTAGGGCCCCTTCCTCGGTTCCGCAGGAGCGTTTTGAGCGCTGGGATCTTGAGCGTTCTGGTTGCCCGCAGCCAAGTCCCTCATCTGAGATTCCAACGCGTCAGCGGTGTTCGATATCAAATGAAGAGCAGTAGTGAAGCCGGAGGCTCCTAGCGAGTGATTCACTTTAAAGACCCCGTAGTTTTGGTCGAGCTTCTTTCCTAGCCCCCGAATACGAACCACATCTCCCGGCTCGATAGTAGGCATCCCAATGGTCTCTACATCCAATGGAAGAGCCATGCCTAACGAGTACGTGTCGAAAGCGTGATGGACGTCTTGAAGGGTTTCCTTGTCGGCGGGGTCGCCGGGCATACGATGCACCGCTGTACGTTCCCCCGGTTTAGGAAGAATGGACTCGTCTTTACCCTTACCGTCAATCGCACCCTTAGAAGCCTGAGCGGGTTGAGCATCTTTAGCCGTTGTAGCTTTTAAGGTGGCCTTTTTGGTTTTGACATCCATCTCCTCAGAGACGATCTTCTGAATGCCGGCGAGGAACAACTCCTTGGGCGTACTCGAAACCGATACGATCGGATAAACAGTCGCACCTAGAAGATCCGCGGCACCGTAATGAAACATCGAGAGGATGATAGTCGGCTGTTGTTTAACGAATGACGCAGTACGCGACACTATCTTCACGATCTGTTTTTTAGCCGCAGAGCCTTTAGACCCCCACAGCAAAAAACACCGCGCCTCATTCGCCAATTGCGTCAGGAAAAACATGGGTGTCTGCCACCCTTGCGAACGCGTAATCAACTCCTCCGTAAGAGCAGGACCGGCCACAGGATCTTTCAAAGTAGAAGGATCTATAACGATCTCCAGCCCGTACTGAATAGCAACCAACTCGAAAATTGACCTCCTTGTAAGTTTTTCAAAGGTTTCCGACCCTTCCTGCTGCATCGTGGCAATAGCGCCGTTGAGACCCTGAGCAGTGAGCGTGATTGTGACCTCGCCTGCGCTGATGCTTATCTCAGGCGAGGTAGTAAGCATGCCTTCAAATTCACGAAAAACAGGCGCTCCGTCTGCCCCCGCCACATAACCGAATTGAACCTGAATACGGTTGGTTCCCAGTTCCAACAAGTCAGTGTTAATCAGCTTGATACCGTCTTCGAAGGGAGGCGCAAGCGTGACGGTGATCTTAGGGATGTTCCCCAAGTCCATCTCTACCTGCAACTCGGTTACAAAAGACAGAGCATTTAGATAACCACTAGTACCGGCTACTTTGAGGTGCGTCTTGACATCAAACCCAACAGTCTGAGCCGTACCACCAATCCAAAGAGGGTAGTTTTGACCATCCGATGTGATGATCTTGGCCGCCATAAACGGGTTGAAGTAGTCGAACGTGGCCTCAGGCATAACTCACTGCGACCCTACATTCGCCTTTTGGAAAAAGGACTGCTGGATATATCGAGACGAAGGAATTCGCAAAACTCGACCAACATTTAGATCTGTAGGGATAAATTCCATGTCGTTCGCCACAGCGATGACCCACCAAAGAATAGGATCCCCGTAGTACTGAACCGCGATGAGATCGATACGGTCGCCGGTCTTCACCTGATACGTCGTGTCGTCCGGCTGCGAAGGGATGGTAGGCAGCTCCAGTAGGTTCCAAAACTCGAAGCCATCCAGCTCCATGAGATCACCAAACTGAAGGCGACTGCTTTTTCTTAGATTTACAGCCATAGCGTTACTTACTCGGAAGTTGCGCCCCGGCTGCCACGGCCGCGCCTGTTGAGGGTCTCAGTTTATCGATCGCTTTGGATATCCCGCCGGTACCAGTCGCAGCCATGGGTACCGCCTTAATGGCCTTCACCGCGCCAATGAGTTCACCCATCTTGCTGTCGAAATTAGGCCCGTAGATGTTCATGAACCAATCAGGGTGTCTGGCTTGATCCAACATCTGCTGATTGTACTTGGTGACGTCCGTCTCAGCCTTTAGCTGCTCGCCCTCCTTGGTACCACTCTTGTTAGCCTCCGTACGCGCCGCTATGACCGCATCCAGAGCCGCCTTCACTTGCCCCAACTGATTCAGTGACTTCGACAACTCACCAGTCATCGCAACAGACGACTCCAATGTCGTCGTCAAAATCTTAAACCACATGTTTTTGAACAGATCGAAAACCTTGTTTGTGAAGCTCGTAAACGCTTCCAGCTGCACCTTGAAAAAGGTCTTCGAGGACTCCGTGGTCGCCTTGAAAGCTGCCACGAACGCGCTCGTGATGCCCTCCACAATTGCGTCGTAGAGAGTCTTCTGAACGAGAGCGACTACGCCGCCCACGACGTTCTTGATGACGTCCAGCGCCTTATCCATGCCGGCGCCTATCATGCTCGCCACGGAGTCGCCGCCTCCGCCGAAGATCTTGTCTACGATCTTCGTTACAGGCGCGAACATAGCGCCGACGAAGGCCGTCACCTTGTCAAAGATCCCCTTCGCCATCTCCCAGAACGTACTGAAGATGGTAGTGATGGCCTTGAAGCCTCTGTCGAAGGCATCCGGAATGGTCGAGTGGCCGAAGAGGTCGTCTACGATCTTCTCGATCCAATCGAAGAAGTCCTTGAAACCCTTTCGTACAGTGGCCCACGCCCCAACAATGACATCCGCCGCTGAGGTGACCGCCTTGCCGGCCTGGTCAAAAATATTGACGAAGAAGGCGGCTACCGGATCCCAAACAGGCTTGATGTACTTTTCCCATACGGCAACGACAATCGCCGCCATCGCGTTCCACTGCGGCTCCCAGACTTCTTTCCAGAGCCACGTCAACACTGCCACAATCGCTCCAATAGCCACTGTAGCGATGCCTGCCAGTACCTTGAACGCGATGACGACAACGCGATAGATGACGTAGCCAATCGTCTCTAGAGCCGCGAAAACAATCCGGAGCCCGCTCCAGATAACCGTGGCAGCGAATTTGGCGACAGACCAGAGTACATTCCAGTAGGGGATCAACACCCCGAAGATGACTTCACCAACTGCGCTGAGGACATTCCAAACGGTCTTCAGTACATCGATGACAGGGTCAAAGGCGCTTGCCGCGCCGCTTAGTGCGTCTCCACCGAAAACCGAATCCCAGACCGCCAACGCTGCTCTTTCGAAGCCTGTAACGACACCGATCACCAAGTCAATGATGAACTTGATGCCGTCGTACATGCCTCGGTAAGCGCTCTCAATCGTATCGAACACCGCCGTGATGGGTCCTGCCAACGAGGGGAAGGTCTTGACCAGCCAATCGCGGACGCCCTGCATGATGCCGATGATCACGTCACGGACAAAGTCGAGTGCTCCCTTGATGAGGTCCCCGAGCCCTTCGAGAATGCTCGGAAGAGCGTGGTAGAACTTCATCAGCAGAGTGCCCGCCAAAGCGAGCAAGCCGACAAGGAAGTCCAAAACTACAGGAACGATGTGCTTGAGAGCCCCTCCAACCATGGGGCCTAGTCCGCTGAGCGCCGCCCCAACGCGACTGGGCAAGTCCTTCACAATATCGACAGCCCTGTCGAACACCTTCGCAATCACGGGCAGCAATTTAGTCCGCAAGATTTCAATCAAAGCGGAGAAACCGGCGCCAGCTTTAGCTACAGCAACCCCCAACCCGGTCTTCAGGATCTCTCCGAATTTATCCCAATCGATCAGGTTTTTGGAACCCACCAAAACTTGATCGAGAAGATCGACGACCGCTTCAATGAGCGTGTTCCGCTGAGCAATCAGCTGGTCGCCCACCTTTCCGATGATTTCTCCCCACTTCACTTTCTTCGCAGCATCGCCAAGCGACGTCCAAAGCTCCTTCAGCTGCTCGCCGATCGCCTTCCAATCTATGTTCTTGATAGAATCGCCAATCGACTTCCAAAGGCCGCGCCAATCGATCTCCGTGAATATCGTAGCGAACTCTTCAGCCAGCTCCTTTGCATAGCCAGGCAGCTTCTTAACAAATGCTTTTGCCTGCTCCCCAAAACCCTTCAGCTTCTCCTTGATAGTCTGAACAAACTCTTTCCGGCTTTCGGCAGCAATAGCCTTCTCAGCGTCATGCTGCTTAGCCTCTGCCGACTTGAGCTTTTCGAGGGACTCCGCATATTTCGCGCTGGTCTTTGGTAGCTTCGCCAGCTCCGCTCGAAGCCCCACTACCGCCTTCGAAGAGTCCGAGAAGGAAGCAGACAGCTTCACGTCCTTCTGAACACGAGCCAGATTGGCTTGAGCACCGGTCAATTTAGCCGATACAAGTGAGTACTCTTCAGTGCCTTCCGTAAGACCCTTGAGCTGTTTCTCTAGGCCGGCAACGGACTTCTGAGCAGCCTGAGTGTCTTTACCCGAGAGACCCTTGATGTGCGCTTCGGTCTGCTTGAACCCTAGGTGCAAGAGGGTGAAAGCAGCGAGAATCAGCGTGACAGGATTCAGAAGAGCAAGAAGTGCAGGGACAAGCGGACCAAACGCTTGAACTGCAGTGGCAACCTCCGGACCCAGTTTGCTGAAGACCATCGACATCGGACGAAGAGCCTCAGGAAGGAACGCTTTAGCGCCTAAGAAGGAGATCTCCGACATCTTGTCGACCATCTTCCCAAGCGGACCACCCTCCTTCGAAATCTTCTCCGCCGAATCGTTGAACTTCGCGAACTGCTTGCTCGCATCCGTAACGAATTTCTGAGCGTTGCCTCGACCTAGATTCCGAAAGCGCGCTTCCGCAGCTCCAACAATCAGGTCCATCGACTCCTTCAGAGTCATCGAGGACCGCCAAGTCTCCTTACCCGCCTCTCCAAAGCTACGACTCATCGCCTTCGAGGCTTTGATCGTCGCCACTTTGGCCTCATCCGCCTTATCCAAAGCAGACAGCAACACTTCAGAGGCTTGATCTCCGAAGACTTGCGTCATACGCCCACCAAACATCTTCATGATCTGCGCAGTACTCTTGCCTCCCTTTTTAAGCTTGGCAAACAGATCTGACATGTTGTCAATGAAAGGACCAACGCCGCCCTCGGCCGACTTAAAGGCCTTCGTTACGTCCCCTGTAACAACCGAGGTGTTGGTCAAAAATCCGTGCAGCTCACTCTCCGTGCCCGTAAACATGTTCCGCACGGATTCCAACGACTCAACCAGCTTACCTTCGATCGTTAGAGCCGCCTCCTGCGCGCCCTTCGCGTTACCCGTTAGAGCATAAAGCGATCGAGATGCCTGATTGATACTCATCACGGCATCTTTGCCGCCAATTGTTTTGACTCCTTGAGCAAGCAAGTTAGTGCGTCGTTGGGCGAGAGACATGATCTCGTCCATGTGCTTGATCGGCCCTTGTACATCGCCAACAGCCTCGCCTGTAGCCATGAAAGACCGGCTGAGGTTTCCCAAGTCCTTGTCAGTCAGCTTTAGCCCCTTCTGCATCCGATCGAAGTTTTGGGCTGTTTCATAGATCGGTATGCCTAGGCCGTCCTCCAATTTCACTCCGGTAGCCGCACTATCCACACCGATAGCCTTCAACACAGGACCGAACTTGATCATCGCGGACGTCGCATGACCTGCGGTTTGAGCAGAGACTTTCATCCCCATCACCAAACCAGCGGCCTCTTGATTGGCCTTGTTCAACTCCTTACCCATGAGTCCGGTATTCGCGACTATCTTGCGCGTATCCACGGAGTTCTGCTGAGCTGCAGCCTCGAAGCCTGTAGTGAGTTCACCACCCGCACTTCCTATGTTCCCGAGCGCGCCGGCTACCCCAGCCAAGCGCTTCATAGGCATCTTATCGAGGAAGCTTTTGAACTTGTCCCCTGAGGTGCCGACAGACTTTCCCATCTTCGACGCGCTTTCGTCGATCTTCTGAAAGCTGCGCGATACCTGATTCCCACCCGCCTCGATTCCATCCGCACTGCGCTTGAACTTCTCGCCCCCTTTTCGGGCTGCAGCAGGAAGTTTTTGACCAAGGGTGCCACTAAGGGTCTTCACCGCTTGGTCCATGCCTTGAGCTTTTGCCGCCGCGTCTTTCGACGCAAAGTGCTGCAATGGCTGGGCAGCCTTCTCCGCCCCTTGCCCAACCTGCTCAAAACCCTTCTTCATTCCGAAGAGGCGCTGCGCAAAATTGCCAGCCATCCCCATCGAAGTCTTGATCTGCTCGCCGACCGCCTTGAACCGCTCTACCGGAATCTGTTCCGCGAACTTCTGAATGCGATCCCCAACAAGCTGCTGATAGACCCCCTTCAAGGAGTTCTTCACGTTGTCGAAGGACATGCCGATGCCTTCGCCAGCCGCGTTGTACGACCGCTCAGCGTCCTCCATCATCTTGGAGCCCTTGAGCACCCCTTCGAAGACGGACCCCTCCAGAGCGTTACCAACGTGCTCTAGACCCTCTGCAGCACCCTCAAAAACCTTGCCGCCAAAGGAATTGGCTAGGTTCACCATTGGCTGCGTAGCTTTTTCCGCCGAGGTTCCGAACGTACGAATGCCCTCCGCCAACCCATCCACGCGGGTCAACACGTCTTTTAAGACGCCACTGAGGCCAGAATCCTTCGCACCGAAGGAAAATCCGAGCCCCATGAAGTTCATCGCCAAGGTCGCATCCTCCTTTCCGGCAGTACCGCACGGTACCTGTCGGGCATTCTAGCTTTTATTTACGCCGCGACGCGGCCTCCATGCGGGCTTTTCGTTCTTGTTCGAGTTCGATTTTCTTCGTGATGAGGCGATGTCGGCGGGTCGAGGGCAGGCTCATGAATTCGGAGTAGGCGTATCCTTCCCAGGCTTCGAGAAAGAAGAGGTACTGCGCTTCGAGTTCTTCTGAACCCGAGAAGGGAAGAAAAAACCGGTCTGGCCTACATCAAGTTCGGTCTTGAATCCCTCTCCGCAAGCCGGGCACTGGAGATCCATCTCGGTCTCGATGCCGCCTTCTTCGACGTTGAAGCACTCTTCTCGAAGGAAGTTTCGGTCCTTCATGTTGAGCGACTTGATCGTATCCATGTCTGTCGGTTGCCCATCCAAGAGGTCAACTCGGACGAGGATGCTGAGGGAGAGCTGATCGAGGTTCTGGAACTTCGAAAGACTCTCCTCCTCTTTACCTGTCATGACATGCCAACGAGCCGGCTTTCCCGAAGGCAATACGACATCAAACACTCGCTTGTTTCGGTTGACGGTCGTTTTGACCTCCAGCTCCGCCAAGTTAATAGAAAAGAGATTCTTCTTGTCGCACTCATTACACTTGGCTTCGAACGGGAAGTCGTCTCCGAGCGTCACACGGCGAATCGCCAACATGAGGAAAACTCGATCGCCAATCATCAAGCTACGGACGCAGTTCGCCAACTCCGTCTTGTCGGTGATGGTCCCCAAGCGCTCCAAACAATTGGTGATGAGCTGCGTCACCTTCTTACCCGAGGGGATGTTCTTCGCCGCCAGCATGTCCTCTTCGATACCGGTGATCTCCCTGACCTTCACCTCAGTGACAAGCTCACCTTCTGGACTGAGATAGCCACAGGGAAGCTCGAAGATACCCTGCGTCGCCTTCGGCACAGCCATCTGGTTCTGAACGAAAAAAGACTCTTGGCTCTGGTTGAACGATTCTTCAGACATAGGTTCCTCTCAAGCCTCGCCGACCGGTGTTCGACGCTCGATGTTGATCTCACTCTGTTCCTCATACATGCGTATGAGCGACTTAATGGCGTCAGTGACGGTCATCCCTCGCTTATCCAGAAGTACTTTGAAGGTGTCGTAGCGGTCACGCTCAACCCACACGTTCAACTTCGAGTCCGCCCCTTCGTCTTGGTACAGCTCCAGGTCATCGAAACGACTTTCGTCTTCGATGTACTTGGAGATCAAGTACCGAACCAAGGACCCCATCGAGTTGAACGCCTTGTATGTCTGGAGCCCCTCTTGAATGCGATCGAAGAGCCTTCGACTCACCCAAAAATTCACCAGCCGCTGGTCGTTCGCCTTTGAGTCCTTCTTGGAAGCCTCCGCTGCCATCTCGCAGCTCCTACAAAGAAGCACTCCATTCGACTCCGACATCTGGCCGCCCGCTTCTAGCGGAACGATCATTTTGACGCGAAGTCTCTCTTCTTGGCCGCAATTCGCGCATCGGCTGCGATAGCGCTGCCAAATCTTCTTTTCCCAGTCACTCGTCACTGAAGAGACGGAAACAGGGCGTTCGATCTTTTCGGCCGTCATCACGAAGCCGAATATACGTTAAAGTAGTTGCCTAGTGGTAGCCATATCTACTGCGCATCTGACTAAGATGCTACTGTCTAGGTATGTATTCCAAAAGAAAGAGGTGCACTAAGTGCGAACAGACAAAACCTGTCTCAGAATTTCAGCGGAACAGAGCCACCGCGGACGGCTTGCAGACACGCTGCACTACCTGCCAAAACACAACCAATCGGGCTCAACAACGAGCCAAACGGGAAGCGGTCTACCACTACTTACGCCGCCATCCCTGTATCGACTGCGGAGAAGCAGATCCGATCGTTTTGGATTTTGACCATGTTCGAGGGGTAAAGAGCTTAAGTGTCGGTACAATGATCAGCCGACAGAAATCCCGAGCAGTTATCGCAGCGGAGATCGAAAAATGCGAAGTACGATGCTCTAACTGCCATCGACGCCGAACCGCTAAAAGCAGGGATTGGTACAGCGGCTTTGCCGATTTCAAATTCGGGCCTGCCCCCAAACCAGACACACCTATTGATCAACAAGCGATAGCAGTAGCCGAGCGGGTTCTAGCTGAGAACCCTAATTGGCGGACAAACATAAAAGGCTTGTTAGCCGAGCTACAAACACAAGTAGACGCCGAATTATGGCCGATAGCGTGGTCCAGTGTTCGGGATAGCGTCAAACGACGTGTGTTGGAGTTACTAAACCCCCGCACTAATCGCCAGGAGGCGGCGGAATAGAGATCAATATCAACGACGATATCGATCTGACCCTTGCATCGGGCTGTAATCAAGCGCGCACAGTTGCCCCTCTGGACAAGGCGCATAAGGTGCTCGACCCCCCGAGCCATACGGGTAATCCCGCTGCAACATGCCACCCAACGGAATCGGATAGGCCCCAACATTGGCCGAAGTGGTGGCCTCATGTTGAGCATCACGCTGAGCGAGGAGAGCGGCTAGGTCGAGCGTTTCCCACATACGGATATTGTAGCTCGGGATTACCCTAGGAGCGCAATTTCTTCCACCATCTCTACAGCCAACTCGCACTGCATCAGTGAAATGGCCGAGGACGAAGCGTCAAAGTCACCACCCACTTTGTAGCGAATAGGTAGGGCCCCGTGAAGCATCCACGCTTTAGCCGGAATACGCGCCGCGAACTCAAAAGGACCAATCCCAAAGCCAGCCAACGCGTTCCCAATGCCTCCGATGAGAGCAGTGGTGAGACCTGACGCAAGAATTTGCCCGCCTGTAGCCCCTGCCAAAGCCGCTCCACCAGTTGCGAGCCCTCCCTGAATCAAGGTCGCCGCAATCGCGCCACCCGCGCTCGTAGGCGGCGCAATCATAGGTCGCGTGAAGAACTGCACAAGCATCAGCGTGCGACGCGGTGTAATCCCGCCAATCTTCAGACTCACAGGCCCGATCCCCAATTTCGAGTTGGATAGGTCACCCGTCATCGCCGCCACAATCCACCGCCAAAAGTCGGAATCGTACCAAGAGACGCCGCGCTCTAGAGTGATGTTCCCAACATCGGCGTTCTTGATCACCTTCTTCTTGAAGAACCAGTTACCCTCGGTGATATCCATCGTCTCCAGCGTTATTTCAGGCGCCGTGATAGACGAGAACCCAAACAAGGGTGTGAGAATCGGCAAGGCTAGAGGCTCAATCGGATACGCATCCAAAAGCCAAAATGGGTAGACCTGCAGCAGGTCGCTGACGACAGATCTGGCCATGCCTTACCCCTTAAAAGACCTCACCCCGAATGTACTCCATTCGGGGTGAGCGCGTTACTGCATTTCCGACAGATTAGAATCTGTCAGGGCTCGATCATCTCACAGTGCTCGTAAGCGACGTCCAACTCCATGATGGAGACTCCGGAGTCTGTCGCGTCCAAGTCCGAAGACAACTTATGCCGAGTCGGGAACGCCTGCCAAAGCTTGTAGATCTTGGCAGCCGCCTGGAGGTTGAGATTCTCCGCCGGAGGAGCCGAAGGCCCAGGCAACGTGTCAGCACGGTGGAAGTGCTTGATGAGCAACTCCGTCCGGTACTCGCCGGTGCCCTCGATGACGGTGCGAATCCACTCCCAGAACGCCGCATCCTTACGAGCTACGCCACGAGACATCGTGACATCGCCGAAGGTGACGTGTCCGGGATACTTCCGCGTGTACAGGAACTGCCCTTCCTTGTACTCGACCGCTTCGATGGTCGCTTCAGGAATGGTGCACGCAGAAAACCCGGCTTGCGCGTTGATCGTGTTCAGTGGGACGTAGTTCTCCACTGCGGACACGTGGAACCGCATATTGTGGAGGTAATCGAACGATTGCGCTCTTGCCATGATCGTCTCCTACTGAACCGGGTTTCCGTCGCCTGTTCCTGACCCGCTCAGGTTTCCGGACGAACTGTGATGACGATTTCGCCCGCCACACCGCGGTCCGAACGACGAAGGAAGAGTCCTACGCTCGCACCGTTGGTGATGACCTGCGAAGCAGTGACGGTAGCCGTCTGGCCTTGGCGACCGGCCGTCGCGCTGCTCATCTCAGCGCAAAGCGTTCCCGCTCCACCCGAGACCGTACGAACCTGCAGCGTGGTTGCTGCGATAGCTGTCGAGACGATGGCGAACGCGTCCACGATACGCATCTTCTTGTAGGGAAGAGCATTGAGCGCGTAGAGCACCACGTCGTCCGGCGTACCTGCAACAAGAGCGGTGAAGGGGATACGGATGACGTCGTCGTCTCCGATTCCAGATGCGCCAGGAGCCGGCGTGCCAACATCGACAAGGCCTGACGCTTTTTCAGCCGCCGTATAGGTTATGGCAGCAGCCAACGTTCCCGCAGCGATGAGCGCCTGAAGAGACGCCATGCGCGGCAAGTCGGAAGACGCGCGCGAAGTACTGATCGAGCCGGAAGCCGGAACGGTCGCGTAGAGATCGGTGACAAACACCGGGCTGGTCGTCAGGTTCGAAACTACTAGAGTCGCCATTTGTTCTTCTCCATCCTCAAAGTTCTAAACCCGCGCCGCCTCATCCAACCGTTGTCTGCTGGAACCGGAACCGAACGAACTCGGCCGGCTTGTTCGGAGCGACTCCGACATCGATGATGACTTGGCCGGCATTGATTGTTGCCGCCGTGTTGTTGGTCTCGTCACAGATGACGAAGAACGCCTGGTCAGGCGTAGATCCAGCAAAGTAGCTGTCGTTGAACAGTCCGAGCAGGAAGCCCTGGACCTGCGCTTTGATACGCACCCACAGCGACGGTCCGTTGTTCTCGAAGACAATCCAGAACGTCGAGTTGTAGATCGACTTCTCCAAGAACATGAAGAGTCGACGCGCGTTGATGTACCGCCACTGCGAATCAATCGCGATGGTACGAACACCCCAGACCGCGTTCCCTGTCTGAGCCGACGAGATGAACGGGTTGATCTTGTTCGGGTATACGTAGTCGCGCTCTCCCTGCGTCGGAACGGATTCCAAACCGATGAGGAAGTTGAGCTGTCCGTCCACCGTGCCGCCCGGCGACTTGCCCACGTTCCGGTTGACGTCAGTACGAGCGTAGATACCCGCTACGTGCCCGAGGCCAGGAATCGTCAGCTTGCGACCGTTGGCGAGAGGGTCCGCCACGTTGATCCAAGGCCAGTACAGCGCCGAGTAGTTCGAGTAACGACCCAAGCGATTGCGGAACCAATCGACCGCCTCGGTAGCATTCGACCCCTTCGGGACCGTGAGAACAATGAAGCGGTCTCCGCCTGAAGATGCTCCTGCGCGAGCATCGGCGTAGTCGATGAGGTCTCCCGTCACCGTGGTATCACCGGCAAAGTCCGGAATGATGACCTGCATCAGCTCGTCGATGCGATCGAGAGCGTAGAGACCCTTGTAGTCGACCTTCAGACTAGGGTCAGTGAACCGGTTACGGCCAAAGTTGGTGGAGTCGAACGTTCCGTCCGTTCCCACCGTGTAGCCCTTGGTCGTATCGCCAAAGCTCTCCTGATGAGCCGTCTCGGTGGCTACCGTGCGGTACGTTGCCAGAACCAGTGTCTGGTCTTGGATGCCGAGCGGGCCGATAACGGCGACAGTCTTGAAGTCGACAGCCCCCGTCGTGTAGTTGACCGTGTTGGCAGTCGCTCCCACGTACGCAACATCGATGTCGCCCGTGAGGTTGCCAGCGCCATCATCCTTGATGGTCCGAGCCACACCAAGCGAGTCGGTGTACGTGATGATCAAGCTACGCTTGGCAATCGGATTTCCGACCAGCGAAGTCGTGATGACGCGACCAGCATCGGTATCATCGCCCGCCGCAATTCGCATCACGTTGGGCAAGCCTTGCAGCTCGCCTGGAGCCTCAAGACCTCCAGGATCGACCACCGTAACGAGATTGGAGAACTCGTTGACGATGTCAGCGAAGTAAAAAATCGACAGCGGGTCATCGAAGACCACGTCTTCGTAGGTCTCCTGAATAGCCGTCTGGCCATTCACATCCGTCTGAAGAATGAAGACCGTGAAGCGCGAGTAGATCTGTGTTGGCGTGTCGAAGTAGTTGGGACTTCCCTGGATCTGAACCTTGAGCGAGTTGCCCCAGGCACCAGCCGAGATGGGATTGAACGTCCAGGCGTTGATCTTGTACGTCGCAAGCAGCCGCGCCGTGTTGTGCGGAATGTTCGTCGCACCCGCTGCGAAGACCAGCTGATACGCGCCATTCGCGACGTTGACGAACGATTGTGTCACACCAGGAGTTCCCAGTGTAAGAGCCGCCGTCGTGGTGCCGCCGCCGTTGAGGCTGGCGCCCAGGATACCCATGTTGCTATCAACATTGGCAGTCGTATCACTGGTCAACAGCTTGGTCGTGCTGGCCGGCGTGTACGCCGTCGTCATGTTGATACCGTTGTCCGCCAAGACCGGAATCTCGGCTGCAACAGTCGTCAGAGAGAAACGGCCGCTACGAAGGTCGATCGTAATCGAGCTGCCTGCACCATTCACCTTGGTTGCAACCGGCGTCGCCAAGTCAGCACCCGTGAAGACGATCGTCTTGACAAGGGAGTTTGCCGTCCACGTGATGGTCAACGTGCCAGGAACGACTCGATCCAAGTCCTGATCGAAAAGCGGAACACCGGTTAGAGGTGTCACCACGAAAGTCGCCAGGAGTCCGAGACCCGTACCCTGAGCAGTCGCTGTAACAAGCGCGTTAGCGGCTGGGAATCCAGCAATCGCAGCTACCGCTCCAGCAGCTGTCGTGGTCGCCAAACCACCGCCATCCGTCGCCGAGTTGACGACGATTGCCGTACCCGTAACAGCCACACTGAGTGCGGTGCTGAGACCGGCAACGATGACCTGAATGGTGATGTCCTGACGCGCATCCTGAACCGAACGGACGTAAAAGTCCCCGTTCGGCGAAGTCGCTCCAACGACCATCAACGTCGACTTGGTATCAACGATGCCTTCGTAGAGCGCAACACCCGTTGCACTCGTCAGAGCCGTGATGTCGTTACGCTTGCGAGCAACTTGCGCTGTAACCGCCGTTTGCGTTGCGCGGTACTTCAGCGAGAAAGCCCCGGTAACGAGCGGCGAAGCGCCCGTATTGTCCTTCAAAACGCTGGTTGCCGAAGTCTTCGAATAGGACGTGGCTGCGCCGTCGCCCGTTTCGATTTGCTGCTTCGTCGTCAGGCTTTGAATCTTAGCCTGCGCTTTGACAGCATTGGCCGGCGTAACACGAACCGCGAAGGCACGACGCCCTCCGTTCGCAAAGAACGCGGCCATCGAATAGGCGCCGAAGGAGCGCCGATCGAAGGTTCCGAAGGTCTTGACGTACTGATCGAACGACGTCACCAACGTCGCCTTGTCAGTCGGTCCCTGCGAGGTCCACGAGATGATGCCCATGTTGCTCGTTGAGACAGGACCGACCACCTGCGTGGTCGCCGGAACCTCCTCAATGAATACGCCGGGCGAAAGAAGCTCAGCCATGACTCATCCCTTCCTACGTCGCGACGGGTTATCGGAATTTTTCTCGCCGCTCATTGACGACTCCGAAGGGCTGTCGGGAGGAGGCGAAGGCGCATCAGGAGTCTTGACATCCGAAACCGCCTCTTGCGTAGTCGCAGGAGGGGAGACAGAAGCGGGTGCCGTCGCCGGCATCGTAGAGCGGATAATGAAACCCCGCTGAACAGCCCGAATCACATCTTCGGAGCCTTCTTCGTCCGCCGGGATCTCCGTCCAGCTTTTTCCAGCCAGAAACGCAGTTCCGCCGCTTTTCAGTGTGACAGCCAAAGACACTGGACTTTTGTTGTAATATTCGGCCATCGAAGAGACACCCTACAGTTGGTGACCGCGAACAGTCAATGGGCGTTTCACTGTTTGGAGAGTAATCGGATCTTTCAAATCCAATTCGGCTTCAACCCGAAGTGTAATCGAAAAACCCAACTCTCTCTCCGTAACTTCTCCAACATTATCGATGTTGGAGATGCCCTCATTAAATGCCTCATACCCACGCAAATCGCCAATACTATCGACTACGTTAACTTTGCCGTAGGGCGGATAGATTCGGAGAACATGCGCAAACATCGCGTTCGCCTGGTTGCGTTGCCCTGTGGCGCCGCGATAGCGAGCACGAACTTGAATCGTGTAAGTGATGTCGAACGGAATGGCTTGTCCGAGCTGCTCCATGCGATCAAACCCCGTAACAGGTCCCGCTGGAGTCGAAGCGATAAAAGGGACAGCCCCGTAACCAGGCGCACGATACTGATACCCGGCCGGCTCCCAACGCTCCATAGCCGCCGAAATGTCTTCTCGACGCACCAGGATAAATGGATCTTTGTAATCCTGAAGAACGTCTTCAGGATAAGCAAAAACGATCGGAATACCCGGCAACCCAGGTGGCCCGCACGCTACATCACCGCCCGGTCCCGAATTGACCTTCGTCCAGTACTTTGGAAGGCCTGCCCCGTCGTTCGCAATAAAGCCGCCTAAAGTAACAACAACACCTTCATCGAAATTCCGGATACCGACTGTGCCGGTTCGGTCTTTGCCATCAAGGCGACGATTGATGGCGTCTTCGGCCGCGCCCACGACTCAGGCGCCTCGCGCCGCTTTCAGAACCAAAGCTCCGAATCCCATCGTATTCGCCTTACCCAACCAACCCGCCAGCTCTTCAGGATCTGCATCATCACTTGGCAACGCCGGAAGACGCCCATCTTCGGAGGAGCGATCGGCGTGGTCGAAAACAAGCTCCAGAGCCTCGTCCTCATCCATGCCGGTTACCAACACGAGCTGGTCCGCAATGTCCGCGAGATACTTGTCCACCGCATCATTCGCGTCAGGAATGTTGTCGGCCTCCCCCACACCAGGCTCACCAGCAAAATGGGAGTGCGCGCCAACCGCATGATGCTCTGGGCCAGACGCCGCCTCCAACTGTAGGCGAATAGAAGCCATTTTTGCATTGATCGCGGGAGTCATGGACGCCTTACGGGTGGATGCCCAGTTTCTTCTGAAAGTTGACGTACTTTTTAGCCTGAACCGTCGTAACCGTGTGTCTAGTACGCGTGGGCCACTTCGACCAAATATTAGAAGACAGCTTGGTCAAAGGAAAGACGAATATGTCCCGCGAAAAGGAACGCAAGCCCCCTCGAATCAAGCTGCGTACACCAAGACGCCAAGCCGGGCGAGGACGAGCACCACCCAACCCGAACTCCAACTTGAGAGCATCCATCGCCACATCAGGGATAGAAGACACGCTAGATGAGATCTTCAACCGCGTATCTTTTCGAATCTCCCTGAAACCCACACGACTCAGCTCGCGCGACCACTTCGAACGCTGTTTAGTTCGAGCTAGAGTGACTTTTGAAACGCGTTTGGCGGTCGCCTTCCGCTGAATCACGATGCCTAATTTGCGATCCGGTTTGAACGGCAACGACTCCACAGTCCAAGGATTGAACTTCTCCAAAACAAGAACAGCAGGATCCGGCTTCGCTGAGCGCTTCGTGGGGTGTACTTCCAGAAGAACCGTGTGCGTCTTCACCTGCTTCACAAGACGATTCTTCATGTCGATCTGAACGGTATAGCTGTACTGACCCGGCCCCACGCCTTTGGTACGAGCCACCTCGATGGAAGCGCGATACGGTCGTGAAGCCTGAGACTTCGGTAAGCGTGACTTAACGAAACGCCGAACGTAGTCCGCCGAGAGATACACCAGCTGCGCCTGCACATGCTGCATGCGTTCCGGCCATTCTTTAACCAAACGAAGCGTCTGCTCCGTTCCAGCATCCAAACCGAAGGAAATTTGGAGTCCCTTACCCATCAGCCTTGAACGTGCCCTTCTGCATCTCCAGCATCGCGTGAGCGAGTGTCTTCTTTGGGGCGTCGATGAACACCTTCTCCACCGGAGACTCCCCGGAAGGAGCCAAGATGGTCATCGGCACTACAGGCAGATGTCGGGGTTCTTTAGGAGCAAGACGCACTACGTAGTCCACGTGCGTGTTGCAAGCCCCGATCAACCGCACATGACCCTTAACGCGGATCCCTTTTGTCGCGGGCTGACCACACACGAAGCAAAATCGCAAAAAGTCTGTGATGGGCCCGTCGTACTCGTGGAACGTGTCCCCCGCGATAGGAGAACCACAACCGCTCTTCGCCGTGCACTTCTCTGAGCCTTGCTCCGCTCCCTCCGCCCACTTTTTACAGGTAGCGCAGACCATAGAAAGGCCTGACGCAATGGCGAGCTGTAGTTCACGTGTGTCCATTTTGATCATTCACAAGGGTCATTGGGCCCCTTGCCGGGACCACTGGGAGGAGTGATGAACTGTTGCTCCGGTGTGAAGTTGCTGCGCCTCTTCAAGTCGCACCGAAACCCTACGAAGGCGGCGTTGTCGATGAGATGGCCATCGTCATTGACCTTAATGAGGTCGAAGTAGAACCCGCTTCCAGGGGTGTTTTGATTTCGGGTCGCTACCTTGTTGAAGTAGGGGAGATCCCAGAAGCGAATCACGTCACCTTCAGAAGGAGGTCGTGCACGCGCTTCTTCCAGAGTCCTTCGAGGAATCCAAATGCCCGAAGGCCACAAGGTCCGCATTCCCAGCTCCGATACGTCCGGAGTGCCTTCCGGCCACTCAACTTGAACCATGAGCAAGTACGGACCGACAAAAGCACTCACGATTGGCTCCGAATAGAGCGGGTCGGCCTTGGTATTTTTCAGGTCACGCTGGAAGAGCCAACCCTCGGTTCCGGCAGCATTTACAGGCTCCTGCGCGAAGTTGTCGAACATGAACAACTCACTCGCATCGAGCCGAAATGCCGGGTCGACCAGCCTGTTATCCGAGGGCTGCGGTACTGGCTTCGGATTCATCGGCTTAATGTACCGAGGCATCCTCGCAGTTTAGCCCAGCATCGAGCCGTTTTCGAGACCGTTTACCCAGCCCTAAAGCCCATCGGGAAGGCGCTGAGGGAGATCTCTTTTTCAAGCACTTCGAGTTCCGCCGCCGCTTCGTTGAAAAGACGGTCTGAATCCAGCGTGGCTGGGCCTTGGGCGCCTGCGAATTCGCCGTACTTAGACCGATTTCGACCGAGCTGCTGTTTCGCGTAGGTCAGTGCGTACCGCTTCACTAGGTCGTGGTCGCGCTCTGCCAGCTGCTCAATCGTAAAATCATGCGACTTGAAGTCCATGATCATAGTGCCGCTGGTTTTCGGGTTTGGGAAAATGAGCAGATTCCTACCGTCTTGCCGCCAATCTGGCTCCGCGTTCAAGATCCTCTTCGCCATCTCGACGTATTGGATCGTCTGCGTGTAGCTGGAGTAGATACCGACCGCAGAGGGCGCGGCAAAGACGTCATACGGAACCTTCTCGTCCTGCAAAATATAGGGCGAGAAGACCAACGAGATGTCCATCGGCGACACCGGAAAGGACACATCCAAAACGAGATTCACATCGTCCGGTAGCTTGTACTCCACGATGTTTGGGAAGAAGAACATGCCTCTTTGGCGTATGACTCCCTTCTTCGCAGAAAACCAGCGGCGTGCTTGTTCTACAGCGTCGTCAAGATGATCGCCGGTTAGCTCGACCTTCCAGAACGGGGCGCCAAGCCGACGCAAAATCCACTGCTGGAGCTGCGCTTCGTTCATCAAGCTGTTAGGCATCGCCGCTCCCTACCTCTTACGGCAATATATCGCCTTTTTGGTCTTCAGGCATTCTTGCGCGGACGACCACGCGGACGCTTCTCTTCAGGTGCTGCCGCAACAGCAGCTAGAGGAGCTTCTTCTTCGAGCTTCAGGGGCTCAGGCGTAGGAACCGGAATCGCGGGTGCATGCGTCGGTTCAGTCAACAGAGAAGGCCCGGTGCGAGGCTGTGTGCTCTCCAATGGAGCGCCATTAGGCATCTCAGGTACTTCAGTCAAAAAACGAGGCGCAAACTTGCCGTATTCGTCTCCCACAAGAACCATCCCTTCAGTGAGCCGACCGACTCCAGGAATGAAAACCTGGCTCACGTCAGCATTTTTTACGTAGCGTTTCATGTCAACCTCTTCTCCGCATCTGCCTTGAGCGAGGCAATGAACCGATGGCGTCTATCCAACACCGAGCCAGGTTCTGACGACAACCCGCCTTCTGAGGTGGGCTTTACGTTCTCGTCGACACCCAACGTAATGCCGGCAGCCTCGTTCTCCTTGTAGAAGTCGAGGATGGCGTTGTTGGTTTCTACGGGTTCCTCACTCTCGGAAGGAGTCTCAGGGGCTTCAGGGGCTTCAATGACAACAAGCGGAGGCTCGATTACTCCCTCTTCAGCTACCCCCTCGTCTTCGTCATCTTCGTCGTCCTCGCCCTCGGCGCTGTCATCCTCTTCATCCTCTTCGCCCTCACCCTCCAGCCCCTCATCGGTTTCTGAAGACGCCTCAATGTCCGGCGCAGAGGATTCATCGGACTCTTCGTCCAACTCTTCATCCGACTCGCCTTCCGACCACAGGTCTCGCATCTGAGAGAAGGTCTCTTTCAGTTCGACCTGAATCTGGATGTTCACGTCTAGAAGCTCGACGACACGATCGCAGAAAGCGACCATGAGGGCTCCGCGTGAGTCGCGAAGTACTGCGGAGGGTTTGGCACGTTCGATCGTAATCTCGGATACCGATTCGGCGGCGATAGCCGGAGGCACAGGCAAAGAGCCGATGGCTCCGATCTCTTCCAATTCAGCGAGAATATCTTTTGCGCCCATCTGGTAGTTCGTACCACAAAACACCGAAGCCCCGAACCTGTTTCCAGGCCGGGGCTTCGACAACCTCCTCTGCGGAGATCAGAGGTTGAGAACGCGGAGCTGTCCGTAGAACTCTGGACGAAGCAGCTTCTTCGCGTAACGGGTACGGAGCCCCTTACGGAAGCTGAAGTCCGAGGGATCCAGGAACGTCGGCGTGACCTGGAGCGGGATGTACGGCGCCCAAACGTAGCCGGCGTCGAGGAAGCTGCCTCCCTTGAGACCGATGAGCATCTGGTCGCGCTGGAAGAACGGGTCCTCGTAAACCAGCCACTTGTTCATCAGTGTGCCGGTCTTGTAGATGCCGAACTGTCCGTGCTGCGTCATGGGACGCGGCATGTCGGCCGGGCCGTACGGGCTCTCTCCGCCCGATACCCAAAGCGGCCTGAAGTCGCCATGGGTCGTGAGCTGCGAGAGAAGCGCCGAGACCTCGGGGCTTGTCACGATGAAGTTCGCCGGTGCTCGCAGCGTCTTCTTGTGGATGAGGTTCGAGACCGTGGAGATCTGCGTGATGAGCGCGCGCAGGTGGTCGATTTCCGGAATGCCCGCAGGCGGCACACGGTCGAACGAGCCCGTCGTACCCGTCGAGGATGCGAACAGGTCTTGAACGATTTCGCGGTCGATTTCGAGCGCGATGTCCTGGGCCACAGCCGAGACCATCTCGGTCTCTGCATCGAGGCCGTGGAAGGCGCGGAGGTCTTCCGCTGCTTCTGCCGACCAAAGGGCCTTGAGCCGACGCGCCTGGGCCTCGACAGGCGCCTTCTTCACGTCGAGGTTGATCTGCGGAATCTTCTGATTCAGCTCCCCGTCGTAGTAGTAGAAGGCCTTGATCTGATTCCCGGATGCCGGAGGCACCGTGAACAGGAAGCCTGCGATGGCGCCGTTCGAGTAGTTGATGGAGCCGGCAGTAACGTTACCGGTGAAACCACCCGTACCGTTGTCCGTTGCCGCCTGAATCACGTTACCCGTAGAATCCAGCTCCTGAATGACGCAGCTGAAGCCACGCGTCGAATCTAGAGGCCGAACCGGGTTGTTCGACAGAGACGACGACAGCGCCGTA
>Ga0315275_10000708_pt1 | contig 27737 bp, 20 predicted proteins | sample YL17G03_0_MG_FD_205557 | JGI IMG/M metagenome (GOLD analysis project Ga0315275, IMG submission 205557) | Sediment microbial communities from Yellowstone Lake, YNP, Wyoming, USA - YL17G03_0 | ecosystem: Environmental > Aquatic > Freshwater > Lake > Sediment | place: USA: Wyoming | collected...
CTGGGCATGCTACACTTGAGCCTGTGCAGTATTCTTCTTTGTCGCATACTCCTGCGTCTGCTCTGCATACTATGCTGCTGGCTCGATAGCTGTCTGCTGGGCATGCTACACTTGAGCCTGTGCAGTATTCTTCTTTGTCGCATACTCCTGCTGAGTCTCTGCATGTGTAGGTGTTGGATCTATAATCATTTCCTGGGCATGTTGCGCTGCTGCCTGTACATTTTTCTGCTACGTCGCACACTCCTGCTGAGTCTCTGCAAATGTCTGTGGCGGGTTGGTATTTGTTTGCTGGGCATGTTGCGCTTGTTCCTGTACATTTCTCAGCTACATCACAAACGCCAGCAGCCGATCTGCAAACAGTAGAAGCTGATTCATATTGGCATGTTGATGAACAGCAGTCACCATTAACCGTATTACCATCATCGCACTGCTCACCAGTTTCTTTCACGCCGTTGCCGCATTTCACTGCCTCTGTTACCTTTAGGTTTGCGCTCTGGGTGTCTTCATCGCAACAGCAAGGGTCACAATTTGTTTCCTTGGCATGGCATTGCACAGTGTAATCGCCTGCTTTGTTATTGTAATCAGCAGATGTTACTGTGACCGGCACGTCAAAGACGCTCTGGCTGCTAGATCCGGATTTCAGCAGCTTGTTAATGCCATTACCTATTAACTTGATATCGTAGGATGCAGGGCCCAGCATAGGGTCGACTGTGCATGTGAATGATGCTGAGCTGCCGTTTGTTATAGTCTTGTCTGCCGACATGAACACAAAAATAGCTGCTACCAAGCTGACTGAGAGCAGCATTACTGCCACTAATAATAAGATGTTCTTGTTAAGTTTTATTTTCATTTCCTTCATCCCCCAATTTCTTATGAAAATTATAGCTTGATTGCAAATCCTACCTTCGCATACCAGTCTGACTTTGGTCCGAGTCTTATTTCCTTGTCAATGCTGCCGCTGCTGTTCTTTAGTGTGGCAGTCTCTGGCAAGCCTATGAATGCTCCGCCTCCTGCAAAGATGTAGAACTTGTCCTTGCTGAGCGGCATCACAAGTGCGCCTCCTAATCTTCCTATCATCTTGGTAAGGTCTTCAGATGACCAGTTGCAGACGTACTGAGGTCTAAGAAGCTCACCTGTTTTTGCGTCCTTCACTGTCTGCTCCAGCGAGTTTTTTAGGTGATATTTTGCCCAGCCAACCCCGCCCTCAACTAAGAGGTTGATCTTGCATGGGTTTCCTATCAGGATGTTTCCGAGCACACCGTATACCTCATTGCTGGCTTGGGTGACTAGGTTGGTGTCTCCGATTATCTGGAGGTCGCCTACAGTATACTGGTCGTGCTGTAGGTTGGTTGTTATCATTTTTTGAGTGTTGGGCTGGAAGAAGAATCCTGCGCCCAGGCCTAAGCCTTTTGCCAGCCTGGCGTTGATTACAAAGTCTCCGCCCCAGTTCTTCTGCCCTGTGTAGAATGGGTTAATCATGAGGAGGCTTCCCCCTTTGCATGCATCCTCTATCCTGACAGGCTCGATGACTGGTTCAGAAGGCATTTGCATAATTGAAGGTGGTAGTGTCTTGAAAACTTCTACTTCCTTCACCACTTCCTTTATTTCTGGCAGAGGGCATTTTCCCCGGACATAGAGCAACGCCGTTGCGCTAGCAAGCATTTCCTTTGAAGGCTTGATGCCGACTTCTTTTATGTCAAGGCTTCCTGCTTTTTCTTTCGATGCATATATTGCGTAGTAAGTGTCAGGCTTCATCCCTGCTTCGATTGTGTTTATCTTGGTAGGGAATGCTCTTGGCCCCCTGTTGGGTAGTGGTTTTGAATTGGTTAAGTATTGGTTTTGCAGGTTGCTGATTAGGACGTCAAGCTCTATGTTGTTGTGCACTATTGTCCCGTTCTGGTATGTCAGCTCGAATGATCCTCCATATGGTACTGTGAATGGTGGGAAAAGGATGTGCTTTTCTGTGAGCTTTGTCCAGTCTTCCAGGGTTTTTCCTTGGCTGTCATAGACTTTGAACTGCAGTCCTGGCATGACTTTCTGAATTACTTGCTGCTTCTTTTGCTGTTGCTCACTTGGCTGCGCATTAAGCGCTAATGCATTCGGAGCATATGCGAGGAAGGCAAGTGTTGCCAGGCCAGCAATCTTGTTTCTGATGTTGTTTCGAGAATTAGCTTTTTGTGTATTATCGTGTGTATTAGCTTCGGTTTTCATCATATTTGCCCCTGTGTTTTATTCACTCACCTCTGCTCTCTTTTTTTTAGCTGTTTTATGACAAGAAGGCTGATTTCATTTATAAATATTTCGTTAAGTATCCACTAAGAAGTAGTTAAGAAATTCCTGGTTACTTTAGCTTGTTTTTCCTATAGGCTTCATAGGTTGACTTTATCATGTCCTTGACATTCTTCTCAGGAACCCAGCCAAGGATTTGCTTAGCTTTTTCATTGGAAGCAAAGAGCTCAGGCGGGTCGCCTTTTCTCTTTTCTCCATATTCTACTACAAATTTTTTGCCAGTGACCTCAAAGGTTGCGTCTAATAATTCCTTGACGCTCACGCCATTGGACGTGCCAAGGTTGATTATTGCGTTTTCTTCCACATCAAGGGCAAGAATATGCGCCCTGATTAAATCGTTTATGTCGACGTAATCCCTGATGCAGGTGCCGTCTCTCGTCGGGTAATCCTTGCCGAACACCATGAACTTGTCCCTCTTGCCGAAGATGGCTTCCATGATGATGGGGAAGACGTTCTTTGCCTCAGGGTCAGTGTAGCTGAGCCCTGCGTCTCCTGCGACATTGAAATACCTGAGAATAGCATAACTTATCCCGTGGATTTTCGCGTACCATTCTATAATCCTTTCGGACTCCAGCTTGGTTGCTCCGTAATAATTGATTGGACTGGTCGGATGTTTCTCGTCGATAGGATTGTACTTGGGCTCTCCATAGACTGCTGCGCTTGAGGAATAAATTATCTTCTTCACTCCGTGCCTCACCATCTGGTTCAATATGTTGATGGTGCCTGTGATGTTGTCAGAGTACTTCACAGCATTCTCCATTGACTCCTCAACTGCCTTGTAGGCAGCTATGTGAATCACAGCATCAAACCTGTTGGCTTTGAAAATTTTTTCTAAGGCTGAGTTATCAACCAAGTCTGCCTTGTAGAACTTTGCCTTCTTGTCGACGAGCCTTTTCAATCCCTTGGAGAGATTGTCAACAACAACCACGCTGTAGCCTTTCTTGAGAAGCGCTTTGACACAGGCACTGCCAATGTAGCCTGCTCCTCCTGTTACTAGGATGGTTTTTTTAGCCTTCTTCATCTTGGTTGTTGATTTTAGGTTTATCTGAAGAAATTAATCACAACACCGATTACGTGAGCCTTGACCTTGTGCAGGGTTTCCTTGGACTTGATTGCCAGGTCCCTGTTGGTCTTGTCATGGGCGACCACGAATATTGATCCCTGGCTGTGGGTAGTCACCATGACGCACTCTGAGTACTTGAGCGAGGTGTTGTCAAACAGCACCACGTCGAGGTTGCTTGCCTTAAGCTTGGCGAAAAGCTCTTTAACATTATCAGCAGAAAGAATCTGGCTTGGCATCCTGCCTGCGTGTTTTCCAGCTGGCAGCAAGTAAAGGTTCTTGTGGTCTGTTTTCTTGATGACCTTGTCAAGCTTGGCATCCTCCAGGATTACGTCAGTAATCCCTTCATTATCTTTTATGCCTAATGCCTTGCCAAGGATGGGGTTTCTTAGGTTGGCATCAGCTACAAGGACTTTCTTCCCAGCATTTGCCAGCTCAATACCCAGGTTGAGGGTTATCATTGTCTTCCCGTCGCTCTTCTGAGGCGAGACGACTGAGATGAGCTTGATATCCTTCTCTTTCAAGAGGACTAATAGATTGGTCCTCAGCATCCTTATGCTCTCTGCAAAAGGCCCTTCTGAATCCGGATCAACCAGGAAGTATTCCTTTGCATTGCCATTCAATCCCTTCCTGACTCCTGAGATTGGGCTTTTTATGAAATCAAAGAGATTAGCGCCTGCTGTGTCTTTTGAAGAGTATTCTCCCCTTCGAATCTTAGGGACGACTCCCAGGATGTGGCCGAGCTCTTCCTCAACAGCCCTAATGCTCTTGAAGGTATTCCTGGTGCTCTCCTTTATGAAAACTATTCCGAGGCTTGCGATGAGTGCAATAATAATACCTAGAGCGATGTTGAGAGGTATGTTGGGCTTGATAGGAATTATTGGCATCGTGGCGTATTCTATGATCCTTACATTACCGCTGCTCTCTTTTGCCATTATGCTTATCTCCTCTGCCCTTGATAACAAGTAATTGTAAAGCTTTTCCTTGGCATCAATGTTCTGCTGCAGGCTCTGATAAGTTACTTGCTGCTGCATTGTCATGTTAGTCTTGTTCCTGTACTGGAGAAGCTGCAGGTTCAAGGTATCAAGCTCTGTCTTGTAAAGCGCTATCTGCTCATCGATGAATGCATTCACATCCTTTGCTTCCTGCTTCCTTGTCTCCTTTGTATAATTCAAATATGACTCAGCTACTTTGTTAGCTATCCTCATTGCAGTTGCAGGGTTCTCTGACTCCACCATTATATTTAGTACATTGGAGTCCTTGATAGCCTCGACATTTATCCTGAAAAGATAACTTTCTGGCTGAGAATACACTTGGCTTAATACGCTCCCGCTCAGCACGATCTCCCTCTGAGTCTGGATATCTGTCCTGGGCAGGTTTGCAAACGAGCCGCCAAGAAGATATGCTGTCTGGTCCTGCGTGGTAATCATCACCATGCTCCTTGCCTGGTAAGCCTTGGGAGTGGTGTAAGTGTAGAATAATGCAGCCCCGAGAATGACTAAGAAAATTATTAAGGTTAAGAGCCAGTTCCTCTTTATCATCACCAGGTAATCTGAGAGTTCAACGTCCTCTTCTGCCGTGTTCGTCATCTTATGGTTGCGAATTTTAGGTGATTTTTAAAGTTTGTGTATTTCTGTCTCCGCTCGTCAAATCATACTTAATTTAATCCTCTTTTTTGAAAGAGTTTGGAAAAAATTTGATAAAAAAGGAAAATAAAAAATTTAGAGTTATTTTCAGCGCTTTCTCATGAACGCAAGTCCGAGGCCAACGCCGATGACTGCAAGTCCAAGAGTCATTACTGAGAACTCTGGCACTTGTAGGCCGTTTGATTGGGATCCTGACGGGGTGTAGCTTCTGCTCCTGTGGAAGGTGTTTCCGCAGAATGTCAGTGCTTCTGTGTTCTCAGGGATTATTCCTGATCCGCCGCCGATTGTTCTTTGGGCTTGTCCGCCAGAGTTAACAATTACTCCGCCGCTGATTGCTGGGAATGCATCCCACCTGTTTTCTATGAACTTGATGTCATATACGTCTGCGGGTGGAACAGCCTGTGTCTCTGCATCAAACTGTGCTGTCTGGGCATTCCAGTTGTACTTGGCAATGCCGTAGGCGTAACCATTTGCTTTGCACTCCTCATCTGCAGAAAGGGCAAATGCTGTGCCGACTATCATTAACAGAGCTAATACATAAATCAATCCTTTTATGTTCATATTTCCGACCCCCTTGTTTGTCAGTTTTTATTGGTATTTCTTTACGATTTATAAATTGATATGGAGGAATACCAATCCATTTATAAATCTTTTGTTTTTTGTCACTAGAGAATAGATAATATTTCAGAACCTGCCTCTGCTCATGACAATGGCTGGCACTGTTTTGAGCATTATGGAGATGTCCAGCAACAAGGACATATGCTTGGTGTAATAAATGTCATAGAGCACTGCCTTGTCAAAGTTAAGCTCATGCCTACCATTCACCTGCCACATCCCAGTCAGTCCTGGCTTTACCTTGAACCTTGCCATCCTCCAGCCCTTGAAATTATCCAGCTCAATCCTCAGGTGCGGCCTCGGGCCGACAATGGCCATGCCTCCCTTAAAGATGTTTATTAGCTGGGGAAGCTCATCAATTCCAGTTCTCCTGAGTATTTTCCCAAGCTTGGTCACTCTCGGGTCATCCTTCATCTTGAACAGCCCTTTGACTTCGTTCTTAGCCTGGAGGTTGGCCTTCTCTGCATCAGCCCCAACGCGCATAGTCCTGAACTTATAGACCATGAACGGCTTCAGGTTTTTCCCAAGGCGCTCCTGCCTGAAGAATACAGGACCAGGCATGGTGAGTTTAATCATGATGGCAATGAAGAGGAACAAGGGAGAAAGGAGTATGAGCGATATGCCTGATATGATTAAATCCATCATCCTTTTTATTACAAAGTATCCGCTGTTGCTTCCAGAGGGCGAGATGTTGATGATGGGATAATCCCTGAACTCGTCAAAAGCAACAGGCTCGAAGACCAGGTTGAGGACTGAGGAAACAATTTTCCAGTTAACCTTGTCATTGGCAATGATTAGCTCGAGCAGCTTCTCGTCGATCTGCTCCTTTGTCAGGAAGACAATGTCAACCTTGCTCATATAGGATTTTAATACATCAAAGCTGTCAGTGATTTTTACTATGGCATAGCCTAGTGTCGGGTTTTCCCTTATCTTTTCAATCAGCTCTTCATTTCCTTTGCCGAAGAACAATGCTCTTTTCCTGTCATACCCTGCTTTCCTGAAGACAAATATTATCTTGTAAAGCACGAACCTGGCGATCGTGGTCAGGATGAGCGTCAGGATTGAAATGACTGTTATGAGAGTCAAGGGCAGGCTGTCGCCCGGGTCGAACATGAGTGTGAACATTATGATTATGAACCAGGTAGTCAGGATTGAGTAGAGGATTTGCATGAAATCATTGTCATCAAACAAGCTCCTCTTGTCCCTGTACACTCTGTAAGCAGAGTAGTTAACCAAGAGGATTAATAGCGTGAAGAGGAAGAACCTTATGAAGAAGAGGTCTGACAAGGAAATATTGAGCATTAGGACGGAGAGATAAGTCGCAATCCCAAACATCAAAACGTCTGAGATGTACAATGAAAGAGTGAACAAGTACTTTTTTCCGCTAAGAAAGGTGTGCTTCATTTCTTCACCGTAGCTTTGCTTTTTCGAAATCTGTCTTTATATATAAATTTTCGTATGATTAAGTAATAGCATAGGAAGTAAATGATGAACAGCACCCAGCCGGCGTTGGTGTGGAAGAGCCCGACTGCGAACTTGGGTGAGATTTCTACTCCTGACACGATGAGGAGGAAGAGCCTGAGCACATTGACAAAATACACGCCTATGAAGCCCATGACGAACATCAAGGCGTACCATGCCTTGTTAATCCTCTTGTGGTCCAATGCGAACAATGCGGCAAAGAATGCTGTGAACAGGAACATGGAATCAATCCCAGAGCAAGGCGGGCCGATGAACACCCCGAAAGAAGCAATGCTTAGCACAGGCGTAACTTCTTCAATGTAATAATTGACTGGGTAGAATAATGATAGCAGCTCATACAATATATTGGATACTCCTCTTGAGAAGAAGAGCCACTGGTTTTGGAAAAGGATTAGGAGGAAGTAAAGGATTATTGTGATTATTGCAGCGATCACAAGCTCTTTCTTGAAGTTCTTGATGAATCTCTTCAGGTAATCCAGGCCAAATACAGCTATTGCGAAGAAGATGAAAGCAGCTGCCAATGTGACGAGGATGCCTAGCCAGACAACATATAATTGAAAGCCTCCTGTGATGTTGTAGTAATTGGTTGAGGCACGGATAAGATAGTATAATACAACAATGATTTCTCCCAGTATCAGGAAGATAACTGCTGCTTTCCAGTTAATCCTCGGATGGTCGAACTGGTCTATCAGCTTTCTATAATATAGCCCGAAGAAGACTGCGACAAGAGCTAATACTTCCAATCCCGCAATCTTGTTGAACACAGTGTTGATGGCTGTCTGCTTGAAAAGCGTGATGTTAAAGTACTCTATGGGGAACTGGAAGAAGAACCTGGTAACAAATATTAATACCACTAAGATTACTGTCTTTGTCAGGAATTGCTTAAGGTTTTTGTTCATTTCTTACTAATCCTCCTTATTATCTGGCTGATATTGTATAAGAATGTCTTGGCGTTTTTCAATGAATCCTCAGCAGGCTCCTTGTTGGCCTGAGGGATGGTGCTATAGGTAAATTTCCCTCTTTTTGATTTCTCCTCGCGGAATATCTCGAGCAGCTCGTCAGCCCGGATAACCATTTTTAGGTATATCTCCAGGAGCTTTACGTCTAGGATTCCTGTTTCGACAAAATGCTTTTTGAACTCATCAAAAGTTTTCTTATGGATCTCAGGGGAATGGGTTGTTATGCCTTTTGTGAGCAGAATGGCTTTTGCGGCATAGAAAATCGCGTAATATGAATGGGAGATGACTGCACTGTAAAAGGTTATCTCTTCCGGGAGATTAAACTCTCTCTTTGATGCTAGATTTTCGCTCAGTCTTTTCAATGACTTGGCTGCGAGGAGCTCGTTATCAGCCCTCTCAGAGTATACCTCAACCAGTGAATCCATGCTTTAACGCCTCCAACATAATCCTGAAATAGGCTTCCCCACCACAAAGTAGGAGGGAGTTTCTCGCTATCTCCTTGCCATAGTTCTGCTTATCGCTTAACAGCATCGCCAGGAATTCTGACTTCCTGAAGACATATAAGTGCGCTGGTGGCATGCTCATCTCGCATTCGTGGCTGAGTTCTGCATAAATCCTTTTGGGCTCAAGCGAGTCGTCACAAATGACAGCAACATCAATGTCTGAGTCTTTTTTCTGATTGTTTTTTGCATAGCTTCCCGTAATTAGGAAGATGAAGAAATCAGTTGGGATTTTTGAGGCAATCCTCTGTAAGTCTGAAAAGGGAAGATGCTTCTGGCTCCAGCCACTGTATTCTGCAATAAACCCGGCATATATCATTGTTTTAATATTATTAAGGTTCAAAAAGTAAAGAGTGACATTGCCGGCCTTCTCCTCTGCCAGAATGCTTTTATTAACAAATTTCTTTAAAATATTGTAAACATAACTCTCAGATTTCTTTTTTGAGTATTGCTGTACCTGCCTGAATGTCAGCTTCTGCCATGGCTTCTCAACAAAAGGCCTCAATACTTCATATTCTTTTCTTATCATTTCTTTTTTTAGGATTAATCAATCCTATTTTTAGGATAGTTTATATTTCTTTCGGTTTTCAATGCTTCCTTGTAAACTGCCAAGGTTTTTTTGGCAATAGCTTCCCATTGATAATCCTTCTTGACGACTTGCTTGCAAATAACTCCTTTCTTCTTTGTGATTTGAGGATTCTTAATGAGATATTCCATCTTGCTCTTTAAGTCATTTACGTCCCTCACCTTGAAGGATGCGCCATAATCCTTTATAACATCAAGGTTCTCCTCAATATTGCTTGTTAATGGGCACAAGCCAAAGCTCATTGCCTCTAATAATACTATAGGCATGCCTTCGATTGTGGATGGGAGGATGAAGAGCCTTGCATTGCTGAAAGCCTCTATCTTGTCATCTCCGTACAATGGGCCTGTGAAGATTATTCTCTTATCATTGCCTGCAAGCTTCTTGACTCTTTCAAGATAAGCTTCTGTGTGAGTAGCATCGCCAGCAATGACCAGCTTTAGGTTGGTGTTTATTTTCTTGAAAGCCTCTATTAATGTGTGCACTTCCTTCTCAGGCACAATCCTGCTCAGGAAGAGAATATAATTATCCTTCTTTAAGCCGAACCTCTTAAGGTTATGAATTGCTCTTGGCTTGAAAATATCAACTCCGTTAGGGATGAAAGCAATGTCTTTGTTGTATTTGGTTTTATAATAATTCTTAATCTTCTCAGAAACAGAAATAACTTTGTCAGGGAAGAAGCAAGTTAATCTTTCAGACGTCTTGATGAAGAGCTTAGCTGCTATCCCCCATTTTTCTCTTTGCCAATCCAAGCCGTGCAAGGTGACTATGGTCTTTTTTCCTGTAATCTTAGGGATGAAAGAGAACAAGCCATTAGCCATGGCGTGGTAATGCACAATATCATAGTTTCTGAATAATGAGTCTAAACTTGAAAAGGTTGAATGGGAGATGGTCTCGCCAATCTTGATGTTAATAGCAGGCAAGTACCTGAGCTTGACGCCCTTGAACTCCTTCGGCCGCTCCTTGCAATAAGGATTCCTGCAATACACCGTGACGTCTACGCCGAGCTTGACAAGCAAGGGAGCTAAGTGTTCCACTACGTTTTCTACTCCTCCGGACTTTGCAGGAATGCCTCTCAGGCCAATCATTGCGATTTTCATTTTTAATCCTTCAATACTTCATTGTAAACTTTTATTATCTTCTTTTCAACTGCCTTGGGAGAAAACTCGGCTATAACTCGTTTTCTTCCATTCTTACCCATTCGAATTCTTTCATTTTTGTTTTTAATGAGATATAATAAAGCTTTTTCTAAATCTTTAACATACTGATCATAATTGATTGGTTCAATCTTAATTCCACAATCTTCAGTAACACTGTATGCGGGGCCACCGTAATTAGTTGTAACAACGGGAAGCTCGCAGGCCATTGCTTCTAAAATAGCCACACCGCCAGGTTCTCTTAGTGTTGGTAAACAAAAAATATCTGCTTGATTCAAAATTTGCAAGACTTGATCTCTAGAGACCAAGCCCCAAAAGCGCACTCTGTCTTTGATATTAGCATCTGCAGCAATTTTTTTCAAAATTGAAAGTGAAGAGCCAGCTCCAACAAAATCTAATATTACGTTTTTATTTTCTTTTGCTATTGAAATGAAAGCCTCTATGAGGAGATGGCACCCTTTTTGAGGTTCCATCCTGGCTGAGAAACATATATGTACGTTCTTGTCTTGTTTGTTTTTTACGCACTTAAATTTTAGAGGATCGACTAATGTGTCAAAAATAATTTTCATCCTGTTGTGACATTGTTTTGGAAGTAACGCCATCAGATATGAAGTTCCAATGATGATTTTTTTAGCGTTGATAAAATATTGCTGCCATTTTTTGTGATGCATAATAAAATCATAATAGCAGTCTCTTAAGAAGTTTTTCACTCTCTGCTTTTTGAATATTTTTTCAAAACCACGAGGAACTTTCAATCCTCCGCCAAGTGGTCCGATAATAACAGGTATGCCTAATTTATACAGGTCATTATATGCATGAATGCCTGCCGGCGTTATACAATGTATTAGGGAATACTTCTCATTATCAGTCTTCTCCTTCAGCAAAGGTTTTATTTTTTTAATAAAGATAAAATTGGTCAAATTGTATAATTTTAATTTTCTGAAAATTCGATACTTTACAGAGTTTAATGTGACAAAATTAAAGTTGACGTTCTCGTATTCCTTCTTAACTATATCTTTTTTGTGTTCATCACTTGTGAATGCTTCAACAAAATAATGTTTTGAAATAAGCTCGAGCCAAAGATTTGCTTTACCTGCTTCAGATCCAAAGGAAGGGTTTAAATCATAGGCCACGAAAACAATTTTTTTCATGATCTTCTTCTCTCCACGCAGCTAAAATCGATTTCTTTTCTTAACCTGCTCTTCACAATCCACTTACCAACTTTTACCTTTGCTTTCTTCATTGCTGGGCTTGCAGAGCCTACCATCCAACAGTTCTTGGTGCAGCTTTTGACCTTTTTTCGCACTTCTTCTGCTTTCTTGCTGTTCCAGATTTCCTCAAAGCTCTGCTTCTTGATGTTGCCCATGCTCCAATCCATGCCATTGCAAGGATAAACTTCTCCGTAAGGATCTATGAAGAAAACGTCCGTTCCCATCTCGCAGGGCAAGAGTCTCTTGTTGCCATTAATATAATTGATAATGCCATAATTGAAATAAGCCCTGAACCATTCTTTTGGTTTTTTGGAGTGCAATAATTCCTTTACTAATTTCTTGAACTCGCCAGTCACTATTTTCTTCTGCTTGAACTGGTTGTCGAACTTGTGGAAGTAGTAGGTGTTGTGAGTGGCTGCTGTTGCGAACTCCAAGCCAAGCCATTTTGCCAAATGATATAATTCTAAGAGGTCCTTTGCGTTCCTGTCGCTCACAGTTATGCCGAAGCCAATGTCTTTCAGCCCGAACTCATGAAGCTCTATGAGTGTTCTGATGCCGTGGTCAAAGCCGTCTTTAAGGCCTCGTAGTTCATCATTGGCAGCAGGCAAGCCTTCAATAGAAACCCTGACTCCAATGTTCGGGTATTTCTTTGCCAGCTTCACAATCTTTTCTGTGTAATAGCCATTAGTGGAAATAACCAGCCGCTTGGTCTTCTTAAGCATGACTTTTACAATCTGTTCAATATCCTCTCTCAGGAAAGGCTCTCCGCCAGTGATATTAACGAAATTCATGTTATCAGGCAATTTCTTCAAATCCTCAACTGTTATCTCATTTCTTTTGTCAGTGGGATGCTTCCAGATGTTGCACATGTGGCACTTCGCATTGCAGCGATAAGTGACTATTATTGCCGCTTCCATTTTGCTCTTTCCTCCGCGATGGCTGTGTTAAAAATATTGATGAGTGTTTCATAATGTTTCTCAGGCGAATATTTTGTTATGGCTTCACGGTATGCGTTCTTTCCCATCTTTTTTGCAAGGCTGTTGTTATTGAAGACCAGCTTTATTTTCTTTCTTAAGTCCTCAACATTTTTTGGCTCAAAAAGCAAGCCTGTCTTGTTGCGTTTTATCAAGTCCTTGAAAGAGCCCAGGTTTGATACAATCAATGGCTTGCTGAAGAGCATTCCCTCAAGCACCACATTAGGCATGTTCTCATACCATTCTGCAGGCACAATGACGCATCTTGCTTTCCTGTATATTTTCCAGAGGCCTTCTCCGTATTTTGGCCCTATGAACTCAATGTTGCTGAGCTTGTTCTCTGATAAATAAGCTTTAATCTTGTTGTCGTATTCTGTGCTTGACTTGCCCACGATTTTCAGCTTGTGCTTAGTGCCTTGGAACGCCTTGATGAGTGTCTTTATTCCTTTCTCTTCCTCTGTCCTGCCGACAAACAAAGCATAATCACCTAATTTTGGATTGTATTTCTCAGTTGGGTTGATGAAAGTCGGGATGTGAACAAATTGGTTCTTGGGAAGCTTTTGCCTTATTTTCGAGATAGTAAAGGTTGAGGGGGCTACAATGTAGTTTACTTTCCGGTAAATCCTGAGCAGCTGGTGGAAGTACATTGCAGAGACCTTTATCAAAGAGCCGACCAAGGAATTCTTGACGCACTTGTGCTTGACTGCGCTTATCAAGGATTTCTGCAAGCATTCCTCGCAAACCTGGCCTTGCCTGATAAATAATGCGTTAGGGCAGGCTAGGAAGAAATCAGACAAGCGCATCACAACTGGAATCCTGTACTTCTTGCAAGCGTCGATGACGCTTGGCGAAAGCTTGTTGTAGTGGTGCATCAAGTAGCAAATATCGGGTTTTGTGTCCTGAATAAGCTTCTCAAGCCTCTTCCTAACGCCTAATGAATAGAACTGCCTGTCAAGCATCTGCAAGACAGTCTTGGGTGTCTTCTTGTATTCCTCATAATACACCTGCTCGTCGCTGCCAATGGGCTCTGCAAAGTAATGCTCGTACTCTGACTTGACATTTTTCTTTGAAGCTACAGAGAACGGGATGACTGTGTGGCCATGCTTCTCCAGAAGCTCCTTTATAGCGAACATGTACTTCTCTGGCCCTCCTGAAAGGAAGTACCTGTGGTTGATTAGCAGGATTTTCACTTCATTCCACCTCTTTTATCAAGCACTTATAGCCAATTTTCTTGCCGCTCTTCTCCAAAGGGAACTTTTTCAGGTAACTGACAACAACTATTTTAGATCCCAATGCCTGCTTTATTATCTGCACAAGTCTCGCCACATCTTTCCCTGATGTCCGGGCATCCTTAACTACGTTGAGCTGAACCTCTTTTAGTGATTTTTGCACAATCTGGTATTCGCCAATTCTCAGCTTTTCCTTTGCTATTTGCAGGTTAATCTTTGAAGAGGTGATTTTTTCGCCTTTTGTATTCCTTAGCACCTCGAATAGCCTACCAATCTTAAGGTTGAATTGATTAAAAGGATGATTGTCTTGTTTTTTATAGTTTTGCTTCAGTCCCATGTCTCCGATTACATAACGCATGAGCGGCATTCCATAGCTTTCGAGCGGGGTTAAGATTATCTCGTTATCTTTTCCTAGCTCTACAATTACAAAGTCATCAGATGAGTGCATGATATAATTATCATCTTCTATTGAGATAGACAGTATTTCGCGGCTCCCATATTGGTCAATTACCTTGCACCTGAAAACATCCTCAATGAATTCTCTGTGCTCTAAATGCTGTGCACTGCAAATTATTTTCTTAATGTGCGGAAGCGGTATGTTTTTTTTCTTAATAAGCTTTGCCATGTCATAGATTAAATTAGGATAACCATAGATGTATTTTGGTTTGAATCTTGTAAAGTCATTTCTTATCCAGTCCTCGAGCTGTTTATCAGTATAAACTAGCGGATTAAACAATATTCTTCTGTTAAGATGCCAGAATATTCTGTGTAGCAGGTTTTTCTTCAACTTTGCATTCTCAATTGGTGAACTCCATATCCAGGCCACTTTCTCTCCAGGTTCAACGCCTACAGACCATAGATTTCGCATAAAGACGGCCCGAGATATCTCTTCATAACGCTTGTCCTTAAAAATTACTATACGGTTACCAGTTGAACCGCTAGACGAGGATTCTTTTAGGGTGTATTTTTTATTACTCTTCAACTTGTCCAAATTGTTACGGATGGTTGATTTATCAAGGACAGGAATTTTAATTAGGTCAGAAATGCTCTTAATGTCTTCTGGCTTTAGATTTAGCTTGTCAAAAAGTTCTGTATAGTATGGCACGGTTTCGTATGCGTGACTTACTAATTTTCTTAAGCGCTCTAACTGATAAATCTTAATCTCTCTTTTAGATTTCCTAAGGTTTTTTGTGTATTGGTTGAAATACCAGAACCTCAAGTCTCCTCGTAAGTAATATGATAGTGGGATGATGCAATTTCCGTAAATCTTGCTGGTGAAAGACATTCAGATTCTCTCCTTTATAAGTTGAAAGTAAATTTTTTCGTAATTTTTTACCATTTTTGGGATTGTAAACCTTTCAAGCACGGTCTTCTTGGCATTTGTTCCTATCTTTTTTCTATATTGCTTGTTTTTAATAAGTGAGATTAGGTGTTCCTTGAATGATTCCTCATTTGGCTCGGCTATTATGCCGTCATAACCGCTTTTTATTATATGCGTCACATCACCACAGGGATATGATATGACAGGTACGCCTGCACACATTGCTTCGCCTACTACGTTAGGCCACCCCTCAGGGTATTTTGAAGGGAACACAAATATATCCATTGCACTAAGGAAATCAGGTATGTCTTTTCTTAAACCAGTAAAAATAACATCGGAATCTAATTTCTTTTTTAGTGCAATTTTTTTCAGCTGAGAAGAATAGGGGCCGGTTCCGATAATTAACAATTTCAAATTACTAAATTTCTTTTGAACTTCAGAAAATACCTCTAGCAGTTCTTCATGGTTTTTTTTCTCTTCTATTCTGGACACCATTCCTAAAACTACCTTGTTTCTTAAGCCAAATTCTTTAATTATTTTTTGTCCGTTTCCTTTAGAGAACTTCTCAGAGTCGACCCCATTTGGTATGACAAATATGTCCTCGCTTGAGAACTTATGAGTAACATAGATGTCCTTACCCGCGTGGCTATTAGATATAAGAATCATTCTCTTTAGCTTAGAAACCAGTCTCGGAACTCGAAACCTGATTAACTTATCATAAGCAGATTTACTGTTATAGTATGTTGACCTTATGCCGCCTATAGGAATGCTTCTTCCGGAAATAATTGAGGGAAGATAAGCATGGTGGTGGGAAATAAACGCTTGTACCAAGTCTATGCGGTTTTTTCTTATAAACTCTGCAATTTTAAAATAAATCTTAATATCTCGCTTTCCTTTTTTATTAAAATAAATCAATTCGACGCCAGCTATATTCTTAAATTCCTCTTCCAATTCTTCTTTTTGGTAAATAACTCCAACATACACCTCAAATTTCTTTTTGTTGATATTCTTTAGAAGGCTCAGTAGCTGAATCTCTGCTCCACCCATTTGCTGTTTAAGCAAAATATAAAGTATCTTAATCTTTTTCATTGTATTTCACGCAGCACGCCAGAAAAATCCAGGCGTTTAACGATACCACTTGATTGAAAGCAGCATTGCCAACAAACGAAAATACTATTATTCCGGCCAGCAAGGCAAGCCCAAGCTCGCCAGACCTAAATGAGCTCTTGGCATGCAGTTTTGCTTTCAGATCCAAAAAAATAAAAAATAAAAATGTCAAGAATAAAAATAGCCCAATCAGACCAAGCTCGAACATTATATTTAGATAATAATTATGGGAGGATAATGCGTATAGGAAATTCTCTCTGTAAATATCATAGCTACCAAGACCATTCCCAAGGATAAGATTGCCTTTGATAAAAGGAGTTATTGATTCCCAAATAGAAGTTCTCTCTTTTATTGTTTCTGTTGTGAAGTGAGTGTCAAGATTAGGAGAAATATAGATGTACGCAAATAGGCTTAATAATAACAATGCCAGGATGGCCATCTTTCTCTTTGTTATTTTGAAGCCTGTTTTGTAAAAAAACTCAAAAACAGCAACAGCAAGGATTAAGCATACAAGCCCATTTCTGGAAAAAGTAAACACATCCACAATTACTAAGATCAACATCATGGCAAAAATCCACTTATTTTTAGCCTTCTTGAAAAAAGCATACAAACCAAGGATACAGGAAAGCAAATAGAACGAGTAAGGGTTAGGGCCAAAGAGATTGCCAAAGATTCTGGTCCCGCGCCAGTCAGCATTAGACCCCCAGACGGGTTTCGAAAAAAATTCATAAATCCCCAACGGAGCATTTATAAGAGCAATTATTATAGCTCCCCACATTATTAACTCCAGATTCTTACATTTTTTTAATACAAAATAAAAGAAAATAAAAGGGGCTAAAAATGAAAAAATCCTTGAAATAATCACTTGTATCTCAACTGATGATATATTTAAAACACCCACCAAAAATATTGATAGGATGATCACAAGATATTTATTTTTGAGATCAAATGACTTGTAAAGCATCAGGGGTATGAAAATAGCATTCAAAATCCCCAGCGAGCCGATTGTTGTAAAAGGCAGCGCTAATATTGGGCTGGCAAAATAAAAGCTTAACCACAGGAGAATAAAATAATCATATTTTTTGGAGAAAAACAGATATAACAAGCCAAATAAAATGCATACAAAAAGAATCGCGCTTAGGAAATTGCCTCTGGGGGAACTAAAACCTCCTGTCTGAAGTCTCAAAATGATTAGCAAAATGTTTATGACTAATATGATTCCAATGATTATTTTATCAGCTTTGCTTGTTATCTTCATTTTTTAATCGCCTGTATAAATACTCCGCAAGTTGTAAGATCTTGATTTGAGAGATTCTTAAATCTCCCCGCTAAGCGTTTCCTATTAATATTATTACTTGCTTTAACTCGGGTTTCATTCACCAATCTAAAGCCAGAACTCTTAATGTTATTTAAATGAACGCTAAGCGGCGCTCTGTTTATTAAATAAGGTCTTCTTCCTCTAATCAATTTCCATACAATATCAGAATATAGCCAATGCCCGTTCCATTCCTTTGCAAAACCATGAGACTTGAAATCTATATTGTGGGAAATAAACCCGTCTTTTTCTAGCCAGGTGTACATGTTTCTGTAAACGTCCGGCAGATTGTCAACGTGCTCCATTACTGCCTGAGAAAAAATCATGTCTACAGAACTCTTTTTTATTAATGATACGTCATCCCACGGGACAAAATATCTTATCACTATTCTGTTGGTAATATGTGGTTTTTCCATGTTCGTAATGGCATCTTTTATTTTTTCTAATCTTTCATTATTTAATAGCTTTGCCATTTTATTATTCGTCAGAATATGTTTTGGGAATCTGTAAGACTCAAGGTACGGTTTTAAATTAGGAAATTCATTATTATCTGGAATATCTGCCCTTTTTCTGAAAAGCAAGACTAGTTCATCAAAAATTTTCAAATTTTTCTCAACATTCGCATATTTTACAATATCAAAAGCATAGTAAGTCTCCACCCCAGATATTAATGCTGCTATTCCAGCACCTATTGAATCCCCAGGGCCTAATTCTGCAATAACCCTTACTTTTTTTCTCAGCAAGCCTTTAGCATAGGCAATAACCAGATGTCTTAGCCACACAGAATAACAATACCTTGCAGTATCGGTCCCGCCCGTATGTTTTTCAATAGGGCTTTTTATAAAAGGTAAATAAGTGACAAGGCCTTTTAAAATTCTAACGCAGACCCGATTGTTAAATCCGAGCCTATTTGAGTTTAAGCCCATGCACAGATAATTCCTTTTATTTGTCATTTTCTAACTAAGCTCCAAGAACATTTTCTTCTTTTTGATGATCACAAGGATAATTGAAAGTATCATTCTAATAAAATAAGCGATGGTAGTTCCATAGGCCGCACCAACAATTCCCATTCGAGGAACCAAGATAAAATCCATTATTATATTAATTCCGGCCGTGATTAGGTTAATTGCCTGTGAATATATGATAAAATCAAAAGCATTGATCAAGGGAAGCAGGCATATTGAAACCAAATAAAATATGCTCGCAATAAGCAGGATATTAAAAGAAGGTATTGATGCCACGTATTTGGTTGAAAAGATAAGCGGTATAACTATAGGCGAAAGTAGCATTCCAACTATTGCCATAGCCATCCAGCCGGTCGCAAATAATGGTATTTTTTTTGCATAGCTTCTAATCAAATCGTGCTTTTTCTTGGCTCTATACTCAACTATTAATGGCAAGAAGATGGTTTGTATGATGACAATGGCTGTAGCAACATTAATAAAACCATTGTAGGCGATGTTATAGATTCCTACATCAGAAAGAGTAGAATATTTCTTTATGACAAACAAATCAATGTAATTGACCAGATATAATCCCGGGAATCCCATCAGCTGAGGCCAAGAGTAAGACCAAATTCTCTTCAGGTATTTTTTGTTGAACATGTAAGGAAGAATTTTTTTATAGTCAAATCTCAATAAATTGATTATAATCGAAAGTAGAAAGCTTAGATTAATTAGTATTAAAACCAAAGTCAATTTCGGTTTACCTACATCAAACACTAAGAGCAAGGTAAAAATAACACAGAAAAGCTTTTGTGAGAAGAAAACATACGCCGATTTTTTCATCCTGTCTGTGCTTTGGTATATGGAACAGATTACGTCCAAAATTCCATTAAAAATAAACAAAGAAATTACCAATGTTATGACCCAACGTGATACTCCTATATAGGTCGTTATCTGCTTACTAAATATAATAAAAAGAGTTGTAAAAAATATTATGACGGGAATAAAAATATACATCCTTGCCCAGAATGATTGATTTATTTTTTTTCTTTTCACTAGTTCTTCTCTTCCATGCCTGATGACTGAAGAGTTAGACCAGTCAAGACCAATGACAATAGCCAGATTTACAATCATTAAAAACAGAGAATATTTACCCATCTCTTCGGTTGTGAGAATCCTACTGAGAATCATAAGATTGGCTATGCCTAAAGCAACCACGCCCATTTTGCCTGCCAAGAGATGTATTCCGTCCTTGAAGATTCGCTTGTATTCCATTTTAGCCTAATGAATTCCCCCGGATTATTCACTACTGAATGATTATGAAAAATTAGTTTTATTTATAAAGTTTTCTGTTTATTTGGGGAACGTTTTGTTATTCATAAATTATTCGCCTCTCGATGTGAAAAAGCGCTTGATAAGTATTTTTTAATCTAAAAAATACTCGTCGGATAATATCAGATATTATCTAATAAGTAATAAAAACCGAAATATTTAAATAGCAGTAGCCCAAAAGATATACTTGTTTGATAGAAAGCGCTCAAAATTATAATAAGATAAGTGAAATTCTTGGTGATTCTATTAGAGACGATGATCTTCTTGTGGCACTGGAGTCATTCATTTCAATCTACAAGGAGGAAAGGCTGAAAAAAGACAAGCCCGGAATTCCCCTCTCCATCTTATCCAACAGGAAACTAGGCGTTTTAGAAGCGGTTACAAAATACATGAAAGAAAACCTCTCATTGAAGTACAGTAAGATAGCAAGCCTCATTAACAGGGATGAAAGGACCATCTGGGCAGCTTATGCGAATGCAAAAAAGAAAAACAAAGAGAAATTTGAGATTAAGGAAGCAGAAACAGCCATCCCTTGTGACATATTTTGTGACAGGAAACTAGGCCCGCTGGAAAGCCTGGTGATTTACCTCAAAGACAGACTCCATCTCAGCTTTAACGATATTTCCAAACAGCTCAAGCGAAACTACAGGACCATCTGGCTATCATATAATAATGGCATCAAGAAGAGAAAATGAAGAATAAAGAAACCATCCGAAAATGGAATCAGTACTTCAGCCAAAACCTAAAGAGAGGACACTCCTGGCTTGACATCAGGCATCACCTAATCATAAACCAAGAGTACAAGGCAAGCCTTATAGAGAAACTGATATTTAACTACAACAAAGAAAAAGCTAGAAGGCAAAAAATAAGCATTGGAGCCTTTGCAGCACTATTCCTATTGGTTCTAATCCTGCCTTTCTTCCTGCAAAGACCGACGATAACAGGAATGCCGATTGGAGGACCAGGCCACACGTACTATGCTGATGCAGTTAATGGCGATAATTCAAATGATGGGACGAGCGCGGATAAAGCTTTTAAAACTCTTAATCAACTTTTAACAGTTATTTCAGATGGGGATGTTGGCTATATTTTGGACGGAACATATACTGATAGTAATGGTTTTACAATTGAAGATAAAGTTTTAACTAGTGGAATGCTAATTACAGCATATCCTGGTGCGCATCCCGTTTTAACTTCAAGAATCCCTGAATTTGATACTGTTCCAAATAATAAATGGACGAATTTGGGCGGCGGTTTGTGGAGCGCAAACTATTCTTCAGCACTTGCTGCAGATTACTGGGTGGCCGCATACACAAACACTAATGTAAGCTTGTTCACTCACAGCAGCTTGGCTAATTTAAATAATACAGCCAACCCAGAAGGAATCTTCTTTGATAATCCTAACGATAAAATATACTTAAAGTTAAATAACCTCAGCGCCGATCCGAGCCAGATTGCACTATCAATATCGAACACTCACATTTTAAGAATAGATAATGTTGCTGGTGCGAACTTAGAAATCTCTAACCTGACGCTGCTGTGGGGATTTAAGGGCGTATATGTTACGAGCAGCTCAAATATCATCATTAGCCATAATGTTATGGCCGGCGGATTAAAAACTATTGATATAAGAAATTCTGGAAATATAACTATAAAACACAATACTGTTTTCATGATTCAAGGAGCGAACTGGAGTTGGCAGGATGATACAAAAGGTAGCTTGATGGAAACTTCTGCTCTTTGGCTAAATAATGATTTGAGCGGACTTGATATTAGCAACAATAACATTTATGGTCATTTTAATGGGATACTAGTATTTGCCACCACCGCCGGGAAATTTCATAATATAAAAGTTCATGATAATTATATTCACAATATAATGGATGACGGCCTAGAGCTTGAAGATTACTGCAATGGAGGCGAATTTTATAATAATAATATATCGAACGTTTTTGTAGCTATAAGTATGTCGCCTGCTGACGCGACAGAGAATACCTGTTTAATTCACAATAATATTCTAATAGCTAATAAATCAGTTCGATGGAATCATGCAGGCACCTATTATTCGGGTGAATGTTATAAAATAATTGATTCTGCAGGATGTCAGAATATTAATTTTACACACAACACCTGCATTGGAAGAGGTGTTTATACAACTGAGAATTATTATTACACTCAAAAAAATAATATTTGGAAAGATAACATCTTTTATTCAACGAACAGCAGATTACTTGATAAAGCAGGCCTATCGCAAGACGGCGTGTTCTATGATTATAACCTTCATTATCGAAATGATGGGGGAGCTATCTTTAGATACTGGAATAATGACGATGATGCCATGGAATACACAACTTTAGCCGCTGCTAAGGGCAGTGCTAACTGGGATGGTGCCTGGGACATTCACAGCCAGCAAACGAACCCGCTATTCATTGATGCAGCTAATGGTGATTTCAGACCGCAGTCCGGTAGTCCAGCCTGCACTATGAGCAGCACTGGCAGTTATGTCGGTGCTTTGCCTTGCGAGGAAGTAGCTCCACCACCTGAGCCTGTTTGCGGTGATGCCATTTGCAATGGTGTTGAGAACTGTTCAACCTGTGCGGATGATTGCGGGGAATGTCCGCCAGAGCCAGTGTGTGGTGATGCTGTCTGCAATGGATTAGAGAATTGCTCATCTTGCGCCCTGGATTGTGGTGCTTGTCCGCCTGAGCCTTTCTGCGGTGACGATGTTTGCAATGGTGTTGAGAACTGTTCAACCTGTGCAATTGACTGTGGTGAATGCCCTCCAGAGCCATTTTGCGGTGATGCAATCTGTAATGGGTTGGAAAATTGTTCATCCTGTGTTGATGACTGCGACCAGTGCCCAATCAGCTCATGCACTTTGAGCGGCAAGGCTTGGGATGAGGATTCCTCCTTAACTAATGCTTTCAACCTGAGCGCCTGCTTCAATGACCCGGCGGATCAGCCTTTGGCTTTTGGAGTGGCTGGCAATAGAGAGGCCTTGGTGTCCATCAGCTCTGATGGCATGGTGAACTTGTCGGCTTCTGCAAACTGGCACGGTGTTGAGCATATTGTTTTCTCAGCAGCTGAAGGCGGCAGGTCAGCTTATACTAACAATATAACGCTGACTGTTAACTCAATGCCTGATTGTGGCGACAATACTTGTGATAGCAATGAAAAGTGCAACACCTGTCCATTAGATTGTGGAACCTGCCCGAAGAAAAGTTCTGGCGGAGGCGGGGGTGGAGGTTCGAGCACGCCATCCAATAATAGCACATCATCAAATAGCAAGGGAAACACTGCAGGCCAAGCCGCTATAGCGACAAACACAACCCAAGGGTCTAATGTGAAGGTCAAGCAAGAATCAGAGGAGAACGCCTCTTCAGAGCCGGCAACAAATGAGCCTGAACAACAGACTCCTGGTGAGATAGAAGTCAGCTCTGAGCCAAAGGAGAGCCCGACGCTCTTTGTTATTGCCTTGTCAGTGATAGTCCTGGCAATAGTCGCAGCAATATCATTATTGCGCAGGGCCTCGCCGAGGATAAAAAAACCTCTGCCGTCGAGAGAAAAGAAAGAGCCTGAAGCCGAGGTGAGTTTGCCTCCACAAGATTTAAAAAGGGTCGATTTGAAAAATAATAATGTAGATTACTTAGTTCAGCTTCATAAATATGTCTCTGAGGCTTCTAAGTCAGGGTATGATAGGGAGAGGGTAAGAAACGAATTAAATAGTGTGGGATGGGAGCAGCCCATCGTTGAAACGGTGCTCACTATGCACGATTCTGAGTTCTTACCTGACAAGGTTCCTGAACCACCTTTGTACCCAACTCAGAGCGAGGTTCACACTCAACCCGAGGCTCAGGATACTTTGAATACAATGCAGAAATGGATGGAGTTCGAGAATACAGGTTTTGAGGAGAAAAAATGATGAAAAAACAAGCAATACTTATCGCTATATTAATATTAATAGGAATCAACGTGGTGAGTGCTGCGACTTACTATGTTGATATTAATAACAAAAATTGTAAGGATTCATACACAACAAAACAAGCACAGAACATAAGCACGCCTTGGTGCACATTTACAACCGGTTTGGGCAACCTTAATAGTGGGGATACGTTGTATGTATCAAATGGAACATATTCTGATAGTGCTGGATATGTTTATCAAGATAAAGCTTTGACTGCAAAGACAAGCATCAAAGCATATTCCGGGGCAAAACCTATTTTAACAAGTGTAATCCCTGATTTTAATGCCGCTCCAAACACCAAATGGACAAAGGTAAGCAGTGGTTTATGGAGCGCTAGCTATTCATCATCTGCGGATTCGAGTTCTTGGGCTGCTGCTTATTCCAAAACAGGAGTAAGTTTGTTCACTTATGATAGTCTAAGTGCTCTGAAAAATACTGCTAATCCAGAAGGCATCTTTTTTGATACCGGCACTAGGAAATTATACCTTAGATTAAGTGATGCGAATGCTAATCCCAATAATATTCCTTTTTCAATATCCACTGCTTACGTTCTTTCAATCAGAGGAGTAACTGGCTCCGGATTAGAATTGTCTGGGTTGACAATTCAATGGGGTTTAAGAGGCATCTATGTTTTGGATAGCTCCAACATCGCTATAATAAATAATGTAGTAAAGGGCGGCCTAATAGGCATTGATGTTAAACAATCTGATAATACGAAGTTGCAAGGCAACACTATTTTCATGACTCGTGGCTCTAATTGGAACTGGGAGCTGATAAAGAACAGCCCAATGGAAGGTTTTGGCATTTGGCTGGAGAATGACCTGAATGGTTTAGATATTAGTAATAATAATGTTTATGGGCACTTCAACGGAATCGATGTAGTGTCTACTGGCTCCAGCGGTTCTTCTATGTTTTCAGGTATCAAGGTTTATCAAAATGAAATTCATGACACCATGGACGATGGCTTGGAAATAGAAGACTACTGCAATGGAGGGCAATTTTATAATAACAAAATATATGATGTGTTCGTGGCCATAAGTTTATCCCCTGCGAATGCCTTGAAAAGCAGATGTTCCATAAGCAATAATGTACTGGCGGCAGACAAATCAGTGAAAAGAGACAGTCAAGGTACTTATGAATTTGGTGAGTGCTATAAAATAATTGATGCGAGCGGTTCTTCGAATTTTGATATTACTCACAATACCTGCGTTGGCCGTGGAGTTTATACGACCACAGATTTGTCTCACACGCAGAAAAATAATGTTTGGAAGGATAATATCTTTTACTCTCCGAGTGATTATAAATTGCTTGAAAAGGCTGGTTTATCAGCTGATGGTGTTTCTTATGATTACAATTTATATTGGAGGGCAGATGGTGGTGGCATTTTCAGCTATTGGAACAGCGATACAAATAATGCAGAGTTTACTTCGCTTGCAGATGCTAAAGCCGGCAGTTTGTGGGATGGTAAGTGGGATATTCATAGTAAACAGGAAGACCCTTTGTTTACTTCCCCCACAACACGAGATTATAAACCAAAAACAGGCAGCCCTGCCTGCGCTATGAGCAGCACAGGTAGCTATGTTGGAGCAATTCCTTGCTCATCATTGCCTCCTCAAAATCATCCTCCCACGCAGTCAACTCCTTTGTTGCGAGCTTCCGATTACCCAGACAACACCACTAACGCAAATCTTACTTGTTATAACCAGTCAACTGCTGATGCTGACGGGGATAGGGTATCAAATGTTTATAGTTGGTACAGGGATTCTACTTTGATGACTACATTCAATAACAGAACTGTAATAACTGCAAGTAATACTGAGGTTGGCCAACGATGGGTTTGCCAAGTGACTCCTTATGATGGTAAGCTTTACGGTACCAGCATGAATTCTTCGCCTTTGGTGATAAGAGCCAACCCTGTTTGTGGCGACAAGATTTGTAATGGCAAGGAGAACTGCAGCACTTGTAGTGGTGATTGTGGTTCTTGCCCGATTCCGAATATTACTGCTTGTACCTTATCTAATAGGTCTTGGAGCGAGGATGATATGCTGAAGATGGCTTATGACTTGAACGCTTGCTTTTATGACCCATTACACGCCACGTTGAGCTTTAGGGCGAGCGGCAACAGGAACATTACTGTATCGACTATCAACGGGTTGGTTGACTTATATGCGCCGCCTGATTGGAATGGTGTTGAGTATGTGACTTTTATTGCTTCCTCGGGCAATCGCTCTGCAAGAACTAATCGAGTTACCCTGGCTGTTCTTCCCATGCCCGAGTGCGGTGATGGAAAATGTGAGTCAGGAGAAACCTGCTCTGGCTGCCCTGCTGACTGTGGCACTTGTAAAAAGAAGTCTTCTGGTGGTGGAGGTGGCGGTGGAGGCTCTCTGAGCTTTTTATCGTCTTCAAATATTGGAGAACCTACAAAACAAAACAGCACAGAGAATGATAATACTGAGCACATTCAAAACGAAATGGATATTGGAGTTGAAGAACCAGCTGTAAATAACACTGCACCAAAAGAAGAGCCTAAGAATGATACTGCTGCTTTGTTTGACCAAACAGGCAATGCCCCAGATAATGCTATTCAACAAGTTGATGATTCTGTTGCTCCTGTTAATGAGCCAGAAGCTCAGATAACAGCCAATGCAATTGCAAAGCCCGGCAGTAAAACCTCCCGGATAAGCCTAGTCATGATAGCTTTCGTTGCCTTAGGGTTATTCGCGGTTTACCCAGGCCTCAGAGTGATTGCAAAGACGAGAAGCTCCAAGAATGCTGTTTATGAATTGGCTTCGTCAGATTATTCTGCTGATTTTATAGATGTCGCGGAGATGAAAGAAGCTCCTGTTCAAACGACGCAGCCTGCTGCTGACGCACTTTCTGACCTGGTCCTAAAAGCTGTCGATGAGCTAGGTTACGAGCATAGATATGCTGAGCAGCTTCACAATTATGCAAAGGCAGCCTTATTGAAAGGCTATGCATTGGACAGGATAACCAAGGAGCTTTTGAGTGCTGGATGGGCTTTCCATATCGTCGATAATCTAGCGAAGATGTATGCGAATGCAAATCCGGGCACAACAAGCCGGGCTCAAGGGGCAAATGCTCCTGAACAGCTATAGAAACGCTTAAATAAGATATTTTCCTAATCAATGAGTAGTAAAAAAGGAAAGATTTAAAAAGCACCCTCATTTCTCCAGCTCATATTAAATAGACAACGGGGGATTTAAAGATGATTGGTAAGAAACCATTTTGCTTATTTAACTTGATAGTTCTCATACTTTTGCTAGCGACATGTGCAAATGCAGCAAGTGGTGATTGGTCTTTTAGAAGGCTAATAACCATTGATCACACCAAAGTAACAGGTTCCTTGAGTAATTTCCCTGTTTTGGTTGATGTTACTCTTGGTTCTGGCCGTGCTCAGTCTGATGCCAGTGATGTTTACTTTACGAGTTCTGACGGTGTTACTAAATTGAATCATGAGATTGAGTCATATTATGTTGCTTCTGGTCGTGTTGTTGCTTGGGTTAATATTCCGAGCTTAAATAATGTTACTGATACTTTGCTCTATATGTATTATGGTAATCCAAGCGCTGATAATCAGCAAAATGCAATTGCTGTTTGGGATTCGAATTTTTTGGTTGTTCAGCATTTGGAGGAGAAGAATGGTACTACAATAGACTCAACAGCTTTTCATAGTAATGGTGTTGCTTTGAATGGTTTGAGTCAGGATGTTCAGGGTAAGTTGGATGGTGCTGATAGTTTTGATGGTGTTGATGATAGGATTAGTCTTCCTCAGGTTTTTGGTTCTGAGGGTCAGTTTTCTTTTGAGGGTTGGATGTATTCTGATAATCAGATTGGTTCTGCTATTTCTCAGAGGGATTGGTCTTCGAAGGGTGCTGTTATCCAGTATTACAATGGTAGTTTCTATTTGTATGTTAATGACAAAAACACTAAAAGAACTGCTGCTGCTAATTCTTGGCATTATGTTGTTGGTACTTATGATGGTGTTACTGCTAGGCTTTATGTTGATGCTGGTAGTGCTTCTTCAACTG